>Ga0209381_1000350_pt1 | contig 120861 bp, 82 predicted proteins | sample DewCreD2012metaG_FD_184111 | JGI IMG/M metagenome (GOLD analysis project Ga0209381, IMG submission 184111) | Hot spring sediment bacterial and archeal communities from British Columbia, Canada, to study Microbial Dark Matter (Phase II) - Dewar... ...
ATCGTTCGCGGCCGGGCCTTTCAGATCGCCGGTGACTGGCGTAACCGGCCCGATCTCAAGGGTCGGTAGAATAGTCCTGCCCGCGGGGTGCGTCAAGAAACCGTCGGGCAGATCACATTCATTCACAATGGCTTGGGATGGCAGCGGCGGCGCGTTATGCTGCCCGCCATGGACGGCGTCAAGCTCGCGATCATCGGCTTTGTCTTCCTCTGCATCGCCATGCCCCAACTGGTCCGCAACCGCAGCCAGTTCTTCTGGGGCATCATTCTCTTTCTGCTGGCCATGATCTTCCAGACCATCGGCGTGATGCTCGGCAGCAGCGCCGCCGCACGCACGGTCTTCACCGTCCTCGATCTGGCCGCCCAGATCATGGCCATCATTGCCCTGATCCTGTCTACAGGCGGTTTCACCCTCAAGGAATTCGCCGGCGACCTTGCCAGGGCCTACACGGATTTGCGCGACGGCCAGAAGGAGGAAGCCAGCCTGGTTTCTCTCTCGAATCAGCCGCCCAAGCCCCAGTACCGGGTTGACGACGACGAGGAGGACGAAGTCGAAATCAGCGAGGGCGGCCACAAGCGGTACGTTCTCAATGAGCGACAGATCCCCGGCGACCAGGGTGCGCCGCCTGCCCCGACCGCGGATTCCCGGAAGTCCGACGACAAGGGAAGCATCCCGCTGGTTTGAACGTTGGGCGTGTTGATTGGCTTGCGGGCGGCCACGCATTACAATGCCCTCCCGCGGAACCGGCATTGGTTTTATTGCGCAGCCTCAGGGCTGGGTTTACAATCAGGAAGCAGAATGCCATTTTTCCTCGTGCTGTCCGCCGCGACGTTTGACTCCGGCGGCTATATCAATCTTCTGAAGCTTCTTCCCGTTGTGGTCATTTTCTTCGGCTGGGCGCGGCTGATGACTTGGCTCGACAAGGACGCCATCGCCGCGCATCTTCCCCGGGAGATTCTCAACACCGGCCTGTTCATCGTCGGTCTGGTCGCCTTCGCTTTCTTCTTCGTCATCCCCAACTACTGGGTGGCGTTGGGTGCGGTCGTGGTGGTGATCCTGGCGTCCGTGCTGGCGTACATGGCCATGCGTCAGCGGTCGGTGGGGCTGGGCGATCTCAAGAGCGAACTGGGCGGCATCACCAGGGGGATCAAGAAGGAGCGGAAGGCCAAGGCACGCGAAGGAGAAGTGCAGTTGCTGGCCAAGTCCGGGCCGGTTCCCGTGCCCGAGCGGGATGATCCCGACTACGTCGGCTACGAGGCGGTCCAGGAAATGCTGGTCGAACCCCTGCGAAAGAATGCCGAGCGTATCGAGATGCGCCCCAGCGGCGATGCCTCGGCCGTGCAGTACGTCGTGGACGGCGTGGCCTACTCCGGCGCGGCCCTGGATCCGCAAACCGCTTCGGCCTGCCTGGCATACCTGAAGAAGAACGCCGGCCTGGATGTGGAGGATCGTCGCAAGCCCCAGGTCGGCTCGATCAAGGCCGCCCTTGACGGCAAACGCCACGAGTTGGAGATTGCCACCGCCGGCACGACCGCCGGCGAGTCCATGCGCATTACCGTCAATCCGCGCGGCGCCGGGCAGTTCACGCTCGACACCATCGGCCTGCTGCCCGACCAGCTCGAGCTGGTGCAGCAGATCATCCAGGAGCCTCGCGGCATCGTGCTGGTCTGCGCCCCGCGGGCCAACGGCCTGACGACGCTGCTCTATTCCCTGCTCCGCAGCCACGATGCGTTCGTGCTGCACATCCAGACCATCGAGCGGGCGCCGCGCCAGGACCTGGAAGGCATCACCCAGAACAAGTTGCCGCTGAACGCCTCCACCGCCGACGAGGCCCGTCAGGTCGAATGGGTTGCCAGCACCCAGCCCGACATCCTCATGATCGACGAGGTGACCAATTCCGCCAGTGCCCACGAACTGATTCGCCTGGCCTCCGAGGGCAAACGCGTTTACGTGGGCATGCGGGCCGGGACCACCTTCGACGCGCTGGCCATGTGGCGGCGGCTGGTGGGCGACGACGGCCTGGCCACTTCGGAACTGCGACTGATCATCGCCGGTCGGCTTCTGCGACGGCTCTGCATGGCCTGCAAGGTCGCCTACACGCCTGACTCCGAGACGCTGCGGAAGCTCAACATGGATCCCCAGCGCGTGCAGAAACTGTACCAGGCCCGCACCCAGGCGCTGCGCGACAACCGCGGGCACGAGATTCCCTGCGAGTTCTGTCAGGACCTGCACTTCAAGGGGCGGTTCGGCGTCTACGAACTGTTCCTGGTTGACGACGAGGTGCGCCAGGCGATCGCCTCCGGCGGCACCGTCAACCAGCTTAAGACCATATTCCGCAAGCAGCGGCTTCACTATCTCCAGGAACTGGCTCTGGCGCAGGTTGAGGCCGGCGAAACCAGCATTCAGGAGGTGTTGCGCGTCCTTCGCGCCGAACCCCAGGCCGCCCCGCAACAGCAGGCCCCGGCCAAGAAGTGAATGGCAACTGGCATTTAGCAACTGGCAATCCCCATGATCTTCAGTCTTCTCATCCTCATCGTGGTCGGGCTGATCGCCTACTACCACTACCTGCAGGGCTTTTTCAGCGCCGGCATCTCGGCGTTCTTCGCGGCGGTGGCGGCGATCGTGGCCGTCGCCTGCCACGAGGTGCTCATTGACATGCTCAACCGCGGGGCCTTCTCGGACTACGCCAACGGCATCACCCTGGCCGCCCTGTTCGCGGCCGTCTACATCGTGCTGCGGCTGATCTCCGACAAGCTCATTCCCGGCAACGTGCAGTTCCCGCTCTGGGTGGATCGCATCGGCGCCGTAACGTGCGGCATCGTGGCCGGCGTTTTCGCCGCCGGCATTGTCGCCATCGTCGCTCAGACGATGCCCTTCGGTCCGGCAGTCGCGCTGCACGAGCGGTATCCGATCACCCACGACAAGCAGGTGATGATGAAGCTGGGGCGGGGCGGACTGGAATACGCCAAATTCTCGGAAATGCCTGATGAGGGAGAGAACTTCCTGGAGAACCGCGCCAATGGCCTGCTCCTGCCCGCCGATGAGATTCTCCTGAAACTGGTCAGCCACGTCAGCGGTCCCAACGGCCCGCTCTACATGGGCAGGCCCTGGTCCAGCGTCCATCCCGACTATCTCCAGGAACTGTTCGGCCAGCGCATCGGCATCCAGAGCGGCGCCAAGCGCACGGCCCTTGCCAATACCATGGTGGTCAGCGGCGTGTTCAAGGCCGATTCCTTCCAGCAGGATGACCCCGAGCGATGGATGAAGGACGGAAACGCTGTCGGCGTTCGCGGCGTGAAGGATTCGCCGCCCAAGCCGCTGCCTGCCATCCACAAGCCCCAGCCGGACAATGTGCTCCTGGTCGTGCGAGCCACCTTCGACAGCGTCAACGCCGACGAGAAGAACAGCCTGCTGTCAATCAGTCCGGCCTCGGTCAGGCTTGTGGCCGGGGGCAGGAATTACTTCCCGATCGGAACTCTCGAGGCCGGAGCGATCCTCATGCGGAACGCCCCCGATGACTACCTGTTCATCGCGGCGGGCAAGGGGGCGGATTTCGTCTTCGAGGTCCCGGCATCCGAGGTGCTGGCCGTCGCCTCGGCGGCCGACAAGTCCGCCGCGCCCAAGATCGCCGACGGCGTGTTTATCGAAGCCAAGCGACTGGCCCGCGTGGCACTGGGCGGCAAGACCCTTTCCACCGAAATCCCCCCCTCCGACCAGGTGCAGGTGGTCCGTAAGGAAGGGGCCAATCCGAAGCTCGCCACCGCCCAGGCCAAGCCCGACGTGCCGTTGGCGCTGGAAGGCCAGCCCACCATCAAGGAAGACATTGCCGTCGGCATCAACATCCAGGAGGAGGGAGCCAACGCCAAGGGCGAAACGGAGTGGGGCAGCTTTGTCCTTCAGGCCAATGAGTTCAGCCGACTGGAAATGCGTCCCGTGCGGTCCCTGGAGATCATCAGCCGCGGCAACCATGTTGTCAGCCGCCTGTTGGCCCCGGAGGGAAGCCGCATCGTCCAGATCACCGCCCGGCCGGCGACAGACAACAAGTGGGCATGGGCCGATGCGCTTGCCGAGTTCCAGCTGGTGGATGCCGGCGGCAAGCGATTCTCGCCCGTCGGGGCCTTCGCGAAGGTCAAGAACTCCAACGGCGCCGATATGCTGGTGGCGGTTTACGATCCGGCCAGGCCTCCGAAGGAAATGCCGTCTGATCGCGAGACGCGGGCGATGCGACCAACCGACGTGACCCTGATCTACGCTGTTCCCAGCACGACCGAGCTGCGATCCATCCAGTACAAGAAGACCATTCTCCAGCCCATGCAGCTTCGGGTGCAATAGGATCGTGCCGCCGGCCGCGGGATTCAGCCGTGGGCGGAGGCCGGTCGTCTCGGTGCGGGACGGGCAAGTGCGCAACTCGCACCGGGGCTTTCCGACTAAAGCGGTGCGCCAATCGTTCCCCAGTTTTCAGCGGTCGGCAGGTTGGCAACCACGATCAGGTGCGGGTCATCCCGGACTGCGAGCAGAGAACTGAGCAGGCGATCGCGGCCGGCACGTTGTCCAGTGGGACCAGTTGCGGCTCGCCGGTCCGCCGTTCCTTGAGTTCGACCTGCCCGCTGGCCAGGTGCTTTTCGCCGATGTTCACCCGGAGCGGAATTCCGAGCAGATCGGCATCGGCGAACTTGGGTCCGGCCCGCAGGTCGCGGTCATCCAGCAGGCATGCAATCCCCGCGTTGCAAAGCCGCGCGTACAGTCGGTCGGCCGCGTCCCTGACCGCGCCTTCATACTTGATGGGCGTGAGCACGACGGTGAATGGCGCGATCGCCGGATCGAGCGACAGCCCGCGATCGTCGCGGCAGAACTCGGCCGCCGCGCCCAGCACGCGGACCAGGTTGATTTCCGCCCGGGCCGTATGCACAGGGCTATGGCCCTGGCCCGCGTCGTGAATCAGCAGGTGAGGGTCCGGCGAACTGGCCGTCAGTCTCGCCAGAATGGTGCCGCTTGCCGGCCGGAGCTTTCCGCCGGCCGGCGAGCTGTCGCCTTCCATCGCAACGCGCACGTCATCCACGACGGACTTCGATCCGTCTGCTCCCGCCGACATCTGTTCCCCGCACTCCCTTCCCCAATAAAAATTGCGATAATGGTAGTCCAGCCTGTTTCCGCCGGTGATCCACGGACCGGGCGCCGCCGCATCGTGGTCAATCACAAGAACCGTCCCCGGATGCCGCGCCGCCGCATCGGGGCCGACAAACCCGATGGCAAAGTGCCTGCGCATCTCCTGGTCATCCACCAGAGCGATCTGGCGGATGCCGAAGCGCCGGCCAACGGCATGCAGCAGCTTGGGCAGCGAGACTTCATGGTCTCCTCTGACCACCGCCGCTACAAACACCCAGGGGCCATCCGGCGGCAGTACCCTGAAAATCAGCGTTTTGAGCAGATCCCGCGGTGTTGCGCCAAGGAATCCGGCCACCTCGACCACCGACGGAAGGCCGGGGGTGTACACGGCTTCAAGCGGCGCCGGAGAGTCGGATAAAACAAGTGCCGTCGCTTGTCCGGCTGTTCGTCGTGCCGTCGCCAGGGTGGCCGCGTACTCCCCCTTGTCGTCGATCATGATCATGTCTTCTCCGGCGGAGAGCGTTGCGTATGCCACCGCCGACCCGTCAACGGCATCCTGCGCGGTGAGGATGGGAACCCCGCAGGTCTGCAGGGTTCGGGCAACGGCGCTTCGCAGGACCCGCATTGCCGAATCGCACGCCTGGGCCGAGGCATGGAAGCTGTGGATTGTCATGCTCACCCCGTGTTCCGCCAGGGTCAGCGGCAGTTGCCTGTAGGAATTCACCGTGGTCCCGACCAGTCCGGGGACCGTCGCGCCGTTATCCAGGCGGACCTCGCCGGGATTCAACGCCCGCAGTTCGCCGAGCAGCAACGCCTGGATTCTGTGCAGGACGCGCATCCCCAGAGGCAGAATCGCTCCCTCCCGGACCATGCCTGCTCGCGTCAGCAACTGCCGGCCCGGTGTCGAGCACGTCGATGGTGCGGACTTGAGCGTTGGGATCAGCGTCTGAGACCAGCGCATGAAAAACAGGGTAATTCCCCCGAGGGGGATTGCAAACTCGCCGGCGATACGCGAAAAAGCCCGTGGCGGAGGCAGCCATGACAGTTCACGTGACCAGGCGCGGATTTGTGGCGGGGTGCGCAGCGCTGGCGACCGGCGCGATAACCGGCGGCGCTCACGCCGCGGCTGAGACACGCCCCAACATTCTCTGGATTTTCGGCGACGATCTGGGAGTGGAACTGGGCTGTTACGACCATCCGGCCGTGAGAACTCCCAACATCGATCGCCTGGCCGCCCAGGGCTGTCTCTATCGCAACTGTTTCACCCCCGCGCCGGTGTGTTCGGCCAGCCGATCGGCCCTGATTACCGGCATGTATCAGACCACCATCGGTTGCCATCACCACCGCAGCCACCGCGACGATGGCTACAGGCTCCCGTCGCCGTTGCGGCTGATCACCGACATCTTCCGCGAGGCCGGCTACTTCACGGCCAACGTCACGACACCCGCACCCGGCCTCAAGTGCGCCGGCAAAACCGATTTCAACTTCAACGCCCCCAGTCCCTTTGACGGCACCGACTGGAGCCAGCGCAAGCCCGGCCAGCCCTTCTACGCCCAGATCAACTTCCACGAGCCCCATCGTGCCTTCCCTAGGCAGGTCAAAGACCCGGTGGACCCGAGCAAGGTGAGGTTGCCCGCCTGGTGCGCCGATCACCCGACCATTCGTGAGGACTGGGCTTCCTATCTCAACGCCATCCAGGTTCTCGACGACAAGGTGGGCAGAGTGCTCAAGAGACTGGACGACGAAGGCCTGGCCGACAACACGGTCATCATGTTCGTCGGCGACAACGGCCAGTGTCATTTCCGGGGCAAGCAGTTCCTGTATGACGCGGGAATTCACGTGCCGCTGATTGTTCGCTGGCCTGGGAAGGTCGATCCCGGCAGCCAGAGCGAGCAACTCATCAGCGGGATCGACTGGTCGGCCACCTCGCTTGCCATCGCAGGGATCGAGGTGCCCGGCTACATGCAGGGCAGGGTTTTCCTGGGCGAAAACCGCTCCGCGCCGCGCCAGGTGATCTTCGCCGCGCGGGATCGTTGCGACGAGACGGTGGACCGGATTCGCTGCGTGCGCGACAAGGGGTTCAAGTACATCCGCAACTTCATGCCCGATCGCCCTTACACGCAGCCCAACGCCTACAAGGAACGCAGCTATCCCGCGCTGGCGGTGATGAAGGAGCTTTACGCGGCCGGAAGGCTCAACGAAGCCCAGGCGGCGTTCTTCAGACCCACCCGGCCGGTCGAGGAGCTTTACGACCTCTCGACCGATCCCGACGAAGTCAATAACCTCGCCGCCGCGCCCGAGCATGGCGAGCGGCTGAAGGCGATGCGGGCGATGCTCGACCAGTGGATTGTGGATACGAAGGACCAGGGAGAAATACCGGAAAAGACGTAGACGCCGATTCCCATCGACCAAGAGCGCGGAATCGAGGCGATCACCGTCGCCGGCTCCCGAGTTCATATCTGGCCAGTAATTGGAGGAACGGGATGCTGACGCGTCGCGACTTTCTCGGTGGGAGTGCGGGCCTTGCGGCGGCCGTGGCGGCGGGTTGCGCAAGCGGCCGACGACCCGACTTTGATCCAGGTGCTCCTCGGCCCAACATCCTGGTGATCCAGGTTGATGACCTGGGGTTCGAACTGCTCGGCTGCTACGGCGGCCAGACCCACAAGACCCCGCACTGCGACAGGCTCGCCGCCAGCGGCATGCGATTCAAGTACTGCTTTGCTACTCCGGCCTGTTCGCCTTCGCGCGTCCAGCTTCTGACGGGTCGCTACAACTTCCGCAGCGGCTTTATCGACATCACCGGCCGCAACGGCGCCCCCTCCATGCTCGATCCCAGCAAGGAGATTACCCTGGCCAACCTGCTCAGTGACGCCGGCTATGACACCGCTGTCTGCTGCAAGTGGCACCTGGGCTGGGGCAGCACGCCCACTACCGGACCCGCCGAGTTTGACCCGCGGAACTATCGCCCGTCGAGCAACATCAAGGCCTGCGGCTTCAAGGAGCAGTATTGCTTCTCCGGCCCGCACATCACCTACGGCCCGCCCTACACGACGCAGTATCACCCCGATGTCTACCACAACTGGGCCATGAAGTATCTGGAGAGCCGCAAGGGCAAGGACAGACCCTTCTTTCTCTGGTATGCGATGGGCCTCGTCCATTTCGATTACGACCCTACTCCGCTGAACCCCACCGGGAAGAAGAACGACAAGGCCAATTTCCCATGGATGATGCAGTACATGGACATGCTCGTGGGGCAGACGGTCAGGAAGCTGGAAGAACTGGGCCTGCGCGACAACACCTTGATCATCCTCACCGGCGACGGCGGCACCGACAAGCACAAGACGATGTGGAACGGCCGCGAACTGGAGGGCGGCAAGGGAACGATGAAGGACACCGGCGCCTGGTCGCCGCTGATCGTGAGCTGGCCGGGCAGGATCAAGCCGGGCAGCTACTGCGACGAGCTGACCGACCTGACCGACATCCTGCCAACCTGCTGCGAAGTGGCCGGGGCCAGGGTTCCCACGGACCGGGTGATTGACGGCGTGAGCCTTGTCAAGCCCCTGCTCGGCCAGCCCGGGCGTAACAAGCCCTACGTTCACGTACAACTGGTCAAGAAACGTTTCGTGCGCGACTCGCGGTGGAAGATGCGAGAGGATGGCCGGCTCTTCGACTGCAAGGACACGCCCTTTGACGAGAAGCTGATCGAGGCCGAAAAGGACACGCCTGAATCGAATGAGGCGCGGCAGCGACTGGCGGCCTGGCTGGCGAAGCTGGCGTAGGGTGCTGCTGGCCGCGCCTTGACGGGTTGTGTGCTGTCTTCTTCTGCGGCGCGCAGACCGAACCGGGATCCCATGGATCCAGCCCCCGACGGGCCACAGCGAAACGACATCATCGGGAGCGGATCGGTCTTGCCTCAGCTCGAAAAAACGTTCCAAGGTGCGATGCTTCCGGATCTGCTTTGGGCTGCTTTCGCCTCGCCGCACAGCCCTGGCCCCCAACTGGTTTTCCGTTTCAACTCGCATTCTCACCCGAAGGAAAAGCCAAGCCGGCTGGGGCTTTGTCCCCTTACAGCCGCCAGCCGGCCTGGGCTATCTTCATGCTTCGGATGGCCCGATGGGGGACTAGTCCTTCTCCTCCTTGCCGACGCGATGATCGAGCATGAACAACGAGCCCACGCTGTCGCCGCATTTCTCCACCAGCGTGACCAGTTCCTCGGCCCACTTTTCCTCCTCGACCTGCTCCTTGATGAACCAGTCGAGCATCTTTTGTGTCGCCAGGTCGTTTTCCTTTTCCGCCAGGGCGTAGATGGCGTTGATCGACTCGGTGTTCTTGCGCTCGGCCTCGCGGGCCGCCTTTACGGCCTCCAGCGGCGAGGCAAACTTCTGCTTGGGAGCGGGGATTGCCTGGAGGGCAACTTCACCGCCCACATCCTGCACATACTCCAGGATCTTCTCCGCGTGTTCGCGTTCCTCCTCCGCCTGCTTCTTGAAGAAGGCGGCGAACCCCTTGAGCACCTGCGACTCAAACCACACGGAGATCGCCAGATACCCATACGATGCGGTCAATTCCAGTTGAATCTGATTGTTCAATGCGTTCAGGACGTTCTTCTTCACCATGTACAAGCTCCTTGCTTTTGTTGGGACCGGATTATAGGTGGCGGGGACCGACTCGGCCACACTCGCAGGGTGATTAAGACGGTCCGCCCCAAGACCGTATCGCGGGTTCCGTTTTCAACCGTCGGCGCGTTCGATGCGGAAATCCTAACGCCCGGCCAGCGCCTGCTGGAGCGTGCTGCGGAGCGTCGGTTCCAGCCATGGCTGGTTGGTAACCCATGTGACCCCGTTGCGGATGGCCGCGTCGTCCAGCCGCGAGATGCTTCGCCGGCACCGCACTTGCGCCAACAGGATGCTGGAAAAATAGAGAACGGTGGCGATTTCCCGCGGCAACACGGCGGCGCTCGTGTTCATGTTGGACTTGGCGAAGTTCTTGACCAGCTCCATGAGTTCCAGCGGCGGTTCCGGGTGCGTCAGCAGGTCGGCAAAGGTCTCGATCGGGTGCGACGAAGCCCCCGACAGCGCCGCCAGCCGGGTGCCGATGTCCGGATCGACCGTCTGCAGATCCACGTTCAACGGCGCCTTGAGCTGGTGGGCCAGGATCGACGCCAGTTCCTCGGTCTGCCAGGCTATCGGCGGCGAGGTGTCCAGATCCATCATGGCCGACATCAGCCGCGTGTTTTCCCGCGAGTCCCTGGGGTCATTTTCCGCCATGGCGTTCTGCTCCGTATCGATCTTGTCCCCGACCGCCGCATTGCCGCGCAGTCATGGAGTGGCCGCGTCCAGAAACGCCCGCAGCGCCGCGATCTCCGCGTCCACCTCGGCGTCATCGCCGACGTATTCGGCCACGATTGCCCGGAGAATGCGGATGAACATGCGCCGGGCGGTAATGACGGCGTTGGCGGCCTGCGTCGGCGACACGAACCCGAACCGCTGCACAAGCTGCTCATACGGGACCGGTGGCTCATCATGAAATGCCGGCTTGAGGATACGGCACTCGAAAACACCCCACAGATCCTCGCGCGACGAGGAGGCGCACTCGGCCCTCATGCGCTTGACCGCCTCCGCGAGCACTTCCCTCGCCCAGGCCACTTCAAACGGATCCGCAACCGTCCCGTCTCGCGGCTCACGCGATCCGAACTGCGATTCAAGATCGTCCGGCTGCCGTCTTTTCTGCGCCGTCTCCCGGCGAAGCTGGTTGATCACGTGACGGTCCAGCGCGGTCAGGAGCAGGGTCCGAAACTTGCCCTTTTCCCGACTGGCCTGAGCCACCAGCTGGCGACCTAGGATCTGGTCGGCCACGAAGCTTTGCAGCAGGTCGTCGGCGCGGTCCGGCGGAATTCGCTTGTTCAGCACCAGGTGCGCCCGCAGGGGCGGCAGGTAGCGGATCAGCAGCTTCCCCAGTTCCAGCCGGCGCGGATCGGTATCATGAGCCGCCTGGTCCACCAGGGGCCACTCGGTCGCGGGAAATCGATAGGGGCCGTCGTTGCTCTGGGCCATCGTGCTCCGCCGTACGACTCCTCCAGATTATGCCGCGTCTTCCGGGAGCGGCAAGTGCGCGGCAACCGCCGGGAGCAGCGCCGCCAGGGACTGCCGCAGTGCCTGCGGAGATTTGAACAGAATCGTGTGCATGCCCAGCGAGTGCGCGCCCGAAAGGTAGTGCTCATTGTCGTCGATGAAGATCGTCTCGTGGCCGCGCGAACGCAGTCGATCCAGCGCAATCTGGAAGATACGCCCCTCGGGCTTTCGGCAACCTTCGCAGCAGGAGAAGATCAACTGGTCGAAACTGTGCGGCTGGGCCGCCCGGAAGTACTCGACGGCCGGCAATTCGGTGTTGGAGAGCAGGGCTGTCTTCAGTCCCATCCGTCTCAACGCCTCCGCCAACTCCCAGACCTGAGGTTTCGGCCGGTAGACCTGCCGAAACGCCTGTCCCCACAGGCACGGAACCGCGGGCGCGCTGACGCCCAACTCGGTGCATATCCGGTTCCAGAAATCCCGTTCGGTGCAGGTCCCTTTCTGAAACGCCTCGGCGTGCCGCGACATTGCGGCGGTGAACGCGGCCGATGTCACTCCCAGCGAGCGCGTCAACACTTTCAGCAGCAGGGGCGCCGGATCGTCGATCAGGACTCCGCCCCAGTCGAAGATGATGGTGGTGATCGCGGGCATGATCCAAGCATACCCGAAGAACCGCCCCGGGGTGCAGGCACGTCCCCCAGCCGGCATCGGAGAGTCGCCTGATGGCGCGTCTGGCCGCGGCTGGCCCGCCGCAGGCGCCGCGACCGCCGATTCCGCCTACCGGAATTTCGTTTCCCCGGTGCGTTCATAGGGCAGATTGATTGCCCCGAATGCGGTGTTGACGAACATCCGGCCCGAAACGTGGTATCCGCCCCCCTGGCCGCGAAGCATCTGGAACGCCGCCAGCCCCAGGTTTTTCGGGGCGAAGGAGATGGGAATATCAAGGGTGTTCTCCTGGCCGGGCTTGAAGGAGACGGACTTGGCCATCTCGGTCGTGACGATGGGTGTGTTCGCCAGGTTCAGGTTCAAGGAGAGCCTGGAGAGGTCGAGAGGAAAGTCATTCCGGTTGCCCACCTTCAGTCGCACGGTGGCGGCGGCCTGGTCGAGAGTAAGCCGGTCCCACTTGACTTCCGAGAGTTCGACCGATGGTGCCGCCGGGATGGGAAGTTCCCCTTTTCGGGAGACAGGGAGGTTGAGCGTTCCGACGGCCGGCGCGTCAACCGAGCAGTTCAGTTTCGCCTCGTAAGGCACGACGCTGCCGGGGCGGACGGTCTTCACCGCGCCCAGCAGTTGCGCAAATGAAACGGTGGCCGGGACCGAGACGGTCTTGCTGGCCTTGGCGGGAATGGAGCCCTGCACATCGGCCTTGCCGGTGAGGAAAGGCGTGTCGGACGAAGCCAGGGAGTATTCGAGATTGGTCAGCGGCAGCGGAACCGAGTAGGGGTTGCTCAGTTCCACGTCGAATACCAGCCCGGCCGACTGGAGATTCAGATCGCTGAACCGGACGCCTGAAATGCGGGCCGAGGGCCTGGATTCCAGCATTCTGCTGATATCCTGGCAACCGGCGACGACGAGCAGTGCGGCAAGGAATAAAAGGCGCATGGCAATCCTCTGCAGGTAGGGGGTGCTTCGACGAGGCGGCTGTTTCGTCTCTGGCCGCAAGAGAAGACTCACTTCAACTCTATTCCGGCTGGCCTTCGCCGCAAGACAACAAACAGCACGGTGCCGGCAAAAAGCAGCATCACGCTGAGCAACTGTCCCATCGTAAGCCAGCCGAAGGCGATGTAACCGATGTCGGCATCGGGTTGTCGCGTAAACTCGACGGCAAAACGAAACAGGCCGTAGAGGACAAGGAACAGCGAGGTGATCGCCCCCTCGAAACGCCGGGACCAGAATCGCCAGGCCAGCAAAAGGCAGGTGCCCAGGAGAATCCCCTCGAGAAACGCCTCGTAAAGCTGCGACGGATGCCGTGGGAGCGAATGTCCCGGAAAGACCATCGCCCACGGAACATCGGTGGGCCGGCCGACGAGTTCGGCGTTGATGAAGTTGGCTATTCGGCCGAAGAACAGCCCGATGGGGCAGACCAGGCAGAGGGCGTCGGACAGATGCCAGAGGGGTTTGCGGTTTCTGACGGCCCAGGCGACAAGGGCGATTGTGACGCCAATGACGGCGCCGTGGAAAGCCATGCCGCCTCGCCAGATGGCCAGCGGTTCATACCAGGGCTCCGGATCGGGTCCGCCCCGGTGGTAGATCAGCCACCAGCCCAGGCGTCCGCCCAGCAGCACACCCAGGGCGATCCAGGTGGTGACATCGCCAAGTTGCTGGTAAGTGATGTGAAGCGTGCCGCGGAGAATCATGCGGTGCAGGGCAAGGTAGCCCAGAAAAAACCCCAGCACGTAGGCCAGACCATACCAGCGGATCGCAATCGGGCCGAGTTGGAAGATGACCGGATCGATTTGCGGATAGGGAAGGGTACACAGCCAGTGCATGGGGGTATTATGCGGCGAGCGCGATTCCAGTGGAAGCTTTGGGCGGATACGTTGGGGCCGTGAGATTCGATGGAGGCGGGGGCACGGGCGGGACGCCCGTGCTACGACATAACGCGATTCCAGTGGAAGCTTTGGGCGGATACGTTGGGGCCGTGAGATTCGATGGAGGCCGGGCACGAGCGGGACGCCCGTGCTACGACATAACGCGATTCCAGTGGAAGCTTTGGGCGGATACGTTGGGGCCGTGAGATTCGATGGAGGCGGGACGCCCGTGCTACGATGAGGGTGGTTTGCGCGACGATCAGGCACAAGACCTTTTCTACGAGCTTGTCTGGCCGCGGCGGTCGGCGTTGCTCCGGCTGGCGCGCATCCTGACCGGGAATGATGCGGACGCCGAAGACCTAGCCCAGGAGGCGCTGCTCAAGGCGTATCGATCGATCGGGACATTTCAGCGCGGTTCCCGGGTGGAGGCATGGCTGGCGGCGATTCTGCGAAACACGCGGATCGATCGGTTGCGTGCGGCGGGGGCGTCGGCAAGCGATGTGAGCCTCGATGGGCTCGGGCTCGACGTGGCGGGGGACGTTTCCGAAACCGTCGAGTGGCAGCAGCCGCAGGACATCCTGGACGGTTTTTCGGATCAACAGGTTATCGCGGCGCTGCAGCGCCTCCCGGAGGAAATCCGCTGGACGCTGCTGTTGGTGGACGTGGAAGGGTGGGATCAGAAGGAAGCTGCCCAGTTGCTGGACGTGCCGGTGGGTACCGTCAAGTCGCGCGCGCACCGCGGGCGGGCGATGTTGCGACAAGCCCTGGCGCCGCTTCGGCCGGCACGCCGTTGAGATCACCTCAGTCGCCCGAACAGGCAGGCCATGGCGCGCAATCGCGCGGCGATCTCGCCCGTCAGCGCGTCGGCGCTGATTCGCCAGGTCCAGTTGCCGTCGCGAGTTCCCGGCCTGTTCATGCGGGCTTCTGCGCCGAGTCCCAGGACATCCTGCACGGGGAAGATTGCCGTGTTGGCGGGCGAAGCCATGACGGCGCGGATGATGGCCCAGTGGGTCTGCTTTCCGCGGGCGCCGGCGTAGTCGCGGGCCATGCGGGCCGAGCCGCGCGGTCGGACCTCTCTCAGCCATTCCATCAGAGTGGGGTTGTCGTGCGTCCCGGTGTAGGCGACGGAATCATGGGTGTAACAGTGCGGCCGATGGTACATCGCCTGGGGCTGGTTGGCGTCGAACCCGAACAGGTAGATGCGCATGCCGGGCAGGCCAAACCGCTTGCGAAGGGCCGCGTCGTGCCGGGTGACGCGGCCCAGATCCTCGGCGATGATCGGATGCTCGCCCAGGGCGTCGCGCACCGCGGCGAGGATCTGCCCGCCCGGCGTGGGCCACCATGTTCCTTTCTCCGCCGTCGGGCTTGACGCGGGGATTGCCCAAAGCCGCGTGAAGCCCAGGAAATGATCGATGCGCACGGCATCGAATCGGCGGAACGCCGAGGCAAACCGCGCCGTCCACCACTTGAATCCCTCGCGCCGGTGCGCGTCCCAATCATACAGGGGGTGGCCCCACTTCTGGCCTGCCGGCGCGGCGGCATCGGGCGGATAGCCCGACACGAATTCGGGCCGTCCCACGGCATTCAGGCGGAACAGGTGCGGATAAGCCCAGACGTCCGCGCTGTCGTGGGCGACGAAAATGGGAATGTCGCCGATCAGCGCAACGCCTTTCTCCGCCGCGTGGCGCCGCAGTGCCTGCCACTGCTGATCGAACTGGTACTGCACAAAACGCCAGAAGTCGATCTCTCGGGCATGCGCTTGCCGGGCTTCGGCCAGGGCGGCCGGATCGCGGTCGCGCAGCGGCGGGTCCCACTCATACCAGGGCTTGCCGGCGAAGACCTGCTTGATCGCGGTGAACAGGGCATAGTCTTCGAGCCAGTCGCGCTGCGCATCGCAGAATGCGTGAAAAGGCTTCTTCTCGTCGTCGGATGCGTGGATGAATCGATCGTAAGCGGTGCGCAATGCCTGCTCGCGGAAGTGCCGCATGGCCGGATAGTCAACGCGATTGTCCGGCACATCCTGCGGGGGTCGCAACTCCTCCCCGGACAGCAGGCCGAGCTCGCCGAGGGCGACGAAGAAGGGATTGCCCGCCAGGGCTGACGGGGAGGTGTAGGGAGCGTTGCCCGGTGGATCGCCAGGCGGATTGACCGGCAGCATCTGCCACCAGCTGACGCCGGCCTCGGCGCAGAAGTCGATGAAGCGGTGGGCGCCCTGGCCCAGGTCGCCGCTGCCGTGGGGGCCGGGCAGGCAGGTCAGATGCATCAGCAGGCCCATTGCGCGCTGCTCGAAAGACGGCCACTCGGTTTTCTTCCTCATGCGCAACGGAGTTTAATCCGCGTATGCAGGGGCCAGCAATGCCCGGTGGTCGGCCCGCGGACCTCACTTGCCTGCATACCAGACTCCACGGAGCCAATTGTGCGCGTGCAGCCGTTGCTCCAGTTCATCCGACATCGGCGGCAGGTCGCTTGCGCCGACATTCATCTCGGCCTGGCGAACGTTGCGGATGCCGGGAATGACGGTGCTGACCTGTTCCGGTTTCAAACAGAACTTCAACGCGGCGGTGGGAAGGTCCGGCTCGGCATCGCCGATAGTAGCCTTGATCCTGGCCACGCGGTCGATGCAGCGCTGCAGGCGGTCGCCGGCGAAGTAGTTGTTGCGAAAGTCCCCTTCCTCCCAGCGGGTTGCCGGAGTGAGTTTTCCCGTCAGGGAGCCTTCGTCAAACGGCACGCGCACGATGACCCCCACCTTGTGTTCGCCCGCCGCGGGCAGGAACTCGGCCCTGGGCTCCTGCTCGAAGATGTTGTAGATGACCTGCACCGCGTCGAGCCAGCCGCCGCGCATCAGATCGATCAGGCTGTTCTGATCGTGCTCGGGGGTGGAGATGCCGATCCCGCGCAGCTTTCCTTCATTCTTGAGCTTCCGCAGGGTCTTGAGTGCGACGGGATTGCGATTCCAGGCCCGGGTCCAGGTGTGGAGCAGGACCAGATCGATGCAGTCGGTATCAAGGTCGCGCAGGCTGCGCTCCAGTCGCTCCCGGAGATACCCTTCGGGATACCGCTCCTCGATGCGGTCATACGGGCTGGGAGGCCAGTTGCCCGGCACCGGGGGGATTTTCGTGCATACATAAACACGCCCGCCCTGGCGCTGCCTGAGTGTCCGGGCGATCAGCCGCTCGGATCGCCCCTCGCCGTAGGCCTGCGCGGTGTCGATGAAGTTGACGCCCAGGTCGAGGGCTCGGTGAAGAGCGGCCAGCGAATCCTCATCTCGCTGCGAACCCCAGCTTCCGCCGATGGCCCAGGCGCCGAAACTTACTTCCGATACCTGCCATCCCAGCCGGCCAAAGGTGCGGTATTTCATGCATGGCCTCTCAATAACGACGGCGGCAACGACCGCCTCAATGCGACCCAGCGGCGGGCACGGACAGGAGCAGGGGCAGCAGGCACGCGTGCCGGCAGTCTGTCCGACTCCTGCGCTCCGCCTCAGCTTCAGGCCCTTCTCAGGCTTCCTCCACAACCTTCCATCCCAGGGCCTCAGCCAGGCCAAGGGCGCCCTGCTTCAGATCGCCGTAGAAGGTCACGCGATGCCAGCCGTAGCGGTCCCACTGCGTGAACAGCTTCTCAATGTCCCCCACGGGTTCCCCGGCGAGTTTCGTGCGGCAGGCACGATCGTCCGGGTCGTTCGCCACGGCCTTGGCCTGGTGCAGGAGCATCTCCCTGAGGCTCGGCTGGATTTCCAGCGTCGTGGTCATGTATCCCAGCGGCAGCAGCGATCGAACCGATGCGCCCTGGCGGTCCTCTGAGTGTGTCAGGATCTGGTAAGGATTGGCCTGCCCATTCGGGCCGAAAGCTCTGTTCGACGCCACACAGTGCGCGTAGATGATCTGCCGCCTGCTCATGTCGACGACCGGGTCGGAAATATAGCCCGGGCGACCCTGGGTCATGATCGTGAAGGCAACCATGGTGGCGGTCGATCGCACGTCGCACTCGCAGGCGCCCACAAGGCCTTCATTGGCCAACTCGTGGAATCCCAGGCACGGATAGGCGTGGATGTGACCGCCATAGAATCCGCCCAGGCAGTTGATTGTAATGGCGTTGGCGTTGTGCTTCTTCATCACCGCCTTCTGCGCCAGGTACATGGCGGCCGACGCCTCCAGGGTTTCACGGCTGACGCCTGTCACCTGCGACGCTCCCGCCTGCCACTTGTCGGCGATGGCCTTCGCATGGTCCCTGTCCGCGTTCTTCCAGGCCTCGTTCACTTCGGCGAAGGAGACGTTCTCGACGGGAATCTCCATCATCGGCGCCGCCGGGCCGGAGTTCTGGCCTGCCACCGCCAGGATCTTCGACTCCTTCATCTGCGCCAGGGTCTGGGCAGCCGGGAGCAGCCTGAGGTTGTCGGGCGTGCAGGCGAGGTCTCCCGCCCTGGGTGTCGAGGCCATTCGCGCTCTGGTCGTCGCGGCGACGAAATCGGCCACCGACCCGCCATCCCTCACGATCCTGAAGCACCTGACCGCCGCGATCATGTCCTCGAACTTTGACGAGGCCACGAAACCCACGTTCGCCGCCTTGTTGCGGAGGAACGCCGACGTATAGACCAGGAACCCGCCGCTGCCGCCATACTGGAAGTCGGCGTAGATCACCGGCTTGCCGGATGTGGCGATCGTCTGCACCACCTGGTTCCAGCAGTTCATCTGGTAGACGATGTACCCGCCTATGTCGGCCGACTTGTCATCCTCCAGAATCTGTTTGGCGGCGGCGGGATCTTTGGCCATGGCGGGAATAAACTCAAACTCCGGGCATTCCCTGACCAGGGCAACGTTGATGCGGTCCATGACGGGCCTGAAGTCAAAGCCGATATTCGGCCAGTCGGGCCCCGGCTGCTTTTCCGCGTGCAGCGCGTAGATCACGCGGATGCGCATCCTGCCGCCGCCATCCGCGCCGCGAAGCACGGCCGGTGCCAGCGCCGATGCGCCAAGACATGCCGCACAACCCGCCAGAACCTGTCTGCGGCTTGCGCAGCAGCCGGCGCACCGCGACCGCGGCACGGGCATCCCGGCGATACCGACCTGCCCGCGGCCGGACTGGTGGCATGCACACCCGAAGGCAAGATCTGAATGGTTCATATCTCCGTCCTTCCTGCGTCTACCGTTTCAAGAGCGCGGCGCCCATGTCGCACTCCGTGAAATGGCGAGCCTATTGGTCGATCGGCAGGACCCAGATGTTCCGGTACTGCACCGGGTTCCCGTGGTCCTGCCAATGCAATGTGCCGGGTTTGGCGTCGCGGCTGAGCTCCACGTTGTCGTGAATCCTGATGCCGTTGTGGAACACCGTCACGCGCGGCTTGCCCACGAGCTTGCCATCCTCCTTCCGCACGGTGTACTCAATGTCATACGTCTGCCACTCCAGCGGCGGCAGGCTCGCCAGGGAGAACTCATCGAATGCATCCGGGTCCTTGTAGCGATAGAGGCCGCCGCAGCCGCCGCCCTGGTACGTCGTCATGCCGAACGAATCCAGCACCTGGATCTCATCTCCGTTGGGCAGATAGCAGCCGCTGTTGCCGCGCCCCTGTCCCTCGGCCGCTGGCATCAGAGGGCACTTGAATTCCACGTGCATCTTGAAACTGCCGGTGATGGCCTTGCTGGAGCGCATGCCGCCCTTGGGGACCTCAATCGCGCCGTCCTCGGTGATCTTCCACTGCTGTTCGGAGCCGTCCTTGAGCTTACCCTTGGTCAGCTCATCGAAGTTCTTGCCGTCGAGCAGGACAATGGCGCCGGCCGGGGGCTTTGCGCCGAGCGTCGGGCTCTTGCGCTGTACCTTGGCAATCTGGAACGTGCCGTCGCCGCATGTGCCCTTGATTGCACCGTCCGCATAGCTGCCCGTCCAGGCCACATTCCCGGCCTGCCCCTCCAGTTTCTCGGCCGTGCCTTTCAGTTCGACCTTGGCCACTTTGCCGTCGGCCCCGGCCTGGCGAATCAGCACCTTGTATCCATCTTTGAGTGCAACCACACGGGCCTCCAGGTTCTGCTGAACACCGGCGATCTTGCAGGCACCTTCATATAGGCCCTGGACCTGCTCGGGCGCCGCCGCTGCCATCGCAAAACCAGCCACCGCCATCTGCAATGCCAGAAACGCAACCAGACCACGAAACATGAGGCCTCCTGTAGGGAAAGGAATGTCCAATTGCTTGTATTCTCCAGCCGGGGAGCCGTTGTCGCAAGAAACCAGCGGAAGGATGGGCCTGAAGGCGCGAAGGTTCTACCACTTTGCCCGCATGTACTTGACGAACTGGGGCAGGCTCTCTTCGGGGTCCGGCGCCTCCTGCGGGTGCCAGCGTTTTTCGGTTTCCAGGCAGATCCATCCCTGGTAGCCGATGGACTTCAGGGCGGCAATCGCTTCCGCCAGCGGCAGATCCCCCTTGCCCAGCAGTCTTGGGACGTTCTTGCCTCGCCGCCTGACCGAGTCCTTGATATGGACATGCACGATCCGCCCGCCCAGCGCCTGCACCGTCCCGGGCGGTTGTTCTCCTTTGCGGAACGAATGCTCGATGTCCCAGAGCACCCCCACGTCACTCTCCGCGAAATCGCCGGCCAGTGCCTTCATCTGCTGCCCGGTGGACCAGTCGTCGTGCGTCTCGATGATCACCCGGCAGTGGTGGGGCGACGCGATCTTCACGAGCTGCCTGAGATGTCGGTGCGCCATCGCCAGCGACTCTTCCCGCGTCATGTCGTGGGGGATCTCGCCCCCGAAAATGCGCAGGTAAGGGCTGGCGGTTCGTCTGGCCAGGCTCGCGTACCGCAGGCACTCGTCGAGCATCATCTGCCAGCGATCGGGGGCCGGTGTCATCAGGGCGATTGAAGTGTTCAGGCACGGCATCCGGAGGTTGTGCCGCCTCAGAAGCTCCAGCGTCGCCTCCAGGTCAACGTCGAATATGTCCAGCTTCGTGATGTCAATCTCGGCGCCGATGCCGCGCGGGTCGAATCCGTCCAGTCCGTGGGCCGCCGCCGCGCCCACGATCTGCGGCAGGCTCCACGTCGGGCAGACCAGCGTCGAGAAACAGAGCTTCATGTGGTGAACGCTACTCGCGATGAGTTCCCGCCGCAACATCGCTACAATGACGCGAGATGCCGTTGCCCGTGATTCCATCTCCCCACCATCCCTCGCGCGATGATCTGCTGCGGCTGTTCCACCAGGCCCAGAGCCGCTGGTGCCAGAATCTGGCCCAGGAGCAGGCTCTGGATGTCGGGACGGCCTACGCGAATCCGCGGCTCGGGGCCGTCTGCGAAGCCAACAGCATCCGCGACGCGGCGCTGCCCGAAGGCATGTCGGCTCGGGATGCCTATGAGCTGGTCGAGAGGCATTACGCCGCCGCCAATGCGCGGTGCGCCTGCTGGACGATGAATCCATCCGCTGCCCGGGCGCGGACAGACCCCCTCGTGGAGCACCTGCGGTCGTTGGGCTACCGGGAGCGACGCGCGGATCTGCTGCTTCTCAGGCAGTCGGGCCAGCCTGCGTCTTCAGACCCGGGCGATGTGCGCGTCATTCCCGCCCGCGCCAGTTTCAGGCACGCCCGGATCATCCTGGAAGAGCTTGCGGCGCTGCGCAACCAGCCGCAGCTGGTCGAGGCCGCGATGTGCCAGCTCGACGATCCCCACTGGGAACCGCTGCTGGCGATGAGGCGTGGCCGGCCGATTGCCTACGGGGGTGTGCTGTCGGTGGGGCAGGTGGGGCGTATCGACCAGGTCTTTGTCTCGGCCGATCATCGGCGGCAGGGGATCGGGCAACTGATGATGGCCCGGATCCTGGACATCTGTGCCCGTTCGCTGTTCAGGCACGTGATGCTGGCGGTCCCTCCGGACCAAGCCGCGGCGCAAGCGTTTTGTTGCAAGATGGGTTTCCAGGCGGTCGGACAGTTGGTGTCGTATCGAAGACCGGGCCTTGGGGAAGACTGACTATCCCTGGAGACTGATGCTCGCTTCCATACGCTCGCTGGGCGCGGGCACGTCCAGGTTCTTGGCCACCGCAGCGGCCTTGTGCTGGCCGAGCTGATTGAGCAGCATGGCCCAGGTGTCGCGCTGGTATCGAAGGACATTCAAGGCCTCGTCCAGGGACGACACGGTATGCTCGATGTTGGCTTCGATGAGCTTGCGGTAGGCGAAATTGTAGAGGGCGGCAAGTTTGCTGCACAGATCGGGTGCCACGTCGTGCTTCAACGAGCAGGACATCTCCGTCAGAATCCGCTGGACGCGCGAGATGGCGTTGTAGCTTTGCTCCCAGTTCTTCTCCTGGAGCGCAACGCGGGCCTGTTCGCAGAAGCGGATGGCGCCATCGTAGAGCATCATCTGGAGTTGCTCGGGCGTGGCTGTCATCACGCGGGTGCGAAGATAGTTGTTGGCAACCTGGCCGTTCATATTGATCGAAGGCAATCGATGCAGGGGCAGAGGTTCTATCGGTCAAATCAGGGGTTGAAGTTAAAAGGAACAGCCGACATGGCGGGTCGGGTCCGGCGCGGGGGGCGTCAGTGCTAGGACTTGCGGGTCGAGGTCAGGCTGGAAATGGGCTGGAATCCCGCCAGGGACTGCTGCTGGGCCTGAAGATTCGCCAGGACCGTCTCCATGCTGGCAAACTGCCGTTCCAGTCGTGTCCGCTTGGCCTCCAGGAGCTTGTCCATCTGCGCCATCCGTTCCTGAAACTGGTCGGTTCGCTTCTCCAGGCTCTGGTTCTGGCGGGTGATGACTCCGTTCACCGGGTCCACCAGGTTATTGATGCCCTCCTCCAGCACCGCACCCAGGCCCTTCCTGGCCGGGGTCGTTCCTGAAGCCGGGGCAAACAGTGTGAACAGCGTCTTGACCCCCTGAGGATCGGTCGCGTAGGCCGAGCGGAACTTGTTCTCGTCAAACTCGACCTTGGCATCCCTCGAAATGCTGATGCCGATGTCCGACAGCCCCTTGAATGTGCCGGCCTCCTTGACTCGCGTGCTGACCAGGACATAAAGCCTCTCCTGGATGCGCTGAATCGTCCCATCGCCCAGCAGCAGTCCCCGCTTCTTGGCTTCCGAATCGTACGCGGTCAGCTCGGCGATCTTGGCGACGATGCCGTTAAAGCTCTCGGTGAATCTGTTCAATTCCCTGACCGCCGCGTCAACATTATCGGACACCGTGATGCTCACGGGGGCATTGGTCACGGCATGCAGGTCCAGCGTCAGGCCCCGAACCACGCCGGTCAACTGGTTCTTGGAGGAGGTGATCAGCAGCGGCCGCTGCGTGCCGGCCTGGCCGTAGAAGACAGCCGCGTCCTGCGCCTCAACCAGGTTGGATGTCTGCAGCGGCGTGTCGGCAGCGTCGAAGATGAACCGTCCGTTCCGCCCGGTGTTGCGGGCCGTCAGCGACAGGCGGTATGGGGCGGCGGGCGAGCCGTCATTGACGATCGTGGCCCGCACCGCAAACCCGGGGGCATTGATCTTGTCGGCCGCTGTCTGAAGCGTGTCGGTGGCGTCGAGAGTGATGCTGCGCTCGAAGGTGCCGTCGATGGTTGTCGTCCCCGTCGGGGCGGATCCGGCGATGGCCAGGTCGGCGGCCGCTTTGCCGCTGACATCCGCAACCTTCAGCGCCTGCCCGCCTCCGGCGGTGTCGGTCAGCAGCAGGCCGTCGCCGTTGGGGTTGATGGATGCGGTGACGCCGATGCCCTTGGCGTTGATCTTGGCGATCACGTCCGCCAGCGTCAGATCGCTGGAGGTGATTTCGACCGTGGCGGAGGCTCCCAGCGAGTTGGTGATCTTGAACGTCCCGGTCGAAACGCCGTTGCCGCCGTTGTAATTGCTCAGCAGCGTGTTCTCGTTGACCCACCGGCGCTGCAGGTTCGCGCCCCGGGCAACCGCGTCGGCCGGCGTAAACGTGCCGGCCAGCCCGAGTTCCGCCGCCGTCGTTGAATCCACGTCCGCGATCAATAGGTTGCCGACCGCTCCCGCGTTGTTGTCGATGATCTCGATTCCGTTGCCCGACTGCCTGATCCGCGCCGTGACGTTGACGCCCGCCTCATCGCTGATCAGCCGGATGATGTCCCGCAGGCTGCGGGCGCCAGACAGGTCCACCGTGGCACTGTTGCCCGCGCGGTCGGTTATGGAAACGCGGCCTAGGTTCAGACCCTGCCCGCCGCGCAACGATGTCAGCAGCACGGAATTCACGGAGGCGATCAGGTCGCGCGACTGGATCTGGTCGCCGGGCACCGTCTGCTCGATGCCCAGGTCAACGGCGGCCTTGGAATTGTTCATCGCGGTCACCGACAGGTCTCCGCCGCCGCCGGTGGTGTCGATCAGCTGGATGCCCTTGGATTGGGCGGCGATGGTGGCCGTCACCTGCCCGCCCGTCGCGGCATTGATTGCATCCAGGATTGCGCCCACGCTGGTCAGGCCGTTCACGCTCACGTCATAACTCGACCCGTCGCGGGCGGTGATGCGGAAGTCCACCGGCCCCTTTGCCGTGCGGACGCCCAGGCCGTCGTTCAGGTTGGCCACACTGGTGTTTCGGCCCAGGTAGTTGATCGTGCCGCCCGTGAGCGTGTTGCCCGCCACGGAACCGGCGATGCCGAGGTCGGCGGCCGTCGATCCGGCGCCCAGGTCGGCCACCATCAGGTTTGAACTGCTTCCGCCCGACAGGTCGGTCAGCACGAGCCTGTCGCCGTCGATATCGGCGCGGACCGACACGTCAATGTTGGTGTTGATCCGTCGCACCACGTCGTCCAGGGTGAACGCGCCGGAGGTGTCGATGAGCGTGGACCGACCCGAGCGATCGGTGATGCGGAACGATCCCTGGCGGACTCCCTCTCCCCCGTTGAGCTGCGAGAGCGGCGTCTGCGAGTAGACCTCGCCGCCGCCCATTTCGATTCTGATCGTTCGGCTTCCGGATGCGACAGGCGTCGTCGTCGAATCGGCCATTCCCCGGCTGACGCTCTGCTGGCTGGTGACCAGGCGCGCCACCTGGAATTGAAACGTCCCCTTGGCCGAGCCGGAGGCGGCTGTTGCGCTGATCGCGTCCGGGTTGCTGCTCAGGGCGCTGGAGGTCTCGAAGGTGCTGGCCTTCTTCAGGGTCGTGGCCGACAGTTTCAGGGAGGTCAGACGGGTGGACAGATCGGTGTAGGCCAGCTTCTGCTTGTTGGCCTGGTCAATGCGGGATTGAAGGACGGTCTTGGGGCGCGCCTCCAGCTTCATCAACTGCTCAATGATCTGTTGAGAGTTGATCCCGCTGATCAGACCGATGCCGGATGAGATTCTTCCCATGGTTGTCAGAATAGGCCGGCCGTCCGGGCGCCCTGTCCCAATGGTTCATCGGCTGGGCGGGGTCGGCGCGTGAGCAGGCCGGTCTACGTTAGTTATCGGAACCTGAAGTGGGATAGCTTTGGAAAAACCGGCAGGCTCCCGCCGAGGCCTTTCATGCCGGGCAGGCGCAGGAACCCCCGCACGTGCCATTGGCATTGCGCCGCACCATGCGCAGACGGCGTCCCCCGTTGCTGTATTCCACCTCGTCCATGTAGGCTTCGATCAGCATAAGGCCCCGGCCGTGCAGTCGATGCAGGTTGTCCTCGGTCGTGGGGTCCGGGATGCTCGCCCTGTCGAAACCCGGTCCCTCGTCCTCGATGATGATTTCTGTCTGGGTGGGGGTGATGGTGGCTTCGACCTTGACCGTCTTGGTCGGGTCGAGCTTGTTACCGTGCTTGATGGCGTTGATGAGGGCTTCGTCCAGGGCGAGGGTGATCGCGAAGATCGCATCGGGCACGTAATGCTGCCGCTCAATCTCGCTCAGGATCCGCTTGCGCACACCGCGACTCTCGTTGAAATCCGACGGGAAGCGAAATCGCAGGGTCGTATCCAAGGCGTCTTCCATCCGGCGCCGAAGCACGCACGATCGTCGTCGTTACTCGAAGCTCCGCATCGCCTCGTCCCGGCCGGCCGCGATGCGGAACAGGCGGTTGAGCTTGGTGATGACGAAGACCTCCATGATCTGCGGCTTGATGTTGGCCAGCCGAAGCTGCCCGTTCTGCTTCAGGACGCGATTGTTGACGTTGATCAGCATGCCAAGGGCCGCCGAAGACAGGTGATCGACGTTCGCGAAATCCAGCAGCAGCTTGGGCCGGTCCTTCGATTCAGCCAGCCCGGCGAGCGTCTGGCCGATCTCCGAAATGTTCATTTCATCCAGGATCTTGTTGTCGGTGAACTCGACGACCGAGACATCCTTGATCTGGGTGATGTTCAGACGGGTCGGAGATTCGGACATGGAATGCTTCCCTGGCAAGCGCCGAAAAAACGCATCGAACGGGGGGCGCGGCAATCGCGTCCTTCCACCACAACCGCTTACGCCCCTCGCCCCGTCCAGCGGGCGAGGCACATCAGCAGTATGACAGTACGGAGGGGGCATGGGGGTGTCAAGACGATGCCTCGACCGACTTCCCATTCACACCCATTCGATCCGGATCGGCCTGTTTGACACGTGTCCCCCAGGTCAGCGCCGACACCCCCAGGCAGACAAGCGCAAGCAGCATCAACGGCCCGCTCAACAGCACCCGGCCATCGGCTGGCCCGCTCCGAGCGGCAAGCTCCGCCAACCGGCCCCGCCAGTCGTCCGGCGATGCCGGCGGAATCGCAATGCCCAGCGTGTTTGCGGCTCGAATCGCGCCGTCCGACCGACGATACAATCCCGGCAGTTGCCGTGAGCGGGACCCGGCCACCAGGGGCTCCCACCCCGCCTCCAGCGTTTCCACCGCATGCCAGGCGAATTCCCCGTCGCCCGGTGAGAGCCATCCCAGCATGTTGCTCCAGAGCATCACGAACTGGAGGCTCGATGCGAAGGTCTCGGATGTGAACCCCACCCACACCTGGCGCGGATTGTCGCGGGCGGCAATCAGAACTCCCTCAGGCGACTGCAGCACGGGTTTCCAGTCCGCTCCGGGCGGCGGCGGAACCACCGTCACCGGCCCCAGGGCCTCCTCCCACTGGCCGATGTTGGCGACGATCGGGTGCTCCGCGGCGGTCAGCCTCGCCGCGGGCCGGGCTTGCAGCGGCAGGGCACCGGCCACGGCCAGCATCACCCCCGGCTCCATCGGAAGCGGTTTGCCCGGCTCCACGGCCCAGACGCCGACGCGCACGGATCCCTCGCCCGGAGGTCTCAGTTTGGTGTACTGCTCGATGATCCGTTGGACGGCCGGCGGCAGGGCCGTCCTCGCCTCGATTCGCGGATGGATCGGCTCCCTAACCAGCCATGCCCGGTTGTCGAAGGGGAGTGTGTCTTCCGGCTCCAGCCGCACCGAAATTACCGAGCCGCCTCTCGGCAGCGGCAGGAAAAGATCCGCCTCTTCGTCGCCCAGCACCGTGATCTGTTCCGAGCGTTCCAGGGGTTTCTCCGGTGCCTCGCCCGATGCCGACTCGACCACGATCTTCCCCGCACCGCTTCCGCGCACTCGCACGAGGATCTGCGCGAAAGGATTCTCACGTGCCGCAAGGTGAACGATGCCGCTGTTGGCTGGCTGGGTGGCCGGCGCGATGCGCATCAGCCGCTCGTGCTCGATTACCAGCGGCTGGTCGCTGAGGACGATCACCGGCCCAATGGTTTGCGTCAATACATGACCGACGGCCTTTGCCAGCTCCACGCGGGTGTCGGTGGCCGTGGGAGGGAATTGGCTTGCAAGCCTCGGCCACGTGGCGCGATCGGTGGCGATTGGGTCGAGGGGCGGCACGGTCAGCAGGTTCATCGGACCCTGGCCGAATTCCGCGAGGATCGCATCGTTCACCGCTGCCGCCAGTTCCGCGAAACGCGGTACGCCCGGATAACCGGCCGACATGCTCATTCCCCGATCCACAATGACTGTCATCGGGGGACCGGCCGCCCGTTTCAGGCCAGGTCTCGCCGCCGCCAGGATCATCAGCAGCAGCGCCAGCAGCGCCATGGCCAGCGCCAGCGGCGGCCGCTCCAGCGCTCGCCGTTTTTGCGGCCGGGTGATGTCTTCCTTCCATAGGGCCAGGAACGGCACATCAACACGTTTTCGTCGCCCCCAGAGCAGATACGCCACCAGGGCGATCCAGGGCAGAACGGCCACAAGCCAGATCGGCGCTGCAAAGGGCATGGCATCAACCCGGCTCGACGACCACCTTGCTGACCAGGATGTAGTTTCGCCCGTTGTACTCGGTCACCTGACCGCTGATGCGAAAACGCAGGTCGCGTGATGCCTTCTTGATCGCCCCTTCCAGCACCATCAGGTTGAGGCTTGGCAGCACGATCATCGGCGGATCCTGCATGAACCTGCCGTCGGCCTCGAACACCAGTTCCTTCTGGCCGTCGGCGGTGGTGTTCAGCCGGGCCACGCGGTCCACGATGAAATCCCCTTCGCGGCGCAGCGTCAGGCCCGTCGCTCCCGGCGCCACGGCGGTGGCGGCCTTGTTCTTGTCGGGCGGATCGGGCGCGGGCTGAAGCGGCTGAAGCGCCGGTCGGGCCGGAGCGATCAACTGCCGGAGCATGTCATCGGGACTGGCTGTGGCCGGGCGTGTGGTTGGCTGGGTCGTCTGTGCCGATGTCGGCGCCGCCAATCCCAGGAGCAGGACGATGCAGGTCGTAATCCTCATGGAAAAGCATTCTACCCTGACCGGCGGGGGTTTGTAGCTCCTTGATCCTTGGGCATCGTGTTTGGAGTCCAGGCTTATCGCCGCGCGTGATACGGCCATGGCGAGCATCGTGGCACGGGCGTATCGCCCGTGCCCCCTCCAGGCAACGGTGCGAGCTTCGTAGCGGTACTGCGCGCAGGTGAGGTGACCATGAAATTACACAGGGCTCTCGCGGGATGTGTCATTGTGCTTCTGACGCTCACTCCCTTGCTCCATGCCATTGAATTGAACTGGGAACGCCTTCGGTTCGATCTTTCGCCGGAAGACGGACGATGGCGAGTTGTGGACGAGGTGGGCGGCGAAACCTGGCGGTCGAATCCGGACAAGCCTCGCTTCGGATCCGCTGTGATTATCGTGGATGGAAAGAAGCAGACGGTGGATCTGGATCGATGCAAGGTCAGGCAAGTCGATTCCGATCCGCCGATCCTTCTCGCATCGTTCAAGCCTCTTCCTGGCCATGTCGGCACACTGAACATCACCGTGCGTTCCACCGGTGCGCGGGCCTTGCGATTCGAATATGAGGCCGAGGGCGGATTGAATGTTGAAAGCGTCCGCCTCTTCGACGACGCCTTCGAGATCCGCGCCGCCGACAGGGGCTACATCGTCGTCCCCGTGCGAGAAGGCCTTCTGATCCCCGCCGACAGCGGCCTGACCTTCACCCAGCAGTTCGACACCTACAGCTATGAAGGCTGCCACATGACCATGCTCGGCCTGGTGAAGAACGGCGCGGCCGCCCTGGTCACGTGGGAAGACGTGTACACGCTGCCCGAGATCAAGAGCGGCAAGTCGCCCGACGGCGAGCAGAGGCTCACGCTCTCGATGACCCTGCGCAAGACCGCGCGCTCCGCCACGGTCCACTTCCTGGGCAAGGGCGACTACGTCACCGCCGCCACCGCCTATCGCCAGATCGCCAGGCAGAAAGGGTACCTGGTCACCTGGGACCAGAAGCTGCCCAGTTATCCCGACCGGGCGAAGCTCTTTGGAGCGGTCAATTTCAAGCTCTGGAGCGTGCTTACTCGCCAGATGAACGAGGACAGCACGCAGGAACGGCGCGTTACGGTCAACTGGACGTTCGACGAGGCCGCCCAGGTCGCCGAGCATCTCAAGAATGACCTGAAGCTCGACAAGGTCCATTTCCTCATGGGCGGCTGGATCCATCGCGGCTACGACAACCAGCATCCCGACATTCTCCCGGCCGCTCCCGAATGCGGCGGCGATGAGAAGTTCGCCGAATGCGCCAGGCGTGTCATGGCCCTGGGGTATATCTTCGGTCTGCACGACAACTACCAGGACATGTATCGCGACGCGCCCTCGTTTGACCTCAGCTATGTACAGAAACACCCCGACGGCAAGCCGGTCCTCGGCGGCTCCTGGGCCGGCGGCCGGCCGTATATCACCTGCTCCAGGCGGGCCGTGGATCTGGCCAAGCGCCCCCAGAACCTCGCCGCCGTCAGGAAGCTCACCAACGCCAACTCCTATTTCATCGACACCACCTATGCCGCCGGATTGCAGGAGTGCTTCGATCCGGCCCATCCGCTCACCCGGGCGGATGACATGCACTGGAAGCAGGTCCTTTCCGACTATGCCCGCGAGGTCTTCGGCATCTTCGGCAGCGAGTGCGGCCGGGAGTGGGCGATCCCCCACGCGGACTACTTCGAGGGCATGACCGGCGTCAGCGGCACTTATTACCACAACGCCAATCTGCTCAGGCAGGTGGGGGGTGTGTCGGTCCCGCTGTTCGAGATGGTCTATCGCGACACCATCGCGATGTACGGCAAGTACGGCTACGACATTAACTCCTCGGCCGAGTACGTCCTGCACCACATCAGCATCGGCCGCACCCTCAACTACCACAGCGTGCCGGCGCACCTGTACTGGAAGGACCCGACGGAAGAGCCCCTTCTCGTCCGCCCGAGCGTGGCCGAGGTAAGACAGGTCGCCCCGCGGCGATTTGCCATCACCTACCGCTGGGATGTGGCCAAGCCGCTGGAAAAGGATCTGCTCGTGTTCGTTCACTTCACGGATTCGAGCGGCCAGATCAGGTTCCAGAACGACCACGCCCCGAGAACGGCCACGTCGCGGTGGCAGAAGGGAACGATCACCGACGGGCCGTTTGAGGTCAGCGTGCCGGCAGGGCTCGACGGGTCGTTTGACGTGCGAGTGGGCCTGATGACCCCGCAGAGCCACGCGCGCCAACTCCTGCAGGGCCGCAAGGACCGGGAGCGGCGCTGTCTCCTGGGCAGGATCGAAGTGACGGGCGACAACGTGAGCTTTGTGCCTCCGGAGGGGTCCGATCCGGACGGCGTGAGTCTGCATGGAGGTTTGTACGTCCGCGGCCAGGGCGGTTGGACCGAGGGCATGCACCCCCTGGACCGTTTCGTCAAGAACACCTACGAGATCCTCTCGCCGCTGAATGAGATTACCTCACGGATGCGCATGACCGGCCACCAGTTCCTCACCGCCGACCGAAAGGTCCGCCGCAGTGTCTTTGGCGATTCGGCGGTCCAGGTGATCGTCAACGGCGGCGACGCCGACTACGCCCTCAAGAGCAGGACCGGCGGCGACGTGATCCTGCCTCCGTTCGGATTCCTCGTCGAGTCCGCGGACTTTTTCGCCTTCTGCGCCACCAGGTGGAACGGCCTGACGTATTCAACCCCGACCCTCTTTACGCTTCGCAGCCAGGACGGCCGGACGCGCATTTATCATGGATTCGGCGATGATCGAATCAATGTCGGAGGAACCCAGCTGCGCGTGCAGAAGGAGCTGACAAGGTGACGTTCTACGGGGCAATCGCTTCCAGCGCCGTGCGGTCAATCGGGTGAGCGTTCTCATGAGCGATGGCGGCCTGGCGACGTCGCTCGATGGCTTTGCGCTCCTGGTCTGACCTGGCCGCGACATACACCGCGTCGCGGCTGCGCGTGTCCTGGATCACCACGCCCTCATCCTGTGCTGTCCACTTCACCTCGTGTATGCCCTCCGCATCGACGCGGAAGACATCGGCGGGCTCTCGCAGCCAGTGTGGAAGGACGAACGCGAAACTCGCACGACGCGGTGGTCCGAACGCAAAGACGTTCTCCTTCGGATCGGGTTCGTAGGCGGTGTCCAGGGCGAACAGCAGCGCCGCCTGCGGCGAGGCGATCGAGGCCAGGTCCCAGTCGGGTGAACCATCGGCCTTGGCCAGCCGCCGGAACCGGTACGCGTCGCCCTCGAGGTAATAGGGCTCGAGCATCCTCATCTCCCGTCCCAGCAGCATGATCGCTTCCCAGGTGTCTGGAAACTTCATCAGGGACTTGAGGCTCAGGTTGAACCAGTAGAGCGACGTGATGCGGGTTGAAAGCGCGTGCATCGCCTGCGCACGCAGTTCATCGGGCGTGGGTGAACGGCGCAGCCGGCCGTCGCGGCTGCCGCCCCAGCCGTCGTGCGGTCCCTGCGACCAGTAGGTGCAGGGCATTGGCCGGTTGAGCTCGCGCTGCGAGCGGCAGAGGTCCCCGATCGTTTCCAGCGGCGCTCCCCAGCGGATGCGCCGCCCGCCCCAGCGGTCATAATCCGCCCACGCGTCGGCCGCCGGCGCGGTGACGCGATAGGCGTCATAGTGGGGGTAGTCCGACAGCCCGGCGTACCATCGCCAGATCCGTTCCTCGCTGTGGGTCACGGACGTGGGCAGTCGGCTCGCGCGATAGGGCAGGAGCTTGTCGAAGACCTCCTGCGGCGGCACCGGCCGGCCGCCGCCATACTGCGGCTCGCCCAGAAACTCCACGGCATGAATCTTCGGCAGCCATGCGTCCGTGTCCCACTGCTCCAGCGGCCATAGGCGATTGAACAGCTTCAGCGGGTAGCGGTCATACAACGCCGGGTTGTCCGTGTAGCCGCCGACCTGCCCGATGTGGCCCGTGTTGATATGCAGCCGCGACAGCAGGCGCAAATAGGGCTCGTGAGTCAGCCTGGAGCCCACCCATCCGCCGCTGATGTCAAACGCCTCTCGCTTGATGCGGAGGTGCGCCCAGAGCGAACCTGCACCGGTCGTCAACTCGATTGCGGCGTAGGTCAGCGGCAGTCGATCGGTCCGCACTCGGATCAATCCCTTGTCCCTCGGCGGGATGGTGGCGGACGCCGGCAGCGGCGCCTGCGGAAAAAGTGTGGCCCATCCCGCGTTGTTCCTGGGCAGCCAGAGCCGCAGGGTGGAGATGGCCAGCGGCTGGTCGGATTCGTTGGCGATGTAAAGGACGATGGTATCGGGATGGACGCCGCCATCCCCGGCCAGAAACGTGACCGCCGAAATCCAGTGCCGCGGCGAGGCGATCGCAATGGCTGTCCTGGCCAGGCCCTCTCCCTCGACCTCGAAACTGTTGCCCACCCCCCAGCGAGCTGACTTGCCGTTGAACGTCCAGACGGACAGCGCATCCTCCGGTCCCTTTGCCGCCGCGGCAAGATCATGCCAGGCCCACTCCCCGTTCGCCAGCAACTCCGCGGGAGTCCGGCCCGCGAAGCGAGTCGGCAGAGATGGGCCCTTCACATACAACTGCACCCGCGCCGCCAGCGTCCCGTCGCGCGGCAGACGGTATCGCATCGACGGTTCAATGCTGTGCGGAATAACGCTCACGCCGGCAATCTCAGCCGCGCTCAGGAATGCAGGCAAGACCAGCGCAACCAGCGACCCCAGGAGTGGAACTGCTTTCATGTGATACCGCATGGCCCGTGTCCGCTCACAGTACCCACGGCCCGCGGTAAGGCCGGTGGATCATCCGGTTGGCCTCGTCGTCGTTGATAAACTGCTCGGCCACGGGATCCCAGCGGAGCGTTCGACCGAGGGCCATGGCGATATGGCCCAGGATGCAGACGGTGTTCGAGCGATGGCCGGTCTCGACGGGGCAGATGGTCGGCCGGCGAGTCTTGATGCAGTCGATCAGGTTGCGCTTGTGGCTGTTGGAAACGTAGAGCCGGGTTTCATTGGGTCCGAATGTCGTGGTCAGCAGCGATCGGGGGGACGACTCGATGAATCCGCGGGTCACGTAGACCCAGCCCTCCGAGCCGACAAAACGCACACCGTTCCGATACTTGTCCGAACAGATGACCTTCACGCCGCCGGGGTAGGTGTACTCGATGCGGTACGCGCCATGCACGTCGTGCACGCCGTCGGCCGGGTATTCGGCGGTGCCCGATATCTCCGTCGGCCCGGAATTCTCGGTATTCAGGCCCCACTGGGTGATGTCCAGATGGTGGGCGCCCCAGCCGGTGATCATGCCAAGGCAGTACTCGGTGACGCGCAGCCAGCCGGGGCGGTCGTAGCCCTTCTGGGGGTGGACACGCTCTTCCGTGTAGGGGTGGTAGGGGGCAGGACCCAGCCAGAAATCGTAATCCAGGTTGGACGGGATCGGCTGGGGGGGAAACAGCCGGTTGGGCGGGTCCAGCGGCAGGCCCACCTCAACCGTCTCGATCCTGCCCAGGCGGCCGTTGCGCACCAGTTCACACGCGAAGCGGAAGCGGCCCTCGGACCGCTGCTGCGAGCCGACCTGCAATATGCGGCCGTGCCGGCGGACCGTGTCCGATAGCACGCGGCCCTCACGGATGCCATAGGTCATCGGTTTCTGCACGAAAATATCCTTGCCCGTTCGAGCGGCCTCCAGCGCGATCAGCGCGTGCCAGTGTTCCGGGGTGCAGATCATGACCGCGTCGATGTCGCCCCGCGCGCACAACTCGCGGTAATCCTTATAGGCGTCGCATCCCCTGTACGCACCGGAGGCGGTTCGGCGGGCGTACTCGGCCTCAACCGCCCTCCTGCCGTCGTCGGCGCGCCTCGAGTCCACGTCGCAAACCGCCGCGATCTGGATGTCGTAGTTGCCGATGATGTCCTTCATGTCGCCGTGGCCCATCCGGCCGGTGCCGATCCAGCCGAAGGTGATTCGGTTCGACGGGGCGGCGGCGCCGCGAAGCGGCGTCGTCAAGACCAGCGGTGCGGCCAGCGCGGCGGACGCCTTAAGCAGTGAACGGCGGGACGTGAGCTGCATGGCGGGACTCCTTTAACCATCGAGCACGGAGGACACAGACAAGACAAGGATGGAGGACAGCAGATGAAAGAAGCCGTTTCGCTTTGCACTAGCCTGCATTCTCTATCCTTGCCTTCTGCATGTTCTCCGTGGTTGTCATTCAGCGGCCTGGGCAAACTGCTTCCACAACTGCTCGGCCGCCGCCGCAGTCATATTACCGTCGTGAACGGCAATACGGTATCGCAGCGTCAGCGGCCTGCCGGGTTCGATCTTTAACGGGGCATTGACCACGGGGCAGAAGTTCACAAAGTAGCCGTCGGGCCAGATACGCATGGTTTCGGGATGGACAGGGTTGCGGGGGTGGCTGAGCCAGAGGGAGCCGACGATCTTGCCTTCGGCTGTTGTGGCGAAGGAATCGAACCAACGGGCCGCGGTGCCGTTGCCGTCCTTCCTCGACTTGCCCTCGGAGGTCAGGCAGTCGGGGTTGCGCAGATCGCCGTCGAGTCGCAGGCCCAGGCCGCCGTAGCGATACTGTTCGACGATCAGCGGGCTGTCGGTGGCGCACCGCTGGACTGAGATCAGGTCGAGCAGGTAGACGTCCGCCGAATGGGGGATCACGCGCACCGATAGACGTTCGTGCAGGACAACCTTCTCGCCGCCCGGAGCCCGCAGGTCGATGTGGTCGAGCAGGGCGACAAAACCATCCGGGGATTTCGAGTCGTACTTGACGAATCGGACGGTGGCGGTGCCCTCCCTGAGATTCCAGAAGTCGATGTGCCGACCTTCAAACGTCGCCTTCGTCCACGGGTTCCACAGGCCCAGGTGGTGGATGTGGTCGGCCGGATGAATGCGGCTGAGCCGCACACCTGCGGGGGTATTCAGCGGGTGAAAAAAGCCCGATCGTGCGTAGAGGGGGCTTTCTCCCTTGGGCGGCGGCACGATTGCGTGGTTGTAGCGGAGCACCGGCGCATTGTTGTAGAGAATCTCGACGGCGCCGTCGGTCTCCTTCAGCTCAACGGTGTTCTGTGCCCCGGTGCACGAGCAGAAGAGTAACACCAGCAGCAGGGGGCACACCCGCCACGCCGGAGAACGCAAGTTGCCCGCACCTGCTGCTGATCCGCGCTTGTCAGCATTCATAGGCGCTTCCATAGTAGGTTTGTACGCGGCATCTATGCGCTTGCCGCCAGCTTTACCGCCACCTCGGCCACTCGCCTGCCGATGCCCTTGACGCTGTTCAGGCCGTCAGGGTCCTGAGCCAGTTCATCCTTGGCTGTCTGGATCGTTCCGCCGCGATGTGCTCCCGGCCGACCTTCGCCCACCAGAATCATGTCCTGGGTCAGCAGGCACCCCAGAATCTGCATGACCACCAGCTCGTGGCCGCCGTACTTGGCGCCGCCGACCACCACTGCGCCGGCCACCTTGTCCCGAAGCGACCAGTTCTTTCGGTACACCATCAACCGCTCGATGAACGCCTTGCACAGGCTGCTCATCGCGCCAAAATACGACGGCGTGCCAATGATGATGCCGCGCACGTCCGGATCGGCCAGTTTCTCCTGTATCGAGGGGAAATCGTCCTTCTCTCCCGGCTCCAGTTCCACGCCGGCCGCCACCTGTGCCGGAATGCGAAGACCACCCAGGTCTATCAGTTCAGTTTCGATAGAGGGGTACGCTTCCTGTGCGGCATCCAGCGCAGCCTTCAGAGCCGCCACCGTCGTCTTGCCCTTCCGCGGACTGCATGCCACGGCAACGATCTTGACCTTTCTGCCAGCCGCCGGGGCCTGTGCGCCTGCTACCGCCGCCGTGGTCAATGCAGCCCCCGCGCCCGCCAGAATCGATCTTCGGGATACGTTGCTCGCCATGCCCAATCCTCCTTAAACGGTTGTTGTGGAAAACGATCGCTACGCTAACGAGTATCTACGGTCAAGGCAACAAGCTTGGCCGCTTTGCGATGCGGGCGGCGTTGCGTACCATGCGGCCGCAAGTTCGCACCCTATTGATGAGGAGTGTTTCATGAAGCGTTGGTTGTGTACCTTGGCGTCGATCTGTCTGGCGGGATCCACCGCACTGGCCGCCGACTGGCCCCAGTTCCGCGGGCCCAATCGCGACGGCAAATGCACCGAGACCGGCCTGCTCCAGGAATGGCCCGAGGGCGGTCCCAGGCTTCTCTGGCAAATGAACGGCATGGGCACCGGCTTCGCGTCGCTCGCCATCGTCGGCGACAAGGCCTACACGATGGGCGATCGGGGTGACGATCAGTTCGTCATCGCAATTGACCTCAAGGAACGAAGGGAAATCTGGGCGACGAAAACCGGCCCGAAGTGGACTCAGTCCAATGATCCCGGCTCGCGCGGCACCCCGACCGTGGATGGCGCCCTGATGTATGTCCTGGGTGCTCACGGCGACCTGGTATGCCTGGAAACCGCTTCCGGCAGGATCGTCTGGCAGAAGAGCCTGCCCAGGGATTTTGGCGGCAAAATGATGAGCGGCTGGGGTTGGAGCGAGTCGCCGACGGTCGATGGTGAGAAGGTTCTGATTTGCCCCGGCACGCGCGAAAGCGCGATGGTCGCGCTGAACAAAAACACCGGCCAGACACTCTGGAAGACCGCCATCCCTGACCTGGGGCCCAAGGGCAAGGATGGCGCCGGATACGCCTCCATCGTCATTGCCGAAATCGGCGGCGTCAGGCAGTACATCACCGTCCTGGGCAAGGGCGCGATCGGCGTGGCGGCCAGCGACGGCAAGTTTCTCTGGGGCCACAACAGCGCTGTGAACTCCGTCGCCAACATCACCTGCCCCGTGGTCAAGGACAACCTGGTCTTCTATACCAGCAGCTACAGGACCGGCAGCGCTCTGGTGAAGCTCACTCCCAATCCCGACGGCACATTCAAGGCCGAGCAGGTCTATTTCATCGACGCCGATGCTTTTAACAATCACCACGGCGGCGTGGTGCTCGTGGGCGACCACATCTACGGCGGATCGGGCCAGAACCAGGGCATACCGGTCTGCCTGGAGATGCAGACAGGCAAGGTCGCGTGGAAAGACAGGGCCCCGGCCGAAGGCTCGGCTGCCATCCTCTACGCCGACGGCAACATCCTTTTCCGCTATCAGAAGGGCGGCCTGGTGACCCTCGTCCAAGCCACCCCCGAAGGGTACAAGGTGCGCGGCAGGCTGACGCCGGCGTTCTCCGACCGGACTCCGGCCTGGTCTCATCCGGTCATTGCCGATGGCAAGCTTTACCTCCGGCATCAGGATGTACTGATGTGCTACGACGTGAAGAAGTAGACAGTAGCGGCCAATTGCGGAATGTGGGGCTCCCGGCAACGGGAGCCCCTTTCGCTTTGCCCTCGGCGCATGGCTCTCGCTCATTTGTTACACTCTGTTCCAGCCCGCTCACGCGGGTTCCCGGCGGTATGGGGATCAATGATGACACGCGATTGGAACGGCCATGTGCTGGGGGCGATGCTCGGCGGCGCTGTTGGCGACGCCATCGGGCTGCCGCGCGAGGGTCTCTCTCCACGCCGGGCCCTGCGACTCCTTGGCCCGCCCCCGCTCCGCCACGCGATGTTCTTCGGCCGCGGGATGTTCAGCGACGACACCGAGCACGCCTGTATCACCGCCCAGGCATTGCTTGAGTCTCAGGGCCACGTCGGGGACTTTGGCAATGCCCTTGCCTGGCGACTGCGCTGGTGGCTGGCGGGCCTGCCCGCAGGCGCCGGCTTGGCCACCACACGCGCCATCATCAGGCTGTGGATGGGCTTTGGCCCGGAGCACAGCGGCGTCCACTCCGCCGGCAATGGCCCGGCCATGCGCGCCGCCGTGCTTGGAGTCTATTACCGCGATCATCTGGATTACCTTGCCCAGGTCGTGCGCATCTCGACGCGCATCACCCACACCGACCCCCGCGCCGAACACGGCGCGCTGGCCGTGGCGCTGGCGGCGAGCTACGCCTCAATTCGCGGCGCCGACATTGACCCTCTGGAGTTCATCCGGCTGCTGAAAGACCGGTTGGGGGACGTGGAGATGGTGTCCCTGGCGAGCAAGGCACTGGAACACTGCGTGTCCGGCGACGAACCTGAGGCGTTTGCCCGGGCCATGGGTTTGGATCGCGGCGTCAGCGGATTTGTCAATCACACCGTCCCGGCGGCGCTGTTCTGCTGGATGCGCCATCCCCGCGATTTCCGCTCGGCCGTCGAGCAGGCGGTGCTGCTGGGCGGCGATACCGACACCGTCGCCTCCATCACCGGATCGCTCTCCGGCGCCGGGCTTGGACCCGGGGCCATTCCCCGTGAGTGGCTCGACGGCATCATCGATGCGCCCAGAAGCGTGGCATGGATTCGAATGCTCGCCGCACGCCTGGCCAAGGCTTCCCTCAATCCGCAGGACCGGCGGCGCATGGAACCCATGCCGCTTTTCTGGCCCGCGGTGCCGCTGCGCAACCTCTTCTTCCTGCCGCTGGTCCTGCTGCACGGCCTGCGCCGACTGCTGCCCCCGTACTGATCCAGTCAGCTTTCCGTGATGGTGACGCTCTTGAGCTGGTCTCCCTGCCTGATGGCATCGACGACTTCCTGCCCGGCGATCACCTGTCCAAAGACCGTGTGTTTTCCGTCCAACCAGTCAGTCACAACGTGGGTGATGAAAAACTGGCTGCCGTTGATGTTCGGGCCGGCGTTGGCCATCGACAGCGATCCTCGTTGGTGTTTGCGGTACTTGCCGGGAGTCAGTTCGTCGTTGAAGCGGTAGCCTGGTCCGCCCCGGCCGGTGCCCGTCGGGTCTCCACCCTGAATCATGAAGTCCTCGATTACCCGGTGAAACTTCGTGCCGTCGTAAAACCCCTCGCGCGCCAGGAAGACGAAGTTGTTGACGGTGTTCGGAGCCTCCATCGGAAACAGTTCACAGACAATTTGTCCGCGCGCGGTGTCAAACGTGGCCGTGAACTTCTTGCCGACATCGATGCTCATGGTCGGAGGTGCGTTGTACTGCTTGGACATTCAGGCTCCTTGATTCTGTTGCGGCAATTGTAGCAGTGGCAGTTGGCAAGAGCGATTGGTCCCATCGCCAAAACCCGCACGCGCCGCGCCGGCGACCAAGGAGCCGCTGGCTTTCCCCCGGTTTACGATGGATAATCGGCGGCGTCATGATCCAACTTACCTGCGCCAAGTGCAAGACGCTGCTGGAGATCGACGATGCGTTCGCCGGGGGGGTTTGCCGCTGCCAGTATTGCGGCGCGATCCAGACCGTTCCCAAGCACCTGCCCAAGTCGGCAGGCCTGCCTCAGCCGGCACCGCCTCCGCCCGGTCGGCCCACGCCCAAGCCGCCGGGGCCAAAGATCCAGATGCCCACGCCCGCGGCCGCTCCGCCGCCCGAACCCGCCGGTGAAGACCTCGAAAAACTCGCCCAACTTGGGGCGCCCGCGGCCCCAACGGCGCCGCCGGGGGTTCTGGAAGACCAGTCGCCTGTTGGCGTTCGGCCCGGCGTGCCCATCGCCATACTCATTGCCGTTGCGGCGGCGATGCTCATCGTGGGCCTGGTCATCGGCTGGTCGATCGGACGATACGCCAAGAACCGGCTGAAGGATGTCCCGACATCCGACGCCGCCCTGGCCGGCGGAGTTGTCACTCCGGCGGATTCGGCCGTGTCGGTCGCCTCGCCCAAGGCCAGTTTCATGGGGCAGAGCATCAAGGGGCCCAGCGTGATTTATCTCCTTGACCGCGGCTCGGAGACGATCGACACGTTTGACCTGATGAAGGCCGCCACCATCAACTCCCTCCAGAGCCTCGGGGACAAGGTCAAGTTTCAGGTCATCTTCTGGGAAACCGACAAGATCGTCGCCTATCCCCCCGATGCGCTGCGCTACGCCACCGAAAGAGAGGTTGTCGGCTGCCGGGAACTGATGTCGGGTGTGCCCGCCCTGGGCAAGAGCAATGTTGAACCGGCCCTGGCCAAGGCGCTGACCCAGAACCCGGCCGAGATCGTGCTGGCCACCGGGAAGGCATCGCTGGACGAGAGCTTTGCCACCGTGGTGATCGATGTGCGCAAGAACACTCCCGCCCGCATTCATACCTTCGCCCTGGGGGGCAGCACGGGCACGCACGCGCCGCTCCAGGCCATCGCCCAGAAGACCGGGGGCGCATTTCACGTTGTGGATTACGACGCTTTGCGGGCCTTTGCCGAATAGCCGCTTTCTTTCGTGCCGGCGCGTGATCTTGTGCGCGGAATTCTGTAGAGTGAACCCTCGGCTGGCCGATCAAGTAATGTGGCGGCCCGGCGGCGTTATCGGACGATGCGGCCGGGTTCGCGCGTTGTTCCAGCCCCATCAGGAATCGTGAGCAAGATGCGCAACTCAGACAGGACGTCTCCCTCGCGTCAACCTCGGATGACCCGTCGCAACGCCGTCGTTCTGGCCGGCCTGCTCAGTTCGCTGGTGCTGACCAGCATGCTGCTGCTGGTGTTGGCCCCGGCGCCGCTCAATCCGGACGCGGTTCGGTCGCTGCTGGCGACCGATTCCTTCGACAAGGTTTTCCAGACTCCCACGGCCATCGAGTCCGGTCGCTGGCGGTACATCTATGTCCACCACAGCCGCCAGTTCGACGGTTCGGCCGCCACCCTCAGCCAGCAGACGGGCGACATGGGCGACCATTTCCTGATTGGCAACGGTCAGGGCTGCGGCGATGGGGAGATCCAGGTGGGCTATCGCTGGGACCAGCAGAAGCCGGCTGAGCCCGTCGGCGCCAAGCTCAGTTCCGACTGCATCAGCATCTGCCTGGTGGGGGACTTCGACCAGACTGCGCCAACCTCCGCCCAGATGCGTCAACTTGGGCAACTTGTGCGGTCGCTTCAGCGGGAGCTGGGGATTGGCAGCAAGCAGGTCGTGGCTGTTGATCGCCCATCCAGTCCGGCGGGCATCGGGCGGCATTTTCCGGTCGAAGTCTTCCGAGAGTTGCTGGTCCCCTGATGCAAGTCAATGCCCCGCAGACGGTTCCGGCGAGAGACGGATCAGCCGAATCCTGGCAGCGATTCCATCTTCGGCTTGCCTTGGGGGCGGTTTTTTCCTAATCTATCCGACTTACAGCAAGAGCTCTTCGACAAAGAGGGCGACCCTCGCTGCCGATGAACTACAATACTGCTAAGTGAATGGGTCAGAAACTGCTCCACTACGACGTGCTTGAGCGCCTCGGTGAAGGCGCAAGAAGCACAATCTACGCGGTCCGCGATCCCGCGACCGGCCAATCCTACGCGCTGAAGCACGTGATCCGGGATGACACCAAGGACATCCGCTTCGTCGAGCAGATGGAGCAGGAGTTCGAGATCTCCAAGCAGTTCGTCCATGCCAACTTGCGCCGAACTTACGACCTGAAGATCGTTCGCACACTCCTCCTGAAGGTCACCGAAGCGTTCCTCCTGATGGAACTTGTCGATGGCAAGGCCCTGGACGTGCGGCCTCCCAAGGACATGCTCGAAAGCATTGACACCTTCATCAAGGCCGCCCAGGGGCTTCAGGCCATGCACACCATGGGTTTTGTTCACTGCGACATCAAGCCCAACAATATCATCCGCTCAGATGCCGGCGTGGTGAAGGTGATCGACTTCGGCCAGAGTTGCAAGATCGGCACGGTCAAGCAGCGCATCCAGGGCACGCCCGACTACATCTCGCCGGAGCAGGTCCACCGCAAGCCGGTTTCTCACAAGACCGATATATACAACCTCGGCGCCACGATTTATTGGGCGTTGACGGGTCGCAACATCCCCACGCTCTACACCGTGGGCCGCGGCGACAACGCCTTCCTCGTGGCCGACCGCATCCCCACGCCGACAGACCTGAATCCGCGCGTGCCCCCTGCGCTGACGAACCTGGTGATGGAGTGCATCGCCAGCAAGCCCGAGAAGCGACCGGCATCCATGGACCAGGTCATCAACCGCCTCGAACTGGCCCGCCACATCCTGGCCAAGCAGGCCGGACCTATCAGCACACCCACCACGCCGACCAGCATTGACGTGCTGACCGAGGACGACGTCAAGGAACTGGAAGGAAATCATTAGTCCTGTGGACAATTCGCCCCCGGCGGCGTAACAGTCATGGCATGAACTCTGCCGCGCGACCGTCGCGTCCCGAACTGCTGGCTCCCGCCGGTGATTGGGACGCCCTGCGCGCGGCCGTCGCCAATGGTGCGGATGCGGTCTATTTCGGCCTGTCCAATTTCAACGCCCGACATCGTGCCGCCAATTTTACGATCCAGGACCTGCCCGAGGTCATCCGCTATCTCCATGACCGCAATGTCCGCGGCTACGTGGCCTTTAACACGCTGATCTTCTCCGACGAATTGCCGCAGGCGGTCGAATTCATCAAGGCATGTGCGGCCGCCGGGGCCGATGCACTGATCGTCCAGGACCTGGGGCTGGTCCGGCTGATTCACACCCTGGCGCCAACCCTGCCGATCCACGCATCGACGCAGATGACCCTGACCGATGCCCGTGGCATCGCAATGGTTCGCCAATTGGGCGTTCAGCGCGTTATTCTCGCCCGCGAGTTGGCCCGCGACGACATCGGTCGCATCGTCGCCGCCAGTCCATCACCCGTCGAGGTGTTCGTTCACGGGGCCCTGTGCGTCTCATATTCCGGCCAGTGCCTGACCAGCGAATCAATCGGCGGACGCTCCGCCAATCGCGGCCAGTGCGCCCAGGCCTGTCGCCTTCCGTATGACCTGATCGTGGATGGACAGTTCCGCGATCTGGGAGAGAAGGCATACCTGCTGTCGCCGCAGGACTTGGCCGCCTACGACCTGATCGGCGACCTGGTGCGGCTTGGCGTCAGTTCCTTGAAGATCGAAGGGAGGCTGAAAAGCGCCCATTACGTGGCCGCGACAACCCGCACCTATCGGGCCGCCCTCGATGCAGCCCTCGCAGGCCGCACGTTTCAGATTTCGGAAAACCAGTACCGCGACCTGGCCCAGTCCTTCTCGCGCGGCTTTACGCATGGCTTTCTCGATGGCGCCAATCACCAGAAACTGATCCATGCCCGTTTTCCCAAGTCCAGGGGAATCCGAATCGGCGTCGTTGTCGGAAAAAGTCCTCAGGGACTGATCGTGGAACTGGAATCCGGTAAATCAGAACTGGCCGATCTGCTGAAGCCCGGCGACGGCGTCGTTTTCGACGAGGGCCATCCTGAGCAGGATGAGCAAGGGGGGCGCATCGTAAACGTCACTCCCATCAGAAACCCGAAGGCGGGAATCGCGACTGCCCTGTTGTCCTTTCACCGTGCCGATGTCAACCTCGCCGCCGTGGCCGTCGGTTCCATTGTCTGGAAGACCGACGATCCGGCCGTCCGCAGGCGGCTGGAACAGTCCTACGCTCGCGACGGCGTATCCAGGCGCGTCAGCGTCCATGCCACCGTGCGGGCGCCCGTGGGCGGAGCACTCGTGCTTGAGATGCGCGACGATGCCGGCCGCTGCGCAAGCGTCTCCTGGGCCGGTCCGTTGCAGCCGGCCACCAAGTTCCCGCTGACCGTTGAAGCGCTCCGCGAACAGCTTGGCCGCCTGGGGCAGACGCCCTTTGAGCTTGGCGGCGTCGATCTGCTCACCTCCGATCCCGTCATGGTCCCCAGGAGCGTGCTGAATGATCTTCGCCGCCAGGCCACGGGCGAGCTGATGCGACATCGCTCCATCGTGCATGACATCGCGGTCCCCGATGCCCTTCAGGTGTTGCGCCGGCAGGTTCCCAGGCGGGAACCGGGAACCGGCAATCCGCCGGCGCCGTGCCTCCACGCGTTGGTCCGCACCATGGACCAGCTCCGCGCCGCACTGGACTGGATCGGCACCGACCGTCGGCCCCTGGCGGGAGTCTATTGCGACTTTGAGGATGTCCGTCGTTATGGGCAGGCCGTCGCCTTCGCCCGTGACGCGAGGATTCCCATCGCCCTGGCGACGCTGCGAATCGTCAAGCCGACCGAGGAGGGGCTTTTGCGCCAAATCGCCGATTGCTTGCCCGATGCCGTTCTTGTCCGCAACCTCGCCGCTATCTCGTTCTATTGCGAACACGCCCCCGATCTGCCCCTCGTGGGCGATTATTCGCTGAACGTCGCCAACGAACTGACGGCCGCCCTCCTTGCCGAAAAAGGGCTCGTTCGGATGGTTCCCGGTTATGACCTGAACTGGACCCAGCTTGCGGCCATGCTTGATCGCTTCCCGCCCGAACGTTTCGAGGTTGTGGTCCACCAGCACATGCCCATGTTTCACATGGAGCATTGCGTCTTTGCACACACCCTCTCGAGCGGCACGGACCACCGCACCTGCGGCCGGCCCTGCGAACGCCACCAGGTCGATCTGCGCGACCGCGTTGGCGCGGCCCACCCACTAATTGCCGATGTCGGTTGCCGTAACACCGTATACAACGGCGCCGCGCAGTCGGCCGCACAGTACATACCCCGGATGAGGAAGCTCGGCCTGCGCCACTTCCGCGTCGAGCTGTTGCGCGAAAATGCGGACGAAACCCGCAGGCTGCTGGATCGCTACCACCGAGTTCTGGTCGGGCTTGAAGACCCCGGGGTGACCACGCGCCGGCTCCGCGTGCTCAACCAGCTTGGTGTCACCGCGGGAACACTCGAACACGCCTAGCGAGTCCACTCCAGCACGACCAGCAGCCCCCGATGGTCCGAGGCCACTTCCTCCTCGATCACCTTTGTCTCCACGACCCGCCAGGCATTGCCCGGCCGATAGAACACAAAGTCGATCTGCTGCGCAGGCCGGATGGAAGGAAATGTCGGGCGGTCCTCGCCGGCCGTGGCGTTCACCCATCTGTCGAGCATGATCCCGATCGTTCGCGCGGAAGGCGTCTTGTTGAAGTCGCCGGCGATGATCGCCGGTTGGTCCTCTCCCGTGAACAGCCGGTTCAGCTCGGTGACCTGGGGTATGCTGTCCCGCTCGTCGGCCGTCGCGTCCAGGTGCGTGCAGATGAACAACACGTCGGGCAGTCCCGCGGGCCTGACCATCACCGCCAGCGCCCCGCGCTGTTCGCGCGACTCGCTGCCGGGCAGCCTGTGCATTTGTACCCGCTCCGGCGCGAAGCGAGAGAGGATGCCGATGCCATACTCGCCCCCGCGGTAGTCGATTGTCTTGCCGAATTCCGCATGCATACCGGTGAGGCGGCCAAGTTCCCCCGGCTGGTCGATTTGCCGGGTGCGGGCGGTCTTGCGGTCCAGTTCCTGAATCGCGACCAGGTCGGGATCGCAGGTCTTGATGACCTTCGCAATCCGCTCGACGTCCAGCCTGCCGTCCGTCCCGATGCAGGCATGGACGTTGTAGCTCAATACACGAAGTCGGGGCGGCTCGGCCCCCTGCGCCCAGCAGGCGCAGCTCAGCCAGACGATCGTCGCCCACACGCATCGGCTTTCCAGCAATCCGCCGACCGCGGACAACATTCGGATTGCTGCATTGCGGACACCACGCCACGGTTCCTTGAACGGGCCTCGCTGGAGTCTGGTTTGCATCCCGACACATTACCCGCACGTGCGATGCCATCCAATGATGGCTGCGGATACAATGGCGGAATGTCAGAATTCGTCTCCCGGGCCGGGCACAAGCTCGAACATGGCCTGACAACCTTTGCGATCGACGTGGCCGGATCGATCTGCGCCGACCTGGGCTGCAACGCCGGCGGCTTCACCGATTGCCTGCTTCAGCGCGGCGCGGCAAAGGTCTACGCCATCGACACCGGCTACGGCGCCTTGGCCTGGAAGCTCCGCACCGACCCCCGCGTGGTGCCGATGGAGCGCACCAACGCCATGCATGTTGATCTGCCCGAACTGGTTGGGTTCATCTGCATCGACGTTGCCTGGACGCGTCAGAAACACATCCTGCCCGCTGCCCGGCGCATGCTCGCGCGGGACGGCAACGTGGTGACGCTCATCAAGCCGCACTATGAGGCGCAGACCGTCCTGCTGCGCAAGGGGGTCCTGCCCCCGGAAAACATGGACGCGGTGCTGCAGCGGGTCAGGGAGGCGATCGCGGCGGCGGGATTCGGCCTGGTGCAGATGGTTCCCAGCCCGATCAAGGGAACCAGGGGAAACGCTGAGTTCCTGGGGCACCTGCGCGCCTTGTGACGTGCAGTTGCCGCGTTCTGGTTTTACAATCCATGCAACCTTTCCGACGGGAGAACGATGAGCATGAAACAGGTCACTGCCGTAGTGTTGCTGGCGGCCATGATGGCCGGGTGCGCAACCGGGGAGTACCCGCTGCCGGCGGTATCGAGGCTGGAACCGAATCCCGAGTATCCGGACGTGCTCACGACGTTCGACAAGGGCGAGAAGGTCCGTTACGCCCAGGACTGGAATCGCACGCGCCGTCCCGAGCTCAAGCGACTGTTCCAGCACTACATGTACGGCTTCATGCCCGCGGCGCCGAAAATCGTCGCCACCGTCGATCGCACCGACCCGGCTGCGCTGGACGGCAAGGCGACCCTCAAGGAGATCACGATTCGCTTCGGCCCCGAAAAGACGCCGCCGATTCACCTGTTGCTGGTGGTGCCAAACAATCGCGGCGGCCCGGCGCCGACATTCCTGGGACTGAACTTCACGGGCAACCACACCGTCCTTTCCGATCCCGGGATAACGCTGCCGACGACCTGGATGCGGCAAGGCGGAGCCAATGATCGCACCGTCGTCAACAACCGCGCCACCGAGGCCGGTCGCGGCACCGCCGTCGATACCTGGGCGATCGCCCAGACCATCGACGCCGGTTACGCCGTGGCGACCTTCTATTACGGCGACACCCTCCCCGATCGGGGAGATTTCGGACCCGATTCGATCGTGCCCTGTTTCCTTCCCGCCGGCCAGACCCAGCCGGCGCCCACCGACTGGGGCGGAATCGCCATCTGGGCCTGGAGCCTGCACCGCGCCGTGGACTACCTGGTCACCGACAGGGACATCGACGCCAGACGCATTGCGGTCTTTGGCCATTCACGCAATGGCAAGGCGGCCCTTCTGGCCGGTGCGTTTGACGATCGAATCGCCCTGGTGATTCCCCACCAGTCGGGCACGGGCGGGGCCGCGCCCTCGCGTCACAAGGTCGGCGAAACCGTCAAGCAGATCAACGACCGCTTTCCGCACTGGTTCAACGATGTGTTCCCCCAGTTCAACGACAATGTGGATCTGCTGCCGTTCGACCAGCATTGCCTGATCGCCCTCTGTGCCCCCAGGCCGGTGCTCCTGACCAATGCCGTTGACGACCAGTGGGCCGACCCCGCCGGGCAATTCCAGATGCTCACGCTGGCCGACCCGGTCTATCACATGCTCGGTGTGGAGGGTGTTGCAAGCAGGCAGATGCCCGAAGTGGGCAAGCTGATGGACTCGCGGCTGGGGTACTGGATTCGCCCCGGCAAACACTCGACCACCCCCGAGGACTGGAAGACGTTTGTGGCGTTTGCCAACCGCCACATGCGGAAACGCTAGTCGTGCCAGCGACCTATGCGCGTGCCGGGACTTCAAGCATTTCCGCGGTAATCCGGCCCAGCGTGTCCATGATCTGCTGGTCAATCGACATGGCCTGGGTTTCCGCGTGCAGCTCGCAATACTTCTTCCAGCAGCGGGCCTCCATGCTCGCGAACATGCTGCGCGGTTCGCGGGCAACGGCATCCTGGATCATCTCGGGCGATAGATGCTCGTAGCAGTTGCCGGATAAGACCCTGCCCAGCTGACCCACCGCCGCGATCAGGGCGGCGCTCAGCCGCCGCAACTGGGCAATGTCGGCGGAAACCTGGTCGCGGGTGGCCGTCGCATCGGTGCTGATGTAGCGGGCGACCGTCTTTCTCAGCAGCGAGCCGGGCCGCAGGGCCGACCGCGGGGCAACCGTCCGCCACGTGCCCCAGATGACCTGCTCCAGGTGGCAGATCAACTCGTGGTACAGGGCTGCAACTTCGGCCAGCCGGGCCGGGTCCGGCTGATCCATCGAATCAAGCTGGAAGCGGGCCCGCAGGTCATCGGCCGGCAGGGCAGTCCATACCCCGGCCGAGGCAGAAGATTGCGACGAAACGCCCGGTTCGGCACAGATCAGGCCCGCCGCCGCCAGCTTGGCCCTGATCTGCTGCCGGATTGATTCGGGCAGAAACGGGGCCACGTCGGCCAGCCGGTCGGCCAGTCGCTCGGCATCTTCAGATTCCAGTTCCCTCCGATCCGGCGGTTGTTGTGCCGCAACGGGCGACGAGGGTCGGTGCAACTCCTGCTTGAGTTCCTGGAGAAACGCCTCCCATGCAGGCAGGCCGATACCCGCCAAGGCCCGCTTGACCTGCTCGGCCAGTTGGGGAATGGCTTGGGGGCGGTCCGTTTGCGCAGGTCGCGGAACCGCCTCGAGAATGCTGGCGGCGGCCCGCAGGCGATCCCTGGGTTCGTTGGATTCGGGCACTCGACTCTCCTCTTCACCTCTCGAACAGGCAGGATGGATCAGAAAATATACCTGTCAGACGATGGGGCGGCAACAATCAAATGTCGAATCTTCCAGACTCCGGGTGCTTGACACTCTTCGCGGCCGACGTTCAGGGACCACAGGGGCGGAACCCGTGGCACGGCGTCCCGCCCGTGCCAAAGTTCCGCGAGTCGCCGACGCCCAGGCGATTCTCCACAACATCGTGAGGCCCTTCACCCAACGCCGTAGCGGAGCCTTCGGCGATGCCGCCAGCAGCATAACTTGCCTGGTTTGACCGCCCGCTGCCAAATCCGGGCTGTCCGGATAGAGTGCATTCTGAAAGAGAGACTCTATGGCATGGATCTACCTGATGGTCGCCGGTGTTCTGGAGATTGTGTGGGCGGTGTTAGGCAAGTCCTCGGCCGGGTTTACGCGATTCTGGCCGAGCTTCTGGATGGTCGTGTTCAACATCGCCAGCGTCGCATTTCTGGTGATGGCGCAGCGGAAGATCGCGTTGGGGACCTCTTACGCAGTGTGGACGGGGATCGGGGCCGTGGGGACGGCCATCGCGGGGATGATGCTGTTTCATGAGCCGCGGACACTGCTGCGTCTGGGATGCATCGGGCTGATCGTGGCTGGAATCGCGGGGCTTAAGCTTCTGTCGCCTTCGGGAGGGGATTGATCTGAGACGCTTGGCGAGTCTTGCAATGCCTGGCTGGCAGCGACGAGTGCGGGTAAGGCTCGGCAGGATTGAGAGTAACGGTCATCGCAACCGGAACGGAAAGACGGAGGCTGACGGGGGGTAGAACGGTGAACAAATGGGCGGTTAACGCTTGCTCTGAGAACCGGTTTCGAAGATAATCCACTTGGTTGAGCGGGCTTGTGCCTTGGGGGTGCAAGCCGCGTTCGGCCTTTGTGAATCTGTGACCCACGTCTCCTGCGAGGACAAACATCATGACGTTCGTCAGTCCAGCGGCCAAGCGTCGCGCGTTTACACTGGTGGAACTGCTGGTGGTCATTGGAATCATTGCAATTCTGATTGCCATGCTCCTGCCTGCGCTGCAAAAGGTCAAGGAGAAGGGCAATGCGGTTAAGTGTCAGGCCAACCTGAAAGCCCTTGCGACGGCGATCCTGATGTTCTCCAACGACAACAAGGGCCATCTGCCCGGCAATGACAGTGACTGCGGCCGGGCCAAGTACGAGGAGCGATGCTTCCTGTCGGGGCCGCTGGCCGGACCTGGAACTTTCGTCTTCACGAATGTCCCCAAGCAGGGCACTATCTTCAAGTACACCAAGAACGAGCAGATCTATCTCTGTCCGACGCTGGCCTACACATCGGCTGGCACGCAGGGAGCGGGCGGCGAGAACAGCAACGGCCGGTTCGACTACGGCATGTTCAAGGGGCTGAGCGGCGCCAAGCTCAGCAAGCTCAAGCAGACGGTGCGATTCACCAATCAGGCTCAGGGCAAGCCGCCGATTTTCGTGCCGACGCCGCTGATCGTGCAGGAAAAGGGCATCCACATGAATGGTCCCAACCAGGAAGGCGGCCACTCCAACCAGGACCTTCTCTCCAAGATTCACGGCAAGGGATCGTACTATGCGACCCTCGACGCCAGCGTTCACTGGTCCGACTGGGAACCGGACATCAAGACCACCGGGCAGCAGGCGGTCGCCACGTGGTGGGAGATGTGGTACAACAACAAGTGGATCACGATCGGGCCGTCCGGCGGTGACTGGGGCTGGCTGGATCGCCAGTAAATGACTTGAGGTCGGACTTGTCCCGTCGCTGAATTGCCGTCGCGAAGCAGCCTTGCCCCGATTTTATGGGAAGGCCGCTTCGCGGCGGCTTGTTTTTCGGGACAAGTCCCAACCTGCATAAGCAGAATGTTGGGACAAGCTCCCGCCCGCGTTAAGATGATCGCCGTCATGCGCGGAGGATTTGATGAGCGATCGCCCGGTGTTGACGGTGGGTTTGTTCGGGATCGGGCTGGAGGCTTATTGGCCGCAGTTTGAGGGGCTCAAGCAGAGGTTGGAGGGTTACCTGGCCCGGGTGGCCGAGAAACTGGCGGGGGGAAAGGGCCGGACAAGTGCCGCCGTGCAGGTGGTGAACCTGGGGCTGATCGACACGCCGGAGAAGGCAATGCAGGCGGGACATGCCTTCCGCCGGGCCGACGTTGACTTGATCTTCCTTCACGTGACGACGTATGCGCTGTCGTCAACCGTGTTGCCGGTCGTGCGCCGGGCCAGGGTCCCGGTCATCATTCTCAACCTTCAGCCGGCCGCCGCGATCGACTACGCCAGTTTCAACCGGATGGGCGACCGGACCAAGATGACGGGTGAATGGCTGGCCCACTGTGCGGCCTGCCCGGTTCCGGAGATCGCCAACGTATTCAACAGGGCGAGAATCCCCTTTCACCAGATCACCGGGATGCTGGAGAACGATCCGCAGTGCTGGAACGAGGTGGCCGAGTGGATCGAGGCGGCCCGCGTCGCCCACGTCATGGAGCACAACCGGATGGGGGTAATGGGACACTACTACTGCGGGATGCTGGACATCTATTCGGACCTGACGCAGCAATGCGCGCACTTCGGCGGGCACGTGGAAATCGTCGAGGTCGATGAACTGGCGGCGCTGCGGGCGGAAGTGACCCCGGAAGAGGTTGCCCGGCGCGTCGCATGGTTCCGTGAAGCGTTCGATGTGCAGCCGGATTGCCCGGAGAGCGAGCTGGAACGAGCGGCACGCACATCGGTGGCGATGGACCGGCTCGTGGAGAATCATCAGTTGGGTTCGCTGGCATATTACTACATGGGTGTCGGCAACCCGGCCAACGAGGATGCGATCAGCTCGATCATCCTGGGCAACTCGCTGCTGACGGCGCGGGGCGTGCCGGTGGCCGGGGAGATGGAGATCAAGAATGCGCAGGCGATGAAAATCATGGACAGCTTCGGGGCGGGCGGATCGTTCACGGAGTATTACGCGATGGATTTCAACGACGACATCGTGCTGATGGGGCACGACGGGCCGGGGCATATCGCCATCGCGCAGGGAAAGACGAAGGTCAGGCCGCTTCGCGTGTACCACGGGAAGGTGGGGCGCGGCCTGTCGGTCGAGATGAGCGTTCGGCACGGCCCGGTGACGCTGTTGGCGGTGGTGCAGACGGTGGACGGGAGGTTGAAAATGCTGACCGCCGAGGGCGAGTCGGTCCCCGGGCCGATCCTGGAGATCGGCAACACCAACAGCCGGTATCGCTTTTCAATCGGGGCCCGGCGGTTTGTGAACGAGTGGAACGTGCATGGGCCGGCCCATCACTGCGCGGTGGGGGTTGGACATATCGCGGGGAAGATCGAAAAGCTCGGAAGACTTCTGGGCATGGAAGTTGTTAGAGTGTGCTGAGGCAGGGATCGATGCAGAGGGAGCGAATCTGACGTGAGATGGACACGACTGGCGGCGGCGATGGTTCTTGCGGCGGCGGGGTGGGTGTTGGGGGATTTGGATGCCGGTTTCAAATCGCCCCCGCGGGAGGCTCGGCTGCGGGCGTACTGGTGGTGGCTCAACGGGAATGTGACCAGCCAGGCAATCACGCGCGACCTGGAGGGAATGGCGGCCAGGGGGTTCGGCGGGGCGTTGATCTGCGACGCCGGCGGGGCCGAGCAGGACGGCAACGACCGGGTGCCGCATGGGCCCGACTTCATGAGCGAAAAGTGGCGGGAACTCTACAGGCATGCGCTGAAGGAGGCGGATCGACTCGGGCTGGAGATGAGTCTCAACATCCAGAGCGGGTGGAACCTGGGCGGGCCGATGGTCAGGCCCGAAGAGGCGGCCAAAAAGCTGGTGTGGAGTGAGGAGAGATTCAGCGGACCGGCAAACGTGCAGGCGAGATTGGCCGAACCGAAACATCCGCCGGCCTTCTACCGGGATGTCTTCGTTGTTGCCTACCCGGTGATGCGGCTTGCGAACGGCATCGCCGTCAGGATCGATGCCAGCAGCGCGCGGACGGAGTTTCCGGCGGAACTGGCGGCGGACGGAAAGCCCGAGACCTTTTGGGTTTCCAGCGGCGTCGAGCCGGGGGAGGGACCGACCGCGCGAAGGCCAGAGTGGCTGGAGGTCTCGCTCGAAACGCCGCTGGTTGTCACGGGTTGCCTCATCGTGGGGCGACCTGGCTACGGACCGAAATCCGGAGAGATCCAATTGTCGGAGGATGGGAAAAGTTGGCGGACGGTGAAGGCGTTTTCGGGGAAGGACGGGCAGGAGAACGCGATTCCCTTCGATCCTGCCAGGGCGGCGCGGTGGCGCGTGCTGGTGACGGCGGCGTACGACCCGAGGTTTGCCGATGCGCCCCGCAACGTGCAGATCGCGGAGATCAGACTCATCGGTGAGCAGGGGCGGGTGCTGACGGCCGGCGGCGGACGGCGCCCGATCCAGGATTGGGACAAGAAGGCCATGCACAAGCCGCTGAGTTTCTCCGCGCCGGATACGTCGCTATTGCTCCGCGATGTGCCGGCCGAGGAGGGTGAGCAGGACACGCTTGCGGCGGCGGTGGTGGACCTGACGGCGAAGATGGCCGCCGACGGGACGCTCAATTGGGATGTGCCGGCGGGGGAGTGGGAGGTGCTGCGATTCGGGGCGACGTTGAACGACCATTGCCGGGTCTCCACGTGCAGCGAGGGGTGGCAGGGGTATGCGATCGATCCGTTTGATGCCGATGCGTTTCGGTCCTACTGGCGGCAGGTGGTGGAGCCGCTGATCGCGGATGCCGGCCCGCTGGCAGGCACAACGCTCAAGTACCTTCACACCGACAGTTGGGAAGTGGAAGTGGCCAACTGGACACCGACTTTGCGGGAGGAATTCAGGAAGCGTCGCGGCTATGACCTGCTGCCATACCTGCCGGTGATTGCCGGCAGGATTGTGGAGAGCCGGGCGGCCAGCAATCGTTACCTGAATGATTTCCGGCGGACGATGGGCGATCTGGCGATCGACAATCACTATCGGCTGTTCAAGCAAGGGGCGTCAAGACACGGGCTGAAGATTCACCCCGAGTCGGGCGGTCCGCACGCGGTGCCGATCGACGCGCAGCAGTGCCTGGGGTTCAACGATGTGCCCATGTCAGAATTCTGGGCACGCTCCTGGCGCCATCGGGTCGGCGATTCCAACCGCTTCTTTGTGAAGCAGCCTGCGTCGGCGGCGCATGCCTACGGGCGGCGGCTTGTGGCGGCCGAGGGATTTACCACCATCGGCCCGCACTGGCAGGAAACGATCTGGGACAACCTCAAGCCGGCTTTCGACCAGGCGGCCTGCGAAGGGCTCAACCTGCTCTTCTGGCATGCGTTCACCTGCTCGCCGCCCGAGATGGGCCTGCCGGGGCAGGAATACTTCGCCGGGACTCATTTCAATCCCAATTCGACCTGGTGGAGTCGCAGCGGCCCGTTCCTGGCATACATCAACCGCTGCCAGTACATGCTTCAGCAGGGGCTGTTCGTGGCGGATGCGTGTTATTACTACGGCGACCACGTGCCGAATTTCGCGCAGCTCAAGGCGTCGGACCCGGCCAGGGTGCTGCCGGGCTACGACTACGACGTGGTGACCGAGGAGGTGATCCTCACGCGCATGAGCGTGAATGACGGGAGAATCGTGTTGCCGGATGGGATGAGCTATCGAGTGATGGTCCTGGCGGATCGGCCGAACATCTCGCTGGCGGCGCTGAGGAGGATCAGGGAACTGGTGGCCGCCGGGGCAACGGTGATCGGCACAAGGCCCCGGTACGCAACGGGCTTGAGCGACTACCCCGCGTGCGATCAGGAAGTTGGGAAGATTGCCGCCGAACTGTGGACGGCGCCCGGGGGCCGCTATGGAAACGGACGAGTCATTGAGGGCCGGACCGCACGAGAGGTGTTGCTGGCCGACGGCATCCGGCCGGACTTTGAACACGCGGGGCGGGCCGACACCGTGTTGGATTTCATCCATCGGCGGGATGGCGAGGCGGAGATTTACTTTGTTGCCAACAGAAGCAATCGGGTTGAGGAAGTGGATTGTGTTTTCCGCGTTGCGGGAAAGCGGCCGGAGTTCTGGGACCCGATGACGGGGGAGATTCGATCGGCGGCGGCGTGGACGGTGGCCGATGGCAGGACGACGGTGCCGATGGAATTCGCGCCGTACGGTTCGATGTTCGTGGTGTTCCGGGCGGCGACGAAGGCGACCGCGGGGCAGGCCGGGCGCAACTGCCCGCGATTCCTGCCCGTGGCAACGGTGCAGGGAGCCTGGACGGTGAGCTTCGACACTCGGTGGGGCGGGCCGGCCTTGGCGGACTTTCCCGAGTTGGTGAGCTGGACGAAACGCCCGGAGGAGGGAATCAGGTTCTACTCGGGTACGGCAACGTACAGCCGCTCGTTCGATCTGCCGACCGGGATCGAGCCCGATGGTCGGCGCATCATGCTCGACCTGGGGGATGTGAGGAACCTGACCGAGGTGCGGCTTAACGGGAAGAACCTTGGCGTGCTGTGGGCGATGCCGTTCCGAGTGGATGTGACCGAGGCGGTCAAGCCGACCAAGAACCAGATCGAGATCGACGTGGTGAATTTCTGGCCCAACCGAGTCATCGGCGACCAGTATTTACCAGTGGAAAGGCGGCTGACGCGGACAAACATCCGCAAGCTGACGAAGCAGACGCCACTGATGGAATCCGGCCTGCTCGGGCCCGTGACCATCGGCGTGGCGGAGTGAAAGTCGGCCGCGGATTTCACAACTCGACACATCTCGCTCATCGGTCAAGACGCGCGATAGGAACAGGCTGGAAGGAGACGCAAATGAAAGGGCTCGGTCAGATCCTCGTTGGGGCCATGCTCGTGATTCTGGCGGCGTGTGCGAGTCGGTCGCGGTTTGAAAAGACCGAGACGCACTTCCGCGAACTGCCGATGGAGGCCAGGCGGCTCACCGGGCCGCTCTTCTGGCTGCACGGCGATGAAAGCAAGGATCGCCTGGAGATGTACGTGGGGAAGGTGGCCGAGGGCGGAAACGGCTGCTTCACCGCGGAATCCCGCCCGCACAACGACTGGCTGGGCGACGGCTGGTGGCGCGACCTGAAGATCTGTCTGGACGCGGCCAGGAAACACGATCTGAAGATGTGGATCTTTGACGAGAAATGGTGGCCCAGCGGTGAGGTGGGCGGGAAGGTTCCGCCGGAATTTGGCTGCAAGATGATGCAGGCTGAGGCGATCAGCGTCGAGGGACCAGCGGCCGTGACGGGCCAGGGATACGGCGGGAAGTTCTACATCGCGGCGGTGGCCGGCAGAGAAATCGACGACGCGATCGATGGATCGTCCCTGGTGGACCTTGCGCCGTTCATCAGGAACGGCAATCTCGCCTGGAACGCCCCGGCCGGAAAATGGCGCGTCATGAAATTCACCTGGGAATACACCGGCGGGCACCGCATCCTGGTGGATGGGGCCAGCCGGGATTCGGTGGACTGGTACATCAGGACCGTCTACCAGCCGCACTACGACCATTTCAAGGACGACTTCGGCAAGACAATCGTCGGTTACTTCTACGATGAGCCCGAAACGCCCGGCGACTGGGGCACGGAAGTGCCGAAGATGCTGGCCGACCGCAGGGTCGATTGGAAGAAGGCCTATGTGGCGTGGAAGTTCAAGCTGGTTGGCGAGGAACAGGCGGCCGCAAAGTATCAGTACCAGGATGCGTTCGCCGAGACCTGGGGAAAGGTGATGTACGGCGGCATCACCGATTGGTGCCGCGATCACAAGGTGACTTCCATCGGGCACTGGCTCGAGCACCGTAATGAATACCTCGCGCCGCGCCTCTGCGCGGGGAACATGTTCCAGGTGCAGAAGTATTCGGACATGGGCGGCATTGACGCGGTCTTCCGGCAGTTTGTCATCGGCAAGCGGGTGGCCAACGATGCGACCTGCTGGCAGACGCCAAAGCTCGGCAGCTCGATCACGCACGCCTACGGCAAGCGCGACGACATCGCCATGGTCGAGATCTACGGCGCTCGTGGCCAGGACATCGACTACCCGGAGATGAAATGGTGGCTCGATCACATGCAGGTGAGCGGCATCAACTTCATCATTCCGCACTCGTTCAATCCAAGGGCCCCGTATGACACCGATTGCCCGCCGTATTTCTACAACGGCGGGTTTGAGCCGCGCTGGCCCCTCTACCGCGTGCTGGCGGATTATTCCTCGCGGCTGAGCCTGATGCTCACCGGCGGAAGGCACGTCTGCCCGGTGGCGCTGGTGTACCTTGGCAACAGTTTTCACGTCGGCAAGACGATCCTGCCCGACATCATGAGCGAGGCGCTGCAGGATGCCCTCTATGACTGCGATTGGCTGCCGTATGACGTGCTGGAAAATGATGCGAAGGTGAAGGGAAGGGAGTTGGCGCTGCGCCAGGAGCGCTACCGCGTGCTGATCGCGCCGCCGGCCGAGGTCGTGCCGTACGCGACGATGCTGAAAATCAAGGAATTCTACGACGCCGGCGGAGTGGTGGTTGCTCACGGCTTCCTGCCGACAAAATCCGCCACGCTGGGCAGGACCTCGGCCGACATCGCGGCGATCACCCGGGCGATCTGGGGCGAGAATGCGCAACAGGGACTGGCCGTGTGCAGGACCAACGCCAATGGCGGGCGGTCGTACCTGCTGCCGGAAAAGCCCACTCCGCGGCAGTTGCAGCAGGTTCTCGCCGTCGATGCGAGAATTCATCCCACCCTTGAGGTGGTCGAGGGCATCACCGACAACTGGCTGCACGTCTTGCACCGCGTGAAGGATGGGCGCGATGTCTTCTTCATTGTCAACCAGAACCACACGGGCCCGGCCCGCAAGTTCCGCTTCAAGGTGACGGCGGCCGGCGAGCCGGAAATCTGGGATGCCCTGCGGAACGAAGTATACAGCGTCGAGTACAACCGGACCGGCGACAGCGTGCTGATCGACCTGAGCATGGAGCCGCTGGAGAGTCTTCTGCTTGTGTTTAATCCGCGGCGGCGGCAGTTGCCGCGAAGGATCGAAGGGCAGATGGCCGGGACGAACTCGATCGCGCTTGTCCGCCATCCCACCCGCGTTCCCCCTTCGCCGGAGCCGGATATGACCAACGTCGCGGCCAAGTCGCTGGAAGGGTGCTCGTGGGTCTGGTATCCCGAGGGCGAGCCGGCCAGGGCCGTGCCGCCGGCGACCCGCTGTTTCCGCAAGACGATCACGCTTCTGCCCGGAAAGAAGATCAGGGCGGCGTCCTTCCTGCTCAGCGCCGACAACAGTTTCACCCTGTTCGTCAACGGCGACTCGATCGGAACCAGCGGCGGTTGGCAGTCTCCGGCCGAAATGGACGTGGCCGCGAAGCTCAGGGCCGGGACAAATGCGTTGGCGGTGTTGGCGGTCAACGGCGGAAGCGCTCCGAACCCGGCGGGATTGATTGGCAAGCTCCGCGTGGAGTTCAACGACGGCCAGGAAATGGTCGTGCCGGTTGATACAACCTGGCGCTGCTCCGACCAGGAAACACCGGGATGGAAAGACGAAGCGTTCGATGACGCGCACTGGCCAACTGCCAAGGTCGCGGCGGCGTTTGGCGCTGGGCCCTGGGGGAAGATGGCGCCGATGGTAACCCTCAGCCCTGTGAAGGGCGATCCGTTTCTCTCGAAGGTGGAACTGCCGGCCATCGCAGCCGGCCAGCGCGTTTACCTGGAAATGACTGACATCGCCCCGGAGGCCGCCGCCCACGTCAAGGTCAACGGCGCGTTCGCCGGCGGATTAATCGGCCGCCCGCTGCGACTTGAGGTGACCGGATTCGTCAGGCCCGGGGCCAACACGGTGGAGATTCTGCCGTTTGCCCCGCGGGAGGCCAGATTGGTCATTGTGGGTGGTCCCGATTCCCTGGTCGGCGGTCGCCCGCGGTGAGCCGTTCCGGGAGGCGCCCGGCGCGCATCATGGAAGGCGCACGACAAAAACTCAGCCCCGCCCGGTTTGCCGGACGGGGCTGTGGTCTGCTGCGGGAAACCGCCGAGTTCAATTGCGTCGGCGACATGCCATCAGGCCCATTGAGCCAAGCGCCACGATCGCCAGCGTCCCAGGCTCGGGCACCACCTGCGAAACTGACAGCCTGCCGCCGGCCGTCCCGCCCAACTTCACCGTCTGCATGGCGAACGCCTTGTCCGCCAGGAAGAAGTCGTCGGCGTTGATCTTGCGGTCATAGTTCAGGTCGCCCTGATGGTACAGCGGCGAACTGAGCGAACCGGACCGGTAGGCCAGGAAGCCGGCGTCCAGGGCGATCAGGTCATCAATATCCACATCGCCGTCTACGTCCAGATCGCCGTTATACGTGTATCGGATCAGCACGGCGTTGGCATCGCCGTACGCCGCATTCAGCACCGAACCGTCCGCGTTGGCATTACGCCGGATGGCCACGGTGGTCAGCGGATTCGCGGCCGCGGCACTGCTGGTGATGCCCCCGTCACCCTGCCAGAGCGTCAGGCGGCTGGAGGTGCGGCCCTGGCGGACCATCTCGTTGTACTGTGAGACGGCATTGACGGCGGAAATCTCGTCCATGAAGGCAACTGAAACGCTGCTGCCGCCGATGTCCAGTTTGCCCGTATATCCGGTGCCGGTCCAGTTGATGGCCAGGGCGCTGACCTTGCTGACTATGCCGCTGTTGTCGAGCGTCAGGGTTGCGCGATGCCCGATCGAGACGTTGCCGCTGACCTGGCTGGCTCCGAACTGTGCGCCCAGGATCGTGTCATCGCCGCCGTCGAGGGTCAGGTTGCCTGCCACCCTGAGCGTGCCGCTGCCGGTCTTGACCACCGCCGTGCCCGGCCCGGCCGAGACGTTGCCCAGCGTGATCGAACTCTTGCCGCCGCCGGAAGCGGGATTCTGCACATCGATGGTCACGACCGGGTAGTAGTTCTCCGCGTTGCCGTACACCATCGTGTTGCCGAAGGTCAGGCCCGGGTTGCCCGCATTGATGCCATTGGTGCCGCCGGGGGCGTTCATCGTCAGGCCCATGAACACCGAGGTGGGGAAGGGCATGGCCGGCAGGCCTGCCGGCGGCTGGATCGTGAGCGTGCCGAACTGGTGGTTGTAGGCCGCCCCACCGCCGGAAGTCGTGCTCTGGTGGGTGAAGATGGCGCTGCCCTCGATTGTCACCGGGTTGTTGTAGGTCTTGGCCACGGTTGAGGCCCGCATCAGGAGCCTGCCGCCGTTGGCCGTGAATTTCAGGGGATTGGACTGGTTGCCCAGCGCGTTGTTCTGGTCGTTAATGCGGAGCGTCCCGCCGTCGATCTCCCAGTTGGCGCGGAAAGTGCTGGCGGGAATTGCGGCGGAGTTGTTCATTCCGGCCAGGTGGACCGTCCCCGCGCCTCGGATGCCGATCGTCGGGATGCCGCCGATCGCGCCGGTTGTCTCGTTAACCAGTGCCGAGTTCAGTGTCAGGGCGTCGCTTGCGCTGGATCCCGTGGCCAGATACACCCGGGCGCCATCGTAGACCCGCGGGAACGAGCTGCGGTTGTACGCCGCTGATGCCCCGGTGCCCATGAACGTGCCGCCGTTCTCCAGGTGAACCTCGATGTTGGTCACACCGACGTTGTTGACCTGGAACGTGCCGCCGCGGGCCTTGACGTAGTTGCGAACGCTGCTGCCAGGCATGGTGTCGGCGACATTGATCTTGAACGTGCCTTCCAGGATTTCCGTCCCGCCGTTGTACGTCGGCGTGTTGCTGAGAAGTTCGAAAGTTCCCTTTCCTGTCTTCCTCAGGGCGCCCGGCCCAAACAGTGGCGTGGTGCCCGACGCCGCGTCAAATGTCACCGTGGCGCCCTCGGCCACGTCGATCGTGCCGCTGTTGTAGCCCAGGTAGATCGGGCGGGCGCCAAGCGCCGTCGAGGCGGTAAACCGGATCGTGCCGCCGTCGAGTGTAAGCAGGTTGCCCACGCCGCCGGAGGCGACCGGCCCCAGGGCGGCATTGCTGGCCACGCTGAGTACGCCGCCGTTCACCTTGGTCCCGCCCGTGTAAGTGTTGGCGCCGGTCAGAACCAGCGTGCCCGGGCCGACCTTCTCAAGGGCGCCGGCGCCGGCGATGATGCTCGGCACCGTCACGGTCTGTTCCGCCGGCACGTCAAAACCGCCGAACTGCGAGGCCACCGTAATGCCTCGGTTGGCGCTGAGCGTCATCGAGTTCAGCGGACGCAGGTACCCGCCGTTGAACACGATCTTTCCCGGGGTGGCCGCGGCTGGCGCGGCACCAAGATTGTTTTCCGCCACGATCTCCGTGGTTCCCGCCGCAAGCGTCACTGCCCCGGCGATGTCATTGGCTGCCGACAGCTTGAGCGTGCCGCCGCCGGACTTGATCAGGTTGGGCGCCTGAACGGCGCTGTTGATCGTGATGTTGTTGCCGGTGTTGGCGGTGATGTACGCGTCATTGGTGAACGCGACCGTGCCGCCGCCGATGGTGATCGGTCCGGATGCCGGGTTGAGCAGCGCGCCGGACGTGAGCGTGAGCGTGCGCCCGGCGTTAATGTTCACGTTTGCGCCGGCGGCGCCGAACCGAAGTGCGTTCACCGTGGTGTTCGCACCGATGCTCTGCGCCGCGGCCACCGTGCCGTTGGCCGTCGTATTCACGCCGCTGAGCGGGTTGCCGGCGTTGTAGGTGGTGTACTCGGAATCGTCCAGCAGGCGGAATCCATCAGCGCCATACGCGACGAACCCGCTGCCTGCGCCGGTGGGGTTGGCATCGCCAACGGCGCTGGGCACGATGCCGCCGATCGTGGCCGGAGCCGCCGCCAGCTTGATATTCGCCTTGCCCGCTCCCGCGCCGGGGACCATCCCGCGCACCAGGAGCGTGTTCTTCGCCGCAACACTGGCGAGTGTCACGTTGAGGTTCGTCTCCTGTTCCGGCGTAACGATGACGGACAGCCCGGTCTGGCCATAGGCGTTGAACGGCCAGGCCACGTTCTGCGTCACGGTCTGGAAAGAATTGCCGCGAAGGACCAGATTCCCGCCGTACATGTTGAACGGCGCGTTGTCGGGATTGATGTCGCCGTTGGGAGTCACCGACTGGTCAATCATCACGTTCGCGCCGGGGTAGACGTTGATGCTCGTTTGCGAGGTCGTCATCGGCACTTCCGGCTTGATGATGCCGGTGCCGCTCAGACCCGGACGGAAGGCGAGGGTTCCTTCCTGCACGAACTGCGGCCCGGAGAGAGTGAACTTGTTCTGAATGAACAGGGTCCCCTGGCCGATCTTGACCATCGACCTCGTCTGATTGGCGTTGTAAGAGCGGAGAAAACCGTCGATCAGCGCCAGGCTGCCGCTGCTGACGCCAATTGGTGTTGGATTGGAAAGACCAAGCGGCAGGGGCGTGGCACTGTGCGGCAGGTTGAGCATCAACTCGCCGTAGAACTCATTGTCACCGCCGAGATTGTCGATTGCACCCAGCCCCGGCATGCCGTAGCCCGAAACCTGGATCTGTTCGTAAGCGAAGTACTTCATCGACTGCGAACCCTGCGGCGCCCGGAAGGCAATCGTGGATTCGGAGTAGCTGAGCTGGAACGTGCCGTAGCTGGTGACAGCCGGATTGCTCGGCGTGCTGGGCGTGCCCAGGGCCCGGTCCTTCTCAAGCACGAGCGTGCCGCCAAACATGCGCAGGATCGAGGAACTGGTGTTGGGGTTAGCGCCCGTCAGGACCAACGTCCCCTTGCCGATCTTGGCCCAGGTGTTGCCGCTGACCACGCCGTCGATCGTCAATTCGGCGCCGTCGGCCACGCCGATGGTGCTCATGCCCTGGAAGCCGATGCTGCTGGCGGAACTGTTTACGACGACGCCGGCGGCAAGGGTGCTCTTGCCCGTGGCGGCATAAAGAGCGCCGACGCTGCCATTGGGACTCACCACGGCCGAGGCGTTGGCCGGAACCCCCATCGTGCCGTCGAGATTGACCAGCGGCGTGCCGCTGATCGCAACATCGAACTTCTGGAATGTCCTGCCTTCCGATGTCCCCTCAAACTGGAGCACAGCGCCCAGGCCCACCACGACGGAGTTGTAGGCGTCGCCAAGGGCCGCCGGAGAGGCGGCGATCAGCTTGCCGGCGCCAATGGTGGTCTGGCCGGTGTACTGGCTGTCGCCGGAAAGCTTGAGCGTGCCGCCGCCGATCTTGGTCAGCCCGTTGGAACCGCCGATCGGCGTGTTGATTTCCAGGTCGGTGTAATTCAGGAAGAACGCCTCGTTGAAGAACGAGAGCCTGCCGCCGCCGCTGATCACGCCGCCCGGGGCATCCACGATGATCTGCCCGGAATTGATTGCCAGTTCCGCGCCGGGGTTGATGGTGATGCTGGCACCCGCGCCGTTGATCTTCATGGCATTGATCATCGTGTAAGCGGTGACCGTCTGCGCGGAATTCAGCGCGATGTTGTGCAGATCGAATGTGCCTGAAACGATCGAGTTGCTGTAGTCGGAAGCGCCCAGGATGCGGATTCCGTTCGTCGGGTCATAGGTGACGAAATCGCGGCCGGTGCCGTTGACGTCCACGTCGCCAAATGCCCCGACGACGATCGACGTTCCGGGGCCGCTGCTGGCGCCGGCACCGGTCAACACCGGAGCGTACGAGGAAAACAGGACGCGGGAGACTCCCGGGCCCGCGGGCTGACCCAGGTTTGGCCCGCGGAAGATCGCCAGCGCGCCCGTGTTGCGAACGAAACTGCCGCCTTCCAGCGTGGTGGTGCCGCCGGCGCCTGGGATGACAGTGACATAGCCGGGGCCGGTGTTAAAGGTCAGGTAAATCGCCTCGTGGGAATCGCCCGTGGCGGCTCCCCTCATGGTCAGCGCGGCCGGCGAACTGCCGCCGTTGAGATAGAAGCCGCTGAAATCGCCGATGCGGCCTTCGGTATATGCCGCGTCGGGGGCGGTGGAGTTGTCGATGACGAAGGTGCCGCCGGCATTGACCTGCACGACCTGCCCCATGGAGTTTGCCAGCACGCCGTTGGCGCCGGCGAGAGTGAACGTTCCGGCATTGACGCGGATTTCGCCGTTGTTGGTGATCTTGTTCCTCACGATGAGATTGCCCGCCCCGGTCTTGGTGACGTGGCGCGTCTCCGTCAGCTTGTCGGCGATGATCTCGCCGTTCGTGGTCAGCGAGCCGGCCTGAACTTCGAAGAAGTGGACATTGGCGTTGCTGCTCGTGCCGGTGTTCTGAAGGACGAATGTGCCGTCAAAGGAGTTGTCGCCGGTCGTGCTGCCGACCGTTGATGCGGCAAAACCGCTGAACTTGATCACTTCCTTGGTTGTGTAGTTAACGCCCCCCTGGAAGTAGAGGGAGGTTCCGCTTCCAACCAGGGTGTGGGCCGTGGTGCTGGCGAGGGGGGTGCCATCGGGATCAGCCGCGCCAAGGGCGTTGTTGGCCACAATCGTGGTGGCGGCATTGAGCGTTGTGAAGATGCCGGTGAAGGTGTTGTTGCCGCCCAGTTCCAGCGTGCCGGCGCCCTTCTTGACAAAGTGCTTGCTGGTGCCGTCCTGGATCACGCCCGTCTGGCGGAAAGTGGTCGCGGAAGCGGCGCTGAGCGAAGCGATGGTCAGCGTGTTGCCGCTGCCGGTGCCGTTGAGAACGATCGTGCCGGCGAAGGTATTGGTGCCGCTGAGGTTGTGAAATGAGCCCGGGTCCGTCGTCGTGGTGGTGGGCTGGCCGTTGAGGATAACGAATTCATTCGTCGAGTAGGTAATGCCACCGGAAAGCTGCAGACGAGCGCCGGCGCCGATGTTGGTTCCGTCGGCCTCCGTTCCGCCGGCTCCCAGGGCGCTGTTTCGCGTCACCGCAATGCTCCCCTCGATGACGTTGGTGACGCCGGTGTACGTGCTGTTGCCGCCAAGGTTGAGCTGTCCGGTGCCGAGCTTGGTCAATCCGGCCGAGCCGGCGAGCACGGAGTTGATGGTGGCAGTGCCGGCATTCGTGATCGTCCCGCCGGCGATGTTGAGCGTGCCGCCGGTGAGCGTGACCGTCCCTTCCTCAAAGGTGATATTGCCGACGTCCTGCGTGCCGCTGACGGTCACGGTAAACGTGCCCGTGGCGTCCGTGCCGGCCGAGAAGAATGCATTGCTCCCGGCGACCCACGCCTGAGTCGCGCCGGTTCCCCCGGCCACGGAATTGAAGAAGGTATTGGTGGCATTCCAGGTTCCCGCCGGGGCCGTGCCGCCTGCGCCGGCAGTGGCCCCGTTGATATCCCAGAACAAGTCGATGGCGCCGGCCGACTGAACACCCGCCGCCAGCAGCAGGGCGGCCGCCATCCTTGCCGCCACGCGTCGCATGGTGGACTTTCTGGAGCTTGACCGAACTCTTTCGCCCTGAACCGAGGACTTCTGAATGCTCACGGCACTCTCCCGCCCCACAAGGGGGCCTTGGCTTGTTGCCTGATCGGCAACGGCCTGCCAATACAATTCATGCCGGAAGGGACGCGCACGCACACCGCGCCGCGACCGATCAGCCACCGAGATGATTCTCAAGCACAAACGCGCAAACCCACAGACCTGTACACTATTTACCGTAGGACGGTCGATTCGCCCAATGCACCTCCGTAATGTCCTACACCTTTGTTATATAAGACGATATGGCAGGCGCGTCAAGGTAAATCTGGCCGGATTCAACGCTTCAGAGTTCCTTCTACGGGGGTCGCAATCGTTTCCAAACCGAAGTATAAAGAGGACAACCGGAGCCAGACTGCGACAACGGCCTGCAAACGGTTCCCTATCTTGTGCGGCTTGCGCGAATTGCCTGATTGGTGCTTCCAACTAAAGGCGATTCCGGAAAGCGACGGAGGACTTCCATGGCTCGTACCCTTTCCCTGGTATGCATGATCCTGCTGGCTCACGCGCTTGGATGCGTTGTGCAGGCTCAGCCCACTGATCTGGCCGGAGCCATGCGCGTCTTTCCCGATCCCGCGCCGATCGACCCACGGCTGCAAAACGTCCGCACCCTGCACCAGGGATCAGGTTTCAAGCCGTATCCCAATCGTCAGGCTTGGGAGACCCGGGCCCAGTACTTGCGCGAGCAGGTGCTGATCGCTGCGGGCATCTATCCTCTCCCGGAGAAGTGTGATTTGAAGCCGACGATTCACTCTCCGATTGACCGCGGTGATTACACGGTCGAGAAGGTCTTCTTCCAGTCCTACCCCGGGTTCTATGTCACCGGCAATCTCTATCGGCCGAAGGGAAAAACTGGTCCTTTCCCAGCGGTCCTCTCCCCTCACGGACACTGGAACCGGGGTCGCCTGTACGAATGTCCAGACAAGGAGGTCGAAGCGCAGCTCAAGGCCGGGACAGAGAAAACGCGCGAGGCGGCCAGGTACCCCCTTCAGGCACGGGCCGCCAACCTCGTCAAGATGGGCTGCATCGTCTTCTTTTACGATATGGTGGGCTATGCCGATGCCGACGAGCAACGCTTCCCCCACCGCAAGACCTGGCGCGACGTGGAATCGGACCTGTACGGCCTGAGCATGTTTGGACTCCAGACGTGGAACTCCATCCGCGCGATGGATTTCGTGCTGTCGCTGCCGGATGTTGACCCGAGACGGGTCGCCTGTACCGGGGCTTCGGGGGGCGGCACGCAGACCTTCATCCTGATGAATGCGGATTCGCGGCTGGCCGTGGCCGCCCCGGTTTGCATGATCTCCCACGACGAGCATCAGGGTGGTTGTGTGTGTGAGAACGCCTCGCTGTTGCGCATGTTCACCGATAACGTTGAACTGGCTGCGACATTCGCGCCAAAACCGCTGGTTCACCCGACGGCCACCGGCGACTGGACCAGGCTGTTTATGGAGCATGGCTACCCGGAACTGAAGGCCACTTACAGGTTGTTTGATGCCGAGCAGAACGTCCATGCGGAGCGTTTCGACGCGGGCCACAACTACAACCTGAACAGCCGGCAACTGGTCTACACCTTCCTCAACAGGCACCTGGGGCTTGGGCTGGCTGAGCCGGTATTGGAGCAGCCGTTTACGCCGATCCCGCCGACCGACCTGTCGGTGTTCGACGCACAGCACCCCCGGCCGGCGGATGCGGTTGACAGCATGATGCTTAAGACCGCGTTGATCTCGGCCAGCAAGGCACAGATTGCCGGCTTGGCACCGGCGGACCAGGCATCACTGGAAAAGGCCCGGACAATTCTGCTGTCGGCGCTGAAACACATGGTCTCGTCGGAACTTCCGGCCCAGGTCGGTGTGGAAGTCAAGTCGAATGTCCAGACGGACGATGGTCGCATCACGAAGTTGATCCTGTCCCGGGCGAATTCGCCGGAGCGGATTCCGGCGGTCCTGCTGAGCCCCCGGCAGAATTCCGGGCAGATGACGGTGCTGGTGCTTCACGGCGGCAAGACGGACGCAGTTGGCAAACACGACAAGCTCATTAGCCAGTTGCTTGCCAAAGGCCAGATGGTTTTGCTTCCGGATGTCTTCTTCACCGGGGAACTGGCATCTGGCGACAACCCCGCCGTCAATCCGAAGTACGAGTTTTTTGCGGGCTACAACCGCACGATCTTCGCCAATCGTGTGCATGACGTGTTGACAGCCCTGGCGGCGGCCAAGGCACAAGCCGGTGTCCATCGCGTAAATCTGGTGGGCCTTGGAAAGATGGGGCCAGTCTGTTTGCTGGCCCGGGCGTTGGCGCTGGATGCAGTCGGCCGGGCCGCCGTGGACGCCAATCGCTTTGACTTTGATCAGGTGATTGGCTTCGAGGACGAGAGCTACCTGCCAAGTTCACTTCGATTCGGCGGGCTGTATGCTCTGGGGTCCATGAATGCCCCGGCGGAGCTGTTGGTGTTTAACACGGCAGGCGCAAGTCGCCCGCGATGGCTGCTGGATGCTTACGGGGCCGCGCGGGCTTTGGAGAAGTTGCGGATCGAACCCGCCGTGGATGGCACAAGCCTGGCGGATTGGATCGCCCGTTAAGAGTCCGATTTTACGGAACTTGCCAGTGGACTTTGCCGCCTGCCCAAGCCGGGGAAACTCGATGGTTTGGGCAGTTTTCGCTTAGATAGCGGATCAGGATTATCCGGAATTCGGGTTGATGCTCGTTTAATCCGCCCATTTTCAACTTGCCGCCCCCCATAACGTGGGCTATTGTTGAAATGTCTGTCGTGGGTGTGTCAGTGACGCACCGGCGGCATTTCTGTGGGTTTCAACAGTCCTGCGACGATCGGCAGGTTGCGCAGGCGGTGTTTACAGTTCTGTAGTCCCGGCGTGGTATTAGCCTGGTCGGATTTATTGCGACGGCTGTTGTCCGTCGTGGAGGAGCGAATCCATGAAGCGAGTACTCATTCTTCTGGCAGTTGTTCTGGCTTGTTCATCTTCGGTGAAGGCTGTGTTCTATTGGGATGTGGACAGCAGCTTCTCGCCTGTCTTCCAGGCTGAGTCGGGTACCGATCCCCATACGTTCACCTACACCGCGACCAACGCCAGCGCCAACACCATCCCGAGCGTGTATTTCATCACGCAGTTCCTCTGGCACTATGACACTGGCACGGTGTATCCCTGGGACAACGTCAACCAGTTGTGGGGCGGTGCGGGTGGCGGCGCTGCCATCACCAATGCCACCACCTACATCAGCATGACCAACACCAACACGCCGCTGTCGGATACGTATCTGGCCCAGACGGCGTCCGTGGCGAACACCGATTCCCTGCCGGCGATCTTCGTGGGGACGTTCCTTCCCGGCGAGACCAAGACTTTCAGTGTCGTGCTGGACTACGTGGATAACCCCGGCTTCTTCCGCAGCCTGTACGGGGCCTACTTCGTGTCCCCGCTGCCCGAGCCCGGCGTGCTGGGCCTGGTGGCGCTGGGCGGCTTGGCCCTTCTTCGCCGGCAGCGCGCCTGATCATCGAAAACCCAAGGCATAGTGAGGGAGAGCGGCAGATCGCCTCGAAACGGGCGATCTGCTTTTTTGTTTGATGCGGTTGAACCCCCGGGTGTCGCAGGTATGGTAGCATTGCTCAAACCGGTGGGTACGTATGAGAACTCGTCTTGCCGCCTCTATCGTGGTCCTTGCGTCCGTTGCATGGGCGGCGCAGCAGGCGCCGTGGACAATGCCGACCCAGAGCCCAATGGGCGACTATTTCCGCGCCCAGACCTCACGCCTGGCATCCGAAGCGTGGCCCGCGGTCAAGACACTTGATGAGTGGAATTCACGCCGGGACCTCTATCGTCGGCAACTGGCGGAAATGCTGGGGCTCTGGCCCATGCCGGAGCGGACGGATCTGAAGGCCACCGTCACGGGCAGGATCGAGCAACCCCAGTTCGTGGTCGAGAAGCTTCACTTCCAGTCGCTCCCGGGGCTGTATGTCACGGCCAATCTCTACATCCCCAGGGGCCTTCAGTCGCCGGCGCCGGCAATTCTCTACGTCTGCGGCCACTCCGCCCAGAAGCAGGACGGCATCTCCTTTGGCAACAAGGCCGGCTACCAGCACCACGGCGCCTGGTTTGCCCGCAACGGGTACGTGTGCCTGGTCATCGACACGCTGCAACTCGGCGAGATCGAAGGGCTGCACCACGGGACTTATCGCGAGAAACAATGGTGGTGGCATTCGTGCGGCTACACGCCGGCGGGCGTGGAGGCCTGGGACAGCATCCGTGCCATCGACTACCTGGTTTCGCGACCCGAGGTGGACAAGGAGCGTATCGGGATGACCGGCCGCTCCGGCGGCGGAGCGTACACCTGGTACACCGCGGCGCTGGATGAGCGGGTCAGAGTTGCGGTCCCGGTGGCCGGGATCACCGACATGCAGAATCACGTCGTTGACGGGGTGATCGAAGGCCACTGTGACTGCATGTTCATGAACAACACGTATCGCTGGGATTTCGGCCGGCTTGCGGCGCTGGTGGCCCCGCGGCCCCTGTTGATCTGCAACACCGACAAGGACACCATTTTCCCGCTGGACGGGGTGGTCCGTGTTCACGGCCAGGTGCGTGAGATTTACTGGCTTTACAATGCCGAGAAGAACCTTGGCCTGATTATCACCGAGGGCCCGCACAAGGACACGCAGGAACTCCAGGTTCCCGCATTCAAGTGGTTCAACCGACACTTCAAGAAAAGCGACGAGCCGATCGCGATGCTGGCCGAGAAGATCTTCGAGCCGGCACAACTTCGCGTTTTCACCCAACTTCCGACAGACCAGGTGAACACGCGAATCGCGGAGAGCTTTGTGCCGGTTGCTTCGGCGCCGACGATTCCCGCGGATACCGCCGCGTGGGCCAGACAGCGCGACCTCTGGCGGTCAGCCCTGGTCGAACAGTGTTTTGGCGGGTGGCCAGCCAGCGCGGAACCGCCTGTACCGGTGCTTTCCGGCCGCCGCGAGGGCATGCCGGGGGTTGCCGTCGCGTACAGGTTCCAGTCGGACTCCGCAACGCCGCTGGACTTCTATGTACTGGGCGACGATCAATCCTCGCGGAAACCGGGAATCGTTCTGCATGTTGTCGACGAGGGGGATGCGGACCTGCAGGCGGTGCGATCGCTTTTCCAGGGTGACGGCGGCGCCTTGCCTGCGGCGATCCAATCATCCCCGCGCGGCGGCATCAGCATCTGGTTCGCTCCGCGCGGCCTGGCCGGCTGGTCGGGCGACGAACGGAAACAGACGCAGATCCGACGGAGATTCGCCCTGCTTGGCCAGACGCTGGACGGCATGCGCGTCTGGGACATTCGCCGCGCCGTGCAGGCGATCCGCGCCATCGAAGCATACAAGCCAATTCCCCTCGCCATCGAGGCTCGCGGCGAGATGGCGGTCAACGCGGTCTATGCATCGTTGTTTGAGCCTGGCGTGGCGGAATTGACGCTGCACGAACCGTCAGCGACACACCGCGACGGCCCGCACTACCTGAATGTGCTCAAGGTCATGGATGTGCCGGCAGCGATGGCGATGGCGGCCGAGCGGTGCGCGGTGACCATCCGGGGAGGCGATGCCGCCGCCTGGGGCTACCCGCTGGGCGTGTCGCGTGCGCTGGCTTGGCCCGCCCAGCGCCTGACCGTCATTGAAAAGCCGTAAGAGCGGCCAAGGATCACCTGCTGAAGAATCGCTTGACGGCGTACATCGTCGCTTGGCGCTGCACCGAGGCGATCGACTCCAGCAGCGGGATCTCCTTGGGGCAGACGCGCACGCAATTGCCGGCCTTGGAGCAGTCGGCCACGCCGCCTTCTTCCATTAGCACGTCCAGTCGCTCTTCCTTTAGCGCTGCGCCGATGGGGTGATCGTTGAACAGCCGCACCTGGCTGATGACGGCGGCGCCGACGAACTTGTTGGCCGGAGTGTACTGCGGGCAGGCGTCCAGGCAGCAGCCGCAACTGATGCATCGCGACAGCGGGTAGCGCTGCTCCTGGAGAGCGATGGGAACCGGCGGACCCTTGCCCAGATCATGCGTGCCGTCGATCGGAATCCAGCACTTGGTCCGCTTCAGGTCGTTGAAAAGCCGCTGGCGATCGACAAACAGGTCGCGGACAACCGGGAACTTGGCCATCGGCTCAAGCGTGATCGGCGACTCCAGCCCGCCCAGCTTGTCAACCAGCGCCGAGCAGGCCTGGCGCACTCTGCCATTGATCATCATGGTGCAGGCGCCGCAGACCTCCTCAAGGCAGCCGCTGTCCCAGACGGGCGGCGTGGTCTCCTGGCCGCTGCTGGTGATCGGATGAGCGGCAATGTATTGCAGGCAGGAGATGATGTTCATGTTGGGGCGATAGGGAATGGCGAATTCCTCCCAGCGCGGGGCTTGGTCGGGGGCATCCTGGCGGCGGATGCGGATGATGATGTTGCGCTCGGGCGTGTTCTGGGCGATCATGAATGCCAGGCTCCTGAAAGAGCGAAAAGCGATTCGCGGTAACAGTCCACTCACGGCCGCCGCTTGTTGCGTCGGCCAGGCGGCTGAATCTCAAAACCCCCGGCGATGCAGTGTAACCGGATCGCCGGGGGCATTGAAGCTTGCAGGAATTGTAGGCCGCGATCACGACTGCTGCGGACCGCCGGTCATCGGGCGCGGATAAGTCGGCACACCGCCGCCGGGATAGCCCGGCATGCCGGGCATCGGGACTCCCGTGGGGTTGTTGGGATCGAACCGGGGGCGCATCTCGTCCTCGATCTTCTCGCGTTCCTTGTTGGTCTGGTCGGCGCGGAGGTAGCGGACATCCTGGCGGCCGCTCTCGTCGATGAGCGTCACGCGCACGTCCTTGTCGGCCAGGGGACGGATGTCGGCGACCGTCCAGCCGGTGGTGAAGTCGATGCCGCTCTTGGCGTCCAGGGCGCCCACCATGTCGCCGGGACCGACAATCACGTCGGCCTTCTTGCTGGTGGTTCCCTTCTGCCACGTGTAGATGTCGAAACGCACGGAGTTGCCGCCGCCCACGGCGCCGCCGGCCAGGAACATCTGGACCTTGGAGCGGACGTTGACGGGCTTGGTCCATTCGCTCCAACCCTTGTCGGGTTCGACGGGCAGTTCCAGCGGCTCGTTGAGTTTCGGGTCCGCCCCGACATTGGTCTGGTAGAGGGGGTTCTTGACGATCAGCCGCAGGCGGTAGCGATAGACGCGGCCCGGCAGGGCGGTTTCATCGTGCGCCCAGATGTCGAATTCAGGAAAGACGACCTGGGCCAGGCGCGGATCGAACATCGCGGCGTTGGGATCGACGTTCTGATTGAGATTCCCCAGCGGGCGAACCGGCTGATAGTTGCCCACGTCAATAGTGGTCCTCAACTCGCCGGTTGTCGGGTCCATGATCGTGCCCGGGGGAAGCTTGATGGTGACCGGCCCGGTCACGCCGGGCTGCGCTCCCGGACCCACCCCGGGTCCGCCTACGCCGCCGGGGGGAACGTAGACCTGCGCGTACATGCGGTTGAGTGTTGTTTCGTCCTGGTTGGCGCTGCCGGGGGCCCGGCCGCCGGTGCGACCGGTCGGCTGGCGCGGCTGCCGCGGCTGGCCGGGTTGCGGACGCTCGCTCTGCCGCTGCTGGGCGCGTTGCCTGCGTTCGGCCTCTTCGAGGGCGGCCTTGGCCTTGGCCACGAGCGCCTTCTGCTCATCGGTCTGGAGCCTGGCAAGGATCTGCGCTTTGCGGGCGGCTCGCATCGCCTTCTCCTGGGCGGTGAGAATCTGCCCCGGCTGGACAAGGTCAAGCTGGTGCAATTCGTTGGCGATCTGCATCGGATCGAACTGGACCGCGTTCTGGTTCAGGGCCAGGAGCTGCTCGGGTTGCAGCATGAGCACCGGGATCTGCCAGGCGACATTCACTGTCTGGTAGAAAGGCGGCGTGAGGATGATGTTCTGCACCTCGGGCATCGTCGCCCATTGCAGGTACAACTGGGCCTGGTCGGGCTTCTTGCGGTCAAACGGCGGGGCGAACATGGGCAGCGGGGGGACGATCGTGGCGTCGCCCCAGTTCCCGTTGGGCAGCAGTTCCTCGCGCTGAAGCTCAACGGCAAGGTAGTCGCGGCGATCGAGGAACGGCGGGATCTTGGCGGCTTCAAAGGCCTTCTTCAGGGCGCCTTCGTCAAAGCGGCCAAAGACAGTGATGCAGGTCTTGTCCTCGACCTTGATGATCGGCTGTCCGGGCTGGGGAGGTCCGGGCGGGATCATCAGCGGCTGGGTGTTGAGTTGCGGGAGCATCTGCATGGGCTGCATGGGCAGCATCTGCCCGGGCACAGCGCCCATGCCGGGCATCAATGCGGTGGGCTGCATCTTGGGGATCAGCGGCGGAACGATCTGCCCGCGATAAGTGACGACATCGACCAGCCGGGGCGCGGGGATCTCGGGCAGCGCCGTGACCTTGACATTCAGGTCCTGCGACTGAAGCGGGTTGGACAGGGGCAGTTGATCGAGCAGCGGGGGGCTGTAGGGCGCCGGGACGTTGCTGGCGATCGCGATCTTCATCTTCTCTTCGAAGTTCTGAACGAACTCCGGGGTCGGAAACTCGGGGACGTTCCGCGATTCAACCTTCTGGCGCACCGACCGGCCCGCTCGCTCGTTGACGTAATCGTCGGCGTTCGCCGGTGTGAGCGTCTGGCCGTCGATCTGGACGGCCACGGGCTTGGAGATGCCGTAGGCCCAGGCGATGTAGAGCAGGAACAGCGCCCCCAGGCCCAGGGCGACCCACTCGACGTACTTCTCGAAATCCTTGAGCTGGCGGAGGTATTTTTGCATGGTGCACCTCTTGACGTTCGCTGGCGACTACGACTGGGCAGGGGGATTGTAACCCGGGCGCGGCACGCCAGGGGGAACCATGGGCCCGCCGGGCCCGAGCGGGCCGGTCGCGGGGATGATCCCCAGCCGCTGCTGGACGATGGTGGGCATCAGCGGGAGGGTCCAGTCGCGGAAGAAGATGGCTTCACATTCCACCGCGACGCGGGCCACGGGATCCGGTCCATAGACGTAACCCCGCTGATATTCCTTGTTGCGATCGACGCCGATCACGTGAACCCGGTGCACGGTGATGAATCGACCCTCGCTGAGATTGCGGATGAATTCCGTGTATCGCCGGCCGTTGGCGTCCACAACCACCGTGAAGTGGATCACGTCGTACAGCGTGTTGCAGACGCGGCCGGTGGCCGTCAGCGTGTAGTCAGGCTGGTCGGGGGGCGTCGGGACGCCGGCATCGACGGCGTTGGGATCGACCATCATCGGGGGGGCCATCGCCATGCTGCCGCCGGCCATGCCCCCCGCCGCGGTGGTTCCCACGGTGATCTTCCCCTTGGCAGTGATGTAGTCCTTGGGGATGTCGATGCGGACCAGCCGCTTGACGACCGCGTTGGAAACCCTGCTGGCGTTGGCGGCGGCGTTGGTGCGGATAATCGCATCGACCACATCCTGCTGAATCCAGAGGCCCAACTGGGCGGCCCAGACATCCTCGATGGACGGCAGCTGGAAGTCGGTAGCGGGGGGCATGCCCGGATGAATGTGAATGGCCTTGTCCGAACTGACGTACATCACAAAACTCTCGGCCCGCTGCACGCGCATTTCCTCGGGCAGGCGAGCGACGCGATCCCTGAACTGCTGCTCGACCTGCTGGCGATTGACTTCCTGGTCGCCGACAACCTGAATGCGCCCCTTGAAATCATCCTCCCAGAGCTTCTGCGAGGCGAGGGCCACCTCGTTGGCGTCGGGCGGCGTGGTGGCCCGCATCTGGGCACGGAATTCAAGCAGCTTGGCATAGTACGACTGCTTGAAGGCGCTGAGCTGATGGCCGCGGCCGTTGGGCAGCGACCCGGCAATCAGCGGCTCCCGCTTGTTGCGCAGGCGCACCTGGTCCATCATCTGCCTGGTCTGGGCGGCCAGCAGATCGACGACCTTCTTTCCGGCGTCGATGGTGGGGCGGTTGGGGAACTGGTCAAGCGGCTCGCCCTCGGGTTTGGACGGATCGATATTGGGCTTCTTGAACGTCTCGCCGTTGATGCGGCGCAGTTCCTGATAAGCGCCCAGGCTGCTGTTGAGATAGTCCTGGAGCTGGCCGAAATAGCCGCCCATCGGGTAGAAAATGAACACGACGCAGGCCAGCGCCACCACCCCGCAGATGATGCTTGCCAGGTTCCGTTTTACCACTTCCATGATGATTCCTCGCAGAGGTCGTCGGCACGCAGGTCATTTCCGCAGAATCAGGGTCGGGCTGCGCCGCCAGCCGCCGGGGGCGCTGCGCCGGTGGGCGTGGCGGCCTCGCCTGCCGCGTCCGCGGGCGTTTCGCCAGGATGTGGCGGATCAAGCACAATCGCGATCAGCACCGTGAAATCGACATCTTCTTTGATCGTCTCCTTGGGGAAGAAGGGGCACTGGAGCGGGTCCGGCGGCGGCTTTGCAACCATGGCGCCGGGGTTGCGCGGATCGATCATCGCCGGCATGGCCGGCATCATGGGCTGATTGGCCAAACCCTGGGCCTCGTCACCGGCCAGCACGTCGGCGTCAATGGACTCGGTTCCCGCGCCGGGCATCGATCCATAGGACGGCATCGGCGGGGGCGTCACCGGACCAAAGCCTCCGCCCGGTGCGCCTCGGGGAGGAGGCGAAAAACTGCCGCCCATGGTGCTCGTCGGCTGGGGAACGGCTCGCGGGCCGGCCTTGACGATCTCGGCCTTGGCGACATACCAGCGGCGATTCGCTGTAAACTGTTTGATGGCCGAATGTTCCAGCAGCTTCTTGACCATCACTCGATCCACGTATCCCGCCCCGCCGCGGTTGGGGGTGATGCCCCGAATGCTGATCAGATAGCCCCGTGGTGGAGCGACGGTGGGAACGCCGGGGTCGAGTGTGGGCGTCATCATCATGCCCGGCGGCTGGACGCGCATGCCGTCGGCCCGACCGGACACATCGATGGCCTGGAAACGCGAGAAGTCGCCCTTCGGATCCAGCGGCGTGGTCAGATCAGGCCAGTACTGAGAGAGGATCGCCTGGATCTCGATCTGCTCCCGCTGGCCCCGCGGAACGGCAGCCAACTGGGACAGAGGACGTTCCGGGGGAACGGACGTGGCGATGGCGCTGAGGATTTCCGGCCAGACCTCGCGATAATTGAGCAAGGCCTCCATGCCCTTGACCTTGGCCAGATCATCATGGCCTTTTCCTTCGACGTTGTTGCGCCATTCGTCGATCAGGCCCCTGGCGAGCTGGAGGGTTTCGGTGTACTCGTTGCGGTGGTTCTGGTTCTGGACCCGCATCGACTCGTTGTAGAAGTAGCTGGCGCCAACGCCCAGCGCCCCGGCGACAAACATGGCCGCCGCCGCAGCGAACTTGGGCGTCTTCTCCTGCCACATCTTGATGCGGCGGATCTTCTCCGGCAGCAGCGAGCTGCTGATCTTGGCGTCGCCCATCGCCTGGAGGGCCAGGCCGTATGCCCCCGCCAGGCTGATGCAGTTCTCGGACAACTCCGCGGCCAGACGGGCATCCTTCGGCGGCAAGCTCTTGAAACCGCCCAGCTTCTCGACCGGGAGTTGCAGGTTCTGCTGAAGATACTTCTGGAGTCCCGGCAACTGGAACGTGCTGCCCAGCGCCACCAGCCGCGCAATGCGGGCATCGCGATGGACCGAGGCGTAGAAACCGATCGACCGCTGGATCTCGGCCACCAGGTCGGCGAAGACCGGGCGCATCGCCTGGAAAATCTGCTTGGCGTACTTGCTGGTTGCGGCGTTGCGTTTGAGTTCCTCGGCCTTGGCGAAGTTGAGCTTGAACGCCTTGGCCAGCGTGTCGGTGAAATTGTTGCCGCCGATGGGGATGGTGCGGAGCCAGACGGTCTGCCCCTCGGCGATGATCAGGTCGGTGTTCTCGGCGCCGGAGTCCATGAACATGGACGCCTGCCCGGTCTGGTCGTCGTAATACATCGCGTTGTAGACGGCCAGCGGGTTCATCTGCACGACCTGGACGTTCAGGCCCAGGTCGGTGAAGTAGGCGATGTGTCGGTTGACCAGCTCTTTCCGCATGGCGAACAGCCCGACTTCGACATCGGGCGAGTCCTTTTCCTGGAAAAGCTGGTAAGCCCACTCGACGTCGTCGAGCGGGAAGGGAATCTGCTGAATGGCCTCGAAGCGGACGATTTCGGGGATGCGCTTGGGTTCGACAGGTGGGAGCTTGATGAAGCGGGCGAAACTTGATTGTCCCGAGACGCCCACGCCGACAAACGAGCCCTTGGTCTGGTGCCGCTCGACAAAGCGGGCCAGGGCCGACTTGAGCAGCGGCTCCTTGTTGTCGCCGGCAACGGCCAGAACCTGCTCGTGCTCAATGATGTCAAAATCGTCGATTCGGAAGCGGTCGCCATCACGCACGAGCTTGACTGCCTTCAGGGCGCGGTTGCCCAGATCAATACCCCAGGCAGAGCGAGCAGTGGCCATGTTTGTACTCCTCTGGGCTTGCCGACGGTATTCGTACCCGCATGCCCGAGCGGGATTTGCGCGACAAGCCTGACTGGGGAGAAGCGTCTACGCGGGAAAGACGCATCTCCCGGGTGCTAGAACGTATGGTGTAACCTCAACAGCATCGCAATTCAACTGCCTTCAGGCGGTTATCGTTCCGGCTCCGATTCGTTCATCCCGCGCCCTGGGCGTCGGTAATATTAGACGCCCGACCGCCCGAGGAGTTCTGCCGGTTCTTGACAGTCGTCCGTTTCAAATAAAGGCCGCAAATCAGGCTCAAAAACACTTGCGGGAGCGGTCGGGTCGAGGATAGCCTCACGCCGTCACGGTTCAGGTTGTTTGCATGCGAACCTTCTGGATTTCCACACTCGGTTGCAAGGTCAACCACTACGAGTCCGAACAGCTTGCGACGCTGCTGCGGGCCAGGGGGCTGACGCAGGTTGCTCATGCCGACGAAGCCGACCTGTGCATCGTCAACACGTGCAGCATCACGACCCAGGCCGCCAGCAAGAGCCGCCAGTCGGTTCGACGCGCCGTGAATCTTCCGCCGGCCTGCGGATCGCAGGCCCCGGCCAACCGACGGGTGATCGTTACCGGTTGCTGGGCCACGAGCGATCCCGACCAGGCGGTCGCGATTCCCGGTGTCCGCGCGGTCCTGGGCCATCATCAGAACATTGCCGACGAACTCCAGCGACTGCTGATTCTCTGGGAAAGCGATGACCAACACGCATCGGTCTCGGCCACGACTGGCCTCCAGCACTGCCGCCACTTGCCGAAGTCGCTTGGGAATGATGGATGGATGACTCGGGCTGGATCTTCGGCGCCTCGGCTTGCTGCAAACAGTAAAGCTTTGCCATTTCATCCAGTCAAGGAGAATCTCGACGAAAAGCCCGCAAATCTCACCGGCACGATTTCATTGCCCCAGCTCACTGACCGACAGGACGCACACCAGCGGGCATTCCTGAAGGTGCAGGATGGCTGCGATGCCTGGTGTAGCTACTGCATCATTCCGAAACTCCGGCCCAACGTGTGGAGCAAGCCGGTCCAGCAGGTGATCGAGGAGGCCCGGGCCATGGTTGCGGCCGGGCACCCCGAGATCGTGCTGACGGGGATCTTCCTGGGAGCGTACGGTCAGGCGACGGCTCTGCGTCGGCGGCAGGCCAACAAGTTCCAGTCGGGCATCCGGGACCTCGTCGAGGCCCTCTGTACGCGTGTGCCGGGTCTGCGGAGGCTGCGGTTATCGAGTCTCGAGCCGGGGGACCTGTCTGAAGAACTGCTGGCGGTGTTGCGGTCGCATCGCCAGGTTGTGCCCCATTTTCACCTGCCGCTGCAATCGGGATCTGATGCGATGCTGCGGCGGATGAACCGCCAGTATTCCCGGGACGATTTTCTTCGGATGGTGGACCGGGTCCGGCGGACGTTTGACCGACCCGCCTTGACAACCGACGTCATCGTGGGCTTCCCGGGGGAAAGCGATGAGGAGTTCGATCGCACGCTCGAGGTGGTGGCCGCGGCGGGGTTCATTCACGTCCATGCCTTTCCGTTTTCTCCTCGGCCGGGAACAGCGGCGGCCCGATGGAACCGGGATCTGGTGCCAGGGTCGGTGGTGAATGAGAGGATCGCGGAACTGAATCGGCGCGCGGCCGAGCAAAGTCTGGCATTCCGTCGGCAGTTTGTGGGGCAAGTGGCGGAGATCATGGTTGAGAAGCTTCCCGACCCGGCACGCAGCCGGCCTGGCCCGGCGTTTGTTCAGCATGGGCGTTGCGAGCGCTACTTCCCCGTCCATTTCGAGCATGAACAGGTTCTGACCGGCCGGTGTGTGCCGGTGCGCATCGACCGCGTGACGCCGGCGCGGACCTTCGGTACGCTCATTTCATGATCGCAGTCATCCAGCGCGTCACGGCGGCGAAGGTGGAAGTGGGCGGCCGGCTTGTCGGGCAGATCGGTCACGGGCTGGTTGCATTGGTGTCCGTGCACAAGGAGGACACGGCGCAGGATCTGGAATGGATGGCCGGCAAGCTCGCGTCGCTGCGCATTTTCCGAAACGGGGACAAGCACTTTGACATCGACGTGCGCGAGGCCGGGGGCGCGGTCTTGCTGGTCAGCAATTTCACCGTGGCCGGAGCGACGCGCAAGGGGCGCAGGCCATCCTTTGACGCGGCCGCCGGGCCGGAAGCCGGGCGGGCGTTGTTCGACCAGTTTGTGAGTGCGATGAAGGCGACGGGGGTTCCGGTGGCAACCGGCGAATTCGGCGCGGACATGCTGGTGAGTCTCTGCAATGATGGGCCGGTGACATTCATTGTTGACAGCCGCGAGGCCCGGCAGGGCTGAATGTAGAAAGCCCCCACCCCGGTCCGTTCCCGGCGTGACGGGACGTTCCGATGGTGAGGGCGCGAAGGGGTAAAGGAGTGGGTAATGTGGCTAAGCGGACAGTCGTGCAACGCGAGCACGTGCCGCCTTCATTTCTGTTTTCGCAGTCGGGCGGGAGATTCTGCGCAGGGCGCGAAAAACGTCGGGTTCCGCAGAATGAACAGCTGCATCGCGAACATAGAAGCGGAGGGTGTGAAGACCGGCTGTTTCGGCACAACGCCGCGGACCCGGTCTGTTGGAGGGGGTGAGTCGTACATGGGCCGCCGAACCGTTCGTGACGCTGTACCTGCGACGGTCGGCGGTCTGTGCTTTGGGTCGGGAGCAAGGTCCTTTGTGCGGGCCCGCGCGATTCCGGTCCCGGCGCTTGAGATGCATCGGTCGAAAAATCACTTGGGGAGGGGCGGCAGCGCAGGGGGCTTGTGGCCGGACTGAACCGCGGCTTCCAGTTGCCGGCGGACCGTTTCCTCGGACATCGAGCCGAACCCTGCGCACGCAAGCGTGTGCAGCAGGTCGTTGAACTGGTCACGAGTCCAGACGGGGCGACCGCTGCGCGTCAGGGCACGCGTGATGTCCTGAGCGGAGGGGGCCGCGTCGGGGCGCAACTCGCCGCAGGGAGGCGTGCGCAGCGAGAGAAAGGCATTGAGATAAGGCCTGGCCGCTTCATCCCAGCCCGAGGCCTGCTTCTCTTCCAGTTCCCAGTCCAAGGACCAGAGGGCGATGCTCTTGTCGGCAGAGGCGGACAGCGCCAGTCGCCCGCTCGGGGCGAACGCGACGGCCGTCACCGCCGCGCCGTGGTGTTCCAGTGTGGCGACGGTTCGGCCGGTGGCCAGTTGCCAAAGCTTGACCAGCTTGTTGGCCCCGCCGGACATGCCGTAGCGGGCGTCGGCGGAAACGCAGACCGCGGTGATCGCGCCGGCGTGGGCTTCAAGGAGCTGGGCGCATTGCCCCGTGGCAATGTCCCATTGTCCGAGAAAACCGCCGGCGATGGCGGCGAGAATGAACCGCCCCTCGGGCGAGACCGCCGCGCAGTTCGTTCCTCCGGCGGCGCCGAGAAACGTGCGCACTGCTCGGCCGCTGGACAGTTCCCAGAGGCACATCGTGCCGTCGGAACTGGCCGAAAGGGCATATTGCCCGTCGGGAGTGAACCCGACCACATTGATCGGCATGGCGTGCCAGTAGAAGCACTGAAGACAGCGGCCCGAGGCTGTCTCCCACAGGCGCAGCGTCTTGTCCGCGGACCCTGACAGAACAAAGCGACCGTCGGGCGATGCCGCGACAGAATGGACGGCGGCGGCGTGCCCGTACATGGTGCGGAGCGGCTTGCCGGACCGGGGATCATAGATGCCCACCCTCTTGTCCGCCGTGCCGACGACCGCGGTTGTGCCGTCGGTCATCCAGGTGACACAGTGAACCGGCGAACTGCCCACGCCGATGGTGTCCAGGCACTGGCCCGACGACAGTTCCCACAGGCGGACCGTGCCGTCGGCGCCGGCGGACAGGGCGTTTTGCTCATCCCGCGACAGGGCGACGGAGTGGATCGGCGCGGCATGTCCCTCCAGGACGCGCTCCAGCGAACCGCCGCAGGGAGGCTTCTTCGGCAGGCAGAGATAGAGCGTCTGCCAGGCGGCCAGAAGGGTGGGATTGCGCTTGCGGCCGGGCAGCGACCGGGCGCCTCGAAGAAACTGGGCGGCCAGCGCGGGTTGCCCGCGATCCAGGGCCTCGCGGGCGCGTTGCACCACCCCCTCGAACATGAGTTGTGCCGAGATGACCCCTTCGCTGCCCAGGGCGCGGCAGAGCATCGCCGGCGCCGGCGGTGGCACAAGGTTGGGGTGGATTGCCAGCAGCCGCACGTCTGTCTGTTGTCCGCAGAGAGCCGCCATGGTCGAGCCGGCGCCCAGCGCGATGCACGTGGCGGCGGCCTGGGCATCGAACGTGTGAATGCAGCGGCCGCCGGGCAGGTTCCAGAGGCGCGCCGTCCGGTCGTCGGCGCACGACAGCAGGTGCCGGCCGTCGGAAGTGAAGGCAAGCGATCGAACGATGCCGGCGTGTCCCTGCAGGATGCAAAGGGTCTTGTAGGCCGCCAGGTCCCAGATGCGGATGAGATTGTCCTCGCCACCGGTTGCGGCAATCTGGCCGTCGGGCGAAAAGGCGATGTGGCGGATGCGCGGCGACTTGGCATCGAGGACGGCCAGAGGCTTCATCGTCGCGGGGTCGAGCAGTTTGAGCCTGCCATCGGCGCTGGCACCCATGGCCACGCGGCCGTGCGGGGCCAGCGCCAGGGCGGTAAAGGCCAGTTCGCGGCCGTGAAACTCGTGGAGCGGATCGGCGTTGACCGTGTCCCAGACGATGATGACGCCGGTGCGGTCGCCCGGGTCGATCGACTGGGTCAAAGCGCGGGGCACGGTGCGCGCCAGCGAAAGGGTGTGGATCGGGCCGTTGTGATAGAGAAGCTCGCGGAGGCACTGGCCGTTGCTCAGGTCCCAGACTTTCAGCGAACCGTCGGCGGAGGCGGTCATCAGTTGAGTCGCCGGCTCGTCGCCGACGGCCGGAACAAGGGACATTCGCCTCAGCGCCTGGTAGTGGGCCTGCGTGGTGTGCAGCAGGGCTCCGCTTGTCGTATCCCACAGGTGTAGCAAGCCCGCGTCATCACCGGTCAGAAGATGTTTGCCATCGCCCGTCAGGCAGGCGCAATGCACGACGGACTTGTGGGAAAACGTCCGCAGGATGCGGCGCGAGTTGCCGCGAAGATCGCGCGCGGTGGCCAGGGCCTGGGGAAGCCGATCGTTGCCGGGGTTGGTCGCGGCCAGTTCGCTGAGGATGTGCACGGCCGACTCGAAATCGCCGCGCTCAACGTGAATCATCGCCAGCAGGTAGGGCGGCAGCCACTGGCCGGGGTTGAGGTTCACAAGCTGGCGCATCGTTTGCACCAGGGCCTCGTCCGTGCGGCCCGCGGCGCGCCATTGGGACAGACCCAGGTGATAGCTGGCCTCCACATGATGCGGATCGACCCCAAGGACCTGCCGCCAAAGCTGCTGGGCCTGCGCGTGCTTTCCCAGGTCCAGCAGGGAGACGGCGCGGTTGTTCAAGTGGTCTGTCAGTTCCTCGGTGCCGGTCGGTTGTTTACGCGGGTAAGGCTGGCCGGTCGCCTGGTGATAGACCTCCTCGAGCCCCTGCGCAACCTGGAGCATGTCGGCGGGTCGATCGTCGGGGTTCCGATGGAAGCACTGTCGCAGCAGCTCGATCAGCCCCGGCGGCATCGCGGGGATGTGCTGGTCCCCGGTCGGTTTGTCCAGGAGTCGGGCCAGCGCCAGCGGCGCACTGGGGCCGCGCTCAAGCCCGGGCGTCGAAACCCAGAAGGGCGATCCGGCCCACATTTCCAGCACCGACAGGCCGAAGGACCAGATGTCCGTCTTAATGCTCAGGGCTTTCCGGGCGGATTGCTCCGGCGAGCAATAGGCCGGCGTCATGCCGCCGGCGCTGACGAAATGCGTGCTGGGGTCAAGGGGCGCGGGCCGGTTTTCCGGGTCGGGCAGGTCGACCGGCGCTTTGGCCGAACGAGCCAGGGCCTTGGCCATGCCGAAGTCGGTCACCTTGGGCACGCCGTCGGGGGTCATCATGACGTTCGCGGGCTTGACATCCTGGTGGATCAGCCCCTGCGCGTGGGCGTGATGCAGGCCGCGGGCAAACCCGATGGCGATGTCCAGCATTCGGGCGGTGGCCCGCTCGGGGCCGCCCTCGTAGAGCAGGCGGGAGCGAATCCACTCCGCCAGTGATCGGCCTTCAACGTACTCGGCGAAGATGCGCGGGATGCCGCCCAGCACGCGCACGTAGTAGGCCGCCACCACGTTGGGATGCAGCGGCAGGTTGACCCACGTCTCGCACTCGCGGACAAAATTCCGCCGATGGCGCTCGGTGACAAAGTAGTTGGCGCGCGGGCTCTTGACGGCCATGTCCACGTTCCAGACGCGGTGAAGCACCCGGTAGACGACGCCCATGGCGCCGCCCGTGTGGACCTGCTTGACCTGGTAGAGGCCCAGGATCACCTCGCCCACCTTCCATTCACCGGCAACGGCGTGCTGGGCCGGGCTGCTGAAATCGTCGCTGGTGACCAGCACCGAGGCCTCCGGCGCCGACGTTGCCGTGGGATCGGAGGCAAGGGTCTGCGAGGGCAAGGGGGGCTGCGGCTGGTCGCCGCTGGAATTCGGGCTCGGGATGTCGCCGTCCCGGGTCATGCGTGTGTGCATTGAAGCATAGAACGGCCGCGAAGCAAGCGAATGCATTGCCGCGCGGGGCGGGGGACGGGTATAACTCGCCCGCTATGAGTTCCAGCGCAACCAAGCCTCGCATCCTGACGGGCGACACGCCCACCGGCAAGCTTCACCTGGGCCACTATGTCGGGTCGGTGGAAAACCGCGTGGCCCTGCAGGATTCGTACGAATGCTTCTTCATCATCGCCAACAAGCACGCCTTCACCACCCGTGCTGAGCAGGCCGGCGAGATTCGCCAGAGCGTGCTGGAGATCGCCACCGATTACCTGGCCTGCGGCATCGACCCGAACAGGTCGAGCATGTTCATCCAGAGCGAGGTGCCGGCCATCGACGAACTGACCTTCTTCTTCGCCATGCTCATCCCGTTCAACCGGGTCATGCGCAATCCAACCCTGGCGCAGGAGATCAAGGACAAGGACCTGGGCGACAAGTATCCCTTCGGTTTTCCCCTGTACGCCGTCGGACAGACGGCGGATATCCTGGCATTCCGGCCGGAGATGGTCCCCGTGGGCGAAGACCAGCTTCCCCACCTGGAGATGACCCGCGAAGTGGCTCGCCGCTTCAACCAGATCTACTGCGGGGTCGATCCGCAGACGGAGGATGACGATTACGTCAGGGCCGGCGGCCTGTTCCCGATCATCAAGCCCAGGCTGGGACGCGTCAAACGACTGGTCGGCACCGGGGCGCCGAATCCGGAAACCGGCCAGCTCTACAAGATGAGCAAGAGCCTCAACAACGCGATCTTCCTCTCGGACGACGCCGACACGGTGCAGAAGAAGATCATGGGGATGTACACCGACCCCAGGCGCGTCCGCGCCACCGATCCGGGGGAGACCGACCCCGAGAAGAATCCCCTCTGGGCATTCCATGAGACGTTCAACCCCGACACAGCCTGGGTCCAGGAGCACAAGGTGCTGTATGCGGCGGGAAAAGTGGGGGATGTGGCCGTAAAACGCAAGCTCGTGGAGGTGCTCAACACGATCATCGAGCCGATCCGCACGCGGCGCAAGCACTACGAACAGCGGCCGGACGATGTCATCGACGCGCTTCGCATCGGCACGCGCAGGGCGAACGTGGTGGCTGAGCAGACGCTGGCGCTGGCGAAAAAGGCGATGAAGCAGGACTACTTCAGCCGATCGCTCCGGATTTGAGCGGGTCTACATCAGGCTCGCCCTTGCCTCGGCAATGCGAATCTCCTGCCGCTTGCGCCCCAGGAAGAGACTGACGCGATCGTAGCCCGCCTTCTCCAGCAGGTCGTAAGCCTGGATGAAACGGTCGGCGACGCGCTGCGGCCAGTGGGCGTCCGATCCGACCACCACGGGAATGCCTCGCTTTCGCATTTCTCGCAGGATCAGGCGGCCGGGGTTCATCTCGCCCGGGGGCTTGTCGAGCCCGGACGTGTTCAGCTCCATGGCTGTTCCCGTTGCGGCAATTCGGGCCAGCGCGTGCCGTATGTCGGGCAGCAGGCGCCGCAGGTCCCACTCATCGACCGTCACGCTCTTGATTACGTCCGGATGCGAGAGGCAGTCGAAGAGCCCCGATTCCGCCGCCAGTGCCAGCTGGTCAAAGTACGCTCGCTGGAGCGAGGGCGCATCGCCCCGCCAATGTTCGGCGACGAATTCGGCCGTGTGGGGATGTACCGAGCCGAGAATATAGTCGAACGGTGCTGAGGCGATCTGCCGGCGCACAAACTCGAGGTGGCGGGGGAAAAAGTCGCATTCCAGTCCCAGTCGCACGTCCACGCGGCCGGTCCATTGTGCACGGGCCTCGTCCACAAGCCGGAGGTATTGACCGAACTCCGACTCGGCCATTCGCACCGCCGGATCGTAGCCGCCGGGCATGGGATTGTGGCAGGTGACGATGATACCCCTCAGGCGGCGCTGATGGGCGACGGCCGCGTATTCGCCGATCTCGCCGACGGCGTGCCTGCACAGGGGCGTGTGCAGATGGGTTTCGTAGACCAGGGGTGCAGCGGGCATCGGGGAATCATAGAAGGATGCGTGGGCGCTGCAATGCTCCGCCGGCTCAACCTGTCCGCGATGCCACCCACGCGCTGTCGATCAGGATGTAGTCGTCGATGTCAATGTCCCCGTCGTAATCGAAGTCTCCCTCGGCGTAGAGGGCCGCGATGGGCTGCCCCTGGCGGAAGGCGTGGATGCCCTTGTCGATGCGGAAGTAGTCATCGGCATTCAGACGCCCATTCAGATCGGTGTCGCCGGTCCATGAAAACCGCGCCTGCACCGCGCCTCCTGGCCCGGTCCGCACCCCAACGCCCTTGAACGAACCGGGCGACTCCAGGCGGCTGTAGATACCGGGCCCGGTCGGCGGCGCACCGGTTGCGTTGCGGGCCGATGCGACCAACTCCTCGATGGCGGCAGCGGTCGCTGCCTCCACGATCAGGTCTCCGTCGGCAATGTCCAGCCGACCGCCGCTGATCGTCAGGCCGGATGTGCGGAGCAGGCTTCCTGCGCCCCCGGCCAGCACCAGTCGGGCGTCTTCAATGATCAGGCCGGCCAGGTGTGCCACGCCCGACAGCGTGACATCCGCCTGCTGTCGGATCGTCAGCGCCGGCCCGTCAATCAGCAGTTGAACCGCGACGAACGAGACGTCCACGCGATCGTCCTGCTGACCGATGACGCTCAGCCTTTCGGTGCCGGTGCAGGCGATCGGCCGATCTCCCAGGCGCAGTTCCCCGGCCGTCAACGCCACAAGATCCGCCTGTGGCGAGCCGATCAGCTCGATCTGGTCGATTCCGTCGCCGGCTTCGAACGCCAGCCCGGCATCGGGAAGTGGATTTCCGTGTGTGGCGTCGATGATCAGGCGGTCGTCGCCTCCCGTTCCCCGGATGATGACCCCGGCCAGTGTCGATCGCAGCAGCGAATAGGTCGTCAACTGGCCGCCGCTGCTGATGCTGAACTCGATCATCCCGCCCCCGGGCAGCGAGGCCAGGCGGTAGACGTCCGCCTGCGGCGACGAGGGGATGCTCAGCGGCCCGGCGCTGACCTTCAGGACGTATTCTCCAGCGGTATTCGCCGCGCCGCGCACGCGCACCTGGTAGACCCCGTCGCTGGGAGCGACGTACTGGATGCGGGCGTTGCGCCCGTCTGGATCGCTGTTGTCGTCCGATCGCAGCAGCAGCCCGTCGCCCGTGAACAGATCGATGGCAGGATCAAAGAGGTTGTCGAACAGGCCGGGTTTGTCTCCCGGCGTGCTGGTCATCGCGTCGATCAGATCGCCGGCCTTGGCCTCAAAGCGATAGAAGTCGCCGGGGTCGGCCTGACCGAGCAGTTGCGGCGTCTGGAGCCGCACTTCGAGCAGATAAGTCCCCGTGAGATCGCCGAATCCGTCGGCGACAATATAGAAATCTCCGGCGTAGTCGAAGCTGCTGAAGGTGATGTGCGAATTCGTCGACCCGCCGCTGTCGTCGTTGGACGCGCGCACCACGCCGTTGCGGTCCACCAGCCACAAAAAGGTGTCCGGGAGCGTCTGCCCGGTCATGGCCACGTCCAGAACATCGCCCGGCTGGGCGAGGATACGGAAAAAGTCCCAGTCGGCGTCATCGCCGGCCTGGATGTTGCCAACCACGGTCAACGCGTAAACGCCCGGCTCCTCCGCGACGAAACTGCCCGACAGGTCGTTGGCCAGCGGCAGGTCCGCCAGGCTAGCGCCGGCCACGCCGTCGTCATTGGGCTCGATCTCCTGCGGCATCGGCGGCGCGCCGGCCAAGATCGCCCCCAGGGCCAGGCCGGTCTGATCGATGACCTGCGCCGTCTCAATGGAGTCGTTGGGTTCAATTTCGCCGACTACGCCGATATTCGCGACCAGAACATAAACAGCGTCGCGGCCGACCACGCGCACGCGATAACGCCCGTCCGCAGGCGCCACGAAGCTGGCCGCGGACTGGCCGGCGACGCCGGCGACCGGGGAACTGGCGGTCAGAAGCTGGTCCGTCAGGCCATAAACAAACAACTCGCAGGCCGCCGTGCCCTCTTGCAATGTGGCGGTGAGCATGACGGCTTCGCCGGCGAGCAGATTCAGGCTGTACCAGTCGTCCGTCGCGACGTTCGCGGTCGTGATCCGCACGTCATCCCAGCCTCGTCCGTCGGTGTCGATGGCCCAGTTGTCGTACTGCTGAAACTTGATCTGGAAACTGGCCGTCATCGTGATCCCGGCGGCCGCCGCCAGCGCCGACAGGTTCAGCGTATGCGTGGTCCACTGGTAGTCGTCAGGAGCGTTCCAGACCCAGTGCCACGTGATTCCATCGGCGCTGATGGCCACGCCATCTGCCTTCACGTGGCCGGTGAACGAGCCGGCGTAGGTATCGGGTTCGTCGGAGAACGACTTGTGCGCGAAGCTCAGCCGCAGATTGTCGCGTCCCTGGAGATTGACTCGCCAGATGGCTTCGTTCAACGCGTGCGTTCCGTTGTCCCAGGGGTTGTCCATCAGCAGGGCGCGCGAGCCCTTGGCGCTGCCCCACTGGCCGCTGGTTCGGACCCAACCTCCGGCAGTGGAATACGTGGACCACTGCGGCCCGAGCTGCGCGCTCTCAAAATCCTCTGAATACAGGACCGTCCCGAAAGAGGCCGGCAATCGTCCCACCGATGCCAGGCGGCGACCCCTCTGTGTCAGTTGCATCGCGCTGCCGTCGAGATCGTCGGCGCCGGCCGGGGTGTCGTTCCGCGCTCCGTCGGTTTCCTCCGGCTCGGACAGGGCATTGAGAAGGACTTCAATCTCGTAACCACCGCTGGTTCCGGCGGCGCCCAGAAGGCGGATCGTGTACAGGCCCGATTGGGAAATCGGAATCGTCTGAAGCATTGCTCCCTTGCCCGCCTCGGCAGCCGTGGCTATGGCGATTGTCCGCTGGTCGAGAATCAGGGCCAGGGTCGGCCGCAGTTGCGGCGAAGGGTGCGCGGCCACGCTCAGCGTCTGCCCGCTCTCCAGCGGAACTTGCCACTGGTCAACATCCTCGACAGTTCCAATGGTGCCGTGGGCGGTGGCCCGGTAGACCAGCGAACCCCTCGGCCGAAGATATGTGAAGCTGGTCGTCAGGTCGGCCGTGGAAATGTCGGTCAGGAAACTCAGGACAAAGTCCCCTCCCGGCAAGCCGTCGCCGGTGCGATTCGGAGGAATCGGCCAGTTCAGCGCCTCGCCGTCAAGGGGATTGTCCAAGAGGTCGCGAATGCCGGCGCTGCCGCTGTAGAGGGTCAGGGTGAAGCGGTCCTCCGGCAGGCTCCGGAATTCAAGCGTCAGACGCCAGGCGGCCGGATCGTAGGCGAAACTTGCGGCGGCGTGCGCTCCGCTTGCCTGCCCGACAAGTGTGAAATTGGCGGCCGCCAGTGCGGCGCTGTTGATCGGCTCATCGAAGGTGAAGGCGGCGGTAACATGGCCGGCCGGCAGCACCTGATCCTGCTGGATGGAGCAATCAACGATTCTCGGCCCGGAGCGATCGATCCGAAAATGGCCCGTGTACGCCTCGATCGGCGTGCCCTGAAGATCCTGCACGGAGCCGGCGGCAATCGTCACCGTGCGGACGCCTTCGGGTTGAGGGGCGACGGTGAACATGGCTGTCTTGCCGTCGATGATCCGCATGTCTGTCGCCGGCATTCCGTCAAGCAGCACATCGTCCGCGGAAAGGCTGGACAGCAGAACCTGGTCATTGAAACGAATGGTGATTTGCCCAAGGGTCGCCAGGATGCTGCCCTGCGGCGGGTCGGTCGAGGCGACCGTGAACGGCGGACGCGGGCCGGTGGCACCCTGGATTGACAGCAGATACTCCCCCGCAGTGCCGCCGGCGCTGCCGACACGGATCGTGTAGAAGCCTTCCGTCGCGGCGGTGAATCGCAGCAGGGCGTTGCGGCCGTCGCCGGCGCTGTTGTCGTCGCTGCCTACGAACTGGCTGGCCGGGTCGCGAACCTCCAGCCAGGGGTCCAGCAGGTTGTCAAACACCCCCGGTCCGTCGCCCGGCGTGGCGGTGCGCAGCTCGATTTCATCGCCGGCTCGCAGCCGGACGCGGTAGAAATCCTCGTCGTAGCCGCCTCCGTCCGCGCCGATGGCCTCCAGATTATTGAGCCCGGTGAGCACGCGCAAGGGGCGAAGCGTCGCCAGGTCGTAAACCTGCACCACGGAGCCATCGGCCACGTACAACTCGTTGCCGATGATGCCCAGGCCCTCGGAGTAGTCGGTGTTGGCCAGTCTTCCAACGGATGTGGCCAGTCCGCTGACCGGGTCGATCTGGTATAGAAAGTCGCCGTCGGTTCCATACAGCGCGGTTGCCGACGCCCCCAGACCCTCGTTGACGTATGGACTGGTGATCGTGCGCTTCAGGGCGCCGGTGACGTAGTCGAGCACCCGCAGGGTTCCGGCGGGCTCGTCGGCCAGCAGGAAGATCTCGTTGTTCAGGAACGCGATGCCGCTAATATCGACTCCCGGGTTGGGAATCGTGCGCAGCGTCTGTCCCGTGTCGGGATTGATCTCCACAAGGTCGGCGCTCTTGTCCCCTCCCACCAGCAGGGACGTGGCGGTCGTCGCCATGCCGAAGTCGGGCCCCGGCGCCTTGGGCACCGGCGACGGCATGCTGCGAATGATCGCGCCGGTTGCGGGGTCCAGTTCCCGGATTTCCGACGCGGTGGCGTCATATGCGAAAAGCCTCCCGAGGCTGTAAGCGCCGACCGAGCCGAGCACCGTGCCGCGGCCGGTGATGTCCTGCGCCGTGGCCGGGGAGTTGTTGGCTTCCAGGTGAAACGCCGCGCTTTCCAGGAGTGTCAGCGAGTATTCCGCATCGTAGCCGCTGATGCGCACGCGATAGGCGCCCGTGCTGTTCGCCAGCAGGCCGTCGATGCACGCGGTGACGTTGCCGTGAGTCGTTACGCCCGTCGCCAGCAGCGTTCCCTGCTGATCGAACAGATCCAGCGCGGCCGTGCCCGCTCCGAGCGTACTGAGCACGAGCGACGCCGTAATCCCCGCGTCAAGGGCGAAGCAGTACCAGTCCTCGTTTGGATCGGGCAGAGAGATCGTCACGTTGTCCCAGCCGCGACCGTCGAGGTCCAGACCGTAGTTGTCATACTGCTGAAACTTGATCCGCAGCTCGCCCGCCAGGCTGATGCCGGCGGCGCCGGCGGCCGAAGTCAGGTCGATCGTGATCGTTTCCCATCCCGGCGATGTCCACGCGTTCCAGACGGGATACCACGACACGCCGTCGATGCTGATGGCCACGCCATCAGCGTTGGCGTGATCTGCGAACGGCCCGTAGAAAGGCTCTTCCTCATCGCCGAAACTCTTGTGGTCGAAGGTCAGCACCGGGTTGACCAGGCCCGCAAGATTCACCGTCCAGATCGCCTCGTTGAGGGCATAAAGATTGTCGATGCCGCTGTCCATCAGCAGAGCCGACGAACCGCCCGCCGCTCCGTACGCGCCGGTCAGCTGGATGCGCCCGGCCGTGCTGCTGTAGGTGGACCAGGCCGGTCCGAGCAGGGCGTCTTCGAATCCCTCGCTGATGATGGGCGTTCCGGCCCGGGAGGGCAGCCGCCCAAGAACGGCCGCACGCCGCGAGCCTGGTGCCAGGGGCATGGCGATCAGGGGCTCGGCGTCGGCCGGCGAGTTGTTCGGCGCCCCGCCGTGGTTCTCCGCCTCGACGCCGGCATTCAGGATCACGCGCAGCGTGTAAGCGCCGGCGGTGTCGCCAAGGCCGGCGACGCGGATGGTGTAGTCGGTCGTGCCGGCGGCGATGGATTGCGCCACGGCGGCAACACCCCTGTAAGCGGACGAGCCGCCCGCCAAAACCAATCCGTTGGCGAGGATCTGCACGTCGGGCCGCAGTGCGGCGTCCGGTTCCACGACGACCGTCATCAACTGTCCGCCGTCCACCGTGATGGTGAAGAAATCCTCATCACCCGCGGCGCCAATCGTGCCGATGACCACCGGGTCATAGATCAGCGACCCGATCGGCCGCTTGATCCCCAGGGGCGTGGGATATGCCATCGTGCCAAAGTCCAGCGCGTAGGTCGCGGCAAAGGGCTGAATCGGATTTCCGTAAGCGTCGGTGACGCTGCCCGGCAGCAGGTTCACCGTCAATGCCGTCTCGTGCTGAATCCCCGAAAGATGGTAGCGCACGCCGGCCGGACCCAGCGGCTCGGCGGCGATGACGGTGCCGTGGCTCAACAGCAGGTCGGTGCGATCAAGCGAGCCGGGATCCACCGGCTCGTTGAAGGCAAGATCAATCCGTGTCATCGGCAACTGCACCAGCGTGCCGGGTGCGGGCGTCGTTCCCACCACCTGGCCCGCGACCAGATCGTAGCGGAATCGCCCCGTCCAGGCCGTCAGCGGGCTGTTGTCGCCAAGTCGCAGAATTGAACCTGCGGCCAGAAGCATCGTGTATTGCCCCTCGGCGACCACGGGACTGACGGCGTACTGGAAGGTCACGGTTCGCGGGGCGTCCAGCGTCACGGCGTCGGCGGGGATGCCATTGACCCGAAAGTCATCCGCGCCGACCGAGGAGGGCTCGTACGGGTCCTTGAAGGTGATTGCAAATGCGGTGGGGGGGCTGGACAGGATCTGGCCATCAGCCGGCAGGCTTGCGGAAACCAGCATGCCCAACCGATCCAGCGTTCCGCGGGCATTCAGCCGCCGGCCGGTTGCGGTCTTTCCCGACAGGGAGGCCACCGGGTCGCCCCCGGCGAAGATCGCATCGCGGATCGTCGTGTAGCCGGCCTGAGGGCTCAGGCTCCAGGCAAGGGCGGCTACGCCGGCGACGTGCGGAGCGGCCATCGACGTGCCATCCAGCGATTCGTAGCCGCCGCCGCGCGTGGTGCTGAGGATGTCCACTCCCGGCGCGCCCAGGTCCACCGACCGAACGCCGTAGTTCGAAAAGCCCGCCAGGTTGTCGAAACGGTCGGTTGCCGCCACCGACACGATGTTCGGCAGGTTGTAGCTGGCCGGATACGATTCATAGATGTCGTTGTTGCGCGATTCGTTTCCGGCCGCCGCGACAAACAGGATGTTGGCGGCCGCGCTGGCCTGGATGGCGTTGTACAATTGCTGCGAGAACCCGCCGCCCCCCCAACTGTTGTTGGTCACGCAGATGTTGATTCCGCGTTGGCGCATCATCGTGGCGTAGTTGATGGCCTCGATGGCGTCGGCCAGGCTTCCGCTGCCGCTGCTGTCCAGGAATTTCAGCGCCATCAACTGTACGTTCCAGTTCACGCCGACCACGCCCAGTTGGTTGTTGGAAACGGCTCCGATGGTTCCCGCAACGTGTGTTCCGTGACCTTCGTCGTCAAACGGGTCGCTGTCATTGGCGCCGACAAAGTCGTAGCCGTAATAATCGTCGATGTATCCGTTGCCGTCGTCGTCCCACCCATTGTTGGGGATTTCGCCGGGGTTTCTCCAGATGTTGGCTGCCAGGTCGGGATGCGTGTAGTCGATGCCCGTGTCGATCACGGCCACGACGGTCGAAACGTCGCCCGTGGCGATGCTCCATGCTTCAGGCGCATCAATGTCGGCGTCCACTGTGCCGCCCAACTGGCCGGTGTTGTGCAGTCCCCACAGATCAGTGAACTTCGGATCGGTGGGAAAGGTGCCGTGGGCGCGGACGATGAGATTCGGTTCAAGGGCATCAAAACCCGGCATGCGCGCCAGCGCCGTGCGCAGCTGCTTGTAACCCGCCCTGGTGTCGGCCACGGAGATGAGAAACAGGCCATCGGAACCCAGGTGGGCGCGAACAGACAGGTCGGGCCGTACCTTGCGAAGTCGGGCTTTGGCCAGGCGAACTTGTGTGGCCCGCTCGCCCTGGAGATTGTCCAGCCGCAGAATCCACTCCCCCGAGCGAGCTTCAAGCGTTTGCCCCTGCCATTTGATCCGCTTGACGGATGCAATGTGATCGGTGTTCAGGGACGCAGCAGCGGGCTTGATGCCGGCTTCCGGGATTTGGCTAAGAAGGGTGCGCGGTTCCAGCCACTCGATGGGGATTGTCCTATAAGCCTGGGTGCATGCGATGGTTCCACGGCGGGCATGGCCGCGACTCTCCCGACCGATCCACTTCGTAAACCTCTGCATGCTCGGACCGCCGTCTGCTCCCGGGTGTTGCGAACGTCTGCCCTGCATTATGCTATGGGACCCGCCGGCTCGCCACATTTTTCGGGCTGGCTGTCAGGACACCTTAAGAATGAAGGGGTAGACGACCGATGGCTAAAATAGGATATAGTGATCCTTATTATGCAATTTGGTCGTGGCAGGACCAGTTTGCCGACAAGACGCGTGAGATTCCGTGGTTAGGTTAAACCGTTCGCTTTTTCACGAACTATGCCCGTGGCGCTGTTCTCAACGGGGATTTTCGCAAGCAAGGTCTTGACTGTATCCATCGCGCCGATAGGATAACAGGATAACAACATCCGGTTTAATGGTTTCTGCGATATCCAGCTTCGCTCCCCGCATCCGTCGCCGGTGGTCCATCCGGGGACAGGTTCAGGGCGTTGGGTTTCGACCCTTCGTATTTCGTCTCGCCAGTCAGTTGTCGTTGACCGGTTTGGTTCGCAATACCCCTGATGGCGTCATCATCGAAGGGCAGGGTTCAGTCACGCAACTGGATCAGTTCGCCCATCGGCTTGGCTCGGAACTGCCCTCCCTGGCGGTCATCGAGCGGTTGGAATCGGAGCAATTGGCGACGGTTGACGGCGAAGCCGATTTCCTGATCGTTCAAAGCAGTCAGAACGCCCTGGGGAACGCGGAGATCACGGTTGACACCGCCATCTGCCCGGACTGCCTTTGCGAACTGTTCGACCGGAGCGATCGGCGATTCGGCTACGGCCTGATCAACTGCACGAACTGCGGGCCGCGGTATTCCATCATCCGCGGCGTGCCGTATGACCGGCCCAATACCACGATGGCCGGTTTTGCAATGTGCGACGACTGTCGCCGCGAGTACACCAACCCCTCGGACCGGCGTTTCCACGCCCAGCCTGTCGCCTGTCATGTCTGCGGGCCGAAACTGCACCTGGTGGACACCGCGGGCTCGCCGCTGCCGGGGGATCCGATAGAGCGGGCCGCCGACCTGTTGGTGGCGGGTCGGATCGTGGCGGTCAAGGGCATTGGAGGCTTCCACTTGGCCGTGCGCGCCGATGACGAGGCGGCCGTCAGCCGTCTTCGGCGTCTGAAGCATCGGGACTACAAGCCGTTTGCCTTGATGGGCAAAGACATCGATTCGCTGCGGCGGCTGGTTGAACTTGGCGACAAGGCCATTGCCGCCCTGGCATCGCCGCAGGCCCCGATCCTCCTGGCTCCACGGAAGGCTCAGGCCAATGTTGCTTCCGCGGTTGCGCCCGCGAGCCACCGACTGGGCGTGATGCTGCCGTATACGCCGATTCATCACCTCCTGCTGCGGGCGTTTGGGGCGCGCGATGTGCCGTTGGTCATGACCAGCGGCAACATCAGCGATGAGCCGCTGGTGATCGACAATGCCGAGGCCGTGGAGCGACTGGGCGGGCTTTGTGATGCCATTCTGCTGCACGACCGGCCCATCGAGCGTTGCGTCGATGATTCGGTGCTGATCGACATGGGCGAGGCCGATCCCCTGCCGGTTCGTCGCGGTCGAGGTTATGCCCCGGCGTCGCTGCCGCTTCCTCTCGCCGGGGCGGCGATGGGGCTGAGCGTCGGGGGCGAGTTGAAGGACACGGTGTGTGTGGTGCGCCACGGCCGGGCGATTGTCGGCCAGCATCTGGGCGATCTGACCCATCCCCAAGCCTTTGCACAGTTTGACCGTACCGTTCGGGACATGTGCAGTCTGTTCAACGTTCGGCCGCGATGGGTTGCTCACGATCTGCATCCGATGTACCTGAGCACCGCCCACGCCAGGAAACTGGCAGAGGACTGGGATGCCCAACTGATCGGGGTGCAACATCATCATGCCCATGCCGCGGCGCTCATGGCCGAGCATGGCGAGACTGGCCCGATACTGGCCGTCGTCTGCGATGGCGTGGGATATGGCACCGATGGGACTATCTGGGGCGGCGAACTGCTGCGGACGGAACTGACGGGCTTTGCGCGTTTGGCGCGGCTTCGGCCGCTTGAGTTGCCCGGGGGCGATGCGGCCGCGAAGGACACGCGCCGCTGTGCCCTGGCCCTTCTGCACATGGTCTATGGCGGGGACTTTGTGAATCATCCGGCCGTGCGGGTTCTGTACCCCAGGGAAGACGAGCGGCGGATGCTCTGCCAGATGATCCTGCGCGGGGTCAACAGTGCGACCACGAGCAGCGCCGGTCGGGTTTTTGATGGGATCGCGGCGCTTCTGGGCCTCTGCAGTCACAATGATTACGAGGCTCAGGCGGCGATGACGCTCGAGGCCGCGGCGCAGCAGAACGGCGGGGCGGCCGGGCGACGGTGCGGGGAAAGCGAGTCGGCCAATTCTCGCGTGCCTGCCGCCGGTCTTGTGGAGATCGATTTGTCAAGCCTGGTCCGGGAGATCCTGGATCGGCAGTCGCGGGGCGAGTCTGCGGGATCACTGGCGGCGCTGTTCCACGACCGGTTTGCGCAGGCGTGGCTCTCGGCCGTGGAACACGCGGTGGAGGCAACGGGAATAGTCACCGTCGGCGTGTCCGGCGGGGTATTCTGCAACCAGCGACTGACCGAAAGCATGGCGGCAGGCCTGCAATCGCGCGGCCTGCGCGTTCTGCGGCATCGGCAGATTCCCCCCAATGACGGGGGAATCTGTTTCGGTCAGGCGGCGGTGGCCGCGGCGCTGACGGCTAACGGTGGAATAGACGCGTTCCGCGAATGACGCGGCAGATAAGGAGACAGGCCATGTGTCTGGCGGTACCTGCACAAGTGAAAGACTGCGAAGGGACCGAGGCGGTGGTGGACCTCCATGGCAACCGCGTGCGCGTCAGCACACTGCTCGTGCCGGACGTGCGCGAGGGCGACTGGGTGCTCATCCACGCGGGCTTTGCAATCCAGCAACTGGATGCCCAGACGCTGGAAGAGACGTTTGCCGTCATGGAGGATTTGCGCAAGCACGCTGAGGGAGGCACGCCATGAGCCAGCGGCGCATCATCGACAGCCAGGAGTATCTCCGCAGGCTGCGCGACGCGGCCGAGGCGATCGGCCGTCGCGTTTCGTTCATGGAGGTTTGCGGAACCCATACGGTCAACGCGTTCCGTTGCGGGCTGCACAGCCTCATGCCGTCGAACGTGCGGCTGCTGTCCGGGCCGGGCTGTCCGGTCTGTGTCACCAGCCAGGGCGACATCGACATGATGATCGAGCTGGCCCGCCGTGGCGATGTGACGATCTGCACTTACGGGGACATGCTTCGGGTCACCGGCTCCGGCGGCAACCTGGAGGAGGCTCGCGGCCAGGGGGCTGAAGTGCGGGTGGTGTACAGTTCGCTCGAGGCGGTGCGACTGGCCGCCGCCGAACCCGATCGCAAGGTGGTTTTCACCGGAGTCGGCTTTGAAACCACGACGCCGCCCACGGCGGCCGCCGTTCTCGAGGCCGAGGCCAGGAACCTGAAGAACTTCTCCGTCCTTGTGAGCCACAAGCGCATCATGCCCGCCATGCGGGCCCTGCTGGACAGCGGCCAGGTGCGCGTGGACGGGTTTCTCTGCCCCGGTCACGTGTCGGCCATCATCGGCTACGCGGCGTTCGCGCCGGTGGTGCGCCGCTACGATCTGCCCTGCGTCATCGCCGGATTCGAGGACCTTCAGATCGCGGCCGGGCTGGCTCGTCTTGCCGAAATGGTGCGCGACCGCAGGCCCACGCTGGAGAACCTGTATCCGCAGGCGGTCACGCGGTGGGGCAACCGCCGCGCCCAGAATCTCATCCGGCGGGTATTCCGCTCCGCCGACGCCACCTGGCGCGGCCTGGGGGCGATTCCCGGCAGCGGGCTGAGCCTGCGCGGCCGGTTTGCCCGGTTCGACGCCCAGCAGGTGTTCGGGCTCTCGGCTCCCAACAGCCCTGAACCGCCCGGATGCCGCTGCGGGGAGGTCATCACCGGGCGTGTCGAGCCGTCGGAGTGCAAGTTGTTCGGGACCGCCTGCACGCCGGTGCGGCCGATGGGACCGTGCATGGTCAGTTCCGAGGGAACGTGCCAGGCGTGGTTCAAGTATCACCGGCCACAGGGGTCTTTGCCGGCAGTTACCGGCGTGGAGGTTCGCGCGTGAGCAGCCAAAGCCTGCAATCCGCCGCGGTCGCACGCCTTGACGCCCTTCGCCACATCGTGTTGGCGCACGGGGGTGGCGGGCAATTGACGGACGAACTGATCGGTCGAATGGTCCTGCCGCGACTGGGCAACGATGTGCTCAACGATCTGCTGGACGCCAGTTGCGTCGATCTGGCCACGAGCCGCGCGGCCCTGACGATCGACGGATACGTGGTGCAGCCGCTGACGTTTCCCGGCGGCGACATCGGCCGCCTGGCCATCAGCGGCACGGTCAACGATCTGGCCGTGAGCGGCGCCGAGCCGGTCGCCATCGCCCTGGGCCTGATCCTGGCCGAGGGTCTGGATCGCAAGGTGCTGGAGAAGGTGCTCGACTCGATCGCGGCAACGGCCCGGGAGGCCGGCGTGCGCGTCGTGACCGGGGACACGAAGGTGGTTGGTCGCGGCCAGGCCGACGGCATGTACATCACGACCGCCGGCGTGGGAGCGGTGCCGGCGGGTCGCCGCCTGCACATGGACCAGATTCGACCGGGCGACGCGGTGCTGATCAGCGGACCGATCGCCGATCACGGGTTGACGGTGATGCTGGCCAGGCAGATGCCGGACGTGCAGAGCGTGCTGCGGTCGGACGTGGCGCCGTTGAACGGCATGATCAGGCGGATGCTGGACCGCACCGGCGGCGTGGTCTTCATGCGCGATCCGACGCGCGGCGGGCTGGCCAGCGTCGCGGCCGACATCGCCCAGCGCACGGGTCTGCACGTCCTGCTTGACGAACCGCGGATCCCGATTCGCCCGGAAACGCGGCACGCGGCCGAGATGCTGGGACTGGATCCGCTGGAAGTGGCCAACGAGGGAAAGGTGCTCGTCGTCGTCCGCCCGGATGCGGCGGAGGCGGCGCTGGCGGCCCTGCGGGAGGATCCCCTGGGCCGCGAGGCGATGATCATCGGGAGGATTGAAGACGTCCGCGACGGTCTGTGCGAACTGCAGACCGTCATCGGCGGGCGACGGATATTGCAGAAGCCCTACGGCGAGCAGTTGCCGAGGATCTGCTGATGGTTTGACCAGGACCAGGGAGGCCGATTGCAGGCATGGAGTCCGCCCGAACGGACGTGCCGGATCGGCCGAGCCTGGAGAATTACGGAGGCTGTTGTGTCTACGGTTACCGCCAGACCTGCGCCGCCAAGCCAGGACAAGCGTTGGAAGCTTGTCGAGGCGACGATTCGCAGGCATGGCTTTCAGTCACACTCCTTGATTGAATGCCTTCACACGGTTCAGGAGTCGTTCGGTTATCTCGACGAGCAGGCCCTGCGTTACGTGGCCAGCGCCCTGCGCGTGCCCCTGAGCGAGGTGTTCGGAGTGGCGACCTTCTACCACTTCTTCACGCTCAAGCCCAAGGGCGAGCACACGTGCGTCGTCTGCATGGGCACGGCCTGTTACATCAAGGGCGCTCCGGCACTGTTGACCGCGGTGGAGGAAAAGTACGGCGTCAAGCCGGGCGAAACCACCGCCGACGGCAAGCTGTCGGTCCTCACCGCCCGATGCATCGGTTCGTGCGGCCTTGCGCCGGCGGTCGTCCTCGATGGCGACGTGATCGGCAAGACCGGCACGGAGGACTTCGTTAACCGCATCGAGAAGAAGGTGCGCGGATGAACCACGAAAGACTGCTGGAAATCGCGACCGCCGAGAAGGAGGCCCAGGCGCCCTTCACGCAGACGATCAACGTCTGCGTCGCCGCCGGCTGCCTTTCCTCCGGCTCGGACAAGGTCAAGGAAGCCCTGGAAAAGGAAGTGGCTGCACAGGGCAAGAAGGAATGCTGCAAGGTGCGCGGCGTCGGCTGCATGGGCCTGTGCGCCCAGGGGCCGCTGGTTGAGGTCAAGGTCAAGGACAAGCCGCAGTCGGTGATGTACCAGAACGTCACCGCCGAGGACGCCGGCGAGGTCGTCGCCAGCGTCGGCACGGAAAAGCCGGTCGAGCGGCTGGTCTGCCCGACGGACGTGCCGTTCTTCACGCGGCAGAAGAAGATCGTGCTGGAGAACTCCGGCGTGATCGATCCCGACCGCATAGAGGAATACGTGCTCTATGACGGCTACACCGGCCTGTTGAAGGTGCTGACGACGATGCAGCGATCCGAGGTGATCGACTGCATCACGCGGTCGGGCCTGCGCGGCCGGGGCGGCGGCGGCTTCCCGACGGGCCTGAAGTGGGCGACCGTCGCCAAGGGCCGCGGCGACCGCAAGTACGTCATCTGCAACGCCGACGAGGGCGACCCCGGCGCATTCATGGACCGCTCCGTGCTGGAGAGCGATCCGCACCGCGTCCTGGAAGGCATGGCCATCGCCGGCTACGCCGTCGGCGCCCAGCAGGGCTACATCTACTGCCGCGCGGAATACCCGCTGGCCGTCAAGCGCCTGAAGACGGCCATCAAGCAGGCCGAGAAGAATGGCCTGCTCGGCAACAACATCTTCGGGACCACGTTCAGTTTCAGCATCGACATTCGCCTGGGTGCCGGCGCGTTCGTCTGCGGCGAGGAGACGGCCCTGATCCACTCGATCCAGGGGCAGCGCGGCCAGCCGCGGCCCCGCCCGCCGTTCCCGGCCGAGCGCGGCCTGTGGGACAAGCCGACGCTGATCAACAATGTCGAGACCTTCGCCAATGTACCGCCGATCATCCGCAACGGCGCCGAGTGGTATGCCGGCATCGGCACCGACAAGTCGAAGGGCACCAAGGTCTTCGCCCTCGCCGGGCGAATCCGCAACACCGGCTTGATCGAAGTGCCGATGGGGATCACCCTCCGGGAGATCGTCTACGACATCGGCGGCGGCATTCCCGACGACAGGAAGTTCAAGGCCGTCCAGACCGGCGGCCCCTCGGGCGGGTGCATTCCCGAGCAGTACCTGGACATGCAGGTGGACTACGACTCGCTGATGAAGGTCGGTTCCATCATGGGTTCGGGCGGCATGATCATCATGGACGAGACCTCGTGCATGGTGGACGTGGCCAAGTTCTTCATGGAGTTCTGCAAGAGCGAATCCTGCGGCAAGTGCATTCCCTGCCGGGTTGGCACGTCGCAGATGTACGACCTGCTGTGCAGAATCACCGATGGGCGCGCCACGCTCGAAGACCTGGTGATGCTCGAGGAGATGTGCGATCTGCTGAAGAACACCAGCCTCTGCGGGCTGGGGATGACCGCACCGAACCCGATCCTGACCACGCTCCGGTACTTCCGGAACGAATACACGGCGCACATCGAGCAGAAGAAATGCCTGGCCGGCGTCTGCTCGAACAAGGGCGCCCTTGAGGAGGTGGCCAAATGAGTGCCTCCGTACGAGTAGTTACACTGAAGATCGACGACCGCGACTGCGGCGCCAACGAGGATCAGACGATCCTCGAGGTTGCCCGCGAGAACGGCATCCAGATTCCGACCCTCTGCGCGCTGGACGGGCTTTCGGGCGTGGGCGCCTGCCGCCTGTGCCTGGTTGAGGTCAAGGGCACGCCCAAGCTTCTTCCCGCATGCGTCACGCGCGTGCAGGAGGGCATGGAGGTGTTCACGACCTCGGACCGCCTGGTCAAGTACCGCAGGATGATCCTCGAGCTGCTGTTTGCCGAGCGCAACCACATCTGCGCCGTGTGCGTATCCAACGGCGCGTGCGACCTGCAGAGCCTGGCCCAGCGGCACGGCATGACCCACATTCACCAGCGCTATCGCAACCCGAAGCTGGCGGTGGACAACTCGCACCAGCTCTTCCGGCTGGACCACAACCGCTGCGTGCTGTGCACGCGGTGCGTGCGCGTGTGCGACGAGATCGAGGGCGCCCACACGTGGGATGTCATGGGCCGCGGCATCGACGCGCTGATCATCGCGGACATGAACACGCCCTGGGGCGACAGCGAGACCTGCACGCGGTGCGGCAAGTGCGTACACGTGTGCCCGACGGGCGCTTTGTCGGAGAAGGGCACGGCGGTCGCGGAGATGAAGAAATCCCGCTCGTTCCTCCCCTATCTGACCCAGATGAGAGGAGGCAACCATGAATAAGGTCAAGATCGCGACAATCTGGCTCGACGGCTGCTCGGGATGCCACATGTCGTTCCTGGACATGGACGAGCGCATCCTGGAGATCGCCGACAAGATCGAGATCGTCTACAGCCCCCTGGTCGACAACAAGGAATTCCCGGAGATGGTCGATGTGACCATCGTCGAGGGCGCCGTGGCGACCATCGAGGACTACGAGAAGATGAAGAAGGTGCGGCAGCACACCCGGCTCCTGGTCGCCCTGGGCGACTGCGCCGTGACGGGCAATGTCCCGTCGATGCGCAACCCGTTCAAGCTCGACGAGCTGTTCGGCCGCGCCTACCACGAGAACGCCCAGATTCAGCAGCAGGATCCCACCGAATCGGTTCCCAGGCTGCTGACGACGGTCGTCCCGATCCGGGAGGTCGTCAAGGTGGACCTGCACGTGCCCGGCTGCCCGCCGCCGGCGGACGCCATTTTCCACGTCGTGTCGGAGTTGCTCGCCGGGCGCATGCCGGATCCCGGCGCGCTGACCCGTTTCGGCAAGTGACCCCCTGTCAGGAGATCCAGAGAACATGAGTCGTCAAATCACGATCAATCCGGTGACGCGGATCGAGGGACATGGGAAGATCACCATTCACCTCGACGACCGGGGCCGCGTGACCGATGCGTTTTTCCACGTGACCCAGTTTCGCGGGTTTGAGAAGTTCTGCGAGGGCCGGCCCCTGAGCGAAATGCCCTCGCTGATGGCCCGCACCTGCGGCATCTGCCCGGTGAGCCACCTGATGGCCGCCTCCAAGGCGTGCGATCAGCTCCTGGCGGTGAAGATACCCGCGACGGCCGAGAAGCTCCGCCGGCTGATGAACCTGGCGCAGCTGACCCAGAGCCACGCCCTGGCGTTCTTCCACCTGTCGGCGCCGGATTTCTACTTCGGCATGGACGGGGACATCAGCCAGCGCAACATCCTGGGCATCGCGGCCAAGGACCCGCAGCTGGCCAGGGACGGCATCCGCCTGCGCGCCATCGGGCAGATCATCATCGAGATGCTCGGCGGCAAGCGCATTCACCCCGCGTGGGCCGTGCCCGGCGGCGTGGGCGAGCCGCTGAGCGTCGAGAAGCGGGACAAGATGCTGGCGATGTTGCCCGAGGCGATGGAGATTGCCGAGCGGGCGCTGGGCTGGTTCAAGCGCAAGCTCAAGGACTTCGCCGAGGAGGCGCGGACGTTCGCCAACTTCCCCACGATGTTCATGGGGCTGGTGACGCCCGAGGGCGGCCTCGAGCACTACGACGGGTTCCTCCGCATCGTCGATGCCAAGGGAAACATCGTCGAGGACAAGGTTCCCACCGATCGCTACCAGGACCTGATCGCCGAGGCGGTGGAGCCATACTCCTACATGAAGTTCCCGTACTACAAGAAGCAGGGCTATCCCAACGGCATCTACCGCACCGGCCCGCTGGCACGCCTGAACATCTGCGACCACTGCGGCACGCCCAAGGCCGACCAGGCCTGGGCGGAATTCCGCGAGCTGGAACGCGGCGCCGTGCTCAGCTCGTTCCATTACCACTACGCCCGCCTGATCGAGATCATCTTCGCCATCGAGAAGATGGCCGAACTGCTCAACTCGCCGGACATCACCAGCAAGAACTGCCGCGCCCGGGCCCGCGTCAACGCCTACGAGGGCATCGGCGTCTCCGAGGCGCCGCGCGGCACGCTGATTCACCACTACAAGTGCAACGAGGACGGCGTGATCACCTGGGGAAACCTCGTGATCGCCACCGGCCACAACAACCTGGCGATGAACCGCGGCGTTCTCCAGGTCGCCAAGCACTTCGTGGACGGCGAAAAACTGCAGGAAGGCATGCTCAACCGCGTCGAGGCGGTCATCCGCTGCTACGACCCGTGCCTGAGCTGCGCCACCCACGCGGTCGGCCAGATGCCGCTCCATATCCAGCTCGTGAGGAGCGGCGGCGAGGTTGTGGATGAACTGCGGCGAGATTGACGCGCGCGTTCTGATCATCGGCTACGGCAATCCGCTCCGGGGCGATGATGGCCTGGGTTGGCATGCGGCCGAGGCGCTGAGGAAAGTCCTCGACGATCCCTCGATCCGCATCGACACCTGCCATCAGCTCGTCCCGGAGCTTGCCGAGCCGGTCGGCCGGGCGGACCTGGTCATCTTCATCGACGCCTGCTGCGACCGACCGCCCGGCGAACTGGGCTGCCGGCCAGTCCAGGCGACGGGGACCGCCCAATCCATGTTTCATCATCTGGACGCCGGGGCGCTGCTCGCCCTGGCCGCATATATCGGCGGCAAGACTCCCAGGGCATATGTCATCACGGTCGGGGCCGAGAGTTTCGACTATACTGAACAGTTGTCGGCCACCGTCGCCGCGGTCGTTCCGCGGGTGGTCGAGACGGTCCGTCGCCTGATCCATGCATGAGCTTTCAATTGCGACCGCGCTGCTCGAACTGGTGGCCAGGAACGTGCCGCCGGGATCCGTCGTGCGCCGCGTGACGATGGAGGCCGGGCCTCTGCGCGGCGTCGAGCCGTCGGCCATGCAGTGGGCCTGGCAAAGCGCCCGCGCCGGCACCGCCTGCGAAGGCGCCGAGCTGACGATCAATCTTCTGCCCTGGAGCCTTCGCTGCCTGGCCTGCGGCAACCAGTTCACGGCGCGGGACGTATACGTTGCGTGTCCGGCCTGCAACGCCGACGGACCGCTCCCGCAGGGCAATGACGATCTTCGCCTGATGTCCATCGACGTCGATGTTCCCGACGCCACTGATACCAAGAGCTGAACCATGCAAGTCTCGGTCGTCCAGAACGTGCTGAAGCTCAACGACGAAGTCGCCGCGATGAACCGCCAACGGCTGAAACAGTCCGGCGTCTTCTCGCTGGACCTGATGGGCGCGCCCGGATGCGGCAAGACGGCCCTGGTCGAGGCCACCCTTCAGCGATTGCCCGACATTCGCTTCGGCGTGATCGTCGGCGACCTGACCACGCAGCGCGACGCCGACCGCATGGCCCGCTACTGCAAGCAGGTCGTCCAGGTCAACACCGGCAAGGGCTGCCACCTCGAAGCCAACCACGTTCACCAGGCCCTGGATCATCTGCGACTGGACGAGATCGACCTGCTCATCATCGAGAACGTGGGCAACCTCATCTGTCCCGTGGGCTTCGACCTGGGGCAGGATGTGAAGGTCGGCATGTTCGCCGTCAGCGACGGCGACGACAAGGCCGCCAAGCACCCCTACCTCGTGATCGAGGCCGGCCTGCTGCTGCTGAGCAAGGTGGATCTGCTGCCGTATGTCCCGTTCGATCTGGAACTGTTCCGCACGGACATCAGGCGACTTAACCCGGACGTCCCTGTTGTCGAATGCTCCGTCACCACCGGCCAGGGCCTGGAGGGCTGGCTCAACTGGCTGAAGGCGAAGGTCAAGCGGTAATCATTCCATGGAGCGGGCCTGGTCGCCGTCGCGTCACGGGTTGCTCGCCGCATATCGTGCCGCTCCCTCAACCGCGTGGAACTCGCTGTCGCCCACGCCCAGCGTCCAGTCGGTCCTTGCGATCCGCGACAGCCGATCCTCCACCAGTCTCCGCAATCCGCCCAGGACATGCCCCAGCCGGATTCCGATTCCCCCGGCCAGATACACATGATGCGGGCGGTAGATTGCGTGAGCAATGCGGATTGCGCGCGCCAGCGCCCGCAGCGGCAGTTCATCTCCGCGCCAAGCCGCGATTGCCGCCGGCACATCGTCGTGTTGCGCCGCCAGGACCGGCCCGCCCAGGTACCCCTCCAGGCTTCCCGCGCCGCCATCCGGGCCGACCACCGGATGCCCTTCGATGGAGACATCCAACTGGCCGAAGTGACCGGGCGACTCGCCATCGACCTTCAGCGGCACGCCGTCGTCCAGCACCGCCGCGCCCACGCCGGTCCCGATCGCCAGGGAAAGCAGCCGGCCCGCGAGCTTCCGCTTGGCATACAGGTCAAACCCCGTGGCCACCGCGTCCGAGAGCAGTTGCACCCGCATCGACCCGACGCCCAGGGCGTCGCACACCAGTTCGTCCAGCGCGATGCCGTTGAGGCCGGGCACGTTCACCGCGCAGGTGGTTCGCTTCCGCGGGTCGATGAGTCCCGGCACGCACAACCCGACCGCGGCCACTTCGTATCTTCGCCCGTCCAGTGCAACGCGAATGGCTTGGATGAGTTGAGCGGTGTCGGGCTGGCGGTAGGGCGGGCTCTGCGCCGTCCAGAGCGTCCGGCCGTCGCGCACCGCCGCCACCTTCGCCGACGTTCCGCCGATGTCGATTCCCAGATAGACCATACTTGGTATTCCCGTCCCGTTGCCCACACACTCCAGTCGTCCGGGGGGCGTGACACTTTTTGCGACCGGCGGGCCGGGATCGCGGGGCGGACCCCGTAGCACGGGCGTCCTCGCCCGTGCCCAGGCTCCACCCGGACACCGACGCCCGGAACATCCTCAACATCGCCGTGCGGTCCTCCACCTCACGCCGAAGCTGTCACGCATCCGGGCGCCCGTGCCGCGACGCCTGTCGCTCGACACGTGACCCTTGGCCAACCTATTGTATAATTCCGCCTTCGCTTTCAAACTGGAGATGTTTTAAATGGGCAGTGCAACCGCGTCCACAAAAACCACTCAAACTCGCAACGGTCTGGCCTCGGCTGTCGAGCGACTGCCCGTCAGCGTTTACCCGTCCAGCCAGCAGGTCAACCAGGCCGTGGCCCGCGAGATCGCCGACCTGATCCGCGCCCGTGCCAGGGAAGGCCGGAACGTCGTTCTGGGTCTGGCCACCGGATCGACTCCCACGGGTGTCTACGATGAACTGATCCGTCTGCACAAGCAGGAGAATCTCTCGTTCAAGAACGTCATCACATTCAATCTCGACGAATACTACCCCATGCAGCCGGACAACCTGCAAAGCTACGTCCGGTTCATGCGCGAGCATCTGTTCGATCATATCGACATCGAACCGAACAGCTGGCACGTCCCCGACGGGACCGTCCCGCGAGAGAAGGTTGCCGAGCACTGCGCCGATTACGAGCGCATGATCGAGAAGGCCGGCGGCATCGACTACCAGATCCTCGGGATCGGCCGGACCGGCCATATCGGCTTCAACGAACCCGGCTCGCCGATCGACAGCCGCACGCGCCTGATCACCCTCGACAAGGTCACGCGCATGGACGCCGCCAGCGACTTTTTCGGCGAGTGGAACGTACCCCGAAAAGGCCTGACCATGGGCGTGGGTTCCATTCTCGCCGCGCGGCAGATCGTGCTGATCGCCTTCGGCGAGCACAAGGCCCCGATCATCAAACGCGCCGTGGAGGGCGAGGTTTCCCCCTCCGTTGCCGCGTCCTTCCTCCAGCAGCACCCCAACGCCCGCATCGTTCTCGACAGCGCCGCCGCCGCCGAACTGACGCGATTCAAGACGCCTTGGCTCCTGGGCAACATCGAGGAATTCGGCCTCGGCTGGGATGCCAGGATGATCCGCAAGGCCGTCACTTGGCTCTCGCTCACCCTCAAGAAGCCGATCCTCAAGCTCACCGAGGAGGATTACAACGAGCACGGCCTCCAGGAACTGCTGGCCACGCGGGCGCGAGGGGCATACGACATCAACATCGAGGTCTTCCGCAGCCTCCAGGAGACCATCACCGGCTGGCCGGGCGGCAAGCCCAACCATCGCGAGTCGGGAAGGTCCGAGATCTTCCCCAAGCGGGTGGTCGTCTTCTCGCCGCACCCGGATGATGACGTGATTTCCATGGGCGGGACCCTCATTCGCCTCTGCGAGCAGGAGCACGAGGTCCACGTCGCCTACCAGACATCGGGAAACATCGCCGTCTGGGACCAGGCCGCCGTGCGCCACATGGACTTCGTGGTCGAGTTCATGCGCAACTTCAAGATGGCCAAGGAACAGGCCGAGGCCATCGACGCCCACGTCGAGAACTTCGTTCGCAGCAAGAAGCCCGGGGAGGTGGATTCTCCGCAGCTCCAGCAGATCAAGGCCATGATCCGCCGCACCGAGGCCCGAGCCGCCGCCAAGTTCTCGGGCGTCAAGGAAGAGAACATCCACTTCCTGGACATGCCGTTCTACGAGACCGGGCGGGTTCGCAAGAAGCCCATCGGCGAGGAGGATGTGCGCCTGATCGCGGAACTGCTGGAGAAGGTCAAGCCCCACCAGATCTACGCCGCCGGCGACCTGTCCGATCCGCACGGCACGCACCGCGTCTGCCTGTCGGCCATTTTCAGGGCGGTCGAGGTTCTGCGCGACCGAGACTGGATGAAGCAGTGCGAGATTTGGCTCTACCGCGGTGCCTGGCAGGAATGGGGCATGGACGAGATCGAGATGGCCGTGCCGCTGTCGCCCGACGAACTGATGCGCAAGCGCACCGCCATCTTCAAGCACGAGTCGCAGAAGGACCGGGCCCTGTTTCCCGGTCCCAACGACCCCCGCGAGTTCTGGCAGCGGGCCGAAGACCGGAATCGCGCCACCGCCAGGCTGTACGATCAACTGGGACTGGCCGAGTATGAAGCCATCGAGGGCTTCGTGCGCTGGCGCCGGTAGGATCGTCAGGACGCCGGCTTGTGACCGGCGGCGGGAGATGCACCGCCCCGTTGTTCATTCCCGTCGGCGGTTGTCCGGCTCCCTCCCAGGGCGATCGGGCAATTCGTTGCCGGTCTCAGGATCCGCTCGCAACACCGGGGCATGGGCCCTGATATACTCTGCTAGACCGACGCCCGCATTTCCGGAGTTGCGATGAAAGCGATACTGCCGTCTGTCCTTGCGATCGGCTGGCTTGCCCCTCTGGTTCATGCCTACATCGAGGCGGCGCATCCCCTGGGCCGAATCTGCAGCGAATCGACCAACATCGTCGTCATGCAGGTTCAGCGCGTCGACCGGGAGAAGAACCTCATCATTTACAGCAAGATCAAGGACCTGAAGGGAAAGCACCCGACGGAACAGATCAAGCACAACATCGGCCAGAAGGGGCACAACGAGCGCGAATGGAAAACCGTCATGGCCTGGGTGAAGGAAGGCCGCCGCGCCGTCTTCTTCCACAACGGCCAGGCCAGTGTCACCGGGATCGACGACTACTGGTATCAGTGTTTTGCCGAGGGGCAGTGGTGGGCCATGTCCCACGCCGAGCCGTTCCTGTTGCGCACCTACTGGGGCAGTGCCGACCGTCTGGCCGTCGCCGTCATGGAAATCCTCGCCGGCAAGGAGGTGGTCGTGCCGGCCATGGTCGATGGCCCGGCCGAGCAGTTCCACCTGCGCACCGGCAAGGTTCGCCGAATCCGCGCCAGTCTCAAGCGGATCGATTTCGACGCCAAGCGCGACTTTGTGGCCATGGGCAGGATCGAGGGCAAGGAACCGGACGCCGTGGCGATGCTCGGGTTGTCCGCCGCCGCGGCTCGCCCGCAGGAGCAATCCGCGGCGCCGACGCCGGCGCCTGCCGGTCCGGCAAGCGTCCTGACCGTGGATCGAGCCAAGCGCCGCGTCGTCCTCACGGGCGCCGTCGCGCCGCGCAAGCTGGCCCATCTGAGCGAGGTCTATCCGATTGAGGTGATCGCCACCTGGCCCGCCCCCGATGGCCAGAAGGCCCATGAAACCGTCGTGACTTTTTCCGGTGTAAAGCCCAGCGAGGTCCACACCGCCCTGGAGAAGATCGGCCTGAAACCCGGCAGGCCCGCCCGCGGCGAGGAGGGGACGGCCAGCGGGCCGACGGTCAAGATCTTCCTTGAATTCGCCGACAAGGCCGGCCAGCCCAGGCGCATCCCCATCGAGCAGGCCCTGGTTGATCGCAAGACCGGCAAGCCCATCGCCCCGGTCAAGTGGCATTTCACCGGCTCGTCACAGCGCCGCCCCGACCCGGAAAAGGATGAGCAGGTTTACGGTGCGGATGTCACCGGCACCCTGGTCGGGGTCTTTCCCGTGACCGATGACCTGGTCATCCAGAGTTCCCTGACCATGAAGGATGAGCCGAACCTGAAGTTGGAGATCAACAAGGCCGTCCTGCCCGCGGAGGGAACGGCGGTCAAGCTGATGATTCAGGCTGAATAGGGGCCACGGGCCCCGCCCATGATCTGTCCCGCAAGGAGCGTTCATGCCAGGTCCACTGAAGATCAATCGTCGCGCGTTTCTCCAGTCGCTTGCCGCCTCCGTGTGTGCCGCTTCCCTGGCGCGATCTGCGACGCAGGACCGCCGGCCCAACATCCTCATCATCGTTGCCGACGACATGGGGTACTCTGACATCGGTTGCTATGGGGGCGAGATCAATACGCCCAATCTTGACGCCCTCGCTCGCGGCGGGATGCGCTTCACCCAGTTCTACAATGCGGCCCGCTGCTGTCCGACGCGGGCGTGTCTGCTCACCGGCCTGTATCCGCACCAGGCCGGGGTTGGCGACATGGTTGCCAACAGGGGGCTGCCCGCATACCAGGGATATCTGAACGACTCGTGCGTCACCATCGCCGAAGCGCTGGGAGCGGGCGGCTATCACACGCTCATGTCCGGCAAGTGGCACATTGGCGAGCAGAAGGGAAACTGGCCGGTGGATCGCGGTTTCGAGCGGCACTACGGCCTGATCTCGGGTGCATCCAGCTACTGGAAGGTCGACAAGGGGAGGACCTTTGTGGACAACGACAGGGTGATCGACCCTGCCGAGGATCCGAACTTCTACGCCACCGACGCCTACGCCGACCGCGCGGTGCAGTTCATTGACGAGTTCTCGAAGAAGCCCAATCCGTTCTTCCTGTACGTTCCGTTTACCGCGCCGCACTGGCCCCTGCATGCCCGCCCCGAGGACATCGCCCGGTATCGCGGCAAGTACATGCAAGGGTGGGACAAGCTTCGCGAGCAGCGACATCGGCGCATGGTCGAACTGGGCATTCTGGATGAATCGGTTTCCCTGAGCCCGCGCGACGCGAAGGCCAGGGAATGGGACAACCTCACGCAGAAGGAGAAGGAGGAGATGGACCTGAAGCAGGCCGTCTACGCGGCCCAGATCGACCGCATGGACCAGGGCATCGGCAGGATCATCGCCAAACTCAAGGAAACGGGGCAGTTCGACAACACGCTGATCCTCTTCTTTGCCGATAACGGCGGTTGCCATGAGGGTGTCAACCGAAACGAGGATCCCGATGCGCCGATCGGCACCAAGGGCTCGTACCAGTCCTATGGCCTGTCGTGGGCAAACGCCTCAAACACCCCGTTCAGGATGTTCAAGCACTGGGTGCACGAGGGCGGTATCTCGTCGCCGTTCATCGTCCACTGGTCTGGGCATGTGCAGGCCGGCGCGATCAACAGGTCAGAGGTGGCCCACCTGATCGACATCATGCCGACCGTGCTGACGGCGTCGGGTGCGGCCTATCCGACGGAGCGCAAGGGCAGGAAGATCACGCCGTTGGAGGGCAAATCGCTGCTGCCGGTCTTTGAAGGCAAGCCGCGCGAGCCGCACCAGGCGATCTTCTGGGAGCACGAGGGAAACAAGGCGGTGCGTGCCGGGCAATGGAAGCTGGTTTCGGCGGTCGGCGGCAAGTGGGAGCTGTATGACATGTCCGTGGATCGCGCCGAACTGAACAACCTGGCGGCGAAGATGCCGGAGAAGGTTGCAGAACTGGGCGCCCTCTATGATGCCTGGGCAAGGCGGGCCGGCGTGGTCGACTACAGGGAATTGAATCGGAAGAAGCCCGCATAGGATCGCTTGGATGATTTCCCGTCGCGGTTTCGTTTCCGGGTCTCTTGCCTGTTTCGCCGCGCGGGCGGCCGGTGCGGCTGCGCGGGTGGACCTTTCCCCGTCGCTTGCCACGATAATTGAGCAGCGCGGCCTGCCAGGCCTGATCGCGGCCGCGATCGAGGGGGATTCGGTGGTTGCCGCCGGGGTAGCCGGGCGGCGGCGCATCGACCGTCCGGAACCGATCGCCATCGACGATCTGTTTCATATTGGTTCGAACACCAAGTCGATGACGGCCACGCTCTGCGCCATGCTGGTGGAGGAGGGCAGGCTGGCGTGGAACAGCACCATTGGCGAGGTCTTTGGTGATGTGAAGAGCATGCGGCCGCAGTGGCACGACGTGACACTGGAGCAACTGCTGGTCAACCGCGGAGGCATGCCGGCAACCCTCGACGCCGACGGCCTTTGGCGAAGGCTCCGGGCGCACAAGGGAACGCCGACGCAGGCGCGGCGCACACTGCTGGAAGGTGTCGTATCCGCTGAGCCGGCCGCCGAACCCGGCAGCAAGTTCATCTATTCCAACGCCGGCTTTGCGGTGGCGGGACATATGGCCGAGACGGTCATGGGCAGGCCGTGGGAGGATCTGTTGCACAAGCGGCTGTTCGAACCGCTGGGGATGCGAAGCACCGGGTTCGGCGCGCCGGGCACGAGCGATGCAATCACGCAGCCCCGGGGCCACACCGAGAAGGGCAAGCCGGTTGAACCGGGACCCTCGGCCGACAATCCGCCGGCGATCGGTCCGGCGGGCACTGTTCACTGTTCGATTCCTGATTATGCCAAGTACCTGTCGATGCACATCGCCGGGGCGCGCGGGCAGGGGCGGCTGCTGAAACCCGAGTCGTTTGCCCGAATGCACGCACCGGCTGCTGGCGAGAAGTACGCCATGGGTTGGGTGGTGGAGCAGCGCCCCTGGGGCAGGGGAAAGGTGTTGGTTCACGCCGGCAGCAACACGATGTGGTACCTGATCGCCTGGGTGGCGCCGAATGTGAATTTCGCCTTTGTCGCCGGTTCGAATCAGGGGGGCGAGGCGGCGAACAAGGCCTGCGACGAGGCGGTGCTGGCCGCGATACGCCGGACTGTCGGGGGCGTATAGAACGCGCCGATCGACGCCTGTCGCGATCCACTCCAGGTGCCGACATCCGCATCGGGCTGACAAGTCCGGTCGGCTCCTCTTCGCCGGTTATCTACCCCGGGACCCGGTGCGGCCAGTTGGCCACGTGCGGAAGCTGGATCTCGATGAACTTGTCGCCGCTCAGTTCGTACAGCCGCCAACTCGGGTTTTCCGGAATGTTCGCCTCTCCCGTCTGCCATCGTTGCACCCAGCCGATGCGGAAATGGTGCGCTCGCCACGGCGAGACCGGCGGCCGGTACAGGTAGTACCTGACCCCCTTGCCGACTGTCCAGGGCACGAGCTGCTCGTTGGGCTCGTCGGTGCAGATCTTGCGCGGTACGCTGCGGATTCCCCGATCCGTCAGCACGTGCAACGAGCGCAACCCGGCGCCGTTCGGTCGCACACGGCCCAGGTTGACATAGTGCACGCTGACGGCCACCTCGCCATCCTTCAGTCCGCGATCATTCAGGTACTTGGCCGCCGCAATCAACTTGTCCATCTCGCCGGCCTGGTAGTATCCATAGAAGTCACCCGATCGCGCGATGAACACATCCACGGCCCAGAGCGCCGCGTTGCTCAGGCCCAGCGCCGCGAGAAACACCCCCGCGCATCCGCGCCAGATCATGGCCCATCGGTCCGTCCGCGATTGCTCCGCCAGCCGTCGCATGCCCAGCCAGCATCCGAGCACCAGCAGGGGACCGACCGGCACCAGGTACCTGGGATTGGCGACCTTCCAGCGGGCAACCAGGAAGCCGCAATACAGCATCACGCCAATCCACATCCAGCGGCGGGCTTTGCCCTCGGTCCAAAGCACCACCACGCAGAAAAAGATCAGCACCCAGCCCACCGGGTTGGTCACCATGGAGAACGTGGGACTGGTCACGCCCAGGTACGCGGGCATGAACAGGAAACTGCTCAACCACTTGCCACCGTCCAGCACCCGCCGCAATGTCGCCGCGGGGCCTTCGTTTGGGATCACCGCCTGCATCGTCACGATGGGCGGAGCGTCGAGGTCCTCGGCCAGGCCGCCACCCCCGTAAAACGCGCTTCCGTTGGTCGCTCCGCCCTGGGCGACCAACTGCTTGTACTCCTCCCTGGTCATCTGGTCCGCGGTCAAGGCCCAGCGGATGCCGTAGAACGATCCGACCGCGACGACTGCCACCAGCGCTGCGCCGGCCCAGGAACGATTTGCCGGGTGTGGCCAGAGGCGCTGTCCCCCCAGCAGTGCCGCGGCGACAGGAAGCCACGCCGCCACGCCCGCCCACCTGGTGGCCACCATCACCCCGCACAGCAGCGCCGCCGCCGCCATCCGCCACCAGCATCCTCCTCGCTCGCTGGACTGCAGCGCCAGCAACAGGGCCCCGCTCATTGCCAGGGTGAACAGCGGCTCGGTCCTCAACTCCGTGGCCGCCGTGTACCAGAAGAAGATCATGCCGCTGAGCAGCACGATCAGAAACGAAGCGGCCGGGGCGACCGTGCGCCGCACGACCCAGTACCACATGGCAACAGATCCCAGGTGGCACACCAGCGGAATCAGGTTCAGAAAAGCAAACGACCGGGAAATCTTCATGGCGCCGGCCAGCACCAGCGGCCACAGCGGCGGCACTTTTCCCACTGGCTGGCCGTTGAACTTGAAGCCCTGGCCTTCCGCAAGACTTCGCGCGATCCCGATGTAGTAGGAAGTGTCCGGTCCCGGGTGCCACAAGCCGTTGTAGGTCAGCAGGTACGCCAGGCCCAGCAGCAGCACCAGCGCCGCACACAGCTTCCATTCCCCGGGTGCGGCCTCAAGCGGACGAGGCCCCTGTACTTCCCCTGGATTGGTTGCGGTGATTGGGGCAATTCGATATTCCAGCGCCTGCAGCGAATTCATCAACAACGGCTCCGCCCATCACAGAACTACCGCCCATATTTCAAGAGCGGAGTATATCTTTCATCGCCCCCGTGGCAATGACTGGTCGGTTTGGCTGGTCGCCGGTTGTCTGGCCGATTTTGTCGTGGGCAACTTGCTGACCGATGGCCGGGTTGCGGGTCTGGTTGCCGGCTTTTTCGCCTTGGGGGGCTTGACGACCGGCGGCTTGACCGGCCTGGTGGCCGGCGTGAGCACGGGCGGACGGGGTTTCTTTGCTGGCTTCTCGCCGATTTCCCGAATCCGCGCCAGCGTCAAATCGACGCCGGGAACCTGGTACATCTTGTGGATATCAGGCTGAACGATGCGCCAGCTCAGCAACTGGCTCATCATCCGCTGCTGCTTGAATCCCTTGCCATATGCGCACCAGTGCGGACCGCAAGCACGAACCGCCTGGGACCACTGATCGGGCTTGAGTCCTTCCAGGACTTCCTCCGCCTCATAAACGCTTCTGCCCGACAGGAAGCTGAGAATCCGGGATTCCGAGCCCAGCACTCGCTCGTTCATCGGCACCTTCTGATTGATCAATCGGGCAAAATGGTAGAGGTCGAGCATCCGGCCGTCGTGATAGGCTCTCAGGAAGCCAACCGATTGAAGTCGCCGGTTGATCCCGTGCTGCTCCAGGACGACTTTCATCGAGAGAACCAGGTTGGGCAGCGTCGCCAGGCCCAGCCCTCCGAGCATGACGACCTGAGGTGCCCATCGCCACCTTGCAACACGCCGGCTGGTCCAGTGCGTGCCGATTCCCCACGCCGACAGCAGCAATGGCAGGATCATCAGGTAATACCGGGGTCGGCTGCCGATCAGCACGGTCATTGCCACCGTCACCAGCACGTAGAGCGCCCAGAGGGGTGATTTGCGGCCCAGTGCCACCGACCAGAAAAGCAGGCTGAACACGAACGGGATCGCAAGAGGCCAGGGCAGTTCAAAACCCAGGAATGCCTCGGGCAGTTGCGTTGCGAAGGTGTCCCGGAGCTTTCCGATCCAGTCGATGCGCCCCAGCAACTCCATCCGCTGGAGCACGTGCTGTTCGTACTTGCCGGTGAAAGGATTGGCGCCGACGGTTCGCGGGTCGGCCACGTACCAGAGCACCACCAGTGCCGCGGCTGTCGCCAGGCCAAGTGCATACCATCCTCGCCTTGGCGATCGCATCATGCCGATCAGGCACGCCCCCATCCAGGCCAGGGCCAGGGCCCACACCGTCGGGCGCATGCTGATGGCGATGGTGACGCCCACCGCCAGCAGGGTGGCCCAGCCGACTCCGTGGCTCCAGCGCGCCGCCCGCACCAGGTGACCCAGGGCCAGCAAGGTGGTGAATACGCCGAGCATGAACGGGACATCCGTCATGATCTCGTGCGAGTAACTGACGAATTGTGGATTGATCCCCACCCCGGTGGTCACGCAGACGGCAAGCCAAACCGGGAAATGCAGCCGCACCAGGTGATAGACGCAGACCAGCGTCAGTCCCGCGATGACCATCATGGTGATTTGAGACGCCCTGGGCGCAAGCGGATCCTGGGGGCCAAACACCTTTTCCACACCGGCCAGCAACAGCGGCAGCCCGGGAAAAATGTGCCGCTCTGGCTCGCCGCGAAACGTGTATCCCCGTCCGGCAGCCAGATTCTGCCCCACGGCGCGGTACAGCGCACTGTCGCGAGCGATGCGCCACTGGCCGTTGTATCCGGCCAGAAGAATGACGAAGACCGCCGCCAGAATCAGCCAGCGACACCGAACGATGCCGCGAAGCAGCGCGGTTTCATGGACTGCATCTCCCTTGGCCGCAGGGGACAAATTCTCAGGTTGCGGATCAACGGGAAGGCTCACCACGTACCCTCTTTCGTGATGCGAAGCTACCGCAGGCATCTTACCCCGTCAAACCGTCGGGAACCGATCGTCGGGCCTCGGGCGAGTAAAACTTTCTGCGGGCGACGGTCTGGATGCACGCAGATCGGGCGTCCTTGCCCGTCCCGTGTTCAGGCTCCGCGAGGGCGCCGACACAGGCAAGCAACATTCCTCTCCGCATCATCAAGGCGCAGGCCGGGGACCGCCTTCTTGGACGATCGGCGAATCAGCCATGCGGCGAGTTCTTGCTCGAATCCCGCGTTTGACTCCGCTGGCTCCCATGGCCAGACTCTTGTACATGGTCGAACCGACTGACCCCGTTGGGAAGTCTGTCGCCACTCGGCGACAGCGCCTCATCGAGGTCGCCCTGCTCTTTCTCAGGCTGGGTTTCACCGCGTTTGGCGGGCCGGCCGTTCATGCCGCCCTTTTTGAGGATGAGGTGGTCCATCGCCGCAAGTGGATTGACCGCCGGCATTTCCTTGACCTGCTGGCGGCGGTGAACTTCATTCCCGGCCCCAATTCCACTGAACTGGCCATCCACCTTGGCATGATCCGCGCGGGACCGTGGGGGTTGGTCCTGGGCGGGGTCTGCTTCATCGTTCCCGCGGTACTGATCATCCTCCCCATCGGCTGGCTCTATGTGACCTGCGGCCATGTACCGCAGGTGGCCAGCGTTCTGGTTGGCATCCGGGCCGCGATGATCGCGGTCGTGGCCTCCGCGTTCTGGCGGTTTGCGCGCACCGCGGTTCGGGACCGTTTTACCCTGATCCTGGCCTGCGGTGCGGGCGTTGCAGGACTGGCCGCACAGACCGACAGCTTTCGCATTCCCCAGGCCGAACTGATTATCCTGGCGGCTTGTGCGGTGGCCGGCGCAATCTGGTATGCGCGGATTGGAGTCTTGTCGTCCGTCTGCCTGCTGCCGCTTGCCGCGGCATCGCCGGCTGTGCCCGCGGGGGTGTATTCAAAGCTGATCGCGCTTGCGCTGTTTATGTTGAAGGTTGGCGCCACGCTGTTTGGCAGCGGCTATGTGCTGCTTAGCTATCTCCAGGGCGGGCTGGTTGAGGATCGTGGCTGGCTTACCCCGGAACAGCTCACCGACGCCATTGCGGTCGGCCAGATCACGCCCGGGCCGCTGCTGACCACCGCCACCTTCGTCGGTTTTGTGCTGGGCCATCAGTGGTCGTCCGGCAGCCTGGTCGTTGCGATACTGTCAGCAGTCCTGTCAACGGTGGCGATCTTCGCACCTTCATTCTTCTTCGTCGCGATTCTCGGTCCTTTCTGGACGAGGGTGCGCAACAGCCGCCTTGCCCGCGGCGCACTGGATGGCATGAATGCCGCGGTGGTGGCCCTGATCCTGGTGGTGTGTGTCGCCCTGGCGCGTCAAACCCTGGTTGGTGCGGCCACGACGGGGCTTGCGGTGCTTTGCCTGGCGATTCTGCTGCTGACGCGCGTGAACCCCACGTGGGTGATTGCAGTCGCCGCGGTCGTCGGCTGGTTGGTGGCCGGGTAAGCCGACGCTCTGCCCGCGTGTCGGGGGCCGGGGCAGCGACGGGCGGCGAGGTGGGCCGATGACATCACAATGAACGGGTCAGCGCGGCGATGGCGCCAAAGGTCACCAGTGCAGCCACCATTCCGGTGTACAGCCGCTTCATGGTCCGGTCGAAGTGAGTGGTGCGTGCCGGGTCCGCGCTCATCTCCCGCAGGTGCAGGATGCGCCGAGCGATGCTGGGATGAAACCAGTCCTTTGCCGCCAGGGGAATGTTGTTCACGACCGCCACCCGCTCCAGCGCCGCGATGAACAGGTCCGCGCCGCGTTTTCCCACGTGGGACGCCCCGCCGCCCGCCGAGTCGTCCTGGCCATCGATCATTCTCGCGGCGAATACATCAGCCTGCCGTTCGAATCGCCGGCTCAGGATGCCCAGCATCGTCAGCATCGCACCGAAGACCAGGATTGTTCCCGTCCAGTGCCGGGCCTGCTCCCAGAAGCCGCGCATGAGGGCCTCAGGCAGGAGGGATGAGATCCAGCTGTCCAGCAGTCTTCCGGGCCCAAGGGCCGCCAAGGTCAGCACCGCGAAGAAGACCATGAACCAGAGCATGTGGTGATGCACCATGTGCCCGATTTCGTGCGCAAAAACTGCCTCAATCTGCTCATCGGTCATGGTCTCGATCAGCCGATCCGAGAGCAGCACATACCGGAAGCCCGGGAATATGCCAAAGACGCAGGCATTGGCGATGGTGCAGTCGGTCTGCCAGAGCAGGATGTCCCGATAACGCAGGCCCATTCGATTACACAGCCGCTGCAGTCGCTGGCGAAGAGGAGAGTCCTCCAGGGGACGGGTGTTGAATACCCACCGCAGCACGATTGGCGAGGCGATGTATACTGCGACCATCGCCGCGAGCATGATCCCCTCGTCCCAGGCTTCGGAAAACCCGGGTGCGAAGAAATGCATGATCAGATCGCGGATCAGCAGGATCAGCAGGACCGGCAACACCATCGGGAGGAGTTGCTGGCGAAACAGCAGTGATAAATAGCGAGCCAGCCGCGGCATGGGATGCACTGGCAGGTCGCTGTACAGTTCCGAAAGGGCGTTCTGATGCCGCAGCGCCCGATCGACCGGATACTCGGCCCACCATAGCCCAATCCATGCGAGGTAGGCCGGTAATGTGCCCACCAGTGTCCCCGGCAGTTGCCAGCTCGTTCCGGTCAGGCGAATCACGAGTTGATGCCAGGCGGCCCCAGCGAACAGTCCCGCCAGCAGCCATGCGGGGATCATCCACCTGGCGATCTGCATACCCTTGATGAAGCGCCCGTACCCTGCTGCGGAGTTGGTACGCAGCATGCGGCGGGAAAGAACCTGCCCCCAGATCGCAAAGCCTGCCACCAACAGGAAATACCCGCCCAGAAACACCGGCAGGATCAACGGGTGGCGGAACACCGGCTGATCAACCGCATCCGCGCCGATCAACCAGACTGCCAAAACTAGAAGGAGAATGAGTCGGGACACGTCGTTAACACTATCGGTCTGCGGTGGGCAAGTCGAGCAACCAGGTTGGTGAAAGGGCGTCAGGGCCTCATAACCGGATTTTTATCCCGTTTTGCCGATTTTGCCTAAATTAACGAAAAAGGTCGCCGATAGGCATTATATCAAATTCACCAGATTAACGGGAGCGAGGCATGACCACGTTACAGGAGTTCGGGCGAAATCGGAAGATGTCGCTGGTTCAGGACGAGGCAACAGTGGAGCGTCGAAGGTATCGGCGTCACGATCTGGAGCGTCAGGCCATTCACGTGGAACGTTACGACGGCAAGAAAGGTTCGAGCACGCCGCTGGGAATCCTGGTCGATCTGTCCTCCGGAGGAATGCGGATTCGTACGCGGCAGACGAACATTCGCCCCGATCAGCAGATTCGCCTGCGTGTGGAACTGCCGCCGTTTGCCGGCATCTGTCCATTTGTTGACACGACGCAGGGTTCGGCCAGACCCAAGAACGACTGGGTGGGGTGGATGACCGTGGCTCGCGTTCAGGAGCGGCCCAACGGCGAGTTGGAAGTGGGGGGGCGTCTGGTGGGAATGGATGAACTGGATCGCGGAATGCTGGGACTCTACCTTTCCACCCAGCCTCTGGCCGCCTGAGAGGCGGCGAAATTCCTGGAAGACCCGGTGCCGGTCTGCGGAGCAGGAGCCACTCGCAGGCCGGCTTCTTCTTTGGAATGAACGGTCGCCAGCGGCGTACGGTTTTCCATTATTCAAGCGTGTGATCGTTGGGAAAGGCGGGCCGCTATGCCGGTCAGAATGACTGGGGCGTTCGACGCGACTACCCGTTTTGGGACGATCATGCAAGGACTTGATAAAGCGGCACCTCCGAGCGAATTGTTGTGGGGGTACACACGATTTGCCCGATTGGAGGTGAGCTACGGATGCTGGGCAAGGATGC
>Ga0209381_1000354_pt1 | contig 120096 bp, 98 predicted proteins | sample DewCreD2012metaG_FD_184111 | JGI IMG/M metagenome (GOLD analysis project Ga0209381, IMG submission 184111) | Hot spring sediment bacterial and archeal communities from British Columbia, Canada, to study Microbial Dark Matter (Phase II) - Dewar... ...
GCGTGTTTGAGTGCCGGCTGAAGGAGGAAGAGTTCACCGAGTTTTGGCTGGAGTTGCTTGGGGAGATAGACGAGGAAAAAGACCGCCTGGTGGCCTACAAGATTGACGCGCGATGTGCGCGGGAAACCCTGACCGCAGGCACGATGGTCTGCTCAGAGCGCTGCGTGTGCTACCTGGCGTGAAGACACATCCCCGAGTTGACCCATGGATAAACTCGGGACGGGGACGGCGAGGACGCCGTCCCCTCCCGTTGAATCTTGGGCTGTGTTTGGGACGGCGGGGGCAATGTCCCTACGCGGTGCCTTTACCTCGTGTCTGTTTTGTTTCCCTTATCCCTGTCGATTTGCAAAGTGAGATGGTGGAGTGGGGGGGGTATCCTTGGGGGCGGTGGTTTAGGGATTGGCGTTGTGGAAGTTGCACACGCGAGGCAGACGCCATCATCCGCATGCATGGTTGGAAATCAGAAAAATAAATTGGAGCGGGTGAAGGGAATCGAATCCATCCGCACCCGTCTGCCAATCTCCATCAAAATGAAGATTTTCCGCATGGTTATTGAGGTTAATGAAGGTCGTTGATTTTGGCCAGAGCGAAATGAAACACCGTTTTTGCGAAATTTTTTTGTAATGCAGTGTAATGCAGCCACCCCTTCGAGCTGACTCGGGATAATGTTACCAAGGCTGGTAGGTGGACAAGGTTCCCAGTCGTACCAAAACCGCAATTCCAATTGCAGCGCCCCCGCGTTGTACGCCGCCGGCAACGTCTCTTGCTCTACCAGCCGGTTCTCCGCATCCCATCGGTTGGTCCACTGCCCGTCGCTGGTCAGGTTCCCGTCCGCGTCGTAGGTGTACACCTCCGGCGTCTTGGGCACAAACAACCAGCCCACGTTCGTCACCACAATATCCGGATTGCTCCCTTGTTGCATCACTGCCAGGTTCGTCACGCCCAACCACCGGGCCGCCGCGGTGTTGGCCACCGCCAGTTCCGCACGGTAATACTCCCCCTTCCGACTGGTCGCCGTGTCATTCACCGTCACCGTGGCCGCGCTGTTGGCGCTGCCCAGGATGTTCACATACCCGGGCACCGTGCGGGCGATGTACTGAAACAGGTTGTTCACTGCGTAATAACTGGTCCGGCCGTCCTGCCGCGCCCATTTTCTATTCCCAATCCCGTCAAAATAAAAGCCAAATTGCTGCCCGGCCACCAGGCTGCCGTCGCTCCACCTCCGCACCGCGTTGGTCAACTGCCCCAGATAATCGTACTGATACTCCCAACGCACCCCGCCGGTGTTCGTCACCGCCACCCGCAGATTGGCCACGTTGTAGCCGTACACATACGACATCGGCATTTGCCCCGGCGGCGCCGACGTCGTCTGCGTCAGCCGGTTCAACCCGTCGTACCAACGCCAAGTGGTCAGGCGGGTGTTGGCGCCGGTCTTGTACTCCACCGAGGCCACCAGTGACGACATAAAACAGTGTTCAGGCTGGGGCGGTATTGGTAGTTCAATCGCGCTTCAAATCGTAGAGTACCGGAGATTTAGCGTTGTGGGTGAGTCGCCAACCTTTGTCTAGTAACTCTTCAGCCTCCTTGCCAACGTAGAACGATTTTATTTTCGCAAACTGATGGCGGATATGTTTCGCGAATGCATGGAACAGCTTGATCGAACTTGGGTGGTCAGAAACGGTGCCTACTTGGCCGGCAATTAGGCACTGTTGACCGCAATAGCCTCCGGGGCGGAAAACTATCGTCGTCGGATTGGCAAGCTGGTCGATGGCATATTTGCTTTCACCGCCGCACTGGGGGATAGGCCGTGTTTGAATGGTAGTTTCACGGGGGGCGACGAGGTAAGCCGGTAATTGATTTGAATTTGCAACAACAATCCCTCTTTTTCCCAAATCCAGCGTGTTGAACAAAGAGGCCATTGGTTCGAAGTCTGGTGAGTCGAATATTCCAGTCAATACAAACTGAAACCGCCGTTCTGCTTCGAGTGATCGTAGCAACGACTCCAAGTCAGATTTTGTCGCAAAGAACGATAATTGGTGCCTCATCATTGGATTCTACGCGGTTTTGGCTTCGGCACAAGTAGCAGGTGATCGCCGGGTGTTTGGGAGCGGATGCGGGCGGCATTGGCAGCTTCTCTGGCGGTTGGCGTAACTCCATCGGCATAGGTTTCCACAGTATTAATGCGCAGCGTTCTTCCATTCTTAGTCGCGGTGATGTCCGGGAAGGATGAGCCAAGCCGTCCGCCTCCTGGGCCAGCAAGGTATTCCTCGGGAAGTCGTCCGCCGCCACCGGTGATTGTCCATCCTCTAGACTCCAATTCGGCGGCTACGTCTGCGATGTGTCGCCGGGTAAGTTCGCTCCCAAGCCGTCCCCCACTCTTTGAAACATTCCCCCCTTGCTTTTTGGCACACGACTCGGCAAGGGTGCGAACTCTTTGCATGGCCGATGAGATAAGGCCCCCTTTGCCGACAGCCTGGACGCCTGTCACCATCCCCGCCTTCAACGCGGCACCCTTCGAGAAAAAGCCCGGCCCAAAATCCAACGGGCTAAGCTGCGGCTCTGTGCTTCGGTTCGGATTGGTGACAGGACTCAAGCATCGGCTTTCAGGGTCGTACAAAAAGCGCGCTTCATGAACCGTCAACGGAGGTCCAGTCAGCGACGTCACAATCGTGCCGGGCAAATCACCGGGTTGCTCACCATTTTTGTAAGTGCCTTCATCTGCCCAATAGGCCGGCAATAGCACCCGCCCTTGCTCATCATAATTTCCCGCCGCTCTTGCCTGAAAATACGTGAACACCTCGGCCAAGGTGACATCCGCCGCTGCACTATAAGCTTCATATTTATGCCAAAACGCCTGACTTTGCCGACATCCAAAATCCTCTGCTGCCCGCCAGAGCATCTCTAGCGCGGCTTGACTCAACTGATTCCATACTTCAATTGCCGCGGCCGCTTCCTCGGGTGTCCTCGGAACTCGCAAACCGAGAGGGTCCATGCGGTCCAACGGATCATTCCCGCAGAAAGCGTAGAGATGGAGGCCGCCGGACTCGTTCAATGGGTCCCTGCTCAACCACCGGCCTTGGGTGGGGGAGTAGTAACGGTAACCGTAGTAGTAATGCCCCGTCTCGTCGTCGCAGTACTTGGTCGAGAAACGGAAGGGGTTGAGGAAGGCCACCGAGCCAGTAGCGCGTATCGGCTCGCCGAAGGATTCATGCGAAGCTTGCCCGTCACCGCAAGGCAGCGCAGGCAAGGCAAAGCCTAGCGCCTGGCTCAAGAGCCAGACGCACAAAACTATCGTTTGCCATGCAGTTGTCATTTTCACCCATTAGCCGTCAGCAGCCAACGCAATTCACTGCCGCATTTGAACGGTACATCCCTTCACACCATCTGTGCGGAAAAACCTGTTTTACCCCACTCTTGAACATTCGCCGCAACAAACCACTACCCCATTTACTATTTCCATACTCGATACCGAGTTTACAAAAAAAACAATTGGTGTACCAGGGCGAGCAAGACGCCTGAAGGATATTACGCTATTGAGCATTCCCAAAATCGTTTCAGCGTCTTGTCTAGAAGGATTCATGACATAACTGCCATACCTGCGTTTTATCTCATTTGCCAAGCTGGCATCATCCAATTTTAAAAGATAAAGATGTCCACCAGTAAAGGGAGCATCTTGGTAGTGAAACCCCAAAGACTCGACAGCCACTGGCTGGTTATCGACAAGAAGTTCCATATCTATCGCAACTCAAGCGGAACAAAAGGAGTTTCTTTCAAACCGGCTTTCACACCTGGTGCAAGGGCGTCGAGTTCTGTAACTATTTGAAGTGGAAAACCTTTTGTTTCTTTCCACAACTTACTAATTTCCAACAGCTCTGCTTGTACAGCGCGCATGGCCTCGGGCGACGCCACTACTTTGCTGTCCAGCGTTACAAACACATCCAAGTCAGAAGTTGCCGTAGGAGCACCGCGAAATGTACCTCCTGCACGAGAGCCAAATGCCTCAACCGAAATTACAGCTTGTTTACCATTGACAGTGATCCCACGAATTTGGCTCGCAAGCACACCAGTCTCTGCATCAGTAATGCCGAAGAGCCCCTTCTTCACAGCCTCCACACACGGATTACATGTGGCTGGTGCCGTCACCGACGGTGTTACTAAAGGCTTATTGGGGGGGACAGTATGAACTTGAGTTGGAGTTTCAATTACCGCCGATGGCGGCGGAGTTGGGGGGGTAGGCTTTATGGACGCCGCAATGGCTGGCGGTGCGGGACGAACCGTTCCCCATGTCGCAATAGTTATGGCAAATTCAGAAATATATGCCGAGTACCAGCTTGCAGCATCCGCATAACGTCCTTGCCACAAAGCGTTGCAACCTTGTTCCCAAGAATATTGCCCCGGCACCAGAAATCGTGCGTTTTTAATGACTTGTATGGGTATGGGGTCACCCAATCCCAAATAATCAGTTCGCCCAATGGGGTCGTTTATACAAAAAACGTAAAGGTTTAGGCCGCCGGATTCGTTCAACGGATCGCGGCTCAGCCAGCGCCCTTGGGTGGGGGAGTAGTAGCGGTAGCCGTAGTAGTAATGACCCGTCTCGTCGTCGCAATACTTGGTCGAAAAACGGAAGGGGTTGACAAAGGCCAGCGGGCCAGTAGCGCGTATCGGCTCGCCGAAGGGGCCGTATTCATATTGCGCGGCCCATTGGCCAGTGGCGGCGTTGACCAAGCCCACCACATTCCCATTGCCGTCGTAGGCGTAAAAATACGTCCCGGCATTCGTCCCGCTGTGCACCGTCATCGCCAGCAACCCACCAATGCCACCCGCACACTCCCGCGTCCCGCTCAAATCATTGCCCCACACAAATGACGCCACCATCGCAGAACTGCCCCCGTCCAGGATCGCCACCACCTTCCAACCGTCATACACATACCGCTGCGACGTGGCCAGCGCCCAGGCCGAACCCGTCCAGTTCGACACCACCTTGCTCACCCGCCGCCCCATCCAATCGTACCCGTAAACGAGCTTTTGCCGGGGCACCCCCGCGTTGTACCTCGCAGGCAGCAGCACGCCTCCTGCCTCGTCCATCAATTCTGCAATTGATTTCTCAACTATGGTTTCCGGCTCCTGCATTTGCGTGGCGTTCCGAGCTCAATATCCGTCATCCTATTTCGCAAATCAAGGTTGTTGGTTTGGGACGGCGAGGATGCCGTCCCTCCCGCAAAGGAAAGGGTATTTAAAAGAATGGGAACCGCGGATGGACGCGGATGGACGCGGATTTTTTCACCACAAAGGCACTAAGACACAAAGATTTTTTTATGAATCGCCCCTCACCCCGACCCTCTCCCTGAGGGAGAGGGGATGATTCAGAATGCCCCTCACCCTGACCCTCTCCCTGAGGGAGAGGGGATGATTCGGAATGACCCTCACCCTTTCCCTCTCCCGTGGGGAGAGGGGATAAATAGGATTTTCCCTCACCCTTTCTCTCTCCCACGGGGTGAGGGGATGATTCAGAAAGTCCCCCACCTTGGCCCTATTTCAAGGGAAAAGGGGGTCAGATTTCAAGTTGGCGGTCGAATTGGGTGAGGTTTTTAATTCCGCGCCGTCCCACTACAACGACATCCTCCATTCGCATTCCGCCAAGTTCGGGGTAGTAAAGGCCGGGCTCGACGCAGACTACCTGGCCTTTTTGCACTACATCGCCGGATTGCGCGGCCACCAGAGGGGCCTCGTGAAGTTCCAGTCCTACGCCGTGACCGGTGCCGTGAAAGAATCCTTCTTGTCGCCGCGGCTCCAGGCGCGTGGAGTATCCTTGCTCCTGAAAAAATTTCTGCACGGCATGATGGACCTCGCTGGCGGGGCGGCCGTCGCGCAACAGGTCAAAGGCCAGAGCTTGGCCCCGGCAAACGGTATCATGCATACGCCTGAGAGCTTCGGAGGCCCGGCCTTTGACTACCGTGCGGGTGATGTCGCCGTAATAACCTGTTTTTTGTGAACGGGGAAATACGTCCAGGACGATGGGCTCGCCCGCCCGCAGCACGCCGTGGCCCGGTTCATGCGGGTCACAAGACTGGAGGCCCCCCGCCACGATGGTATGGCCCGGGACGCCGCCCGCCTGGTAAATGGCGGTGTTCATGATGGCCCGCAGTTTTTCGGCGGTCAGCGGGCTGTTGTGATATGTCAAGGTGCGACGGCGGCCCACTTTGCAGTTTTTTAATACTTGGACTCCCTCAGCCAATCCAACTTCAGCCATGATGAGGGCAGCGCTGATTTTTTTGATTTCTTCGTTGGTTTTGGTGGCGCGTTGGGGAAACAGAGGGCCGTCGGCCACTTTCAGTTTCACCTTCAGTCTGCGCAGTTGGCGGGCCAATCCATAAGGAAAGTCCATGGGTGCCGTTACTTTTTTGACATGCTGCTCCCGCAACAAGGAGCGAATGACGCGCGCAAGAAAGCCATATTCGGCAAAACAAGCGCCGTTGCGGCCGGCGGAGTGAAAACCGCCCAACGGCAGAATGCGGCACCGGCCGTTCAAACGACGCAATCGAGGCACTTCCAAATCGGGCACAATTAGGAAGCAACGTCCTTTCAAACGCAGGTACAGGAAAGGGTCCGGCGATATCACGCCCGTTGCATAAAGCATGTCGGCATTGCGTTCGCTGGCGCCGTACATCAATAAATTGGAAGCCTTCATGCTCAAGGTTAAAGTTGCCGGGCGTGAGTCTATGAATAACCAGCGGGGCAACCTTGTCAAATCAGGAAGCGGACGACTTGTCCACAGCGGTTGCGGGGCCTCCTGCTGTCGCCAAGTATAAGGCCGTTCTGCGTTGGATGCCTTAGGTCTTACTCCTCAATCCGATAGAGATGTGTGCGAGTGCGCAAAATCAGGGCATTGCCAAGCACCGCGGGAGAGGCCATGAAGCCTGATTCCAGCCGGTTTTCCGCCACTTTTTCAAAGGTACGCCCTGCTTTGACCACCGTGGTTTTGCCGTCTTCGCTGAAAAAATAAAGCAAACCGGTGGCTGGGGCGTGCAGGGGGGAGGCGGAGTAATTGCCTCCGATGCGTTCGCGCCAGATTTCCTTGCCGGACATGGCATCGAGGCATGAGGCCAGGCCGCCATCGTCCACCACGAAAATTAAGTCATCCACCAAAAGCGGCGAGGGCTTGCTGGGCATGCTGCGGTTGGTTTTCCAGACTTCGGTGGGCGGGCGGGTGGGGTCTTGCGGGTCAGGACGAAGGGCGAGCAGGGTGCCGCGTGAAAAACCGCAGGTCATGTAAAGCAAGCCGTTCCCGAGCAAGGGCCTTCCGCTGGCCGAATGACAGGAACGTTCTTCAAAACGCCAGAATTCTTTGCCGGTCAAGGGATCGTAGGCGTATTGGGCCTTGGCGCCTTGGCTGATGAGCAAGGGGCGGCCTTGCAAGGTGACGACTTGCGGGGTGGCAAAGGCTTTGCGCAAATCGCCTTCCATAGTGGGTTTGCCGTCCGGCCCCAAATCTTGAAAATCTATCGAGCGGTTGACGCGCCAGACGGTTTTGCCGGTGTGCTTGTCCAGGGCCACGATGTATTGATGATCGCTGCCATCGAAGTGCAGGATCAACAAGTCGCCATACAAAATGGGTGAAGAGCCGGCGCCGCGATAATGGTTGCACTCAAAATCGCGCCGCGTCCAAAGAACCTTGCCGGTGCGTGAGTCCAAAGCGGCGGTGCCCGGGGAGCCGAAGGTCACATAGACGCGCCCCTCTTCGATGGCGGGTGTGGGTGAGGCATAGGAGTTGAACTTGTGGCAGTACTGGGGTGTTTCCACTTCAAACAGCTGCAAATCGTGCAAAATCTTTCCGGTCTGGGCATCCACGCACACCGCAAACAAACGCGTGCCATCCTCCGTGGCGGTGGTCATCCAAATCTGGTTTCCCCAAATCACGGGCGAGGACCAGCCCTTGTCGTGAATGGCGGTTTTCCAGCGCACATGGTTGGTTTCGCTCCACGTTGCGGACAGGCGTGACTGACGCGGGGCACGGCCATTGCCTTCCGGGCCGCGAAATTCCGGCCAGTTGGCATGGGATTTTCCAGCCAAACCCAAAAACAAAACCGGCAACAAAACCATCAAATTGCGCATGGGCTGAAGATAGCGACGGATACGCCGACCGCCAATGATGAAAACCGTTTTGGCATGCTTGCCGCGGACTTTTTTTGTTGGGTTCATCATGACGTCTTTCAAATCCGATGGTTTCATTCCGTTTTTCTTTTAGTTGCTGATTGCGTGGGACGGTATTACGATTAGCAACGATATTATGATTGCCGTGTTCAGTGGTTGGCTTGCGGGTACAATTCACGTGTGGTCTGGTCCAGACCATCTCGCTGCGATTGCCCCCCTGGCCACCCGTTACCCGCAACGCGCGTGGGCTCCCGGTGCGCGCTGGGGCATTGGACATTCTTTGGGTGTGGCCGTTGTAGGTGTGTTGGCTTTGTTGACGCGCCAATGGATTCCAGTGGAGGACATCTCACATTGGGGGGAAAAACTGGTGGGCGTCTTGTTGATGGGCATTGGACTTTGGGGCGTCCACAAGGCGTACCGTCTTAAAGTGCATGCTCATCCCCATGCACATGGTCAGGGCGAGTCCAACCATGAGCATTTGCACGTGCACGAAACTTCCAACCATTCACCCGGAAGCCATGCCCATGTACATGCTGCGATGGGTATCGGAATTCTGCATGGTTTGGCGGGCAGCTCACATCTTTTGGGAATCCTGCCCATGTTGGGTATGCGCACTGTTTGGGAAAGCGCGCTTTACCTGGCGGCTTTCGCCGGAGGCACCATCTTCAGCATGGCCGTGTTTTCACTTTTAATTGGGTGGATGGCGCGGCGGTTTCAGATCAGCAGCGAAAAAGCGTACAGAGGGTTGATGGTTTTTTGCGGAGTGGCGGCGTTTGGGGTAGGGTTGGCATGGTTGTTTTTAAGTCAAGGCGAGGGGGGTCATTAATAAGCGTAATAATAGCTGGGGGTCTGGGTTAAAAAAGCCCAAGAAAACCTTAGGCTATAACGTTAAAGTTATTGGTGTGCTCCTCTTTTTTCGTTCTTTACGCTTGCCTTGCCCCAAAGAATCGGTAAATTAATTATGGGTAGAGGTTTTAACCTCGGTTCCTCCCGGCCCAGTGTCGCTCGGTGCATGGACGATGCTGGGCTTCTTTTTTTCTTTGTTTCCCCAACCGAGACGTTGGAGAACCATGAGAGCAGAAGGCAAGACTACCAAGCCCACCACCATACACGTCGCCACGCCCACGGACATGACAAAACCCAAACTGGCAATTCCTTGATGTTTGGCCGGAATTAAACTGGCAAAACCTGCCACGGTTGTCAGTCCGGAAACCAACACCGCCTTGCCGGTGCTTCGACTGAACACGCTGGGATCTTGCTCTTCCAAGAAACGGTTCAGCACATGAATGCCATTGGTTACGCCGATGCCAATCACCAGGGGCAGGGTCATGATGTTGGCGGGATTAAACAGGATGTCGTAAAACCCCATGAGTCCCATAAGCCACAAAGCCCCCAAGCCCACTGGCATCAAGCCCAGCACCACGGCTGTCAGCGATTTGAAATGAATGAAGACGAGCAGGGCGATGGCACAAAGGGCATAGCGGGCGGCTTGCAGGTAACTTTCACGCAACAAAGTCACATATTCATACAACTGGACTGGTGTACCGGTCACATTGGGGTCCACCGTACGCAATTCTTTTACAAAGGCCTCCTGGGGGGCCCGCTCCCAAACGTCTTCACGAGGAAACACCATCACCAGCAATTTTCCTGTTTTGCCAACGAACCGGTGACGCAAAGCTGGGGGCAAGTCTTCCGCCTTCAGGCCGGAGCTGTTGTCTTGTTCGCGGATGTTTTCAAAAGTTTCCAACACGTCGTTGAAGAAAGCGCGTTGGTAGGCGCCCAGTTTTTGGGCGGCCACAGCGCGGTCTCCGCCGAGCATTTCGCGGCGAAATTCCAGCACCGTCTGGCGTAGGGACTCCAAGCGCGCACGCAATTCCGGTTCGTTGTTGCCCAATTCTTCCAAGGCCAAGCCCAAGTAACCCGAAAACGACCACAAGACCTGACTCAGTTCGTCCAGATTGACCGGCTCAGGGTCGGGAGGACGAAAGCGCACATTTTCGAGGATTTTTTTGATTTCGCCCACCAACGCCAATTTATTGCTCGAATGTGCGCTTAAAAACGGGGCCACACTGTCCACCACGGCCACTGTAGGCAATTTTTTGGCTTTTTCCTCCAGTGCCAAGGCATGCTCCAAGTTGGTGGCCACCAGCGCGCAATACAACACTGATTTGCCCGCCGAACGTATCAATTTCATTTCATATTCCACCGCCGGCAGGCCCGCGCTCTGCATGTGAAGGAGGTTGTAATCAAACCGGATTTTCGAAAGTTGCGTTGCGGCCAGCCCGCTCAACACACCGGCCACCGCCAGAGTTACGCCGGGCCGGCTCAACCAGATACGCTCCATTTGTTGCCGTGGGCTGGGGCGTCCGGCCATGGCATGGTCCAACACGTTCTGCCGCCCGCGCAACAGCAGGACCGGCAACAACGTCATCATGGGCACCAAACAAATCAACAAGCCTCCGCCGCAGATGACACCCATCTCTTGAATGCCCTTGAAATCGGTCAGCGCAATGGCCCAGAAGGCCCCTGCTGTAGTGAAGCATCCGGTGAAGATGCCTTTGCCTGTGTGGACCATGGCCATTTCCAATGCCTCGAGTTCGGAGCGGCCCTGGCGGACTTCCTCCTCGTAGCGGCTGATGAGGTGGACCCCGAAATCAATGCCCAAACCGATCAAGATGGGCACAAAGGTAATGGTGAGGATGTTGAGATGCCCCACCACCAAGGTGGTGTAGCCCAACGTGTACACCACCCCCACCAACAGACACGCCGTTGCTTTGAGCGGACGTCCTGTCTCGCGGTAGGCATAGACAAAAATGATGGCGCAAATCAGCAGGGAAAACACCGTGGCCCAAGTGGTGTCTTTTTGGGCTTGAGCCATTTCGTCCAACTCCAGCACCAGCTCGCCGGTCAAACCCACATTGACGCCCGGCACCTCGCGTTCCACCTCGTCCATCAAATGCCGCAATCGCTCGAGCGCAGCCGGTCCTTGGTCCTCGCCGCGTGGGCGTGCGGTGACCAAATAAATGCGGCCTTGATTAAAGGTAATGTACAAGCGTTGTTCGGCCTCCTCGCTGCTGCCGAACAAGGCATTTAAGCCCGGAGATACCGGCATGCCCTGGCGGCGCAAACTTTCTTTCCCCTGCGCCAACAACCGTTCCAACACCGGCAGGGCATTCATCAAGGCTTCATTTTCCGTATTGGTATCCCGCTTGGCCGTGCGAATCTGAGTGTTCACCATCTCAAACAGGCGGATGAAATTGGTGGCGCGGGTGAAATGTTGGATAATGGGGCGGCTGCTTTCCAAGGTGCGTTTGAGTTCCTGTAATTCGTCGTCCGGGATGAACAACAGGGCTTTGCGGCCCAACATTTTCAAGTCCCCTTTGTAAAAAACGTCGGAAAAAAGATTCGTTTCTTTTTCCAGGCGCGTTCCCAGCCGCTCCACAAATTGCCGGTTTTTTTCCAAATCTTCGCTCTCCACCACCACCACCATGTCGTCTTGCACGGGGAACTCAGCTTTGAGGCGGAGGAAATTCTGGTGGTACTTTTTATCGGCCCCTACAAGCGCATCGCGGCTGGTGTGAAATTCCAGCTTCAAAACGGTGAACAACAAACACGCGAGAAACAGGACGGCTTGCGGGTAAAAGAAAAGCCGCGGGTGATGATAGATGGCGTGCGCCAACCACCGCAGCGCCCGTTCAACGAGCGACTCCGGCTTGGACTGGGATGCTGCACCCATGATGTTGGCCGGTCACTGCGTGCTTCATCCCGCTCGCCTTTGGGCGAGGGGTTACAACTCCGCAGTGGTGTACACCTCTTTCACATCGTCGTGGTCTTCCAAGGCTTCCACGAATTTTTGGAGGCTGGCCACTGCGTCTGGCGAGGAGACCGGCGTGGGCACCAAGGGCAGCTGGGTCACTTCCGCCGCTTCGCATTTGATACCTTTGGCCTCCAGCGCCTTGTGAACCGCCTCAAAATGGGCGGGATCGGTCAAGATTTCATAGCCTTCCTCCGAAGCCTTGAAATCCTCCGCTCCGGCCTCCAAAGCGACTTCCATCACGGTGTCCTCGGCTGCGGCTTCACGGGAAATGATGATTTGGCCTTTGCGTTGGAACAAGCGGCTAACCGCGCCCTGCGAGGCCATGGAGCCACCGTGTTTGGTCACCAGGCTGCGAATTTCGGCTGCTGTGCGATTGCGGTTGTCGGTGCTGATTTCCACCAAAACGCCGACGCCGCCCGGGGCAAAGATTTCGTAGGTCAAATCTTCGTAGTTCACGGCCTCGCCCTGGCCGGTGCCGCGTTTGATGGCACGCTCGATGTTGTCGTTGGGCATGTTGGCGGCACGGCACTTCAGGAGCACCATGCGCAAGCGCGGGTTCATGTCGGGGTCCCCGCCGCCCAGTTTGGCGGCGATGCTGATTTCCTTGCTCAGCTTGGCAAAAATTTTGCCGCGCTTGGCGTCAATGGCGCCTTTGAAATGTTTGACCTTTGCCCATTTACTATGGCCTGCCATAAAATCTCATGCTCCTGTCTGTCCGGCCACCGGCGGGGGCGCCGGTGCCAGGCTTTCCACGTACACAGCCGTTCCGTAACACAAAACTTCGGTGATGCCCGGGCCAATCTCGGTGGCATCATAGCGCACACCAATCACCGCATTGGCTCCCAATTCGCCCGCGTGTGCCAGCATTTGTTGAAATGCATCCGCCCGGGCGCGCTCACACAAACTTGTGTACACTGAAATGTTGCCGCCAATCAAGGTTTGCAAGCTGGCGGCCATGTTGCCCACAATGGAGCGCGACCGTACCACAATCCCACGCACCACCCCCAGGGACCGCACCACGCGGTATCCGGGCAAATCAAACGCCGTGGTTGTCAACGGATGTGTTTGACTCGACATCGGCCCCCATTGAACAACATTCCCTTTCTGCCCACTAGCAAATAATCTTCACCGTCTGGCGTTCCCTGGGCTGTGGAACATTTCCCAAACCCCATTTGACATTGCACTCAATTGAGCCTAGGTTTGCCATGACTGGGAAAAAGCAATTTGGCAGTCAAGTTTTGGACCGAAACTACCGATAACGAATATGAGCACTGAAACACAGGTCGCCCCCGTGGTGACATTGACGGACAGCGCGGCGCGCCAGGTGAAAAGCATCCTGGAAAGCGAAAAAGAAAACGCGGGCAAGGCCCTGCGGGTTTATGTGGAAGCCGGCGGGTGTTCGGGCCTGCAATACGGCATGACCTTTGACGAAAAACGGCCTGATGATTTGAGCGCAGAGTTTAATGGCGTTTCCGTTGTGGTGGACCCTTTCAGTGCCAATTATCTCAAAGGCAGCATCATTGATTATAGTGAAGATTTGAGCGGCGGCGGGTTCAAAATTAAAAATCCCAACGCCCACAGTTCCTGCGGCTGCGGTAAAAGTTTTGAGGCCTGAACGGCGGAAGCCGTCACGGTCAAAAATGCCGCCCCGTGCGATGCGGGGCGGCTTTTTTATGCCTATTTCCAACCGTTACCCTGCTTAGCGCCCTTCGACGACGAGCCAACCCACCGAGGGCGCCGGCAGCTTCAGACTCAGGGAAGCATCCTGCGCCTGAATTTTTCCACGTGCCCGAACTTCAAGATTGGAATTGGCATCTACCACCCGCCATTGCCATTCGGCTTCCTGCCCCCATGGGAGGCCCGGAAAACGGAGCGTAATTTCCTCCGCAGGTTGGTTGAAATTAGATACGAAGACTCCAAGCGCCGGGCGTGTGGGATGCCGCCCGGCCAGGGCTGTCATGCCACGCGGCACCGCCGAAACATCCAACCGCACTGGCGTATCCAAAAGGCGGCGAAAGGCCAGAAAGGCATAATAATTCTTTTGTGGGACTCCATGAAAATTAAACAGCCCAAAGCCTTGAATCTCCCCGGTGTAGAAATTGGCCACATCCACCGGCGCCGATTGCAATAGACTTAGGACACAAGCGGCGAAGGCTGCGCCTGCCGGACCGCTCATTTCCCGGAACCATGCTTCGCGTGTCGTGCCCTGGCCTTCTTTGAACATGGGCATCCAATCTTCCCGCGGGAGGTAATTCCATTCATTGAAGTGGCTTTCGGTGTGGTTGAAGCCATGGTCATCCAGGAGGCACCGCATGGCCTGCGCACGCCGCGGAATGTCCCACGGGTCGCTGGTGTAACGATGCCATGAGAGAAAATCCAAGGGAACTTGCCGCGAGCGGCAAAATGCCAGAAAATTGGAGGCAAACTTGGTGGGAACAAAGCGACCTTCGACAAAGTCGCCTGTGCCGCCAAGGGCGGGGCCGCCCACCTTGAGATGGGGAAACTGGTTTTTGATGGCACGCGCTGTGATTTCGTAGAGTTCAAAAAACTGGGCATCGGTTCCCGTCCACATGGAAGGACGCACATCGGGCTCATTCCAGATTTCCCAGTATTCGATGTTGTGCCGGAAACCGCCGGCCCAGCCTTCGTTGTAGTGGCGGATGATACCGAGGCAAATCTCGGCCCAATGTCGGGGGTCCGGCGGCGGATGCACCCGGTATTTTCGCGGGGTATGCTCGATGCTTTCTCCGAGCCTGTAAATGATGCGGGAGCCGGTGTTGGTGATGGCCGCCAGATAATCGTCGGTACAGGCAAAATCGTAGTTGGACGGATCGCGGGGGTCTTGGCGGAAATCCCGGAAGATGGTGCTGATGTCCACAGCGTGGGCATTTAGCCACACCACGTCATGAAGGCGTGTGTAGGGCACGGCCAATTCGCGATGATAGGCCGTCAAATCCACCATTCCCCGATAACATAGGGGGCCTAAATTGACGCCGTGCAAGGGGCGTATTAGGCCGTTGGTGCGGCTGGCATCCACTTGAATTTCCACTGCTGCACGAATCACCGACAGCGTTGCAAAGAGTACCAAGGCAACAGTCGGCCATTTATGGCACCATCGCATCACCGCATTTCCGGCATCAGCCACAAATCTTTGGATTTTCATGAAGCGGCACAGTGCCATCCCCATCGCTTGCAAGCAAGCCGACACTCCACCGGCATTCCTTGGGGGTGGGCAGCATTGAGGACGAGCTTTGCGAAGCCTTCATGCTCAGGTTGCCGAGTGCCGTTTTTTCTGGTAAACTAGGCTTTTAGTTTAAGGATAAGTTTGTGGCAGAAAGGGATGATGAAAGATATGGATCAGGAACAAAAACAGCAAATGCCTCCAACGGCACAAGACAACGCTGAAGCAGCCTCCGCGAATGGCACTGCGGCTGTTGATGCTTGCGCCGCCTCAGAGGGTGCTGCCGGTCAAACCGCCACCGCAACTGAAGACTTGGAGTCTTTGCGGCAGAAGGCGGCCAAGGCCGACGAATATTATGACCGCCTCCTCCGTCTGGCGGCGGACTTTGATAACTTCAAAAAGCGTGCTGCACGCGAACGGCAGGAGGCCATCAAGTTTGCCAATGCCGGACTGTTGGAAAAATTGCTGCCGGTGATGGACCATTTTGAAATGGCGCTGGCGGCTTTTGCGCAGCCCGCCAATGGCCAGACGGCGTCCGTGCAATCCCTCCATGCGGGCATAACCATGGTTCACCAGCAGCTCCGCAACCTCCTGCTAGAAGCCGGTTTGGAGGAAATTGACGCTTTGGGCAAGCCGTTTGACCCTGCACTCCATGAAGCGGTGGCGCAGGAGACCACGGCCGATGCCCCTGAGGGGCAGGTGGTCAAGCAACTCCGCAAAGGCTATCGTTTGAAGGAGCGTTTGCTGCGTCCGGCCAGCGTGGTGGTGGCGGCACCTCCGGCGCCGGCGACATCAGCAGCTTGATTTTTTTATGGCCAAAAGGGACTACTACGAAGTCTTGGGGGTGGAAAAAAACGCCTCGGCGGAGGATATCAAAAAGGCCTATCGCAAGCTGGCGATCAAGTACCATCCCGACAAAAACCCGGGGGACAAAACCGCCGAGGAAAAATTCAAGGAACTCGCCGAGGCTTACGAAGTTCTGAGTGATCCGGACAAACGGGCGGCCTACGATCAATATGGCCATGCCGCGTTTGACCCACGGGCACGTGCTGCTGCTGCGGGCGCCGGACGCGGCGGCTGGTCCGGCGAATTTCACGATCCTTTCGACATCTTCAGTCAGGTCTTCGGTGGCAGCGGCATCTTCGAGGAGATGTTTGGGGGCGGTGGCCGACGGGACCCGGGGCGCGCTCAGCGCGGGTCCGATTTGCGTTATGATTTGGAAATCACGCTGGAAGAGGCCGCCCGGGGATGCGAAAAGGAAATCCGCCTCAGCCGGTTGGAAGTATGTGAGCATTGCGACGGCTCCGGGGGCGAACCGGGCGCGCAACGGCGGGCTTGCCACACCTGCGGCGGCCACGGCCAGGTTATCGCCTCGCACGGCATTTTCAGCATCCGCCAGACTTGTCCTCGGTGTGAAGGAGCCGGTTACATTTTGGATCGGCCTTGTCGCTACTGTCATGGTGAAGGTCGGCGGGAAAAACCGGCTACCATCCGAATTGCTGTCCCGGCAGGCGTGGATACCGGGGTGCGCCTTCGTTCCCGCGGCAACGGTGAAGCCGGCACACGCGGCGGTCCGCCGGGAGATTTGCACGTAGTCATACACGTCAAGCCCCATCCCATCTTTCAGCGGGATGGTGACGATTTGCTCTGCGAGGTGCCCATCAGTTTTGTGCAGGCGGCCTTGGGCGGGGAAATTGAAGTGCCCACCCTTACGGGGAAGGCCAGCATCAAAATCCCTGCCGGCACACAGCCCAATACCATGTTCCGTCTCAAGGGGCGCGGGTTGAAGAATTTGCAAGGCGACGGCGTGGGCGACCTGCTGGTGCGCATTCAAGTGGAAGTGCCCACCAAATTGAATGCGGCCCAAAAGGCCAAGCTGCAGGAATTTGCCGCGATGTGCGGCAACGATGTCAATCCCATCAGCCGCAGCTTTTTTGAGAAGGCCAAGGATTTCTTCCGTTGAAATCCACGGCTTGCCTTGGTTCCATGCATCGCTTTTACCTGCCTCCCGAAGTTTGCAACACGCGCACTTTGGTTTTAACCGGAGCGGAGGCTCACCACGCTGCGCGTGTGCTGCGGCTGCGTCGTGGCGATGAGGCTGTTGTGTTGGATGGCTGCGGTCGGCTGCTCCACTGCCATGTCTCTGCCGTCCAAGCGCATCAAGTTGAATTGATTGTTGAGCGCGAGGAAATGGCGCCTTCGCCTGTTGCTCAAGTCACTTTGTTTCAAGCCTTGCCCAAACATAAGACTTGGGATGCCCTGCTGGCGAAGGCAGTGGAGCTCGGCGTTTCCCGAATTGTGGTGGTGATGACGGAACACACCATTCCCCATACCACCGGCGAGCGGCAGGAGCGCCAGCGTGCCCGGTGGCATCAATCGCTTGTTGAGGCCTGCAAACAATGCGGGCAAGCGTGGCTTCCGTCCCTCACTGGACCGTGTTCATGGACGGAAGCGCTCGCCCTTTGGCCCAAGTGTGAATTGCACCTGGCCGGCCTGCTTGCTCATCGCATGCTTCGAGTGCGAGATCACTTTGCCGCGTTTCGACAAGCCAACGGCCGGCTGCCTCGTACTGTCGGTCTGTGGATTGGCCCTGAGGGCGATTACTCTCCTGCCGAGACCGCGGCACTGTTGGAGCGTGGCGCGTGTCCCATCAATTTGGGTCCCTTGGTTCTGCGTGTGGACACCGCCGCCATCGCAGCGCTGGCCTTGGTGCAGGATGAATTGCGCGCGCCTCAGACACCTTGAAAATGCTGCACCAGCCGGTCGTTGACGTAGATCAGGTAACGACTGGATACGAGCCATTGGCGGTGTTTTTCGATGCGGACGCGGAGGCGTTCCAACCCGTCCAGGTCCAGCTCGTGGGCATCCACCAGCGGTTCTGAAAAGAGGCGGACCTTCTTTTTGATTTCACGGCCGTTGGCCCGGATGATGGTCAGGCCCAGAAGTTGGTTGAAATAGAACTCCACCCGCTGCCGGGCCACTTCTCCTACTTCAATGGCAAATCGCATGGCAATGGTTGATGTTGACTGCCTTCCAGGAAGGCATCGGGCTGTGTTAAAGCAGGCGGTTTGCCAACTTCTTTGAAAGGTTTGAAACCGGCTGAAATCCCGCGAAAATGTAGGAAAATCAGGCCTTTTGACTCATGCTCTTGAACAAGAGCGGTCTTGATTCAAGCCAGACTGCACGATTTTTGGACAATGCAGCCTGCAGGCTGTGGCTTTGGCGGGGCTATTGTCCGGCGAGGATTTTCAAGAAATCAGGGTGGTTGCGCAGTTGGTCAAAGCGCCGATCACTTATAATCTCATCACGGAAATTCTTTGCCTTTGGATCAAGGGCGCGGACTTTGCGGTTGAGTTCGAGAGCCGTTTTCAGATGGTTCAAAGAATCGTTGTTTTTACCCAGCAAGGCTTGGACGCCGGCCAGATCGTAGAACACCTCCGGGGTGTTGGTGGCAAGCTTGCTGAGGCGGATGAGCGCCTGTTCAAGCATGGCGACTTGGTTGAGCTGCATGAAGGCGGTGGCCAAGGCTGCGAGCTCATTGGTGGTGAGTTTGGGTTGCATGAGGGCGGTGGACAGCACGCTGACGGCGCGGTTGGTGTCGCCGCCGAAGAGATAGATATTGGCCAGGGCGAAGGCGTTGCTGACGGTGGGATTGGTGAGGAAGTTTTTCTCCAGCTCGCTGGAGCGGAGCAGGCCCTCATTCGACTTGCGGATTTCCTTCAACCGGTTGACGAGGTCGGCCACCTGGGCATTGCCCGGATCGAGTTTGCGGCAGGTCTCGGCAATCAAGAGGGCATCGTCAATGCGCGCCGGGTCTTGATGGAGATTGCTCAAAAGCAAATTAATGTAACGGAAAACCGCTTCGGGGCTATACGGGCAGAAAGCGAGGGCTTGCTTGAAGGCGAACTCGGCTTCTTTCATCAGACGCTGGCGTTGGGCCGGTGTCTTGGGCCGGTATTCCGGGGGAGTTTCCGTGGAGTTGGACAATCGCCACGCGTACACGCCGGCGATGGAGCTGCGGAGCTTGCTGAAGGCTTTTTGAGCATTGTCATCGCGGATGAATTTGCGGTCGCCGGTGAACTTGCTGTAGTCGCGGTGGAGATAGACTTCTTCGGCGAATTTGCAGATGTTGGATACGGGCGTGTCGTAGGTAATCCAATTGCCGATGAGGCGTTCCGAGTAGTGGGTCCAGAATTCGTGGTCCAATTCCAACTGGCGCTCGGTCAAGTCGGGCATGGGTGTGCGGTTGATGCGCATGATGATGCCGTAAGGTTCGAGGTAGGGGTACATCCATTGCAGGGGGAAGCTTTCCTCGACGTAGAATTCATGCGTTGGGTTTTTGTCAAAAATCACCTTGGCCAGGAGGGCGTTGATGGACATGACGGCCACCTGACCGGAGACTTGAACGCGGCCACCTTCCAGCCGCACATCTTCACCGGGGCGGATTTGGCCGGCCTGCATACGGCGCTGAACATCGTCGAGGTATTCGGCGAAGCATTTTTGCGAGTCTTCAGGAGTGGGCGTGTGAATTTCGCGATCGGGATAAACGCCACCCAAGCTCTTTGCGATTTCGTTGGGATAAGCCTCCTCCAGGAGCAGGCGGTTCAAACGGATGCGGGTGTGGCTTTGCGGATTTTGTGCGATGAAAGCCTTGGTGGTTTCCTTGAGGGTGACGCCTGCAAAGCGGTTGGTGTTGAAAATGATTTCGCCCTCAAGCACCTGGTTCAAGTCTTTGGCCAGTGCTTTGGCGAGCTCCGGCCCGGGGGTTCCCAGCAGGCCTTGGGTCTGGGTGCTGAGTTTCGTCAGGAGGAATTTGGAGACTTCAGATGGAGCGCCGCCGTTTTGAATTTTGCGCGCCAGTGCGGGGAGGTCCAGGAAATGCTCGGGACGGAAATACGAGCTGCCGGCCCGTCGTCTTTTTTCCACCTTGTCGCCCAAGTTGAGGAAGAAGGAGTCCACCGGCCGCATCATGCGGGCGAGGAAGTTGGTTTGGAATGTTTGCACATCGGTGGCACTGCGGAAGAGTTCCTGGAAGAAGGGAGGATCAATTTGGGCGCTGCGGTTGTAGTGAGCGCGGATGTAGTTGAGATAGGTGCCGTCCGCCAGTGCATTTTGAGTGATGAGATAGACATCGCGGCGGTCAAAGACCGGGTCGTTGGGCTTGTGTTTGGCATCAATGAAGCTTTCGCAGAAAATCATATAGGTGGGGTTGAAGCGTCCCGGATCGGTGCCGCCAAAAAGCACGGCGTCGCGCGCCATTTCGGGGTACACCAATTTTCCGGCTTTAATCATTTCCTCGCGTTCCTTGGCGTCATAACTCCACTGGCCTTTGGCGTTTTTGAAGGGCGGAGTGAACATGTCATGGCCAAACCAGTAGCCGAACAGGTGGCCGCGCTGTTCGTTGTCTTCCCAGTGGGAGAGAATGCTTTTGACAGGCATGAGGGCAAACACCGCCAACAGCATGGGCATGGAGACGCGTGAGCGAAAGACTCCGAGCGTGATGAGCCCCAAAACCGCCAGCACGAGGCCGTAAATGGCGGTGAATCGGACCAATGGGCTTTTATTGGGGAGCGCCAACCAGTCGTAGAACCAGCTTTCGGGGTCAATGGTGGCTTTTTCGGTATCGCCGAAAGTGCCCAATACCACGTACAAAGCGATACCTGTGGCGGCGGCGACACCAAAGAGGATGGGCATCCGCCATTGTTTGTAGTCGGTCAACAAGAGGGCGGCCAAAATGGCCAGGCCGTAGCCGATGAACATGGAGACGACGACATGGGAGGATGTGAAAAACACGCGGTTCAATTCGCGGCTTTGGCGGTCAGTGCCCGGGTTGAGCATGATCATCAACAGAACTGCCAGGCACAAATAGATGGCCGTCAGACCGATCAACCAGGCGCGCTCGCGCTTCTGCATTTTTTTCAGGAATGCCAGCGGGACCAGGCCGATGACGAGGTACACAAAGGTGAATTCATTGACCATGCCGCCGGTGTAATCCCACATTTGGCGGATGAAGCGCATGGGGTTGGTGAAGATGTTGGTGGGATTGGTTTTTTCGTATTGGCCGCGTGTGAAAGCGTGCCAGAAGCCGTCTTCGGTGCGCGGATAACCCCAGTTGAGGGGTGGATTGGTCATGGAGGTTATCGGCATGAATAAATAGAGCGAGGCGCCCGCAAAAAACAGCACACCTCCCAGGAGGACCACCCAGATTTCCTTGAATTGCTCCCTTTTGAAGTACGCCTGGAAACCCAATGCTCCCAAGGCCATGAAGAACATGAGCTTCATCAAGACGATTTGGGCGCTGTTTTCCTGCTGCCAGATGATGGGCTCCTTGCCGTTGGCGTAACTGACGGCCAGCGCGACAAACAGGGCCAGGAACAAACCGTCGCGCACGAAATAGTAGGTCTCGGTTTTGAAGATGAGCCAAATGTAGGCGGCGAGCGATGCCAGGCCCACCATCAAAAAGATGGCATAGACCATGTTGATTTGGCCTGGGGGTGAATCAAATGTGGAGAGGCAACCGCGGGCCTTGAGAATTAATCCGCCGATGAAAAGGAGCACGTTGCCCAGCATCAAATCCCGCCCCAGTTTGGGCTTGGCAAAGATGATGGCCACTTGAATGCCCATGGCGGCCAGAATCAGCGTTTGGTGGTTGGTGAAACAGATGCCGAACATGAAAAACGCCAGGTAAAGATAGCGGTTTTGATGAGGGGCGTACGTCCAACGGAGGAGGAAGACAAGGACAGCGGTGAGCGACAATACGCTCAAGGAATACACCTCCACGATGACGGACTGGCTCCACATGAAGCCGTTGAAACCCATGACCAACGCGGCCACAAAACCGGTGGTCAGGCAGATGTAATTTTCCCAGCGGCGATCAATGTTACGGAGGGATTCAATGCCTTCAATCATCATGCTGCTGCCGCGGGAAACCATCAGGCCGATGAGGCCGCAAGCCAAGGCGCCTGCAAACGCGCTGGCCACGGCCACGCGGTAGGCAATGTTGGAAACCGGCAGCAACTCGGTGAACAGCCAGGTATAAATGGTCCACACGGGATAGCCTGGCGGATGGGGGACGCCGGCATAGTAGGAGGCAACAGCCAGCTCGCCCGAATCTTCCAAGGTGACGTCGGGGGCGAGGGTGTAGAGGTATCCCGCAAACACCACCAGAAAGGTCAGTCCGAGCGTGATCCAATCCACGGGCCGGAACAAGGGAGGCACCTTGGCCACGGGCGCCAGTGCGGGAGTGCCGCGGACTTCGGGCGCCTTGGCCAATTTGGTTTTGGCGGCAGGTTGGGGGGTGATCCCCTCGTTTTTGCCGCCGGCTGGCTTGTTGGTTTTATCCGTGCTCATAGTTGGCTTTCCATCAAATCGCGATGGCATTTACCCTCAAAGCGTTAAGCAAGCTGTAACACTGAAAGACGCGGGGCCGTTTTGTCCATAATAAAATGGCCATTCTTGGGGGTGACGGCCTCAGGCCCAGGACAAAAACCCCACTTTATTCAGGGCTTGTGCAACCTAGAGGATGGACACTTCAACAGCGTTTTGAGTTCAAAACTCCTTTGCCACTTGCGGGCTGAGTTTTCAGCTTAATGAGGACCTATTGCTGTGTTTTGGGTATCCGTTCAACATGGATATTCTCCGTGGGAGAATAATCCCGCCCAGCGGCAATTAAGAAAGCGGTAAAGCAGGATTACTTGGACAATCAAAGCGGCTCCGCCATACAAGTAATAAAGCCGTGGCCGCCTGCCGTAATACAACAGGTCCGCCAGTGCCACAAACAGGGGAAACACCCTCATGATATAGCGGGTGTAGCTGAAAAACCAGTTGGTCAAGGCTGGCAAGAGGCCAGCGGGCAAGGCAAACCAAAAGCAGGTCCTTTCACACCGCCACAACCAAGGCAGCAATACCACGAGTTGACTCATGTTAACTCGAGTGGCTGATGGGCCGGGGAAAAAGATTGCTTTTCCCAAGCGGTGGCGTTTAAGTAGCGCAGGAACACATGGCCGGCGGATGATGCCTTGGGCGTGTGCGCCGCAGCAGGTGCCAGTATCAATTCCAACGAGCAGCAGAAAAGGTCATATGGAAAGTGGCAACGTCAGTATTCTATTGGTGGATGACAGTCCCGATGCGCTGGAGCTTTACCGGACTGTTTTGGGGGATTTGGGACTGAATCTTATCACAGCACAAAACGGCGAAGAAGCGGTGCGCCTGGCGAAGGAAAATGAATTCGCCGCCATTGTTCTGGACATTCAAATGCCCGGCATTGATGGCTACGAAACCGCCATACGCATCCGCAGTCAGGAGAAGAGCCGGCAGACGCCCATCATCTTTGTCACGGGTAATTACAAGGATGAACAAAGCGCGGCGCGGGGTTATGCCTTGGGGGCGGCGGATTACATCACCAAGCCGTTCCGAGTTGATGCTTTCCGGGGCAAGATTCAGGCTTACGCCGAATTGTTTCGCCGGACGCGCAAGGTGATTGAGCAGATGCGCAACGCTGTGCCCGGGGTGGAGCGCGAGCGGATTTTGGTGGCGCACAGCGGATTGGGGCCGTTGCTCAAGTCGGCAGGGTGGCCTGACAAGTTGGGGGTGGAGATTTTTGAGTGTAACTCCGTTTCAGAGGCTATTGAGTGGGTTAAGAAGGGGGTGGACCTCGTTATTTTGGGGGCGCAGCTCAGTGACGGAAATGGTTTTGAAGTGGCGCGCTTCATCCGGCAAAACGAGGAATACGCCACACTGCCCATCATCATCATCACCGGCCAGTCACCGGCGGAGGAGATCCTGCATCAAGGGTTTGAAGCCGGGGCGGTGGATGTGCTGGCCATGCCGGTGAATGTGGATATTTTGCGCGCCAAGGTGCAGGCCCTTTTGAGCCAGTTCCGCCAAATTCGGAGTCTCAAACAGCAGTATCAGGAGATTGAGCGGCTGAAGGGCGAAATCGAAAGCACGCGCAAGCGGCTTTTGGAAATTGAGAGCGAATTGGATCGCCTGGCCTCGCTGGCCGTTTAGCCGGATATTCCGTTTCCAGTTTCACTTTTGCCGGAACTTGGCACGCCAGGCGGATGGAGTCATGCCAAACCGGCGTTTGAACATCCTGCTGAAGAGGCCCAGATGGCGGAATCCCACAGCCCAGGCGATGCTGAGGATTTTATCATCGGTTTCCATCAATAATTGACTGGCGCGATGGAGGCGCCATTCGGTCTGTTGCTGGCGCAGTGAGACCCCGAAGCATTGCCGGAAAAGACGGCGCAGATGGCGTAGGCCGCAGCCGCAGATGCGGGCCAGCTCGGCCGGTTCATTCTGAATCCAAACCTCTTTGGGCAGATGGCTGATGTACGTTTCCAAGCGTTGGCGGGCTGCCGGCTGGGCGCTGAGGAGGGTCTCCAAAGATTGCGGGGGTTGCACCGCCTGCGGCGGGAACTCCTGCGGGTGAGTCTTGTTCACCAACGTGTTCATAACACCGTCGGTAGAGTTCCACCCTTCCATGACGGCACGGTGACGGACGGATTAAAAATAAGAAAAAACCCACCCGCTCGGAGGAGGGGGTGGGTGCGCTGGAAAATCCTGTTTTACCGGTATCAACTGCCCACTTCGCGGCGGGCTTCTTCGGCCAGGGCGGTGCTGAGGTAGCGCTCGCCGGTGGAGCAGGCGATGGTGACGATCATCTTGCCCTTGTTTTCGGGGCGTTTGGCGACTTCGATGGCCGCCCAGACGTTGGCCCCTGTGGAAATGCCCACCAGGATGCCTTCTTCTTTGGCCAGGCGGCGTGCCATGGCAAAGGCATCCTCGTTGCTGACGGTGATGCACTCGGTGATTTGTGGGCGGCCCTGGCTGTCTTTCAAATGCAGGTTTTTTGGAACAAATCCCGCGCCGGTGCCTTGGATTTTGTGGGCGCCGGGTTTGACGGGTTGGCCGGCCAGGGTTTGGGAAATGACAGGTGAATCTTTGGGCTCCACGGCAATGGCGGTGAAGTTGGGTTTGAGGGGCTTGATGACTTCCACACAACCGGTGATGGTGCCGCCGGTGCCCACAGCGGCCACCAAGATGTCCACCTTGCCATCAGTGTCTTCCCAGATTTCGCGGGCTGTGGTGCGGCGGTGGATTTCCGGGTTGGATTCGTTGTCAAATTGCATGGGAATCCATGAGTTGGGGATTTCCTTGGCGAGCTGCTCGGCGCGGTTGATGGCTCCGCGCATGCCTTCGGCGCCGGGTGTCAGGACGAGCTTGGCCCCCAACATGGCCAACAAGGTGCGGCGCTCCAGCGACATCGTCTCCGGCATGGTAAGGATGAGCTTGTAGCCTTTGGCGGCGCAGACGAAGGCGAGGGCGATGCCGGTGTTGCCGCTGGTGGGTTCGATGATGGTGGTGTCCTTGGTAATCAGGCCCTTCTTCTCAGCATCTTCAATCATGGACATGCCGATGCGGTCTTTGACGCTGCCCAAGGGGTTGAAAAATTCGCATTTTAACAAGATGGTGGCGTCCAAGCCGGCGGTAACTTTGTTCAGCCGCACCAAGGGTGTACGTCCCACCGTTTCGATGATGTTGTTGTAAATACGGCCCATAAATTTGAGTGAATGTTAGTAATCCACGAGAATTAATGGCGCAAAATGACGACCAAGCAAGTCTTTATTTCTAAAACTGCTCTGGTTTGGGCGTGTGATTGATGCCTTGCAATTAGCGGCGGCTTGTTTCTACTCTTTCTGGCTTGGGTTTTTTGGGTGTTTTTTGTTGTGAAAGAACCGCTTTCGATTCGCCGGTTTTTTGCCGGTAAAAAAGTGTTGCTCACGGGGGCCACGGGTTTCCTGGCCAAGGCCGTGATGGAGAAGATTCTGCATGATTTGCCCGACATCGGGCGGATTTATCTTTTGATACGTCCGCGCCGCAAGCCGGATGGGTCGCTTGTGCCTGCGCGGGAGCGGTTGCACGATGAAATCCTGCGGAACAGCGCCTTTGGGCGGCTGCGGGAAAAATTGGGCGAGGAGTTTGAGTCTTTTTGCGAGTCGCGCATTAGTTGTGTCAGTGGCGACTTGACGCAGCCGAAATTGGGTTTGTCGGAGGCGGAGTATGTGAAGCTGGCGGCGGAGGTGGACGTCATTATCAACAGCGCCGCCACGGTGGTTTTTGACGAGCGGCTGGATTTGGCGCTGAGCCTGAACACGCTGGGGCCGGCGCGCCTGTTGGAGCTGGCGCAGGCGGGACATGCGTTGTACGTGCACATCAGCACTGCGTATGTTTGCGGCAAACGGACCGGCCCGGTGCCGGAGCGGTTGCTGGAACCTTTGGAGGCCATTGATGCGCAACTGCCGCCGGGGGCTGAGCGTCCTCGGCGGTTTGTAGTCAAAGAGGAAATCGCCGCGTTGCATCAGTTGGCCGAGCAGGTGAAGGCCCGGTGTCAGGAGGAAATTAAACGTCGTGGGTGGGATGCCACCGGCGAGGAAGCCCGGAATTATCTGGAAAAGGAATTGGTGGCGGCGGGGATGCGCCGGGCGCAGGAATTGGGGTGGAATGACACTTATACCTTCACCAAGTTTTTGGGCGAGCAGTTGGTCAAGGAGGACCGGGGCAAGGTGCCGGTGGTCATCGTGCGGCCCTCCATCATCGAGTCGTCTTTGCGGGACCCCGAGCCGGGATGGCTGGACGGGTTGCGCATGGCTGATCCCATCATCATTGGTTTTGGCAAGGGGCGCCTGAATGATTTTCCGGCCAATCGCAACATCGTGTTGGACATCATCCCGGCGGATTTTGTGGTCAATTGCGTGCTGGCCGCTGCTGCGCATATTGCGCGGGAGCCGTCGGGGTTCGATTTATTCACGGTGGCCAGTTCGACGAAGAATCCGCTCTGGTTCGACAGCCTCTATACGCATGTGCGGGATTATTTCCACAAACATCCGTTCACGGATCGTTCCGGCAAACCGATTCGGGTAACGGAATGGAAGTTCCGGCCTATTGCAGAGTACCGGCGGCTGATGGTGACGCGATATTTGCGGCCGGCGCAATTCGGGTTGGCCTTGGTGAATGGTCCCGTGCCCATCCCCGGCGCGCGCAAGTGGCGGCCGCGCCTGAAGAATTACGTCAATAAAATCGAGCAACTGCTTTACTACGTGGATATTTACGGGCCGTATGTAAATTTGGATTGCCGGTTTGAGACGGAGCGGTCGTTTGAATTGTTGGAATCGCTGGAGCCGGAGGAGCGCAAGCAGTTCGATTTTGATCCGCGCGTTTTCCATTGGCGCGGTTACTTGCAGGATGTCCACATTCCGGGTTTGAAGCGGAACATTTTGCGGATGGACACCGTGCCGCGGACGGGTGCGAGCCAGGGGCGGTTGTTGGAGGAGGAGGGGCAGGGGGCGAAGGCTGCGGCGGCCCCCACCATTCGCGGGGTCCCGCAAACCATTGTGGACATTGCCCGGCGCGGCGCCGAGCGTTTTGGGGCGAAGACTTTTTTAGAAATACGCCGAACGCGTCCTGAAAACGGCGTGGCGCACGTGCGGTTGAGTTACGAGGACTTTTGGAAGCAATCGGGCCGGCTGGCGCGCAAACTGGGGGCTTACCTGAATTTGCACATAGGGGACCGTGTGGCGCTGATGGGTGAGAATTGCCCCGAATGGTCGTTGGCCTATATGGCGATTGTGCGCGCCGGGGCCACTGCCGTGCCGTTGGATCGGATGATGCCGTCTGCCGAGGTGCGGCGTATTTTAAGGATGGTGGAGGCGCGTGCGCTGATTGTCAGCCCGGGTTGTTTGCAGACGCTTCGGCAAAACGGCAACGGAGGGCCGGAGTTGCCGTTGTGTTTGAATTTGCTTCAGGATTTGGAGCCGTTCAACGGTGCAGGATGGCCGCATCCGGAGGCCAATCCCGACACTCGCACGCTGCGTGATCCGGCACCGGAGGCCTTGGCCTCGATTTTGTTCACCAGCGGCACGACAGTGGAGCCCAAAGGGGTGATGTTGACCCATGCGAATTTTGTGGCCAATGCGATGGCGGTATCGGAGGTGTTGGAGCCGTTGGAGAGCGATCGTTTTTTGTCCGTGCTGCCGTTGCATCATGCCTTCGAGTTCACCGCCGGTTTTCTAATTCCCATGCTTGGCGGGGCTACCATTTACCATCTCGAAGTGCTCAAGGCGCAAGAGGTGTTGGATGCGATGCGGTTGAATGAAATCACCGTGATGCTGGGGGTTCCGCGCTTGTTCAAATTGTTCCGTGACGGCATCGAGAGCCGGATTCAGGCCGCAGGATTGGGGGGGCAGGTTGTGTTGGAGTTGGGTGAGCTGGCCTGCCTTGCAGGCGAGGTGTTTGGGGTCAACTGGAGGCCCAGGATATTCCGCAAAGTCCATGAGGCCTTCGGTGGGCACATCCGCGTTTTTGTATCGGGCGGGGCCGCGTTGGACCCGGAGATTTTCCATTATTTCAAGAGGTTTGGTTTGACGATTTGCGAAGGGTATGGATTGACGGAGACCTCTCCTGTTTTGAGTGTCAATCCGTTGTGCGCCCCCAAGGCGGGCTCGGTGGGGCCGGTTATTCCGGGCATGGAAATCAACATCCTGCCGTTGGAGGCGGATGAGGAAATTGGGGAGATTTTGGTGCGGGGGCCGTCGGTGATGCACGGCTATTATCAAAACCCGCAGGCCACCGCTGCGGTGTTTAGCGAGGGATGGTTCAAGACCGGCGATTTGGGGCGGTTTGATGAGGACGGTTACCTTTACATCACCGGACGCCTGAAGGACATCATCATCACCAGCGCCGGAAAGAATGTTTATCCGGACGATGTGGAGCATCATTTACAGGGCATTCCGGGCGTCAAAGAGCTTTGTGTCATCGGGTTGCCGGGACGGGACGGGCAAGGGGAGGAAGTGACGTTGGTGGTGGTGCCGGAATCAGCGGAGGCTCGGTCCGGCATTGAGGCGGCGGTGGCGCAAATTTGCGCCGGGCTGCCCAGTCATCAGCGGGTCAGCCGGCTGGAGTTTCAAACGGAAGAGTTGCCCAAGACCACCACCTTGAAGGTGCAGCGTGCCAAGGTGCGCCAGCGGTATCTGACCGGCGAGCGCGCCGCCAAACCGGCGCCCACACCTGCCGTGGCCACATTGGCGGCCACCGCCGGGGAGGCCTTGGCCGATACGAGCGCGGTGGCCGTCGAAGTGGCGCGGGCTGTGGCCCGTGTGGCGGGAAACATTTCACCTGCGGAGGTGGAGCCTCACCATAAATTGCAGATGGATTTGGGGATTGATTCCATTGGCCGGGTGGATTTGCTCCAAACGCTTGAAACACGTTTTTCAATCTCCCTGCCTGCGGGTACCGAGGACAAGGTTTTGACGGTGCAGGACGTCGTTGGTGTGGTGGAGCAGGCCCGGCAGCAGCAAGCAGCGGCGCGTCCCCGGCGGGTGCGGCGATTGTGGGAACGTGCCCAGGTCCCGCGAGATGCACTTGAAGCAGGGATGCGGCATACGCGCACACGGCTTATTTTGCGTGGAATTTTTGAGGCCATCACCGGCTTCATCATGAGCACTCATTTGAGGGTGCGGGGAGATGGGTTGGAGCATTTGCCCACCAATGGGCCGTACATCCTTGCGGCCAATCATTCCAGTCATCTGGATTTGCCGGCAGTGCGCAAGGTCTTGGGGCCTGCGGCGCGGCAGCTTCATGCGATGGCGGCGAAGGATTATTTCTTCGACACACCGTTCAAGCGCTGGTTTTTCACGACGTTTCTCAATGCCTTGCCGTTGGATCGCGAGGCCAACGCCGCCGAGAGCCTGGCGGTGTGCAAAACGGTACTCGACAGCGGGCGCTCGATTCTCATCTTTCCGGAGGGCACCCGTTCGATTACAGGCGACTTGCAACCTTTCAAACCGGGCGTGGGTGTGCTTGCAGTCGAGTTGGATTATCCCATCATCCCGGTCTGGATTCAGGGGGCGCATGATGCATTGCCCAAGGGGCGCTTCATTCCCAAGCCCGGGCGGATTGAAGTGCGCATCGGGCCGCCGGTGGATTTTTCGGCGTTGCGTGCGCAGCGTAATCAGGCATCCGTCACAGACCTTTACCGACGGGCGGCGTTGGAGTTGCGAGCGCAGGTGGAGGCCTTGGCGGACTTGCCACCGGTCAAGAATGGTGCTTGAAAAGGCGGGCGTGCCAGCCGTAATTGAGAGCCATGCAAGATGCCCGCTCTTTTGTTGTTGTGCTTGTCACCGCTCCAGACTTGGAGGTGGCGCGCCGCCTGGCGCGGGCTGCTCTGGAAGCGCGGCTGGTGGCCTGTGCCAATCTGGTGCCCGGTGTGGAATCGCATTATTGGTGGCAGGGCAAACTTGAGAGCAGCGCGGAGGTTTTAATTGTTTTCAAAACTACGCGCCGCCGCTTGAAAGCGCTGGAGAGTCTTGTCTTGGCGCAGCATCCCTACGATACACCGGAAATTATTGCTCTTCCGTTGCAACAGGGCACGCCGAAGTATCTTCGTTGGCTCGGACAGGAGGTGGCGGCTCCAACTTCAAAAAGCCGGTCTTAAAGTGGATGAGGTAAGGTAGGCGGAGTTACATCGGCCTCCAATAACCAGTCCACGCCCAACCGACGCCATTTGGGTTGTATGAGTTTCAGGACCTGGTCCCAGTCATCGGCCCCTTTGCCGGCCACGGCCCGAAGCGAGGCGCCGCCGCCAAGGATTTTTGGGGCATAGAAAAAGGCAATGCGTTGCGCCAAACCTTGAAATAGAAAGGAGGCCTGCGTTTCACCGCCGCCTTCCACCAACAAGGCGGTGATTTCGTGCTCAGCCAATTTTTTCAAGAGGTGGTGCAGGTCGAATCCATCGGAATGCAAGGGGATTTCCCAGATGTTGGCATGGCGCGACAGGGTTTTGACGCGGCGGGCTGGGGCTTGCGGGCCGACTACGATGATGGTTTCCGTGTGGGGGACGGGCTGTAATACTTGGGCATCCACGGGGGTGCGAGCGCGTGGATCCAAAATGATGCGCCGCCAAGGATTCAGACGTTGCTGTGCCTGTGGGAGGCGGAGAGTCAATGAGGGATTATCGGCCAAGACGGTGCGCACGCCCACCAGTACGGCATCGTGGGCCAGGCGCAAGTGCATGGCATAATGACGCGCCGGTTCACCAGTTATCCATTGGGAATGTCCCCGGGCGTCGGCGAGTTTGCCGTCCAAGGTCATGGCGGCCTTGACGGTCACCCACGGCATGCGGTGCACAACCCAATGATTAAAGGCACAGTTTAATCGTTGTGCTTCTTCAGCCAAAATGCCGGTGTCCACGCGAATGCCGGCTTGGCGCAGAATTTGGAAACCACGGCCAGCGTGGCGGGGGTTGGGGTCGGTGGCGGCCACCACGACGCGCCGGATGCCTGCCTGCAGAATGGCTTCGGTGCAAGGAGGCGTGCGGCCTGTGGTGGAGCAGGGCTCCAAAGTTACATAGAGGGTGGCTCCGCGTGTGGTATGACCGGCTTTCTTTGAGGCGTTGAGGGCCTCGATCTCGGCATGGGGCCCCCCCGCCCGCCTGTGCCAACCGCGCCCCAGGACGCGGCCATTGCGCACAAGCACAGCACCGACCATGGGGTTGGGAGAAGTGCAACCCAGTCCCCGTTGCGCAAGTCGCAATGCCTGCCGCATGAACTGCACATCTTGGGGAGCGGATTTCATTTAATGATAATGGCGCGTCAGCCTTTGATCATGAACAAAGCCTCGGCGAATTGTTGTGCATCAAAGGGCTGGAGGTCATCGGGTTGCTCGCCGACACCCACAAATTTCACCGGCAAGCCCAATTCTTTTTGGATGGCGACCACCATGCCGCCTTTGCTTGTGCCATCGAGCTTTGTTACCACAAGACCGGTCACGGGGACGGCTTTGGAAAATTCGCGCGCCTGGAGGAGAGCATTGGTGCCTGTGCTACCGTCCAAGACCAGCAACACTTCGTGGGGAGCGCCGTCAAGTTTGCGGCCGATGACGCGGTGAACCTTTTGCAACTCCTGCATCAGGTTGTGGCGCGTGTGCTGGCGGCCGGCAGTGTCCACAAACAGATAATCCATTTTCTGCGCGACAGCGGCGGTCACCGCATCATGGGCAACGGCGGCCGGGTCCGCGCCATGGGCGCCCGCGATGACCGGCACCTGGAGGCGTTGCCCCCACAACTTGAGCTGCTCGACGGCAGCCGCGCGAAAGGTGTCACACGCGGCGAGCATGGGGCGGCCCCCGTCTTGTTGGATGCGCCAGGCCAGCTTGGCGGCGGTGGTGGTTTTGCCGGTGCCATTGACACCCACCAATGTTACCACGGTGAGGCCATCCACGCGGTTGAGGCCGGCCTTGGCGGAGTTCATGCTGGCGGCGACTTCACGTGCGGCGATGGCAAAGACGTCCAGACCGGCGCTTCCCTGGCTTTCGTAAGCTTTTTTAACGGCGGCCAGGATTTGCTGGGTCATGGCCACGCCGAGGTCTGCCCCGAGCAGGGCGGCCTCCAGCTCCTCCATGGAACTGCCCGTCAGGCGAGGAGAGCCGGTGACAATGCGTTTGATTTCATGCACCAGGTGGTCGGTCGTTTTCTTGAGACCGGCCTTGATTTTGTCAAAAAAACCCATGAGTCCTTTCTGTAAAAACGGGTGCGAGGCTGGCCAACCGGGGCTGTTTTGGGGGAGGACGGTTTCGGCAGTGAGCCCGGCTGAGCCTCCCGGTTCAAACCTCCGCCATGTGGAGGCGCGCCCGGTATTGGTTGGCGACCACGCGCATTTCTTCCACATGAGAATACGGCAGTTTGATGGTGCCAATCAAGGGACGCCCCTTGTTGTATCCGTGGCAATCAGAGCCGCCGGTGATGAGCAACTCGTACTGTTCGGCCATTTGCACATAGTGTTCGCTGGTGGCGGGGGAATGGCGGCTGTGATAACACTCGATGCCGTCCAGGCCTGCTTCCACCAACGGCGCTATGATGTCGTCCGAGCGATTTAATCCGGGATGCGCCAGCACTGCGACACCGCCGGCTTTGTGAATCAGTTCGATGGTATCCACGGCGCTCATTCGAAATTTGGGCACCCAAGCGGGGCGGTTTCTTTTAAGGAACCGTTCGAAGGCTTCCTCCTGGCTGGCACAGTAGCCGGCTTCAACCAAGGCCCGTCCGACATGGGGTCTGCCCGGGGAGCGGCAGTTGGCAAGTTTGAAGACCGCCTCGGCTTGCAGGGGGATGCCGAGGTCATTGAGGCGGCTGACCATCTCGCGAATGCGGTCTTGTCGGACATTTTGGAACTTGCTCATCTCGGCGCGAAGATTGGGGGCGTCCGCTTGGAGAAAATAACCGAGAATGTGGATTTCAGAGCCATCGAGTTCAGCGGTGAGTTCGGTGCCGGAGATGCATTCCATGGCACAGGCTTCGCAGGCAGCGGCGAGGCGGGCGCAGCCTTCCATGGTGTCATGGTCGGTCAGCGCGAGGACGGAGAGTCCCCGTTGCCGGCCTTCGAGCGCCAGTTGTTCAGGACTGAAGGTGCCGTCGGAGAAGGCGCTGTGTAGATGTAAATCCGCAAACATGACTGCTTATAGATTAGCATGGATATAAATCGCCTCAATCTTCCTTTTGCGACGGTTTGCCTGCCACTTGGCGGGCAGGGCGCAGGATTTCGCTTTTTACCTTGTCCAAGATGCCGTTGACGAATTTGCCGCTGTCTTGGGTGGAGAATTTTTTGGCGATGTCCACCGCTTCGTTGATGCTCACCACCGGCGGGATGTCGTCGCGGTGGAGCATCTCATAAATGGCCAGCCGCATGATATTGCGGTCCACCGCGGCGATGCGCCGCAGGTCCCAGTTTTTGCAATGCTTGCGGATCAAGGCATCGGCTTCGTCGCGGTGTTCGATGGCTCCACGAATCAGGGGCTCGGCAAAGGCGCGCACCGCCAATTCATCTGCCGTGGGCGGTGGAAGGGGGAGATTTTGGCCCCAGGTGGCCTTGTCGTGTTCCTGCTCAATCATGGCCTGGCGCTGGGTATGCCAAAATAATTCCAACGCCGCCTCGAGGTCTTCCGGCGGGTTCAGGTCGTATTGAAAAAGAAATTGGACCGCACGCTCGCGGGCTTCACGTCGCTTGCCCATGGCACCATTGTGCATGAAGCCCCCACGAGGGCAAAGGGAAAAACAGCCGTGCCACTCAACCTTCCTTTGGAGGTCCAATTTTGTGGTCTTTGGATCTGTTGCGGTGGCGCCAGCCCAGGAGGCCGGCGGCGGCCCCCACGCATCCCCAACCAAACCAATCCCCGTGACGATGATAAAAGGTTGTAGTTTGCCGGCTCTGTGGGGGCAGTGGCACGGTGACCAGGTGCCAACCCTCTGCGTAGATGGAGGGGCGTTCGCTGGTAGTGTGGCTTTCCATTTCGCGGATGCGTCCCAGAGCATCCACCCAGCAGGTGCGTCCGTTGTTGGTGCACCGGACCAGGGGGCGGCCGGTTTCCACGGCACGAAAGACGGCATTGGCGGCGTGTTGATAATGGGCGGCACTTTCGCGAAACCATCCGTCGTTGGTGAGATTCAGGATGAAATCGGTGTGGGCATCCACCGAGGAGCGCATCAAAGCGGGCAGGACATCTTCAAAACAAATCAGCATGGCCATGCGCACGTTGGCGCCACCGGCGACATTTAACGGCCACTCAAAAAAGACTGCTTCACGCCCTGGGGTGAAACCTTCGCCCACCGGCAGCAAATTTTTAAGGAAAGGCAGCCATCGTACAAACGGGACGTATTCACCGAACATGACCAGGTGGCGTTTGGCGTAGCGACCGCGGATTTCCCCCTGGGGGGAGACGAGAAAGGCGGCATTATAGTAGTGCACGGTTTTTTCATCCACCGGTTCGGCGTCATCGCTTCCGACAACCATCCAAACGTTGCTGGATTTGGTAAGGCCGCTCACGGCGGCCCAGACGTTGCTGTCGAAGCGCAGGAAACCTGGGGCCGACGCCTCGGGCCAGACTAATAAATCGGGACTTGCTTGCAGGGCCTGTTGGGACAAGTGGACCAGCCGCCGCAGCCGGGTTTCGTCTTCAGCGCTGTTCCAAATCAAAGTTTGCGGCACGCTGGGTTGAAGCAAGGCCAACCGGACCACCGGAATAGAAGGAGGCTCCATTTGACGGTAACATTCACGTGCACCCCACAGCCACACCAAGGCGACGATGACAGCGGGGAGCGCCAGCTCACCGGTCAACCAGCCCTTGCGCGAGGGGAAACGGGCCATTCCCGCTGCTGCCACAACCAGAGCCAGTGAGGCCCATGCGACGAGAAAAGAGATGCCGTAAACGCCGGTGATTTTGGCCAGTTGCACCAGTGGTAAAAGCGTGTATTGGGACGCTCCCAAGAGGTTCCAAGGGAAACCGGTGAGCAAACGTGCGCGAATCATTTCCAAGGCCACCCAACAGAGCGCTGCTGCCACCATCCACGCCATGCGGGTGAGCCGCGGCAGGGAGAGCAACCGCGCCAGACCGCGGTCCCACGGCGGCACAATGGAGGTGCTTGGTTTGGTTGGGCTTCCCGGCAATAACTTCAAGCAGGCCCAAGTCCATGCGCCTTGGTACAAAGCCAGATAGCCGCATAGCAGCAGCCAGCCCAGCACCGGCCAGAACGCCACCGGGATGAACAATAGCCAATGAAGTGACACCGCCCAAAAAACGAAGCCTCCCCAATAGCCCGCCCAGAAAGACTGCGCAGAAGCACAGCCAATGGCGGCTATGGCCATGAGTCCCGGGGCGACCCAAGCCAGACCGGCGACTTCCGGCTTTGGGTAGGCCAGCGCCAACAGGGCTCCTGCCAAAGCGGATTGGACCAAGGGTTGGCGTAATGCCTTTTTCCAAAAGGACACCACGACGGCAGGATGCCTTGGAGGCGGGTGGGTTGCACGAAAAAATCATGCGGTCTGCAAACTAATGGGAATGTGAAGGTGGTTTTCGAGATTGCCCCAAGTCATTCTTGAATCCTGGCCTGAGCCTACTATTGTTACGGCCCATGCGGATACTTTCTGGCATACAACCGTCGGGGGCGTTGCATCTGGGCAACTACTACGGGATGATGAAGCCGGCCCTGGAATTGCAGGACAAGGGGCAGGCGTTTTACTTCATTGCCGATTATCATTCCATGACCTCGCTCTTTGATGCGGAGGAGCGGCGTCGCAACACCCTTGACGTGGCGTTGGACTTTTTGGCGTGCGGACTTGACCCACAAAAAACGGTGTTTTTCAAGCAGTCGGACATTCCGGAAGTGACGGAATTGACGTGGCTGTTGCACACGGTGACGCCGATGGGGTTGTTGGAGCGGTGCCATAGTTACAAGGACAAGGTGGCCAAGGGTATCAGCTTTAATCATGGATTGTTTGCGTATCCTGTACTCATGGCGGCGGATATTTTAATTTATGACTCGAATTTGGTGCCGGTGGGCAAGGACCAGAAGCAGCATCTGGAGGTCACCCGCGACATTGCCATCAAGTTCAATGAACTTTACGGCAAAACGTTTGTGTTGCCCGAGCCGATGATTCGGGAGGAAACCGCCGTGGTGCCCGGCATTGACGGGGAAAAGATGAGCAAAAGCTACGGCAACGCGATTGAGATTTTCGGTGAAGAAAAAGTCCTGCGGCAAAAAATCATGAGCATCAAGATGGACAGCCGCAGCGTGGCGGAGCCGAAACCGGATGCGGATCAAAATCTGGCCATCCGGCTTATGAAACTTGTGGCACCCCCGGAGGTGGCGCGGGACTACGAAGAGCGGCTGCGTGCCGGCGGTCTGGGCTATGGGGAATTGAAGAAGGCCCTTTTTGAACAGTATTGGAATGCATTCGCCCCTGCCCGCCAGCGTCGGGCGGAGCTGGTCCAAAATTTGGACTATGTGCGCGAAGTGCTCCGCAAAGGAGCGGAGCGTGCCCGTGCCGAGGCGGCCAAGGTGTTGGCCCGCGCCAAGCACGCCGCGGGATTGGATTGAGTAATTCCGGGGGCGGTTTTTACGCGCAGCGCAGGACGATTTTGCCCGCCAGCGCTCCAGATTTGCGTAGGGTGCTGTCTTCCTGCAAACGGTGTGCGGTGGCGGCTTCCGCCAAAGGCAACACGCGGTCTATGCGCGGTTGCAGGCGTCCTTCCGCCAGCCAGCGATTGATGTCCTTGGCGCAGGCTTCTTGTTCTTCCGGAGTGGCGTTGAACATCGCAAAGCCGTGGAGGGAGCAATCCTTGACGTAAAAGGGACCCACTGGAAAGGCTGGGCGCGCATCGCGTCCCGCCATGACCACCATCCGCCCGCGGCGGGCCAGGCAACTGATAGCGCGGTCAAAGTCTGGTTCGCGCTGGGTTTCCCACCAGATTTGCACCCCGTTGGGGGCAAACTGGCGGACGGCTTCGGCGACATCCTGTTTGTTATATTCAATCACGTAGTCGGCACCCAGTTGGCGGCAGATGGCCGCCTTGGCCTCGGAGCCGGCGGTGGCGATGACGCTGGCTCCGGTGATTTTGGCCATCTGCACCACCATAGACCCCACACCGCCGCTGCCGCCGTTCACGAACAAGGTTTCGCCGGCACGCAAACCGGCATTGCGGAAAAGCCCCAGATGAGCCGTGATGCCCACGAGGGCGACGGCGGCCAGCGCTTCGTCCTCCACACCGGCTGGGGCCGGGTACAGCCAACATTCATCCACGGCGGCAAATTCGGCGAAGGTGCCTTGGCGTCCGAGCAGGCCTTGGTTGCTGCCCCAGACGCGGTCACCGGGTTTGAAGCGTCTCACTTTGGAGCCGACAGCCTCCACGACTCCCGAGAGGTCACAGCCCAAGATGTACGGTTTGGGCAGGGGCATGGGGACAATGCCAGCGCGCAGATAGGTGTCTATGGGGTTGACCGAGACGGCCGTGACCCGCACCAAGACTTGGTGATCTTGGGGAACAGGCACGGGAAGTTCACCATAACGAATGACCTCCGGTGGACCGGTTTGCTCGATGTACGCCGCTTTCATGGTGTCCGGTTTCATGGGAACAAATTATGCCCGCAGTGCGTTGACATGCAACAGTCAAAGCATTGTCTGGGGCGGGGGACATAGAAGTCTGTTTACAAAAAAACCGGCGACTCTTGCGGAGTCGCCGGTTGCGATGACAATTTTAAAGAGAGGCTTACAGACCCTTTTTGAGGATCAACTTGATGAGGTCGGCCACGCGGCAGCTATAACCCCATTCGTTGTCGTACCAGCTTACGAGCTTGAAGAAGTTTTTATTCAGCTCGATGCCTGCGCCCGCGTCAAAGATGCTGCTCAATGAGCAGTGGATGAAGTCGGTGCTGACGACTTCGTCTTCGGTGTAACCGAGGATGCCCTTGAGGTAGGTTTCGCTGGCGCGCTTCATGGCGGCGCAGATTTCAGCGTAGCTGGTTTCCTTTACGGTTTTGACGGTGAGGTCCACCACGGAGACGGTCGGCGTGGGCACGCGGAAGGCCATGCCGGTCAACTTGCCCTTGACCTCCGGCAGAACCAGCGCGACAGCTTTGGCGGCGCCGGTGGAGGAGGGAATGATGTTGATGGCGGCGCTGCGGCCACCTTTCCAGTCTTTCTTGCTCGGGCCGTCCACTGTCTTTTGAGTGGCGGTGTAAGCGTGGATGGTGCTCATCAAACCTTCGGCGACGCCGAAACCTTCTTTGAGCAGCACGTGCACCACGGGAGCCAGACAGTTGGTGGTGCAGGAAGCGTTGGAAATGATGTTGTGCTTGGCGGGGTCGTACTTGTCGTCGTTGACGCCGAGCACGACGGTGATGTCCTCGTTTTTGGCAGGGGCGCTGATGATGACTTTCTTGGCGCCTGCGGTGATGTGCCCGTAGGAGGACTTGGGATTGTCCTTGGCGGCATCGGTGAAGAGGCCGGTGGATTCGACCACGAGGTCCACGCCCAAAGCTTTCCACGGCAACTCCGCCGGGGTCTTGGCGCTGACGACTTTGATTTCCTTGCCGTTGACGATGAGGATGTCGTCCTCGGCCTTGTCGGGGCTGGATTTCTTGGAGCCGACTTCACCTTTGAAAGCCCCTTGGGTGGAATCGTATTTGAGAAGATAGGCCAGGTTGTCGGCCGGGACGATATCACCCACAGCGACGACCTCGACGTCTTTGCCAATCATGCCTTGTTCCGCGATGGCGCGGAACACCAACCGGCCGATGCGGCCGAAACCATTAATTGCGATTTTGGTAGCCATAGTTATTTCAAGTTCATGTCTTGCGCCGGGCGGCCCCGCCCGCTTAGGAAACGGCATTGTTAGCCGGGCATGGAGTATCGTCAATGATGAATTAGAAAATATTTTAGGTCCGGGGCATCTAAAACCTTTGAACTTCTCTGCAGGGTAGGATGGGGTTAACCTGTTTGCATGGCCGAAACATTACAAATGCAGGTGCAGGGGGCGCCGACTGCACCGGTGCTTGTATATCTACCCGGCCTGCATGGGGATTGGCATTACAATGCAGGATTTCGACAGGCTTTGGGAGGCGGGGTGCGATTGGTGGAGTTTGCCTATCCCCGAGACCCGAGTTGGAAACTGGCCGACTACGTGCGGGAGCTGGAGGGGTCCCTGCTGAAGCATGGCATAATGCAGGGGTGGTTGTTGGGCGAATCGTTTGGGTCCCAGGTGACTTGGGGATTGGTGGAGCGGGCGGAGGTGCAATCGGCTCAAGGCCAACCCCATTTTAGACCCACGGGAATCATCCTTGCCGGTGGCTTTGTGCGGTATCCGTTAATGTGGGGGGTGCGATTGGTGCGCGGGACGCATCGCAGTTTGCCGATGGTGGCAGTGGCGGCCTTGTTGCGTGGTTATCTGCGTTTGCTGCGCTGGCGGCATCGGCGGGCGCCGCATGTGCGCCAGAGCTTGCAGGAGCATCAGGATTTCCAGTCTCAAGAGTTGGCGCGTCAGGCCATTTTGAGCCGGTACGACATCATCCTGGCCCATGACCATCGGCCGTTGGCCCATCGGACGCGGGTGCCGTTGTTTTATTTAACCGGCTTTTGGGATCTAATTGTGCCGTGGTTTTTGGTGCAGCCGTGGCTGCGTCGGAATTGTCCCGGTTACCGGGGCTGGCGGCTCGTCTGGAATAGCGAGCACAATATCCTGGGTTTTCAGCCCAAGATATCGGCGGAACAAGTCCGTGCTTGGATGAAGGCTTGTGGCGAGCCTGTGGACTGAGGGGCAAATGCACGAGCGGCGGTCAGGCGCGTTCGATGTATTTGCCGGTGCGGCTGTCAATTTTGATTTTCTCGCCGGTCTTGATGAACAGCGGCGCTTGGACCACCAGCCCGGTTTCCAAGGTCACGGACTTCATGACGTTGTTGGCAGAATCCCCGCGGATGCCCTCGGGGGCGTCCACCACCGTCAGGACGACGCTGGCGGGCAATTCCACCATGACGGCCTTGCCTTCCACGAAGGTCACGGTCACCGGCGCGTTTTCGGTGAGGTAGTTGACGGTGTCGCCGAGCAGTTCGGGGGAGAGATTCACCGTTTCGTACGTTTCGGGGTCGGTAAAGACGTAGTCTTCGCCGTCCTTGTAGCTGAATTCCATTTTGCGGGTGACCATGGGCACGACGTCAATCCGTTGGGTGGAGGAGAAACGGACATCGGAGGATTTGCCCGTGCGGATGCTGCGCAGGGTGGCTTGCACGAAAGCGCGCAAGTTCCCCGGCGTGCGGTGCTGGGTATCCAAAACCACACAGATATCGCCATTGTACTCAATGGCCATGCCGCGGCGTAAATCGTTAGCGCTTGCCATAATAATAATATAACAGTCTGTCGTTCATTGTTGAGCGTCCTGAGGGTATTTTGACACCTTGTCTTGCCCGACGCAACAGGGCGGAAAACTTACCTTAAGGCTGGCGCTTTGCAAGTCCCCTTTTTACGGCAAGACGAAAGCGGGCTTAAGGGGGTTGGTTTGAGGCGGAAGGTGATGTGTTAGTGGAGGGGTGGCTGGCGAGAATGACGGCGGCCACGGCTTCGGCAATAGCGGCATGGGACTTTTCGGTGATATGCCATTGACCGTGGGGCCTGAAAATGGTGGTTGGGTCGGGAAAATTGCCAAAAAGGTTTGTGCTCCACAAAACTGCATGGCTGGCAGACACTACTACATCCTTTAATGCCGGCGGGATGGAGGGGCGAAAGGTGGCCGGGCCGGTGCGATGGGGCACTTCGACAATAATCAGCTTTGCCCCATGTTCACGACAGGTGCGGCCCATGCGCTCCAGCAGGGCGGCGGTCAATTTTTCTTGATAAGCTTGGACTGCGGCATTTGTTGGGGTCATGCCCACCGCATATTCCACCGGTGCGGCTTCTGCCATTTTTCGAGACAGCCGGTTTTTCATGGTGGTCCAAACGAAGTTCATGACCATGCTGTACAGGTAGGAATGTTGGCTGAGCCAGCGGGTCACGGGAAAGTCATTAATGGGTTTGAGCGCACGCACGCCGGGGGCATGGGCGAGCTTGTTGGTGATTAACTGGTCATTTTGGAGCCCGAACAGACCGCATTTGACATTGTCATCGAGGTCATTGGAGTAAAAGGCAAGCACTACATAATCCGGTTGGTATTTCAAACCTTCCTGTTCCAGAAAGATAAGTTGTTCGGCGGTGCCGAAGCCGGAGATGCCGGTGTTAAGGGCTTCCAGGCGATGGCCGGAGCGGGAGGCCAGTTGTTCCAACACTTTCGGGTAGGTGGCATTCTGGTCACATTCAAATCCCTGCGTGTGGGAGTCACCGAGGCAAATCACTCGGCAAACGCCGGGCGGTTTATTGTAAGAGTAATCCCGGGTATCCCGAAAGCCTTGGGCATTGATTTGGAAACGCCATATGCCATCCACGCTGCGATGGAAGAAGGTGGTGTTGGGACGGAGACGGCGCAACGTAAAAGGGCCATATTGGGCTTCTTCATGAAAACGAGGGAACAAGATGATTTGATCGCCAAACACCAGCCGGACAAAAAGCTCAGATGCGCCCAAAAAGACCACCACAAAAAGGAGGATCATCAGGGCGGCTGCGAGGCGGCGTTTGCCGGTTTTGGTCATGTCAAGATTGGCGGCCTGTCATTTTAGGCAGCCGTGGCGGCCCTATTAACAAGCAACGAAATCCGGTGTCAATGGCAAAGCCCCAGGACGAGCTACTGCCGGTTGGTGGTCGGATGGTGTTTCGAAGAAAGATTGAGGGCGAAATGCGTGTTGCAACTTTGGTTGCATCACGGCAACATAACGGCTGGCGATTGACTGCAGATTGGGCACCAACATGAATTTGACCGACGAACAAAAGGCTGTTGTCAGGCAATGGATCGAAGACGGGCTGAAGTTGTCTGAGATACAAAAACGACTTGCCAGCGAGTGGGGCATTCCCATGACGTACATGGAAGTGCGGTTGCTGGTGTCTGATTTGCAGGTGATGCCCAAGGATCCAGAGCCTCCCACGCCGCCCCCCGCCCCTGTGGGAACTGCTCAAAAGGCATCCGCTTCGCCGGCAGAGACGGATCAGGAGGCAGATGAGGAGGATCTGACTGACGCTCCAGCCGGGACGGGTAATGTCCATGTGACTGTGGATACGGTGGCCATGCCGGGTGCCGCGTTGAGCGGGCAGGTCACTTTTAGCGACGGCCAGAAAGCCCAGTGGTATTTGGATCAATATGGCAGGTTGGGAATTGCCCCCGCTACGAAGGGATACCGGCCGTCTCCGGCGGATGTTCAGGCTTTTCAGATGCGCTTGCAGCAGGAGTTGGAAAAATTCGGGTACTGACGCAGGTTGCAGCCTGGCAAGCTTTCCGAGAAACGTCATTCCCGAACAAAGGGAGTTTAGCCGCGATTGTGGGCGTGTGACGCAGGTGGTGAAAATTTTTCACGCACGGAATGTTAAGGATTTTTATTGAGTGCAGGTTGCAGGGGGCATGATTAGAGAGCGGAGTTTATTCCTTGTTTTTTGCGATGACGGTTTGTCGTGGGGCTTGGGGTGGGCTTGGGTTTGGGGATGGGTCAAACTTTAGGCGGGCAGCGAATAGGGATTGACCATTGCTGCAGGAGCGGTAGCTCCGAGACCTTTGAAGCTCTAAGTATATGGTAATCAATGGGATGTGGAAAATTAGGGGGTTGTGGCTTTCTGGAGAAGGGCGGATTAAGTAAAGAAAACTGTCATTTTACGAGTAAAAGCGCGTTAAATCCGCGCAAAGTGCGTTGCCCTCACGCTGGCTGGGATTGGATGCATGGCTGAAATTGAAAAAAAAAGTGCTTCAATTCTGGCATCATGCTTGCTAGTAAGCAGGCGTCGGACATAAAAATAGAAGACAAAAACGGTTTTATGAAGCACACGCGCACACAAAAATTCGGGGCCTTCACTCTGATCGAGCTGCTGGTCGTCATTGCCATTATCGCCATTCTGGCCGCACTACTGCTGCCTGCTCTTGCCCAGGCCAAGAAGCGTGCACAACGCATCTCTTGCGTGAACAACCTCAAGCAGGTGAGTCTGGGATTCCGGATTTTTGCCAATGACAATGAGGATCGGTTCCCCTGGCAATTAACCAATAATGCCCCTATAGGTAATTATTTCATTTGGGCTGGAAACGAGCTGGCCAATCCCAAGATTTGCGTTTGCCCGGCTGACATGGGCCGTAATCCGGCGCAGAGTTTCTCGAACAACGTGACTTTTGTTGCGAATCAACATTTGAGCTATTTCGTCAACCGTCAATCACGCGATTCGGAGGCCAACAACCTGATGCTGGGTGATCGTGATTTTAGTGGAAATGGTACAATCACTACATGGAATAACTTGAGCTGGGACAGCGGCAGCACGGATTTGCACGAAGCCAACGGCAATGCGGCGCTGAGTGATGGCAGTGTGCAGCAGTTTACGGCGCGTTCCTTGCAAAAGGCTGTGGAAGCCGCCTTGCAAGCTGGTTATAAGATTGATGTGGCCAAGCCGTAATAACGCTGAAAATTAAGCCAAGAGTCTTGACTGGAACAGGCACCCGTGATGAGCGGGTGCCTGTTTTATTTTTAGTTGGGAGAGGGGGAAGAATGGAGAGCCCTCACCCTGGCCCTCTCCCTGAGGGAGAGGGGATGGATCGGAACCTCACCCTAGCCCTCTCCCAGAGGGAGAGGGGATAAGACAGGTCCATCACTTTCGCTCGGTTTCTGAGGGGGAGGGTGACAGAATGGAGGGGCTTGTCGTCGTTTGATGGGGTGGGGGTCCGGCGTCGCTCCGCGACGCGGGGGTGTGTTGGAATGGGAACCGCGGGCTGAAGCCCACGGCTACAAGCCTAGCCTCGCTGGCGCGAGGCTTGGATTTTTTCTTGAGGTTTTCCCCTCACCCTTGCCCTCTCCCAAGGGGAGAGGGGATGGATCGGAACCTCACCCTAGCCCTCTCCCAGAGGGAGAGGGGATGAATTTGACCCTCACCTTGGCCTCTCCCTAAGGGGCCTCTCCCTAAGGGAGAGGGAAGAAAGGTCCATCACCACGGCCATCTCCTAGGAGGGGGGCGAATATAAAAAAGTGGTACATGTCTTGCTAAATATTGTTGCGTGGCAGTAGTAATTGCTGATACAGTGAACACATCAACCAACAACCGATTTATGAAACGCACAACTCAGTCCTCCCGCGGGGCATTCACCCTGATTGAATTGCTGGTGGTGATTGCCATTATTGCGATCTTGGCGGCCTTGTTGCTGCCTGCGCTGGCCCAGGCCAAGAAGCGCGCTCAGCGCATTGCCTGCGCCAATAACTTGAAGCAGGTGGGGTTGGCTTTCAAGATTTGGGCCAATGACAACAACGGGCGGTTTCCGTGGCATGTCATTGCTGCGGACGGCGGTTCTTACGCAGCAGCGGGTGCGTGGGGTCATTTCATGGCAGCCTCCAATGAGCTGCAAAATCCCAAGGTCATTCGTTGCCCAACTGATACCGATGCCGCCCCTGTCACCACGTGGGAACCCAGCACCAGCGGGAGTGACAACCTTCGTAACCACATGGACAACGGCGTGAGCTACGGCGTGCATTTGGAATCGGTGGAAAAAGGTCCGGTGATGCACATGTCCATTGACCGGAATATCCGCGGTGGTGAGCGTGCGACTTGCAATGGTGGTCCTGCCGGCCCTGCAAACCGGTCGGTGCCGGTGGTGAAGTTGAAGGTTCCGCCTGCTGGCAATTTCAACACGCGGTGGGCCCCTGATGTGATGCACATGGGCCAAGGCAATGCCGTTTTGACTGATGGCAGTGTGCAGCAGTTCACGCAAAACAGTTTGGTGCGCCAACTCCAAACCAAAAACATTGATGGCAGTATTGACGGCAACCTCAGTAACTGCACTCAAATGCCACGTGCTTTAACGCCTTGACGGCTCGGAGTTTAGGTTCCTCCTCTCCAAACGGCCCTCGAAAAGAGGGCCGTTTTTTTTGTGGTTGGTGTTCGTTGGGGCCAGTGTTGAGCTTTCCCGAATCTGATTTTGGGGATAAGTAAAAGTTGCAAATCCCCCTTGCGGTTTGGGCGGAGGTGTACTTTTTTTGGAGCATGGAAAATGCGCCCGTTCGCACGACCGGATTAAACCGCCTGGCGTGGCTAACAGCTTTGGCCTCGCTGGGACTAATTGGCATGGGGGGCTTGGTGACGAGCCACGGGGTGGGAATGGCGGTGCCGGACTGGCCAACCACCTACGGCTACAATATGTTCCTGTTTCCCGTATCCCAGTGGGTGGGGGGAATTTTCTATGAGCACACGCATCGTTTATGGGCCTCGGGTGTGGGTTTGCTGACCACCATTCTGGCGGTGTGGATGTGGGTGCATCGTACGTCCACACTTTCGCGGAAAACCTTGCGAGTTTTGGGAGTGGTAGCCTTTGTGGGGGTCTCGGTGCAAGGAGTGTTGGGAGGTTTGCGCGTGACGCTTATCAAGGATGAATTGGGGATTGTTCATGGGACGTTGGCCCAGCTTTTTTTGGTGCTGGTGTTTGGGATTGCGTTGTACACCTCGCGATGGTGGCCGCGCATTGAACAATCTCAACACAGGCTGGCTTGGGGGGAGCATCGGTGGTGGTTGACGGCGTTGGCAGCCATGACACTGCTGCAGTTGGTGTTGGGGGCCACGATGCGGCATCAACATGCCGGATTGGCCGTGCCTGATTTTCCGTTGGCCTATGGACGGATTTGGCCGCCGACTGACCCGCAGTTTTTAGAGACCGTGAATCAAACGCGGTTGGACTCGCGTGACTTCAAGCCCATTACAGCGGCGCATGTGTATCTGCACATGGCGCATCGAGGGATGGCATTGGCGTTATTGGTGGGCGTATGCGCATTGGCGTGGCGGTTGCGGAGGCGGTATGGCTCACGTCATGCGCTCACGGTGTGGTCGTATGGTTGGGTGGCATTGATTTTTGGGCAGGGCTTGTTGGGGGCGGCCACTGTTTGGAGCAACAAAGCGGCGGACATTGCCACCATGCATGTGGTGTTGGGTGCGGTGCTTCTCGTGTACGCCGGCCTGCTTTCCTTGGTGGCCTGGCGATTGGCCCGCGCTTCACAGCTTGAAAAGATGCAATCTCCCAGGGAGAGTTCTGTGTCACTGGCTTTGGCATGAATTCAGAAGTTCTCATTTCTTCAACCTCTCGCAGCCGTTGGCTGGACAGGGAGTTTGTGCAGACGATGGCCGAGCTGACGAAAGCGCGGCTGAATAGTTTGGTGCTTTTGACAACGGCGGCGGGGTATTACTTGGGCAGTAGCGGACCGCTGGATGGATGGGGTTTGGCGCGTGTCCTTGGTGGTACGGGTTTGTTGGCCGGGGGAGCGGCAGTGTTGAATCAATACTTGGAGCGAGATTTTGACGCATTGATGACGCGCACGGCGCATCGCCCTCTGCCGGCGGGCCGGGTGAAGCCCGAAAGTGCGTTGCTGCTTGGTGGGTTAATGGCGTTGGCGGGGCTGGTTTATTTGGCAGCGGAGGTGAACCTGCTGACGGCGTTTCTGGGAGCGGTCACGCTAATAACTTATCTTTTTATCTACACGCCTTTGAAGCGGCGGACCATCTGGAACACGGTGGTGGGGGCGGTGCCCGGGGCCTTGCCCCCGGTGATGGGATGGGTGGCGGCGCAGGGGCGTCTGGATTGGGGTGCGCTGGCGGTGTTTGCCATCCTATTCTTTTGGCAGGTGCCGCATTTTTTAGCGATTGCATGGTTATATCGCGAGGATTACGCGCGGGGGGGCTATGTGATGTTGCCGGTGGTGGACTCGCAAGGGGGGCGGACGGCGCGCCATGCGCTCTACTACACCGTGGCCATGATGACGGCCAGTGTGTTGCCGGCTTTGCTGGGTTTGACCGGCGGGATTTATTTGGCGGGAGCGCTGTTGTTGGGAGGGTTGTTTTTATCGGCCACGCTTTGGTTTGCGCGGTGCCTGCATCGGTCATCAGCACGGGCCTTGTTCCTGGCCAGCATCCTTTATCACCCGGTGTTGGTTGGGCTAATGGTATGGGACAAGATTTAACAGAAGATTTAATAGCCGCCTGCCGGCATTTGACAGCAGGACAATCGGGAACATTTTTAGCGGATATTTTCGCCTGTCAAAAGACAGGTTGAGTCATTGGGCAATCGCATGGATATGCAGTCCGAAACGGCTACTTTAGAACACGCACATTCAGCGCCGCATGGGCATGAGGCACATGCGGGGCATCACGCGCCGTTGAGTTTTTGGCGGCGGTACATTTTTTCGGTTGACCACAAGGTGGTGGGGATTCAGTACGGCATCACGGCGCTGGTGTTCATGTTGATCGGATTTTTCCTGATGCTGTTGATGCGCTGGCAACTGGCGTATCCCGGTCAGCCGATTCCTGTGTTTGGGCCGATGTTGGAGGCAGTGCTGGGGGATGTGGCGCGCGGGGGGCGGATGACTCCCGATTTGTACAATTCCTTTGGTGCGATGCACGGCACCATCATGGTGTTTTTGGCGGTGGTGCCGATGATTGTCGGGGCATTGGGCAACTATCTGGTCCCACTCCAAATTGGCGCGCCGGACATGGCGTTCCCCCGTCTCAACATGATGAGCTACCACATTTATCTGTGGGGAGGCTTGGTCATGATGGTGAGCTTTTTCATTCCCGGCGGCGCGGCACAGTCGGGATGGACAAGTTACTCTCCGTTGGCGGTGGTGGTGCCGACGATGGGGCAGACGTTTTGGTTGATTGGCATGGTGCTGTTGATTACTTCGAGTTTGCTGGGTTCCATCAACATCATCACCACCATCATCCAATTGCGCGCGCCAGGGCTGACGTGGATGCGCCTGCCGTTTTTTGTGTGGGCGCAATTGGTGACCAACTTTTTATTGTTGCTGGCTTTTCCGCCATTGGAAGCGGCGGGGATTATGCAGTTGATGGACAAGGTGCTGGGGACAAGTTTTTTCATGCCCACGGGGCTTGTGGTGGGGGGGCAACCCCTGGATGTTTCCGGGGGCGGCAGTCCTTTGTTGTACCAGCATTTGTTTTGGTTTCTGGCGCATCCTGAAGTGTACGTGTTGATTTTGCCGGCGATGGGGGTGTTGGCTGAGGTAATTTCCACCAACACGCGGAAGGCGATTTGGGGTTATCGCTTGATGGTGTACAGCTCGCTGGCGTTGGGCTTCCTCTCGATGATTGTGTGGGCGCATCACATGTATCTGACGGGGATGGGCACGCGGTTGAGCACGTTTTTCCAGACCACGACGATGATTATCTCGATACCTTCGGTGATCATCATTACCTGCTTTTTCGTTTCACTGTGGGGCGGCTCCATTCGTTTCAATACGCCGATGCTCTTTGCTCTGGCATTTCTGCCGATGTTTGGCATCGGGGGATTGACCGGTTTGCCGCTGGGCTTCAGCTTTAGCGACATTCACCTTCACGACAGCTATTACGTCATCGGGCACTTTCATTACGTGGTGGCACCCGGCACCATCTTCGCGATTTTTGCCGCGGTGTATCATTGGTATCCCAAGGTGACGGGACGATTCATGAACGAATTTTGGGGGCGGGTGCATTTTGTTCTGTCCCTGATATTCATGAACCTGGTTTTCTTCCCGATGTTTTTGCAGGGCATTTACGGGATGAGCCGCAGGATGTCGGACGGTGGCGCGACGTATGCGCAGGCGGACAATCTGGCGGTGGTGGGGCTGCCGCAGTGGGTGGTGGATTTGAACATCAACATCACGCATGCTGCCGTGGGGCTTATGCTGGCGCAGATTCCGTTCGTCATCAATTTCTTCTGGAGCCTGCGGCACAGCGCGCCGGTGAAATCGGACAATCCGTGGCAGGCCACAACCTTGGAATGGCAGACACCTACACCACCGGGGCATGGAAATTTTGTGGAACCAGTGCGGGTTTATCGGTCGGCCTACGAGTACTCAATTCCCGGGCGCGAGACTGACTTCACGCCGCAAAACCAGCCCCAACCCGCCCGTTGAATTTGATTATGTCCACCGCAGCAATGGAAATACCGTACACAGTGACGCCCCGGCGCGAGACCGGCTTGTATAATGGGAAGCTGGGGATTTGGATGTTTTTAGCCTCCGAAGTCATGTTGTTCGGGGCGTTGTTTTCTTCTTATGCCGCGTTGCGCACGGGGGCGGATTTCTGGCCTACACGGATGATGAGCCTGGCGATGGGTACGATGAACACCGCCATCCTCATTTCGTCGAGCATCCTGGTGGTGATGGGCTGGACGGCGTTGAAGCTCAAACAATTTGAAAAATTCAAACTCTACCAAGGGCTGACGCTTCTTTGTGCGATCGTGTTTTTGTGCATCAAAGGCATCGAGTACCGGCAGAAATTTATTCATTACGAGGTTTGGCTGACGGATCAGGGCGTGAGCCGGTTGATGGAACAGCATCCGCATCATGAGCAATGGCTGAAGAGTCCCGGTGTGTTTCCGGGCCGGCTGAGTGTCACGGGGCACTTGGAGGGGAATCCCTGGCTGTTGACGCACAAAAAACTCAAAGCCAAAGGCGTGCAGGAAATCACGCTTTACCCGGATGTGGCTGGCGGTGGACACGCGGAGCCGGTGAAAATCTCCGTCAACGAAATTTTCCGCATGACGGCCTATGCTCCGGCGCACAGTAGTTATTTCGCAATTTATTATGCATTGACGGGGCTCCATGCGTTGCACGTGATTGGCGGGATCATTGTGATGTCCTACCTGTGGGGGCCGGGGCGGCGGATGTGGTTGACGGAGCCGGAGCGTTTCACCAACCGCATCGAGTGCTCGGTGGTGTACTGGCATTTTGTGGATTTCGTCTGGTTGATTGTGTTTCCGTTGTTCTACCTTTTTTAGCGCCCAACCATGCCACTCAAATTTCTACACATTTTTTTCATCACGGCGGCGTTTCTGCTGACGCTGGGCCTTGCGGCTTGGGCGTTCCATATCTACCTTAAGACGGGCGAAACCAGCTTTGCCGTGTACGGGGGCGGATCGGCGGTGTCGGGCATCGTGTTGTTTGGATATGTGATTTATTTTTGGCGCAAGATGAAAGGCATACAATGAAGAGGCGTTCCTTTCCATTTTCGTCGTGGGCATTGGTGACGATGTTGTTGTGGTGTGCCTGGCCGCAGTACGCCACCGCCTGCGCCACCTGCTTTGGCAAGTCCGACTCCAAACTGGCCGACGGTTTGAACATGGGCATCTTTGCGTTGTTGGGCATGGTGATGCTGGTGCTCGGATGGTTGGCGGGCTTTTTTATTTACCTTTCGCGCCGGGCCGCACGTGAGACGGTCCGTGCGCAGAATGAATTGTCACAATCTGCAACCGTGACCCACTCATGATGTTTTTGGCCAACTTGGTTCCGATGCCGCCTCTGGCCTCACAGCACGGCCAGGATGTGGACCGGCTTATCAATTACCTGCACTGGCTGATGTTGGTGTTGTTCATCGGCTGGGGAGCGTATTTCATTTATGTGTTGTTCCGCTTTCGGCAGACCAAGACGCCGAAGGCCAATCACCTGGGGGCGCAGACCAATGCGCCCAAAGTGCTCGAGTTGGTGGTGGCGGGCATTGAGACGTTATTGCTTTTGGCCTTTGCGTTGCCCATGTGGGCGAAGTTGACCGATCCCAAGAATATTCCCAGTGGCCAGGCTGCCACTCAGGTGCGTGTGACCGCCGAGCAATTTCAGTGGAATTTCCGTTATCCCGGACCGGATGGTGTGTTTGGACGACAGGACATCAGTTTGGTGTCGCCTTCCAATCCGTTAGGCTACGATGAGAGCGATCCGGCGGCCAAGGATGACATTACGCCGCCGATGGGTGAGATGCATGTGCCGGTGGGCAAACCGGTGGTGGTGCGGTTGACGAGCAAGGACGTGATCCACAGCTTCAAAGTGGTGGCGTTTCGCACGACGCAGGATGCCATTCCCGGGGTGCCGGCGACTTTTCAATTCACACCAACGCGTGTGGGACGTTACATGATTACGTGTGCACAACTGTGCGGGAATGGTCACGCGAAAATGGCCGGGTATGTGGTGGTGGACACCGAAGAGGATTACAAGAAATGGCTGGCCGAGCGAAGCAAGGCTGGAGTGGCCACAAGTTTTGAATGATTCAATCGGCGGGGTTTTCGCCGGCGGGAAAGCGGGGAGCTTCTTACAACTCGTAGTCTTCGTAATGCTTGAAGTGCGCCGCCAAACGTTCTTGGAAACTCTCGCTTACTAAGTCACAAAGCTGCGGCACACTGTTATCCGCCAGCGAATACCAAACGGTGTTGCCGTCTTTTCGCTTGGCCAGAACTCCTGCACTGGTGAGGGCGCGGAGATGTTTCAGGAGAGTGGCCTTGGTCATGCGGAGGCGGGATTTTAAATCGGTCAGTGACCGCTCTTTGACTCCGTCATCCAATAAATCAATAATCTTGAGGCGGTTGACATCTCCCAAAAGGCGGAAGCGGGCTGCGATGACATGCAACCCTTGATCCGCAGGCGCCCGGCTGACTGGTTTTTTCCCCATATTTAGCCTAAACCTGACCGTTACGTTGCTGAGTTCAACCTAAGAGCAGGCTGGCGCCTTGTCAAATATGGACGTGGAAAAAACTGAATTTTACGGCCGATTACGTTTCCACCAGAGTTTCGATGGCCGCGGCAATTTCGGTTGAATCCACAAGCGGACCGCCACCAAGCAGAGGGCGTGGGGCCAATAAAATTGGAAAATCGGCCTGGTCCACAGGGACAGCCCCATGAGACCCTTTGACCAGCGAGGCATTCAAAGGGATGACGTCCATCAACATGCGGAAGCCTAATTTTTTTTGGAGCAGCCGCCAGGCCACTTTGAGCTTGGGAAAGCGCAGGGCCGGGTCGAGAAAAAGTTCCACCGGGTCGTAGCCGGGTTTGCGATGAATGTCCACTGTCCGCGCAAAATCTGGAGCGCGGTTGTCATCCAACCAATAATAGTAGGTGAACCATGCTTGGGGGGCGGCCACGGCTACCAGGTCTCCTGCGCGGGGATGCAGCAGTCCGGCGGCGGCCAATTCATCTGGCCCCAAAAGTTGTGCCACACCGGGGATTTGTTCCAGAAGGCGGCGGATGGTGGATTGGTCTTGCCGATTTTTGAGATAGATGTGTGCGACTTGATGGTCGGCTACCGCAAAGGCGCGGCTTGCACCGGCGTCCAGCAATTCACGGCCAAGCTCTTCCTTTACGGTCAGCCAGCCTTCGCCGCGCAAGGTGCGGTTGATGTGCACAGGCTGGCTTACGGGTGTTAAGCCGTACTCGGAAATCACCATGACCGCCACACCGCGTGCCTCAAAGAAGTTCAGCAGTTCAGCCAAGATTTCGTCCACTCGCCGAAGGTCTTCTTTAATGGCGGGGTCCTGCGGGCCGAGCCGTTGCATGGAATAGTCCAAGTGTGGCAGGTAAATCAGGTTGAGGTGGGGTTGGTAACGGCGTTCCACCCATTGGGCTGCGGTGGCAATCCATCGGCTGGCAGCATCGGGTGGTCCTTGATTGGAGTCCGTGCCCGCAGCAGGACCCCAAAAAGTGGGGAAAGGGAATTCACCCAAATCACGTTTGATTTCAGGGCGCATCTCATAAGGCCATGTGTAAATGTCGAAAATTTTCCGACCATCGGCGGGATACATGGGGCGGGGGGTGATGCTCCAATCGGCCGAGGAATACATGTTGAACCACCAAAAGAGCTTGGCGCAGGTGAAGCCCGGGTGACGCTGGCGGAGGCGTTCCCACACTTTGGGGGCGGTGACCAGATGGTTGGATTGCTTCCAGAAATGCACTTCCGCCAACTCGCGGTTGTACCAACCGTTTCCAACGATGCCGTGCTCGGAGGGTCGGCGGCCTGTGAGGTAGTTGGCCTGCGCGGTGCAGGTGACCGCCGGAAAGGCCGGCTTTATGGTGGCCCTCCAGCCGCTTCGCCACCATCGTTGCAAACGAGGCATGCCGCCTGATTCAAGCAGGCGGGAGGTCAGTCCCACGACATTGATGACGGCAACCCGCTGCATGCCTGCATTTGGAAATACAGCAACCGCAAAGCGATGTTAACAGGCTGGTTGATTAGCCCCGACGGCCCTTGAGCGGCTCACGCCAGTTTAAAATGTAATCGCGTTGCTGTTGGGTTTCCGGGCTTTCGGGAAATATGGCGGACTTTTCAACGCTCTGCCAAAAGCGCGAGAGCTCGCGCAGGGCTTGTTCGCCTTTCATTCCGTGGCGCACCAGAAAGCAACCCACCACCAAACCGGTGCGGCCAATCCCGCCCCAACAGTGGACATAGACCACGTGACGATCGGCGATGGCATGGTCAATCACGTTGAGGATTTGGACCATGTACTCCGGCGAGCGCGGCACCGAGCCATCGGGAATGGGCAGCCGCTGGTAAAATGGCGTCAATCCCATCGCTTGAGATTCCTCAAACAAAAAACGCTCGTAAGAACGCAGCTCCCCGGGGACAGTGAGATCGAGGAAAAAAGTAACTCCCGCTTCCAGGTATTCGCGCAAGCGTGCTCGTGCTTTTTCGGAACGTTGATGGCCTGGATACTCGCCAGCCATGAGCTTGCCTGGCTTGACCCAGTAGGCATTGGGATTGGGCAATTTGTATGGATTCACCCGGCCAAAAACCATGCGCAAACCTATTCACATTTTGGAAGAACGCGCAAGTCCAAAGCCTGCGATGGTGGCGTTCTCCGACTGAATTTTGAGCAACATTATTCGTACTTCATTTTCGACGGCAATGGTGGTAGGGTATATTCAAATAATACTGGTTTATGCAACTTCATCGGTGGCCGGCGCTTTGCGGAGTGATTTTGTTTTTATACTTGTCTCCTCGACTATGGAGTGCAGCCCCCGTTTTATTCAAGGGACATCCGGTCAATCCCGAGCGCGTGATGGTGAAACTCAAGGTTGACGGAGGAGGTCGGCTTGCGGCTCCCACTGCCCAAGACCTGGCTTTCATGGGTGAAACGTTGCAAGCACGGTTTTCCCTATTACCCCAATGGTGGGTGCTGGAGCAGACGCCGGCGGCCAAGGCGGCTGCAGGTGCGGATGCAGACCCCAAGGCGGAGGCCCGGCGTCTTGAAGAACGGTTGGAAAAATTGCGCCGCAGCGGTTTGTTTGAATTTGTTGAGCCGGACTGGATACTGCGTCTCCACGCCACCCCGACGGATGCCGGTTTTGCCGATGGGCGTCTCTGGGGATTGAGGAATACAGGGCAAAATGGCGGCACTAGTGGTGTGGATGTCGGGGCGGTGGCGGCCTGGGACATAACCGTGGGGAGCACCAATGTTATTGTGGCTGTATTGGACACCGGGATTCGCTACACGCACCAAGATTTGCAGGCGAACATGTGGCGCAATCCGGGTGAAGTGCCGGGCAACGGGCTGGATGATGATGGCGATGGTTACGTGGATAATGTGTACGGCATCAATGCAATCACAGGCTCGGGAAACCCTATGGACGATGAAGGGCACGGGACGCATGTGGCGGGAACCATTGGGGCGGCAGCCAATAACGGGTTCCCCGTGGTGGGCGTGGTGTGGCGGGTGCGGTTGATGGCCTGCAAGTTTTTGGGTGCCGATGGCAGCGGCAAGTCTTCAGACGCTCTAAAAGGCTTGGACTTTGCTGTGTCGAAGGGGGCACGAGTGGTCAATGCCAGTTTTGGAGGAGGGCCTTACAGCCAGGCTTTTTATGATGCATTGGTTCGCGCGCGTGACAGGGGTGTTTTGTTTGTGGCGGCTGCTGGAAATGAAGGCGCGGACAACGATGTGACTCCCGCATACCCCGCCAATTATAATCTGGAAAATGTCATTTCAGTGGCTGCCATTGACCGCACGGGGGCCTTGGCAAGTTTCTCGAATTATGGGCGTAATACCGTGGATTTGGCGGCGCCGGGAGTGGACATCTTTTCGTGTTACAACGGGTCTGATACTGATACCAAGACCCTCAACGGCACAAGCATGGCCACGCCGCACGTGGCCGGGGTGGCGGCGTTGCTGTGGTCGGCACAACCGGCGCTGAGTATTGCCGAGGTGCGCCAGCGTTTGCTGGCCACCACGGTGCCAATGGCTTCCTTGGCCAATCGCACCGTAACCGGTGGCCGAGTTAATGCGGCGCAGGCCCTGCAGGGGTTGTCATCCGATTCCATTCTGTGGGTGACTTCTCCATCCGATGGAGCGAGCGTGGTGGCAGGGTCGGCAACACGATTTACGCTGACAATTTTGTCGGCGACGCCCATCACCAATGCGCAGGTCAGGGCCCAACCTGCCGGACAGTCTGCGTTGTTCATGAATTACAGCCCGTCTGAGAATCTTTATACCGGCAATTTGACGGTGCCTTCTTTTGCAACGAATTTTGAGGTCACGTATTATCTGGATATTCCGGGGCGGTTGACAACCAATTGGGTGACACGACATCCGGTCATAACGCCGCCGGCCAATGACAACTTCGCCAAACGAACTTTGCTGGGTTCTGGCGAGTCCATCAGCGTTACCGGAAACACTCGTCAGGCGAGCCGTGAGCCGGGGGAGCCACAACATGCCGGGAATACTGGCGGCGCATCCGTCTGGTATTCGTGGACTGCACCGCAGAGCGGACGTTACGAACTTCAAACGGCCGGAAGCAACTTCGACACTTTGCTGGCAGTCTATACCGGTGAAACACTGGCCACTTTGACAACAGTGGCTGCCAATGACGACAGCCCCGATGGTGGCACAACCAGTTTTCTTTGGTTTAACGCCACTGCAGGCACCACTTACCACTTTGCGGTGGACGGCTACAACGGCGCCAGCGGCGATTTCCGGCTGGCATTGGCATACAACATTCCAGTTCCGCCTCCGAGCAATGATCAATTTGCAAACAGACTTACGATTACCGGTTCGGTGGCCACGGTTACCGGACACAACCAGTTTGCGACTAAAGAAAGCGGTGAGCCGTTACATGCCGGCAATGCCGGTGGAGCTTCCGTCTGGTGGAAGTGGACAACACCCATCGCCGGGGTGGTCACATTGAAGACCAGCGGCAGCAACTTTGACACTCTGCTGGCGGTGTACACGGGCACGACTGTGGGCGGACTGACATTAGTCGCATCCAATGATGATGACCCTGCCGGGGGCGTCAGCAGCGCCCTGCAATTTCAGGCTGCAGCGGGCACTTTGTATGCGATAGCGGTGGATGGTTATAATGGGGCTCAAGGGAATATCCAATTGAGCCTGTCTGTCGCTCAGGCGCCTGCCCGCCCCCCCAATGACAACTTTGCCAATGCCAGCCAACTCACGGGTACCAATGTAACCGTTTCGGGTGTGAACTTAAATGCCACGCGGGAAAACGGCGAACCGCTCCACGCCGGCAACAGCGGTGGCCGGTCAGTTTGGTGGCGCTGGACTGCTCCCGTCAAAGGCAGCGTCTTTGTCAACACACGCAGCAGCAATTTCGACACCTTGCTGGCGGTGTACACGGGCACGAGTCTGAACACTTTGACCTCTGTGGCAGCCAACGATGATGATCCGGCTGGGGGCGTCACCAGTTACGTTTCCTTCAATGTTCAAGCCGGGCAAACTTATTATATTGCTGTGGATGGTTACCAGAGTGTTCTTGGAGTGACGGCAGAGGGCAATATCACGCTTCAATTGCAATATCTGACGGCGCGACCGGCCAACGATGACTTTGCCCAGCGCATTCCATTAACCGGCCCTGTCGTCCGTACCAGCGGCACCAGCGTGGGCGCAAGTGTCGAGAGCGGCGAGCCGTTGCACAACGGAACGGATCCAAACCGCTCCGTATGGTGGTCATGGCGGGCCCCGCGCGATGGGTATGTGCGCATTACCACGCAGGGGAGCAGCTTCGACACCATCTTGGCCGTTTACACCGGCAACACGTTGGCCACATTGACACCGGTGCAAGCCAACGACGATGGTTTGAGCGCCGCGCCGCCGGATCCGTACTGGAGCGAGGTCTGGTTCCGGGCCGTCTCCAATACCACTTATCAAATCGCCGTGGATGGGTTCGAAGCGGCCTCAGGAGAAATTGTGCTGAACATCTCCCAACAAATCAGCGCAAGCACCTTGTACTTCACCGATTTCAATGCCGGCAGCGGTTTTGTGGCGGGGACTTCGTTGAATGGACAGAATGGCTGGGTCACGTTGGGCGCGACGGAGGCGGCAGGGGTCATCAGTGCCGGGGGGGGCGGAGCACAAAAGGCCTACATTGGGTTTAGTCCAACCTATTCTCCCAATTTCAGCAGGCACTATGTGTGGCGGCCTGTCAGTTACATCCCCGCCACCAACCAAGTGGTGAGCTTCACCACGCGGATGCGGTTGGTGGATTCCACCAATGGCCGTTGGGATCAATTTGCCTGGGCGGTCTTCAATCGCTCGGGAGATTTTTTGTTCGAGGTCCGCTTCCACAATGACGAGGCGCCGGTGGGAATCTATTACCGGCTCAACAACGGCCTGCCGCCGGAGGACACCGGCGTGACAATGCCCAATGACGTGGAGTACGAATTTCAACTGTTGATGGACTTCAAGCGAAACGTGTGGGAGGCCTCCCTTGGCGGCATGACGGTTGTGGAGGGTGCCCCCATCAATGGCGGTTCCAATTCCACCCTGCCGATGGATTTGGGCGAGATTAATGCCGTTTGGTACCTGCTTAATGCTCCCAACGCTGGAAACAACTATCTCTTATTTGATGATTATCGTTTGGACATACTGACAATTGGGCAGCCGCCCTCCTTGCTCAGCGAGCCGCAGAGTGTGGCTGTGACCGAAGGCGCAACGGTGAACCTGCAGGTGCAGGCCGCGGGTTCGGTCCCGCTGTATTATCAATGGAGGCGGGATGGCGAGTTGATTGCCGGCGCCACCAACGCTGCGCTCGTGCTGACCAACATCACCATCAACCAAGCCGGAAATTATCAAGTGGCCGTAAGCAACGCCTTTGGCACCGCGCTCAGCATCCCCGCCGTGGTTCAGGTCAATCGACCTCTCGTGCGGCCGGTGAACGATTACTTTAGCCAACGCACTCTGCTCACAGGTCTGTCCAATTTGGTGAACGTTTCCAACTTAGGCGCAACTCAGGAGCCGGACGAACCCTCCCATGCCGGCAATACAGGCGGCGCTTCGCTGTGGTGGAGCTGGACGGCGCCTGTTACGGGCAGATTCACGGTGTCCACTGTTGGCAGTGATTTTGACACGTTATTGGCGGTGTACACTGGAGGGGCGCTGAATCAGTTGGCGTTGGTGGCGGCCAATGACGATGCCCAGGCGCAACAGCGCGGCAGTTGGGTCACCTTTCTGGCGCAGAGCAACACCACTTACCAGATTGCGGTGGACGGTTTCAACGGCGCATACGGCAACATACGCTTGAGCCTCAAGCCCGACGCTTCGCCGCGGTGGCTGGCACCCGTCCTTAGCGGTGGCGTGGCGTTTGAGTTTTCCGGAGAGCAGGGTTTGAACTTCACCTTGCAAACTTCCACCAACCTGCGCAACTGGGTGACAGTGACCAATTACTTGAACCTGCAGGGCACCGTCCGCCACACCGCCACACCTACCGGCCCCATGCGCTTTTACCGTCTGTTGCAGGAATGACGCGGTGCCGTGCGGCACCGAGAAGAGGTTGCTTGGAGGCCTGCGAAGAGTGTTTTTTATCGAAGGATTGGGGGATGGCTATGGATAAAGAAAATTTATTTAATATTTTTGTAAATAACATATATTAATAATTTTCATAAACATTGACAGAGATGGCGGCAATGGTAGCTTGATTTCAGCATTAGTTGCAGCCAGCCGGGGGCGTGCGCCGCCGGCTGGTTTGTCATCCTAATACAATACATTCGCATGAGCGCGGAGTCGGAACAAGTCTCCAACCAGGCGCCCTCCGGAAATCCGGGACGGGTGGACATTTCGCAGGCGGTCATTCGCATTGCGGGTAATTCGCAGGACGGCATACAAGCGCTGGGCGGTTTTCTGGCGCGGCTTGCGGGGCGGACGGAAAAGGAGGTCATGACCTTCATGACGATTCCTTCGACGATTTCGGGCGGGCCGTCCATATTCCAAGTGCGCATAGGTTCCGGTGAGGTGTTGAGCGCAGGGGATGAAGCGGATTTGTTGTTGGCCTTTTATCAACATTCGTACGAGAACCACATCCATTTTTTGAAGGCCGATGGCATGGTGTTGTACGACTCCGACAACGTGGAGCCGAAGTCGGAATGGGTGGATCGCTGGCGTCATGTGGGTGTGCCGATTTCCACGCTGACGGTTGAGGCGATTGGCGGCACGTCGAAGGACAAGGGGAAGAACATTTACGCGCTTGGGCTCTTGGCGCGGCTGTACGATTTGGACGTGCCGCGATTGGAGGAGTTGATTCGGGAGCGGTTCACCGGCAAGGACCCGAATGTGGTGACCAATGCATTGACCGCGTTCCACGCCGGGTACGGGTATTCACTGGAAAAAGCGCGTGAACTTTATCGTTTCCAACCGGGGACGCCGCATCGGCGTCCGCAGGTGGTGATGAACGGCAATGAAGCGCTGGCGTACGGTTTTTTGGCGGCTGGGGTTCGGTTTGGGGCCGCTTATCCGATTACGCCGTGGTCGGACACCATGGAAATTCTCCGGCGGGAGTTGCCGAAGTACGGCGGTATTTTTGTGCAATGCGAAGATGAGATTGCCTCGATGTGCATGGCGCTTGGGGCGGGTTACGCTGGGCGGGTGGCGATTACCGGCACCAGCGGCCCCGGATTGTCTCTTAAATCTGAGGCCATTGGTTGGGGGGTGATGGCGGAGGTGCCGGTGGTGGTGGTGGATGTTCAGCGCGGCGGGCCGTCCACCGGATTGCCGACACAGGTGGAGCAGTCTGATTTGAACATCGCCTGTTTTGGGACGCATGGAGATGCGCCGCGCATTGTGCTTGCGCCGGCCAATGTGGAGGATTGTTTCTACACAGCGATTGAGGCGGTGAACATTGCACGGCGGTATAATACGGTGGTCACGGTGTTGAGTGACCAGGCCATTGCCACGCGCATTGAAGCTTTTGAAGAGCCTGATTTGGAAAAAATCTGTCAGGAGTTGCCGATTGATTTGACACCGGTGGCGGAGCACAAGCCCTATGATTTGAGTGCGCCGGATGGCATAACCCGTCACATCCCCCCGGGGACGCCGGTGTTGAACGGCAAGTACCCTGTGGCTGCCGGATTGGAGCATGATGAGATGGGGCATCCCAGCGGGTCGCCGAAATACCACATGGCGATGACGGCCAAGCGCCGGAAAAAGATACAGGCATTTGCCGCAACATTACCGGTCCCCGAAGTTTACGGGCCGGCAGAAGGTGATTTGCTTTTGGTTGGGTGGGGCTCCACTCAAGGGCCCATTCGGGAAGCTGTGGACATGGCGCGCGCCAATGGCGAAATTATTTCTTCATTGCATTTGCGTTACCTTAATCCCCTTCCGCCCGGGTTGCCTGAGATTTTCAACCGCTTCCGGGAGGTGTTGGTGGTGGAGATGAATGATGAGGGGATTTATGGATTTGGCCAGTTGGCCATGTTGTTGCGTGCCCGTTATTGCCTTTCGCACATTCATGGCTTGAACAAAACTGACGGACTTACCTTCAAAGTGCGCGAGATTTACGAAGGCGCCAAAGCGCACTTGGCCAAACTGCGGGGCACCAAGCCGGCGCCTGCCACGGTGAGTTGAATTATGATTTTTCTGACATTGTGACGTTATGAGTGAAACCACTGCTGTTCCCCAGGAAAAAGTGGCCGCATTTGCCGTGACACCGGCCGGCACGACTGGCCGCAAACCGCTGACCAAAAAGGATTTGGTGGCCGACCACCCCACCTGGTGCCCAGGGTGCGGGGATTTCTCGGTCCTGGCCATCTTTTTGAAGATGTTGGAGAAGCGGCAGTTGGAGCACGAGAAAATCACCACCGTTTCCGGGATTGGTTGCTCCAGCCGGTTTCCGTATTTCGTGCAGGCCCACGGCGCGCATTTTATTCACGGGCGCACGTTGCCATTTGCCACGGGTGTGGCGTTGACCCGGCCGGATTTGCATGTGTTTGTGTTCAGCGGGGACGGGGATGCTTTTTCGATTGGGGGCAACCATTTCACCCACACAGCCCGGAAGAACGTCCCTTTGACGATGGTGGTTATGGACAATCAGGTCTATGGCCTGACCAAGAAGCAAACTTCGCCGACTTCGCCGATTGGTTACCGGAGCAAGACCGACGTGACTGGCGCGGTGGACCGCCCGATTAATCCTCTCAAACAAGCGTTGGCGGCGGGAGCCACTTTTGTGGCGCGCACCACCCACACTAATCCCAATCACATGCTGCAGATGATGGAGGCCGCTTTTGATCATCCCGGCTTCAGCTTCATTCAGTGTTTGAGTGAGTGCGTGGAGTTTTACGAGGGGGCGTTTGATGCGACCAATCCGCGCAAGGGCGGCCAGTTCAATACCGTTCCTGCGGACCACGATGTCACCAATGAAGCGGCGGCCTATAAATTGGCGGATGAGCCGTTCCCCGGATACTTTGGTATTTTTTATCAAGTGCGGCGTCCCACCAAATATGAGGTGGAGCAGCGCTTGATTGAACAGGCGCGGAAGCCGCTGCAGGGGTTGGCTTCGTGGCAGATTTTGCAAAAGAGCTTCGACAAGATGCGCTGATTACGGCTGGCTCCATTTGGAGCGGCTTGTTTTTGGTGCATTTAAGCGCCCCACGATTTTCAGTTATCCGCCGCATTTTCAGGGGAGGGATTTCCACCTCAAGGCTGGCGCCGGGTCATGCCTTGTGCTATGACCTGCGGGCATTGCCATGATGAAAATCCTTATTGCGGCCATTCTGTTAACGGCGGTGGCTATTTGGAAGCCGCGCTGGTTTTCACGACTCCTGCGGGGGGTGGAAAAAATCACCGGTTGGCTCGGGCGGCATCCGCGTTGGACAGTGTTGCTCGTTGGGGTTTTGACTTTTGGGTTGCATGGAGGCTTGACGTTAGTGGTGGGGCGCTCTGCGCCGCATATTCATGACGAATTTGCCAATCTGCTTGCCGCCGACACTTTCGCCAAAGGACGGCTGGCCAATCCTGCACATCCGCTAGCGGAGTTTTTTGAGGAAATCCATGTCTTATGCGAGCCTCCGGATTCACCCACGCCGGTGCGGATGTCCAAGTATCCACCGGCACAAGGTTTGATGCTGGCGTTGGGACAAGTAGCGGTTGGACAACCGATCGTGGGGATGTGGTTCAGCGTGGCGCTGGCCTGCGCGGCATTGTGCTGGGCTTTTTTTGCATGGATGCCGCCACGTTGGGCGGTTTTGGGCGGGGTGTTGGTAGCGCTGCATCCGGTATTGCTCAAGTGGGGACAGGTTTATTGGGGCGGCGCAGAAGCGATGCTGGGCGGGGCTTTGGTGGCGGGTGCTTTTGGGCGGTTCATCAAGGGACCGCGGCCCTCCGATGGTTTTTGGTTTGCTGTGGGTTGCGTGTGGATGGCATTGAGCCGGCCGTTTGAGGGTTTGTTGGTTGCGTTGATGGCAGGAGCAGGATTGGCGGTGTGGATATGGAAACAGCGGGCCACCCTTGAGATAAAGGTGTTGAGGCGTGCTCTATTACCTGCAGCGATCGTGGGAGGGGTGTATCTCGGTTGGCAGGGATACTACAACGCACGCCTGACGGGGGATTATTTCAAATTTCCCTACATGGTTTATGAGGAGCGATACGCGGTGGCGCCGTTCTTGGTGTGGATGAAGCCTCGCCCGGAGCCCACTTATCATCACGCACTCATTCGCGAACATTTTGTGGGCTATGCGCGCGAGGAATATGATGCTCAGCAGAGCCTCAAAGGTTTTGCCCGGCAATCGGTGGTGAAAATCAAACGACTGGCGAGGGATTACTTGGGCCGCTTTTACATCCTTGCGATTCCCTTGCTTGCTTTGCCGTGGGTTTGGCGGCGGGGCGGCTGGGCGCGATTTGCCGTGGGCTCAGTTTTGGGATTCGGCGTCCTCACGCTTCAGGAGACTTGGATGTGGGATCGGTATGTTGCGCCCATCGGTGGTTTTTTGTTTGTGACGATTTTGCTCGGCTTGCGGCAGTTTTCCGTCTGGCGGCCCGGCGGCAGGCCTTGGGGTCGGGCTATGGTGGTGTTGGTGCTATTGGGCTTTCTTGGGCAAACGGCCCTCTGGATGAAAAGCAGGCGCTGGGAAAACCACCGGCAGGATTGGGATTATCAGCGCCAGCAGATGATCGCGCAACTCACCCGCGAAGGTGGCCAACATCTCATTTTGGTGCGCTATGGTCCCCGCCAGTCCGTGCACGATGATTGGGTGCACAACGGGGCGGACATAGACGGTGCACCTGTGGTTTGGGCGCGTGACATGGGCGCGGAAAAGAATCGGCGGTTGTTGGAATACTTTGCGGGGCGCAAAGTATGGTTGCTGGAATCGGAATTGCCCGTGGCCCAAGTGCGTGACCAGATGAAAACGCCTCCACGACATGAGCTCAAGCCGTACCAGCCTTGATGGGCTGATTTACACGGAGGCTTGCTATCAGGGGCCGCGAGCATAGACTCCAAAGGTATCAGCCTATGCAAATTTTGTTTGGCCTGCTTTTGTTGTTGTGTGTCCTGCTGCCCGCAGGAGTGCAAAGCGCTACCCCGCCAAACGTCATTATCATTTTCGCCGATGACATGGGTTATGGCGATGTAGGTTGTTATGGGGCGCGTGACATTGCCACACCGAACCTGGACCGTTTGGCCGCCGAAGGTGTCAAGTTCACCCGATTCTATGTGGCGCAACCTGTTTGCTCCGCTTCACGTGCTGCTTTGCTTACGGGATGTTATTCGAGTCGTGTGAGCATCCACGGAGCATTGCCGCCACGCTCGAATATTGGATTAAACCCTGGTGAAACGACTTTGGCGGAAGTGCTTAAAAAGCGGGGTTACGCCACTGCCATCGTGGGCAAATGGCATTTGGGTGATCAGGCGCCTTTTTTGCCCACCCGGCAGGGATTTGATTCTTACTTTGGCCTGCCCTACTCGAATGATATGTGGCCGTATCATCCGGAGTTGGTGAGTTTGCCGGAGGAGCAGCGCCGTAAAAAGGCGAACTACCCCGAATTGCCGCTCTATGAAAATGAGCGGGTTAAAATGCAGCCTGTCACCGCAGAGCATCAAACACAACTAACGACATGGTACACCGAGCGTGCTGTGGAGTTTATTGAAAAAAATCGCCGGCGGCCGTTTTTCCTGTATGTGGCCCACTCGATGCCTCATGTGCCCCTGTATGTGTCTGACAAACACAAAGGCCGCTCAGGGCGCGGACTTTACGGGGATGTGATCATGGAAATTGACTGGTCTGTGGGGAGGATATTGGAAACGCTTCAACGTCTTCGACTGGAGGAGCGGACGCTTGTCGTCTTTACGTCTGACAACGGTCCCTGGCTTTCCTACGGCAACCATTCCGGTTCCGCAGGCATTTTGAGGGAGGGCAAAGGTACCGTGTGGGAGGGGGGCGTCCGCGAGCCTTGTCTTATGCGGTGGCCCGGGCGAATCCCCGCCGGTAGCGTTTGCAACCAGCCGGCGATGACGATTGATTTGCTGCCCACCATCGCCCGGCTGGCCGGGGCGGCGTTGCCCACCAATAAGATTGATGGCAAGGACATCTGGCCGTTGATGGCGGGGCATCCGGGGGCGGTGAGTCCGCAAGAGGTGTATTACTTTTATTATGGCCAAAATGAGTTGCAGGCGCTTACCAGCGGGCCATGGAAGTTGATCCTGCCCCACACCTACCGGACGATGCAGGGGCAGGCACCGGGCAAGGATGGTGTGCCGGGCCAATATCGCAACATCAAGCTTGAGCAGCCGGAGTTGTATCATTTGGAAAATGATCCTTCTGAGACCACCAATGTTGCCGCGCAACATCCCGAGGTCATGAGCCGTTTGCTGGCGTTGGCGGAGCGCGCTCGTGCCGAACTGGGCGACTCGCTGACGGGGCGCAAGGGATCGGAAGTGCGCCCTCCGGGGCGCATCACGCAAGCGGCTGTTTCGAAATAACCGCCGGAGCTTCCCAGTTTCCATACCCGACAGGCGGAAAGGAGCCGCAGGGGTAAAGCTGTTTTTTGATGGCGGCAACCTTTTTGCTCGTCTATAGGTTTATGAGGTCAACAGATGCCAAAACATTTATGAAGAACATCTTTTGTCGTACGGGTCTGGCGTTCTTGTGGTTTGCAGGTGCTCTTGCTGCCGCGCCGTTGGGCAGTGCGTTTCTTTATCAGGGCCGGCTGATTCAACAAGGTCAACCGGCGCAGGGAGTTCATGATTTGCTCTTTGTGTTGTATGACGTGCCGACGGGTGGGACGCCGCTGGCGGGGCCGGTGACCAACCTGCAGGTGAGTGTCTCCAATGGCCTTTTCACCACGGAGGTGGATTTTGGGGCCTCGGCCTTCAATGGTTCAGCGCTTTGGTTGGAGGTGTCGGTGCGTCCCGCCGGAGGCGGGGCCTTTACGCGGCTTGATCCGCGCCAGCCCATTCAGGCCGTGCCCCATGCATGGCACGCGGTGAATGCGGGGGTGGCCATGGCCTTGACGGCCAACGCGGTGAACACGGCCTCCCTTAAGGACGGGGCGGTGACCGTTTCCAAAATTGCACCCGGCCAGGTGGTCACCAGTATTAATGGGCTGCGGGATGCGGTGAGTTTAAGCGGCACCAATGGCATCACGGTGACTGCAAGTGGCAACGGCTTGATCATCGGGGGGGGCGCGGGGGGCGGAAGCGGCTGGGCTCTGAGCGGCAATGCAGGCACCACACCCGGCACACATTTTTTGGGCACCACCGATGCGCAACCGTTGGAGCTGCGCGTCAATAACACCCGTTTTTTGCGCGCTGAACCCACTGCCAGCGTGCCCAATTTAATTGGTGGCGACTCCGCCAATCTTGTGTTTCGGGGAGCAGTGGGCGCCGTGATTGGAGGTGGCGGTCAAGGTAGCGAGGCCAATGCTGTTGGTGGTTCTTTTGGTTTTATTGGAGGAGGACGATTCAACCTCGTGCATAGTAATGCGAATGAATCTGCCGTTGTGGGAGGATATGCCAATGTCATCTACACCAACACATGGTCATCGTTCATTGGAGGTGGTGCCAACAACTGGATTGACAGCTTCAGTCATTTTTCCGTGGTGGGCGGCGGTGAGGATAATTATATCAACACCAACAGCGAGAATGCCGTCATCGGCGGTGGGCGCTACAACACGGTAGGCGTGGAGGCTCCCGCAGGATGGATCGGTGGTGGTGCGTACAATTCGCTTTTGGCCGGGGCTGCGAGTTCCGGCATTGGGGGTGGGCGCTACAACACCGTTGGGGAGGATGCTGCAGGGAGTTTTATTGGGGGCGGTTTGTACAATACCAATCTGGCCAATATTTCGGTGGTGGGCGGGGGCTTTAGCAATCTCGTCAGTTCTATGGCATATGCTGCCACGGTGGGGGGAGGCGAATTAAACTTCATTGGGAACACAGACGACGCAACCATTGCGGGCGGCTATTACAACTACGTGGACGATGACGCACACTTTGGAACGGTGGGCGGTGGTGGCGATAATTGGATACAGCCGGGCGCTGTGTATGCCACCATTCCTGGTGGGGCACAGGCGGCAGCCATCAGTTTTGGGCAGATGGCTTACGCGAGCGGAATGGACAGCACCTGGGGCGACGCACAAACCTCGCTTTACGTGGCGCGGCGGATCACCACCAATGCCACAACTTTGGAATTATTTCTCGACGGTGCCGGCGAGCGGATGTTGGTGCCCACCGGCGGTACATGGACTTTCATGGCGATGGTGGCGGCCCGGAACACCAGCGGTGGCTCCGCCGGCTTCCGCATCGAGGGTGTTATCAAAAACGTCAACGGCACTGTGAGCTTGGTGGGCACTCCCACAGTTACGGCGTTGGGCTCGGATATTGCCGGGTTGGGCAATCCGCAAGCGGTGGCGGACAATACCAACAAGGCGTTGGTCTTGCGGGTGACAGGTGTTTCGGGTCAGCGCATCAAGTGGGTTGCGCGAGTGCAGACGACAGAGTTGAAATTTTAACGCAGCCGTGACGTGGGCGGCTTTCCGATGAGATTTGCCTGACGAACGGCGTAGTGTCTCTAAGGCTTAACCTCCGCCAAAAGTGAGCGGATGATTTGCTCTTCGGGCACTTTTGCAGGCAGCAGGGCAAACAAAGAAGGCCGCCATGGATCGAGCCGGAATTTCAGCTCGCGCGTAAATCCCAGATAGCGTTGGGCCCGCAGGTCATAGACATGCGCTGCCTCGGCCAGAGTGGCGGTGATGTCGGCAGGTTGCTCCAGAGCTTCATTGCCGCCGGCTTGGCGCAAATCTTCGCTCATGTGGTAATCAATGCCACGTTCGATGGCCACCAGCCGGGCACTCCCCAGCCGGTAACGATGTACACGTACCCGGGCCTCCAGTGGCACCGCCACGGGCGGCGTTAACGGGAGACGATGTGTGGCCACCCATTGCGCCCAACTTAAGTCTGGGGTGCTCTTCAGTCGATCGCGTGCGTAAGTGCCAATGTCCCCGCTGCGCGCCCCAGGCGGTTGCCGCCCCGCAGCAGTTTGGATGAACGCAGCCGGCAGCGGCACTGTCGAGGGCAGATGATTTTCCAAATAAAAGCGGGCCGCGTAATTGGTGCGCAGGCGGGCATGAGCATCAAAAAGCCCCGGCAGATCATTGCCGAAAATAATCAGCGGATGATTCGTTCGGTGTTGTGCGGCGCTGATGGCTTCCCGCTCGCGGTCGGACATGGCCCATGAAGAAGGCAGGATGAGCACGCGAATTTCCGACGCTTCCAAGCCGCCCTGCTCAATTTGCTCCTGGCTGATGAAGCGCGGAGAAAAGCCCAGGTCTTGAAAAATTTTCAACCAACTGTTGCGCACTTTGGCCTGATGATTGTGGCTGGCTTCGTAACTGGAAAAACGACGCAGCCATGTGGAGCCATCCACGGTGGATTCGAGCAGCCATGCCACCTGGATGCTTGGTTGGGAGTAGTGCAAAGCGATGGGGTCATATTCCTTGGTGGCCAGCATGAACAAGCGGGCCAACGGCGAGGTCATTTCGCGAAGCACGGGTTCCAAAGCGCGGGCTTTGGGTGTGAGGGGCAGGTCGGGTTGTTTCCAATTCAGGCAGTCCTCGCTCCACCAGATAATGCAACCCCGGTCACCTTGGAGCAGCAAATGCCATAATCGGCGTGCCGCTGGCTCGGTTTCTTTTTCAAACACAGTGGTGAGAAAAACCTTGCCCGGCATGAATGACCCAAAAATTTCGCGGGCGTTGCCGATGTCGTAAGGTTCCACCCAGTCCAGCACCCGCGACAGGCGCCATAAATCATATCCGCCGAAGGCATGGGGCATTTGGGTGCCCTCGATGCCGACTGGCGTCCGCGGGTCCACGAGGCGGGCGGCTTGGCGGAAATCGTCCAAGGCCCGCGCCAGCGAGACATCCATGTAGGTGCGATGGTCAGCCCAAGGCGAGAAGTTCCAGCGGGTGGGTTGTTCGCGGGCGGTGCGTGGGTTGAATTTCAATCGTTGCAAGGCCTGCCAGTCGGGACGTCCCCGGGGCAACGCCTCGCCGCTGGCCATGCGGTTTTTTATTTGGTCGGTGGTGAAGGGCTTGATTTCATCCCATGCGGTGAAACGGGTTTCCCATTGGGCATTGAGCGCCGCCAGGGATGAATAATGGGTCTTGAGCCAATCACGAAAGGCTGTCAGTGCCGTGGGGTGAAAGTCGTAATCGAAAGGATTGGCCGAAATGGTGACCGAGAGTTCATCGCGAATGTCGTACAACAGCGGGGAGTAATCGCGATTGCCGCGAGCAACCTTTTGCATTTCGGCACGTCCCCAAGCACGCCATTGAGGGTCGTCCAGGCAGTAATCGCGCACCAACGCGGCTTCATCGCGCTGATCCTTCCATCCGGTAACGAATTTATCCCAATCCGTCACGTTGGAATGAAATTTGAGGCACAAACCGCGGTTGATGATGTTTTCGACATAATAGGGAAACTGGCTGGCCACCCAGGGGCGAGGGTCCCCGCCGTCATAGACCATGCCGGCAGTCACTCCCATTTCGCGCAGGCGTTGTTGGAAGCGGCTCCATTGGTGGGATTGTTGATGAATGGAATCACCCACCCACATGATAACTTGATAATTAGTCCACGGGCGTAGAGAACTGGCGTTGTCGGCAGCGGTAGCGGCGCAAACAAAGCTTGCTGTGCAAGCCATAACCACAAGGCGGGTGGTATTCATGGCTTTATCCTGCGCCTTGTGGCTTGCAGAAGCAAGATTGTCCAAACCAGTCCAGAGATTTTTGGGGCACGGGTTTATTTTTGACCGGGGTTGATTTTGGTGGCAACATCCGGGCCATGAAAACCCCGTTAAATCGCCGTCGTTTTATTCGTCAGAATCTTTTGCTGGCCGCGGCTGCAGGCGCCCTCCCACAAGTGGTGACCTTTCCGTTGCGCGGTCAGGCTGCTCCCAACAACAAGGTGCAAGTGGCCTGCATAGGAGTGGGACCGCAAGGGCGAGGAGTGATGAGCGGATTTCTTTCGCAAAATGATGTGCGGGTAATCATGTTGGCGGACCCGTTCAAGCCCAACTTGGATGCCGCGGTGCAACAGGTCAACGCCAAATACCAGGACAACGCCGTACAAACCGCTGCGGATTATCGTGCGGTACTGGAGCGCAAAGATATTGATGCGGTTTCCATTGCCACACCGGACCACTGGCACGTGCCTGTGGCGCTTGCAGCGGCCAAAGCCAAAAAAGACATGTACCTCGAAAAGCCAATGGGGCTGTCCATCGAAGAGGATCAGTTGCTTCGGCGGTGGTGTCAGAAGAACAAAATTATTTTTCAATTTGGCACGCAGCAACGCTCCAGCCGCGAATTTCACACTGCGGTGCAGGCGGTACGCAATGGGCGCATTGGACGGTTGCGACAAATCAACGTGTGGTGTTCTGCGAGCCGTCCGGGGGGCTCCACCGAAGTTGTGCCGGTACCGGCCGGTTTGGATTATGATTTGTGGTTGGGGCCTGCGCCGTTGACGCCCTATACGGAGGGCAAGGTGTGTGACACGCCCAAGTCGCACAAGACGTGGTGGTTTAATTACGATTACGCCTTGGGCTTCATTGCGGGGTGGGGGGTGCATCCGTTGGATATTGCGCTGTGGGGCATGCCGGAGATGATGGCCGGGCCGATGACGGTGGAGGGGCAGGGAGTCATTCCCACCACCGGTGCCTGTAACACGGCTGTGGCTTGGGAGGTGTGGTTTGCTTTTGCCAATGGTGTGAAGCTGCGCTATCGCGGCACCAAAAACGGTTATAACGACCCGTCACCTTTGACCGATTTTAGTGACTGGCAACAGCGATACGGAAAGATTGTGGATCACGGCACCGCGTTTGAGGGGGAGTCCGGATGGGTGCACGTTTACCGTGGCGGCGTGTTCAGTCAGCCGGAAAATGTGGTGCAGGAGCCGTTGCGCCCGCAGGAGACGCCGCTGTATCGCAGCACGCATCATCAACGGAATTTCATTGAATGTGTACGCTCCCGACAGCCCGCCATCTGTCCGATCGAGGACTCCGTGCATGCAGACATCCTTTGTCACTTGAGTGATTTGGCAGTGCGCTTGAATCGCCCGCTGCGGTGGGACCCGCGCAAGGAGCAGTTTTTGCAGGATGCCGAGGCGAACCGGCGCTTGAAGATACGCTCAAAACGAAAGCCGTATCAATTTGCATGAAGTTGCCTGCCCAAAGAGCTTGAGAAGGCCGGTAAGATGGCGTAAATGTAAGGAGTTATGAGTGAACAGTGTTGCAACAGCCGTTGCGGCGATGCAGCGGCCGCGAATTTTCAAAGAGGTCTCAACTGCTCCCAAGCGATGGTGGCGGCTTTTGCAAATCGGCTGGGCTTCAGCGCGGAGGTGGCCGTCAAGGCGGCGGCGGGATTTGGAGGGGGATTGGGGCGGCAGGCCCAAACATGCGGGGCGGTCAATGGGGCGTGCATTGTCATAGGTTTGCGATATGGCTCCACCGATCCCAATGACAGCGACGCCAAGGAATTCACCTACCAAACGGTGCGTGAGTTTTGCCGTCAATTTCGTGCACGCAATAAAACTTTGCAATGCCGGGAGTTATTGGGCTGCGACATCAGCACGCCGGAGGGCCTGGCCGTGGCACGGGAAAAGAAACTTTTTGCCACTCAATGCCCCAAGTTTGTGAAGGACGCGGCCGAGATATTGGAGCAATTAATTTAGCCGAAAAGTCCACATACAGTTTTCCCAACTTGGGAAGTGGCCAGCGGGGGACGGAGGCTTTCGGGCATTTTTTGCCAATTTTACTTTCTTGTGCTGACAACAAAGTTGTCCCGCCAATCTTCGCGACATTTTTTTGTTTTGAAAAATGACGGAGCTCACGTCAGCATCCAGCGTTTTGTTTGTTGAGCTGGCAAGCTGCGCAAACCCGAAGACATGAAACGAACACATCATTGTCATGAATTACGGCGGGAACACGCCGGACAAACGGTCACCTTGATGGGCTGGGTCCATTCCCGGCGGGACTTGGGTGGGGTCATTTTTTTGGATGTGCGGGACCGGGAAGGTCGCACGCAAGTGGTGTTTGACCCGTCAGACCTGCCGCCGGCTGTTTTTGATCTGGCCTCCGGGTTGCGGCCTGAATCTGTGGTGCAAATCACCGGCAAGGTGCGGGTGCGTCCCGAAGGCACGGCAAATCCCAAAATTGCCACGGGTGAAATTGAAGTGGTGGCCACCGACTTGAACGTGCTGAATCAGGCGGAAGTGCTTCCTTTTCCGGTGGATGATCCCGATGCTGCGGCCAAGGTCAATGAGGAGTTGCGGCTCAAGTACCGGTACCTGGATTTGAGGCGTCCGGAGATGCTGCGCAACTTGCGGCTGCGCCACAAAGTAGCCACGGCCACGCGGCAATACTTTGATGAGCAGGGTTTCCTGGAAATCGAGACGCCGATGCTTTTCAAGAGCACGCCCGAAGGGGCCCGGGAATTTCTTGTTCCCAGCCGGACCAATCCCGGTCAGTTCTACGCCCTGCCGCAGTCGCCGCAGCAGTTCAAACAGATTTTGATGGTGGCGGGTATTGAACGCTATTTCCAACTGGCCAAATGTTTCCGGGACGAAGACTTGCGAGCCGACCGCCAGCCGGAATTCACCCAAATTGATTTGGAAATGTCCTTTATTGAACGGGAGGACATTTACCAATTGATTGAAGGTTTGTTGAAGCGGATTTGGAAAGTGGCGCTGGACATGGACATACCAACGCCGTTCCGGCGCATACCCTTTGAGGAAGCTCTGAATCGTTGGGGCATTGACAAGCCGGACACCCGTTTTGGTCTCGAACTGGTTGATTTAACCGACGCCTTTCGTGGCAGTGGTTTCAAAGTGTTCAGCCAGGCGGTGGCTGATGGCGGGGTGGTCAAGGCCCTTAATGCCAAGGGGCTGGCCTGCGCGACGCAGGGGCAGATGGACACCTTTACCGAGCTGGCCAAGAGCATGGGCGCCAAAGGTTTGGCGTTTATCAAGGTGGAAGGTGGCGAATGGAAGTCGCCGATTGTGAAGTTTTTCTCCGCCGCCGAAAAGGAGGCGTTGCAAAACCGGTTGGCCATCGAGGAAGGGGATTTGATTCTTTTTGCCGCCGGGCCTTGGCTGGCGTCGTGTGAAATACTGGGCAAGCTGAGATTGTATGCCGCCGACTTGTTGAAGCAGATGGGGCGGTTGAATATTCCTGCCGACCGATTTGATTTTCTATGGGTGGTGGACTTTCCCTTGTTGAGTTTCGACAAGGAACAGAATCGTTGGTACTCCAGCCACCACCCCTTTACGGCTCCGGTGGCGGAGGATATTCCGTTGCTCAAGACCGATCCCAAACGGGTGCGTGGGCAACATTATGATGTGGTGGTCAACGGGGTGGAACTAGGAGGTGGCAGCATCCGTATCCATCAACCGGATGTGCAGAAGACCATCTTCGAGGACATTTTGCAGATACCGCCGGAAGTGGCGCAGGCCCGGTTTGGATACATGCTTGAGGCATTTAGGTATGGGGCACCCCCGCATGGTGGGATTGCTCTGGGTTTTGACCGTTTGATTGCGATTCTTTGCGGCACATCGAGCATTCGGGATGTGATTGCCTTCCCCAAGACGGCCAAGGGCACTTGCTTGATGACCGGGTCACCCAGTGCGGCTGAGCAGCGGCAGCTACGAGAGCTGCATTTGGAAGTTAAATTGGGGCGTGCCCACGGGTCAGCTTCGCCCAAGCCCGCTGCCGGGCCATAGGGTGTGGAAATAACCAACTACTGGTAAAAATTGTACCAGTGCAGCCCGCCGATTTCGGCGGGCCAATTTTTTTACGAAGGACGGATTTGGGCAAAAACCGTTGAAAAACAGGGATTAATAGCAGGTTTGGCGGCAAGGATGGTTTTAAGGAGGCAGCCGGAATGTCCCCGGCATGGTTCATGCTATATACCGATTGGTAACTAGGTTTATGGTTACTGGACTCACACAGTTGCCGCCAACCGCCGTCGCTCTCATGGTGACGGCAAAACGCCCTCTGTACCAATCCCCCTGCGTTGGGTCACACCACCTGGCGCCTTCTTCTTTGGGTGAGTAGTTGTCTGGCGGCCCGGCCGGACACCGGGCCGCCAGTTTTTAGGCCGCCGCTGGCAGGTTACCTCTAGAAAAACTACGGCTGACCAATTTTGACCTTATTCTGGGCGAGCTGCCAGAGAAGTCTTATTCCACCAAATGATGTTGAATGGCGTAGCGCGTGATACTGACCGTGGTGGCGAGGCCGGTTTTAGCCGAAATGCGTGACCGGTAGGTGGCAATGGTTTTGGCGCTGAGGCTTAGCTCGGCAGCAATTTCTTTGGTAGTTTTTCCCAAGGCTACCAATCTAAGCACTTGTAACTCGCGTTCGGTCAGGCTCGCGTGAGGGGCGGCAGGGGTATCGGCGGTAAGGGCGGAGGCCAATTGTTGGGCCAGTGTCGGCGTGATGTACTTTCCACCTGCCAGCACTTTATTCACCGCCGCAATTAATTCTTCCGCTGCGGCTTGTTTGTTGAGATAGGCTTGGGCGCCCAATTTGATGGCACGCAGGGCGAACTCCGCTTCTGGAAAAACCGTGAGCACAATTACAGGCGTCCGCGGACAATGTTTGCGGGCTGTGGTCAAGACGTCCAAGCCATTACGCCCGGGCAGGTTCAAGTCCAACAAGATCAAATCCCACTGGTCTTGAAGAATTTTGGCTTCGGCTTGGGCCGATGTGGCGGCTTCTTCAAAATGTGTGCCGGGCATTTTCTCCGCAAGGAGACTGCGCAACCCCCGACGCACAACCTCATGGTCATCCACTATGAGAATGTTTCTCATGGTCATTTCCCCTGTTGTTATCGGATTGGCGAGGCAGAAAAGCCCTGACACACGTTCCGCCGGATGGGACTGCGGAGAAGGTTACGCTTCCTCCCCACGGTAGGAGCCGTTCTTTCATTCCTAGAAGACCGAGGGCGTTGGAGTGAAGAATATCCTCCTCTCGTATCCCCCGGCCGTTGTCGGTGATAAGCAGTTCCCAACCTTGGGGCGCAGGTCGAAGGGTGACAGTCACCTTTGTGGCCTGTGCGTGGCGGGCCACGTTGGTCAGCGCCTCCTGGGTGATGCGGAAAAAGGCCATGGCCATTTCCGGAGGCAAAGGCGGCTCCTCGTCAGGTAGATTTATTTCGATTTCCAGGGAGGAGCGATCTGCAAATTGACGAAGTTCATGCCGTAATGCGGCGCATAATCCCAATTTGTCCAATACGCTCGGCCGCAATTCTGCGGCCAGGCGCTGCACGCATTTGATGGTATCATCGGTAATGGCGAGGGCATCCTGCAAACGGCGGGCGATGGCTTCGGGAGTGGATTTTTTTGATGGGTCCTGGCATTGACGCATCAACCAATGGAGGTCCATCTTCAAGCCTGTCAGCAACTGACCAAGTTCGTCGTGGATTTCCCGCGCCATCTGGGCCCGTTCGGCTTCGCGAATGTGAATCAGGCGTGCTGCCAGGGCGTGGAGTTGTTGTTCGGACTGACGCAAGCTGGCTTCGCTTTTTTGCAGTGCCTGAGTTCGTTCAGCCACAAGTTTTTCAAGGTTTTCCTGATATGCGCGATTGGCCGCTTCCAGGCGCCGGCGTTCGTCTTCCAAATACTTGATATGTACTGCCTGGCCCACGGTCCGAAGAAGCTGGTGTTTGGAAATGGGCTTGGCGAGGTATTCAAACGCCCTGGCCCGTACGGCTTCCACGGCGGAGTCGAGGGTAGGTTCACCGGTGATAACTATGGCGGGCAGGTGGGGGTGATTGTCTTGAAGATGACGCAAGAGCTCCAGTCCCGAAGCCCCCGGTAAAACGATATCTGTAATCACCACGTCCACCTGCTCCTTTTCAAGGAGTTGCAAAGCACCGGGGATGTCACCCACGCCGAGCACGTCATGACCAGCAGACTTGAGCATGCGCTCCAAAGTCCGCAGCACCGAGGGGTCGTCTTCCACTAACAAAATTTTGGCCATGTAACTACCCTCTTGGGCCCCGTGAAAACCATGCTCAGCCAAAACCAAACCACCGGCGCGTCGTTGGACGAACTGACAAACCTGCCAGCCATGCGCGAGATTGGGGGGCCATCCCCGTGTGAGGGAGGATGTACCCAGCACTCCGGCGGTAAAAGCTGGCCACCCTTCAAACACCAAGCTGCAAGCCATAAATGCCACTGCAGCATCTTGGGATAAATGCTAAGTTAAAATAAACCCACAGGTGCGAGTGAACAAGCAAAAAGAAAAACTGATGATGTTTTGGCCTTTGAGCGATGCATCCCAATTTCCGCGAATTTCCAAGTTTGAATGAATGTTATGTTTGGGAGGTACCTTTTCGTGTTGCTCATTGGCGGCGTAAACGCAGCGGGAAGAGACAATTTTGACTTGTCACTGTGGGGAGTTCATATTATATACACCGTTGCAATTACGTGCGCGGTCCATGCAGGTGGAAAGCCTGCAGAGATCTCGGGTGCCCGCGTGGCGGAATTGGCAGACGCGCTAGATTCAGGTTCTAGTGAGTAACATCGTACAGGTTCAAATCCTGTCGCGGGCACCAATGAACCTTTTAATCAAAGCCCGGCCATTTCTTTTCCAGGGAATGGCGTTGTCAGGCCGGCGGGCGGGTGGATGACAGCGGGTGTCGCATGGCTGTATCAATTCGATTGGCGGAAGCTCAAGATGCGGCGAAGTGGGTGGATCTCCTGAGGGCCACCCTGGGTGATGAATATCCGGCCAAGGACGCTTACCAACCCGCCAGTATTGCAGCCCAATTGGATGCCCAATCGGGGAACGAAACGTGGATTGCTGAGGATGGAGAGCAAATTTTAGCCAGCGCCACCGTTTTGCGTCCCGTCGAGGGCAACATCAATCCAGTAGCCAATATCGGCCGCAACCTCGCACGGCCTGAGGCTTACAGCAACGGAGCGGCTGAGCTTTTGGTCAAGAGTCTGACACAGTTGCTTGACCAACGGGGTCAGATGATAGTCGTGCGGGTGCCGGCCAATGACAATCCCCAGCAGATTATCTACGAACAAAACGGCTATGCCTGCGTGGGCTACCAGCCATTGAAACACATTCTTCGCACGCGCCAAGGGGTGTTGTTCTACGTGCACTCCGCCAATCCCGTATTGGCCTCGCGGCTTCCCATTTCCGAGAGCCTTCCGCAGGTGAGCGATTTGGCGGCGCTGGTGTTTGAGAACTTGAATATTCCCAATCCCTTGACAGTTCGGGATGGCGCGACTGGCTATCCGTTGCAAACGGATATTCAGATTCACGATTCGACACTGGATGATTTTGAGCTGTGGAAAATGCAAGCGCGCGCGGCCAATCCGCTTTTGGAAGTTTCCAGCGGAGGCAATCGTGGTGCGGGATTTTTACGATTGAATGCAGAAGCCCCCTGCAAGGCAATTCTGGGACAACGCGGCTCTCAAATTATTGGCGGGGTGGCTTATTTCAATGATGAGCAGGATCGCTGTGTGCGCATCATGGACAGCTTTGCCACGGACGATTTGTCCACGGGCGCGCTGTTTCACCATTTGGTGAGGATGGCGCAGGAGCAGCTTAGCGCAGCGTATGTGGAAGTGGATATTCTGGCCAACTGCCCCAAGCTGCTCAAGAGCACCGAGCAGTTGGGCTTTGTGCCCATTGCCTATTTACCGGGATTTTGTGTGACCAACAATCGTCCGTCGGACGTGGTCAAGTTGATCAAACTCAACATGATGTACACCACCGAAACGGCGGCGCTCACGGCTCAAGCCGCCCGGATGGTCAAGGTGGTGGATAGCAACTTTCAGGACCAAAAAATTGGCGTTGCCATCATCAATCTGTTGCGCACCTTGCCGATTTTCAGCGGTTTGGGTGATGGGGAGTTGAGGAAAATTGCGCGGTTGTTCACGCAGAAACTTTACCGCCCTGGTGAGCGGGTTTTCAACAAGGGCGATGCCGGCAGCGAGGCCTATATTGTCATGCGGGGGCAAATTGACATCTGCCTTAATGAAGAGTCACGTCCCATCGCCACGGTCAACAGCGGCCAGGTGTTTGGCGAGCTGGCTTTCCTGGACGGATCGCCGCGCACAGCGATGGCGGTGGCCTCGCAAGCGAGCATCTTGTTGGTGGTACAGCGTCAGGCCTTTAATGAATTGGTGCAGCGGGAGCCGCACTTGGGCATGGTGGTGATTCGCAATATCGCCATTGACCTTTCCAACAAGCTGCGGCGGGCTAATACGGCCCTTTCACCGGTCAAGAAGTAGACACCTCTGGCGGATGTTCTTGAGAGAGTTGCCGCCAGCTTGAAGATTTGAAATGGCTGTGCTTTCAGCCGGCCTCAATATGCCACGTCATCTACAAAGGCCCACTCAGGATTGCGGAGGATTGCATTTTCACCTGGGCCGATTTCATTCCAGGAGGTGATGACGTAGAGGCTCTGAGGACCTTTGCGTGCTAGATCCTCATCGTAGTGGAAATTGAAGTGGCCGTTCATGAAGACGGTGGCTGTGACGCTGGCACCGATAAAGTCTTGGGTCTCGTTGCCGCCGCCGCCGAGTTTGAAGTCGGCGTTGGGGGCGTAGATGGTACCTATGAAGGATCCGTTACCTTGGATGGTAAGGGAGGTGTTGCTGGGCAGCCCGTAATAACCGAAGGCATGCGCGCTGCCGTTCAAGTTCAGCACTCCTTGGCCGGCAATCTTGGCGCTGGTGCCGGCCATGTAAATTTTCAGGGAACCTTTGGGGCCTATGGTGATGCCGCCCTTGCCGGTGAAATCAATGCTGTTTTGAACCAGAACGCGCACGTCACCGACCACATAGACACTGCCGCTGAGATTGGCCACGACATAATCACCGGAATCAAACACCATGTCGTAGGTGGTTGTGGTGATGGTGACATTGGTGGAGGTGGGAATTTGATAGGTGTAGGACTGAGGCACTTGGTACGAGTATTGATAAGCATTGTAAGAGTAGGCACCATTGTAAGTTAGGGAATAATTAAAACTCTGGTACACGTAGGAGGAGATGGCCTGGTAATCTTGGTACCACCCCTTGGGATTACTGTTTTTGTAATAACGAGTGACCTCTCCAACGTAGGTGCCGGGATGAGGAGGTTCCCAAGGCCCCGGGTCGCTGTTTTTATCCGGCATCGGTGAATTGGGATAAGGTACTGTGGCCGGGGAGGTATTGGTCTTGAGCACAAAAAAGGTGCCACTGGTGGGCAGGGCAACGTTGGTGACTGTCGTGATGTTGGTGGTTATTCTTACCACATTAGGAGGCAGCGGAACAGGGAGTACACTTGTCGCGACAACAACAGTGGCCGTGGTTACGGGACCAACGGCATTAGTGGGATATTCTGTGCTAGTCCGTGCCACCAGTGAGGTGATGACGCCTCCGGCAGGTAAAGGACTGGGGAGCGTGTCTGTCGTGATGGTGCCGTAGTTGGTGGTGATGGGACCAGCCGGTGGCGGAGAAGGCAGCGTGGGGGTGGTGACAGTGGTCATGCCGTAGGAGACGTTTGTCACAGAAATTGTCACATTCAGGCGCGGGCTTTTGCCCGACGTAAAGGGCACTTCTACATCGGGGAAGTCCATGTTCATGTCGTCTGTGAAACGGCCGGGTTCGATGCCCGTGTTGCCACCAAGCACCCAGGCCTTGGAGCCGATGCTGCTGTTGGGACCGGTGGTAATTTGCCCCCCTGGGCCGGTCGCTACCCGGCCCATGATGTTGGCGTTGCCGGCATCAAAAACATTACCTCCGGCGTTGGTCGCCACATCCCCGTTGTCATTGCGTTTGTTTTTGTCGTAACGGCCGTTGGTGCTGAAGTTGGGATCGGCGGAGTCAAAGCTGTCTGAGGTGACATTGTTTCCGTTGAGATTGATGCTGCCTTTGGCCACCATGCCACGCGCAAACAACGGGCCGCCACGGGTATTCACGCGGACGGTGCGATACACATACGTGCGGTTTTTCCAACCCGCCGTGCCGGCCTGCCCCAGAAGTGTTGGGCTGGAATTTGCGCCAAAAAGGATGGGAGCCGGGGCCCAAGCGGTGCACTCGATTACCGGACGCACAGTCGGCGTAATCGCCACCATGTAACGGCAATCTCCCAGCCAGCGTTTGCGGACGGCGTAGCCGTATTCATTGCGCCAGCCTTGACTGAAGAGATTGGTCAGGCCGTTTTTGTTCAAATGTGCCAGCGCCTCTTCAATCCCCGCCTCGATGATGGGGATGGTGCTGTTCCAGGTTTGCGAGCGGACAACCGAGCGGTTTTGGGCACTCACCAAGGTGAGATAACTGGCCAGGCTGAAGCCGATGATGGCCGTGACCACCATCGTGATCAGCAGGGCGCTGCCCTGCGCCGTGCGGGAAATGGTTGATTGCGTTTTCATAAATTCATCCAGGGCTTAATACCGTGTGGCTTGTTGTTTGCGGATGATCACCCGTGCGGTCTGCACGCTCTCGGTGTTGAAGCGGACTCCGAACAACTTGCGCGAGCAGACCCAGCTGATGTCGATGGCCTTGCCTTCCAAGGTGTCGTTGGAGGGCACCAGGTCGAAGGTGCCGGGTGTCGTGTTGCGTTGGAACATCCGAAACTCCAGCTCGTCGCATTCGGTCAAAAGGACTTTCCGGTCATTTCCCTTGATTCGGACCAGAGTCCGGGAGGATGGGAAATACTCAAAGGTTAAATCGGTGCCATCGCCGTCCACAAAGACCACCTTGTTGGAGCTGAAAAACTCCACGTGGTCCACCTGGCGGATGTCGCGGCTCAAGATATCCAAGGCGGTGCGGCTGCGGTTGTCCAAGTCCACGTAATTGGCCAGCGAGGCAAAACTGCGCCCTGTGTAAAGGGAGAGGCTGGCCAGTGCGGCCATGGTGATGCCTCCGATGGCCATGACGATGAGAAGTTCCGGCAGCGTGAAGGCACGCCGTTTGGGACGAGGATATGCGTTAGAACACATAATTTTGCATGCCGTTGCGGGCGACGTAGCTGCGCATGGTCCGCACGCGGGCCACGCCCCCATTAGTCCAGGTGAGGGAAATGGTGACCAATCGCAATTCATCGTCATAATTGGTCCTCAAGTCCACATTGCTTACACTCAAGCTCCCGAAGTAGGTCACTCCACGGTTGGAAATTCGTTTGGGGTAAAAATGTTCAACAAAGGTTGTAGGGACATCCACCCCGTTGGTGACTTGTTCCCAAGTCTTGATGCGGAGTGTCTCCATGCGCTCAACGAGGATTTGGGTGGCGCGCAAGTTTTCCCGTGCCAATTGGATTACTTGCACGCCTGCCGTGATTCCGGCATAGAAACTGACAAAGGAAATGGCGATGATGGCGGTGGCTACCATGATCTCGGCCAGGGTATAGGCCCGTCGCCATGAATGGCCGACAACGTGGCGATGGAGCACTGTTTTTTGAAACCGAGTTTTCATAATAACTTCGCAAAAATGGACAAAGCAGTTGGATTGCCGTGAATGAAGGGGTTTTGTGACTGCGTACAGCCGCTGACCACAAAACCTCTTGATTACAAGATAGTTAGAGCAGAAAAAGGACACTAGGGACACGTGGAATAAATTATGTCCCTATAGTATTAAAGACTTTAGGACCTATGCTGGGGGCCGAAATGCTTTACGTACAATGCGGCCGCTTGGCTACGGCGGTTGATTTGAAGTTTTTCCATGGCGTTGGCCAGGTAATTTTTGACCGTCTTATCGCTCAATCCCAGGGCGAGACCAATTTCTTTATTGGTTTTGCCTTCGGCTACCAAGGCAAGCACTCTTTTTTCTTGAGCGGAAAGGTGGTCCAACGGAGTGGGGGAGTGTGAGGAGGCGCCGCGTCTGAGTTGTTCAAACACTCGCCGGGTTACCGCCGGGTCAAGGATGGATTGCCCCGCATGCACTTTTTCGATGGCTGCCACCAATTCATCCGGATGTACGTCTTTGAGAAGAAAACCGTCGGCCTCCACCATCACCACTTGTTCCAATACCTCATCATCACTATATGAGGTCAAAAACAGGACACGACTGTCCAAATTTTTTTGTCGTAATTGACGGCACACATCGAAGCCGTTGCCATCCGGCATCCGTACATCCATCAGAATGACATCGGGTTTGAGCTGCAAGGCTAGTTGGACACCCTCGGCAGCGTTGGCGGCTTCGCCCACTAGTTGCAAGTGGGGGTAGCGTTCCAGAACGGCACGCAATCCAACGCGTACCAGTTCATGGTCGTCCACTACCAGTACCCTAATGCGCGAGGTTTCTGCAGTGTTCATGTGAACCATTAGTGTGTGTGGACTTTTTTGGTCTGTTTGTCCAGCCTGTAAATGCAGGAGCAGGTTTGGATGACGTGCTGTTTGGGGAGAACAGGTGATGGAGGTTAACCTTAAAGGCCAGTTGGGTAATCTAGAAAAACCCAAGGTACTTTGAACTTGCGCGACAAGGCGGCGGCAAGGGCTTTAACGCCAAAAGTCTCAGTTGCATAATGGCCGCCGTAAAGGACATTGATACCTAATTCTTCGGCAAGTGCATAAGTCCAATGGGGGCCTTCGCCGGTGATGAAGGTGTCCACGCCCTCGGCGGCGGCGGTTTTGAGGTCACCGCCGGCGCCACCGGTCACCAAACCAATGCGTCGGCAAATTGCGGGGCCGCCCATGATCACCTTGACCGGGCCGCCGAGGACTGCCTCAAGTTGGATGACCAAATCCTTGCGCGGCATTTTCTGTTGTGTTTGCAATCCGATGAACTGGTTTTTCCACGAAAAAAACGGGGTGCACTTGCGCCATCCCAAGGCACGGGCCAGGCAGGCGTTGTTGCCATAGCGAGGATGCATGTCCAAAGGCAGGTGGGCGCTGTACACAGCGAGATTGTGAGTCAACAATAAATGGAGAAGCTCGCGTTTGCGGCCGGTCCAAGGGACGGTGGGGCCCCAAAACAAACCATGATGCACCAGCAGCAGGTCGGCCTTGGCCTCGATGGCCAGCCGGACGGTGGCCAGAGAGGCATCCACTGCGGCGGCCAGCCGGTGAACCTGCCCATTGTTTTCCACCTGCAAACCATTCCATGCGCCATCGTAATCCAGAATGCTTTGAATGCGCAGTTGGCGGTCACAAAAGGCCACGATTTCCTTCAAGGATGCTGCACTCATGCGCCGAGCATAATGTGAGTTGGGATGGGTGGCCAGTGGCGAATGAAGGGAATCATTTTCCGGAGCAGCAAGGCCATGCGCTTTGACGTTGCCACGGGGCCGTGCAGAGTTTAAGAATGCCTCATGCGCTGGCCTGCTGATTATCACACACACAATGCCCTGTGCCGTCATGCCACGGGTACTCCATTGGATTATGCCGCGCACGCGGTGGCGATGGGCTTGGAGGAGATTGGCTGTTCTGATCATTCGCCCATGCCACGCGATGACTTCGATGACTGGCGCATGTATGAGCGGCAGCTTGACGAGTACGTGGAGGCGGTGCTGGAAGCCCGGCGGAAGTTTCCGCAACTGACCATTCGCCTCGCGCTGGAGGTGGATTTTATTCCTGGACAGGAAGATTGGATTCGCCAATTGGCGGCCCGGTATCCGTGGGATTATTTCATTGGCTCGGTGCATTACGTGAGCGAAGGATGGGACGTGGACAACCCCCACAAGTTGGGTGAGTGGTCTCGCCGGAGCGTGGATGCTGTTTGGCATGATTACCTTGACCGGTTGGAGGCCTCCATTTGCAGCGGTTTATTCGACATCATCGGGCATTGTGATTTGCCCAAAAAATTTGGGCACAGGCCGGAGACAGATTTGCTGCCGCGGTACCGGCAAATTTTTCGTGTTGCTGCCGAGGCCAATGTAGCTTTGGAAATTAACACGGCAGGCTGGCGGAAAGATTGTCGGGAGCAGTACCCGGCACGGGTTTTGTTGGAGGCAGCTTGCGAAGCGGGTGTGGCCCTGACTTTTGGCTCGGATGCTCATGCCCCAAGCGAGGTGGGCGCTGGATGGAGCGAGGCGGTGCAACTGGCGCGGGAGGTGGGCTTTACGCATTGGCGTCAATTTTGCGGACGCAAGATGACTTCTGTCCCATTCTGAGCTGCTCCGGCGTTGAGTGTGGAGGGATGCTGTTGATTGCCGGGAAAGCGGTCAATTTACTGTTCAAATCTTTGTGCGTATAATTTAGGCCATGCGCAGTCACGTACATGACCGGCGGGTTTTTGGCCTCCGCGGGCGGGTGAGTCCCGCAGGTTTGATTTTTCTTGCCACCGTGGTCTTGATGGGGGTCCTGTTAATCTGGTTGGTAAAAACCCCAAAGCATGCATCCGCTTCCAGCACGCCGCTGGTGGTGTATTGTGCAGCCGGCTTGAAGGAGCCGGTTGAAGCAATTGCGCGAGAATTCGAGAAACAATATGGCGTGGCGGTGCAGCTTCAATATGGCGGTTCGCAGACGATGCTTGCGGCGCTGGAGGTGGCCCGGCGTGGTGATTTGTACCTCCCGGCGGATGATTCTTACATTCAATTGGCGCGGGAAAAAGGATTGGTGGCAGAAGCCGTTCCGGTGGCGAAGATGAAAGTAGTTTTGGCGGTGCGCCGGGGCAATCCCAAGGGGATCAAGAGCTTGGCGGATTTGCAGGCGCCCTCCATTCATCTTGGACAGGCCAATCCGGATGCAACAGCGGTGGGCCGAATGACCCGCGAGGCACTGCAGAAAGCGGGATTGTGGGAAATGTTGGCGGAGCGGACACGTGTGTACAAACCCACGGTGCAAGATGTTGCCAATGACTTGAAACTCGGGACGGTGGATGCGGGATTTATTTTTGATGCCCTTCTGCCGCAATATCCGGAGCTGGAGGCTGTGGCCGCACCGGAATTGGAGGGGTACCAGGCCAAAGTCATGGTGGGTGTCTTGACTGCGAGCACTCAACCCACGGCTGCATTGCGGTTTGCTCGTTATGTGGCTGCACGGGATCGTGGGGCGTTGGTATTCAAAAAGCACGGATACCATGCGGTGGAGGGTGATCCGTGGAGTGAAACACCGGAATTGACCTTGTACGCGGGAGCCATGCTGCGGCCGGCCATTGAAAAAACCATTCAGGAATTCGAGCAGCGCGAGGGTGTGAAGGTGAACCGCATTTACAACGGCTGCGGCATTTTGGTGGCGCAAATGAAGGCCGGGCAGCGTCCGGATGCTTATTTTGCTTGTGACAAGTCCTTCATGACCATGGTGGACGATTTGTTTGTTGATCCGGAAGATATATCGTCCAACCCGATCATTATTCTGGTACCCAAGGGCAATCCAAAAGGATTGCGCGAATTGCGGGATCTGGGACGCGCTGGTTTGCGGGTGGGGGTGGCTCATGAAGAACAGTCCACTTTGGGGGCATTGACGCGGCGGATGCTTGAGGCATACGGGTTGTACGAGAGCATACGCGCCAACGTCAAAGTGGAGTCGGCCACGGGTGATTTTTTGGTCAATCAATTGCGCACGGGGTCATTGGATGCGGTGATTGTTTACGTGAGCAACGGCGCATTGGTGACCAACGAGACGGAGTCCATTCGTATAGCTTTGCCGGAGGCCTTGGCGGTTCAACCGATCGCCGTGGGGCGGCAGGCGCGTTACCCGCAACTAGCATCCCGGTTGCACGAGCGGATTCGCACGGCAGAATCCCGGCAACGTTTTTTGGAATTGGGCTTTGGTTGGCGGCTGGGCTCCAACACGGTGGCTCCCGCCAAACCGGCCCCTTAAATGGGCTGTGCCGCAGTGTGCACTTGAGCGAATTGCAATCTCAAGTATAGTAGAAAAAGTCGTATGCCAATTTACGAGTTTCATTGCGAGAAATGTGGGAAGGACAGTGAGATTCTGGTGCGGTCCACCCAGTGGCAGGGCGCCCTTTGCCCGCATTGTGGTTCGACGCGCCTGAGCAAGAAGCTTTCTGTTTTTGCTTCGAGCACCGCCGGCGCCGGCAGCAGCGCGAGCGAAGGCGGCTGCGGCGGGGGCGGTTGCGCCTGCGCATGCCGCGGGGGTGCCCATCATCATTAACCGCCATCAAAAAGGGCTGGCCCGTCGGCCTGCCCTGACATAGGCTCAGGCGGTGATGCCCCCAGCGGACAGCAGCAGCAGCGGCGAGACGGCTTCAGCCGTGGTGCTCATCGTGGAGGATGATGACATCATCCGCGATTTGCTTTGTTCGTTGGTGCGGCAGATGCACCTGACGCCGCTGCCGGCAAGCAATGGTTTGGAGGCGCTGGAGGCGTTGGAGTTTCAGCGGTTTGATTTGGTGTTGCTGGATTTGGCCATGCCGGAGTTTGACGGCTATGATGTCCTCCAGCGCATCAAAAACGATTTGAGCCTGCGGCGGGTGCCCGTGATTGTATTGTCCGGAATGACGGATGTGGACACGGCCATCCGTTGCATTGAAATGGGGGCCGATGATTTTCTGACCAAACCAATTCAGACCACGCTGCTCAAGGCCCGGATTCGGACCTCGCTCCAACATAAACGGCTGTATGACATGGAGGCCGATTTTTTGCGGCGCCTGGAGAAGGAACAGGAACGGAGCGAGCGCCTGCTGCTAAATATATTGCCCTCCTCCATTGCCCAGCGTCTCAAGGATGGGGAAGATCACATTGCCGAGCATTTTCCCGAATGCACGGTGATGTTTTCGGACTTGGTGGGGTTCAGCCGCCTTGCGAACCGGATTTCTCCGGCGGAATTGGTGCAGGTGCTGAACACGATTTTCAGCGCGTTTGACCAGTTGGCCGACAAACATGGTTTGGAAAAGATCAAGACGATTGGGGATGCATACATGGTGGTGGGGGGAGTGCCGAAACCCCGGCCGGATCATACCGAAGCGGTGGCGGAGATGGCTTTGGACATGCAGGAGTTGATGCGCAGCATGCACTCGCGGACGGGGCACCTGCTGCAGATGCGCATTGGTATTCACACCGGGCCAGTGGTGGCGGGCATTATCGGCACCAGGAAATTTTCCTACGACCTTTGGGGGGAGACGGTCAACATTGCCAGCCGGATGGAATCCACCGGACGCCCCGGCGTCATCCAAGTCAGCGCGGCGACTGCGGAGCGATTGCAAAATAAATACGAGTTCGCGTCTGCCGGCACCGTGGAAGCCAAGGGCATAGGGCCGGTGCCCGCCTACTTGTTGTTGGGCCGGCTTTCAGCAGGCAGATGATCTGACGCAGCGGATGGAATGGCGTTGGTGACTGGCGTTAGTTGCACCAATCCAATGCCTTCTGGTCCTGCAAAGAAACCCGAACCCCAGCCCAATTGCTGGAGATATACACCTTGAAAAGGCGTGCTTTTCCGTGTGGTGGGGTGGACAAAATTGCCTTCAAACAAACCCCGCTCCCTGTCCATCCGCAATTCCATTTTTTCGTAGGCTGCGAGCACGAAGCGGGGGCGTCCTCGCTCATCCATTTCAAGCACGCTTCCCAGCGGTTCGGGCAGACTGCCGCCGGAAAAGGTGAGCACGGTCTGGGGGGCCATGAGCCATTGGCCGCTGCTCCGGCCCTGTGGACGATGTTCGCCGCAAACGATCAACAAACCGGCGACTCCCTCGGCCATGACTTTATCTTTGGTGGATGCAGGTTTGAACCAAGCCAATTGACCGGTCCAATCAGGGGATTTTTGGGCAGCCAGCCGAAAATATCCCATCAAGGCGCCTTCGCCTCCATATAAAGGTACGTAAACGGGGCAACGGCCATCTTCCAACATAGTTGTGCGACCTTCCACCGCTGTGCCGTCGCAAAGTTTGCCGGAGAGAGTGATTTGGGAGGGGGATACAATTTGAAGTGTCAGCCATCCGTCGCCGTGCACGGAGGACGGCAAACCGCGTGGGATTAAAACGGCTGCATAGGTGCCTGCTTTGAGACCATCAGGGAGAGTTGCAGCCGCCTTAACAACAGTGAGCGGCGAAGTCCATTCGCCTTGCCGAACCCACCCCAGCAGGGCGTTGGTGGGCGCGTCAGGCAGCCGGTGGCTTAGGCTTAACTCGAAGCTGAGGGTGGTTTCTCCTGCGCGCGCCAGAAGTTGACGGGCGCGGCCATCAGCGTCGAATTGACCGCGCAGGGAATGGCTTTGACCGGACCACCACAAACGGCCGTTGAAGTGGCCCTCGTCGTCCAGAGTGAATTGGGCCAGTCCGCAATTATCGAAACCTACGGCGGATGGCACCCACGCCAATCCGGCATAAGCGCCCGTGCGGCCCGCGAAAGGTCCTGCAGTAAAGACAGCCTCAACGGTGATATTGGAGCGCAGCAGGAGATGAATTTCAGAATCGGTGGAGTTGATATCCCCGCGCCATCCTGCAAAGCGATGGCCGGCAGCAGGCTTGGCCTGCAAGCTGAGAGTTTTGCCCGCGGCAAATTGGCGACCACGCGGATCAGGCGCGACACTGCCGTTGCCGGAAATGGAAAGGGCCACACCCACTTGACTCCGGCTTTTGCTTTCGGCCTCTGTTTTCTCCGGCGATTCTTTGGGAGCTGTGGTTTTGGGCAGGAAATTGGCGATCAACACAAGGTTGCTGCGCATGACAAATGTCAGCTCGGCTTTTTCCGAATTAACGCCGCCTGTCCAGCGGGCGAATGTCCATCCGCGTTCCGGTTTGGCTGTCAAGGTGTAGGTGCGGCCGATTTCCAGCAAGTCACGCGAGAGGTTGGGTGTAACTTCGCCTTGCCCCATAATCTGCAACAGCAGGGGACTGGCCAAAACGTACTCGCATTGGACTTCCACCCAATCGGACACCAGACCGGCCAAATCCACGGCTCGCACGCGGACGCGATGGGTGCCGGGAGTAACCTGTTGGCGGATGGCCCATTCTCCCAGGCCTTCGGCGGCCTGCAATTCGCCTTGGTCCAGTTGGTACTCTATTCGTGCAAGTCCTTCGTTGTCTCTTGCGGTGCCGCTGATGACAAGGAGGGGATTGGTGAGGCGGGTGCGCGATTCTGGCGAGCGGAGGCTGATTTTGGGAGGCGTGCGGTCGTTGCGGATGCGCTCGCTGGGCGGGCGGCGGATGGGCGGCAGAGGCTTAACCACCATCGTCTCATTGCTTAAAATCAATTCGCGAGGGGTGCTGGTGATGTCTGTGAACTTGATGGGCGGCGGGGTGGCGCGATTCGTAAATGTGGGTTGCCGTACTGGCGGCAAAATAATTTCCGGTGTTTCTTCTTTGGGCGGCGGTGGCGGCAGGGTGGCGGCAATGGCCGGCGGGCGGCCTTCCGGCGCCAGGGAGCCCGTGCGGCGGGTGTTGCCACGAAATAATGGCCACGGACTAGAAGCCAAACCGGCATCCGCCTGGACAGCGTAAAACCGGCCATCCCATCCCCCGAAGTAGAGCACGCCATTGGTGGTCAAGAGCGGTGAGCTGCTGATGGCATCAGGCGTAATGATTTCCCATTTTTTACGGCCTTGAGCGTCGAGGGCATAGAAGCGTCCGTCGTAGGAACCGAAATAAATGGAGCCGTCAACCCCCAGGGCGGGCGTGCTGCGTACCCAACCATCTGTGGTGAATTCCCACAAAGTCCGTGCGTCGGATGAGACAGCGCGCAACTTGCGGTCATCGGAGCCGAAAATCACGGTGCCATTGGTGGTAATTACCGGTGAGCCGCGAACGGGACCGGCGGTACGTACTTCCCAAAGGCGTTCTCCAAACGGGCTGACTGCGTGAAGGTACTGGTCATTGCTTCCGAAGTACACGTTGCCTTGGGCGTCCAACGCCGGAGAGGAGCCTATCTTGTCTGCGGTATCCACATACCATCGGCGCGAGCCGTTTGGGTTGACGGCGTAGAAATTTGTGTCGAAGGACCCGAAATAAATGACACCCGCCGCGCTAATAGCAGGGGAGGCGACAATGTTTCCATTGGCTGGAAAATTCCATTTTTGAAAACCCGCAGGTTCGATGGCAAAGAGGGTGCCGAACACCGAACCGGCGTACAACACTCCGTCCGGTCCCAAGGCAGGTGAGCTGACGTAACCGCTGCCGGGCATTACCCGCCATTTTTCCTCACCGTTGGGGAGCACCGCATAAATCAAACGGTCTGTGCCCGCGATGTAAATGACGCCGTCGGGGCCAACCACAGGTGTGGCCGCGACGGCGCCTGAGGTGCGAAATTCCCATCGCTTTTTGCCGTCTGGGCTCAAGGCGTACACTGCGCCGTTATCGGCCCCAAAATAAATACTTCCATCCAAGCCTTGGGCGGCGGAGGACTGGATTTTTGCCCCCACAGGAAAGGTCCACAAAATTTCCCCCGGTGCGGCGGCTGGCAATTCAGGTGCGCCGCTTCCCAAGCCCAGGCAAGCGATTGCCAGAGAAAGGCGCCGAAAGATTTGCCGGATGTACATTTTTTGCAGAGCACTCATGGGCCGAGCCTTCCAAACTACCAATCCATTCCTATCCAAACCAACGTGCCGAGAGGCAGCAAGTCAAAAAGGAGCATCAAGTCATCGGTGCCTACGTGGATACAACCTTGTGAAGCTGGACGTCCCAGCGCCAGGGGGTCGCTGAATCCATGCAGGTAAATATAACGACGAAAGCTGTCTACCTCTCCACCCTGATTCCAGCCGGGCTCCAATCCAGCCAACCACAAAATGCGATGGATGATGGGGGCCTGCGGTTGCCCCTGCCAGGTGTAGCCGCACATTTGGCGCCCCTTGAACACCGCTCCCACAGGCCAACCGCCTCCTGCCTTGGCGGCAATGCGATGCAATCCCAGTGGTGTTTGGCGTGAATTTTCCCGCTGCCCTACACCGAAGCGCGAGGTGGAAACGGGCATTTCCCTCAAGAGCGCCACGGCGGGACGGGGCAAATCGCTGTGGCGGAAAGGCAACCGGACGTAAAGGCGCATTTGTTGGCGCGGGACATGAATGGCCAGCGCGTACTCAGTCATCAAAATTCCACGCCGTTCGCAAGCTCTCTCAAATGCAGCCGGCAACCGGGTTGGTGAGAAAAATTTCATGCCTCCAAGATGGCAACCGCTGCGGCGTATTGGGTGGTATGGGTGAGGCTGACAAGCACTTGTCGTCCGCCGCGTGTGGTCAGAAGCACCAGCCCTTCGTCATGAAGCGTAATGAAGGGTTCGCCGGAAGGTTTCCGCTGCACTTCGATGGCATGCCAGCCCAGTTGGGAGCCGATGCCAGTGCCGAAGGCCTTGGAGACCGCCTCCTTTGCCGCAAAGCGTGCCGCCAGATGCGGCCCCGGATGTTTGAAGCTGAGACAATAGGCAATCTCCGATGGGCGCAGGATGCGTTGAAGAAAGCGCTCACCAAACCGCTGGTAGGATTGCTCGATGCGGGCTACTTCAATGATGTCAATGCCCACGCCGAGGATCATGCGGCGCCTCCTGAGGGGTAATCTCGCATGGCAGCCAACATTTCGCGCACCGCCTTATCCAGACCCACCATGACGGCGCGGCTGATGATGCTGTGGCCGATGTTCAACTCCACCAGATGCGGCACTACGTAGAGGTCGCGCACGTTTTGGTAGTTGATACCGTGTCCGGCATTGACGCGGAGGCCGGACTGATGCGCAAGTTCCGCGGCGCGGCGCAGACGCTCAATTTCGGCGGCCCGCGCTTGCGGATTGGACCATGCCTCTGCAAAAGCGCCGGTATGCAATTCCACAAATTGCGCGCCCGTTTTGGCCGCCGCCTCGACTTGCACTGGATCGGGCGCGATGAAGAGGCTCACCTCGATGCCGGCATCATTCATCCGCTGGCGTGTTTGCCGGATGGCTTCCAACTGCCCCGCCACATCCAAACCGCCTTCGGTGGTCACCTCTTGGCGGCGCTCCGGCACCACACAAACAATGTCCGGCCGCAAACGGAGCGCAATGCCGATGATTTCCTCGGAATTGGCCATCTCCAGATTGAGACGGGTGGTGACGGTTTCGCGCAATTTCCATACGTCCCGGTCCTGGATATGGCGGCGGTCTTCGCGAAGATGTGCCGTGATGCCGTGAGCTCCTGCTTGTTCGCAAATCCGTGCGGCTTCAACGGGGTCCGGCTCGCCGTGGCCGCGACCGCGGTAGCGTGCCTCGCGCACCGTGGCCACGTGGTCAATATTGACACCGAGCTTGAGCATGGGTTTGAGTACTTTCAAAAAAATCAGGGTTTGGTGATGGGTTTGGGAGGTGGCTTTTGCAATTTGCCAAAGTCCTTGGGCAGCCCCCACAAATCCAGCGCACGAGCCACCAGATTGAGTTCAAAGCCTGTCAGCCCAACCGGTCCGCGCCGCACGAAGTTCATTTTTTGAGGGGAGACAAAGGTGATTTCCGTTACCGTGTTGCCCAGCAGGGGTGCCGCAGCTTGGAGCCAGGCTTGTCCCGGCAGATTGGCAGGGATTTGGCGGACATCACTGAACAACGGCAACAACTGGAACCATTGCCGCCAACTGTTCATGCGGTGTTCGGTGATTTCCCAACTGTAATACACCAGATTGGGACGCTGGCTGACCTGCGCAAACAATTCCGGCGGGGGATTGGTGCCGCCTGGAGATGTTGGGAACATCTGGACCCACACAAACTGCCCATCGGGATTGCGCGTTGCTTTGAGCAACGGCGACATCAGTGGCAACCCTTGCCACAGCAGTTCGGCCCGGTTGCTGACCCAGAAAAAGTCGCCCACTTTGTTGCCTCCAATCAACTCGTAGGCCACCGGCGGCAGGCGGTTGGCCAGTCGTGTGACGGTGTTGGTGGCATCGTCCACCCGTGCCGCCGCCTGGACTAATAAGGGCATCCCTGCCTGGCTCCAGCCGAAGACTTGGTTCGGAGCCGTTTTCAAGCCGAGTCCTTGAAACCAACGAGTCTTGCTCAACCACGGGGCGACTCCATTGGCGGCGGTGAAGCTGACGAGAGGTTCACGGATAATGGACCGAGGAATGTGCCATTCCTCCGGTTTCCAGGCCACGGCACGGGCAAACTGCAGGGTGCCTTGGACGCGGACATCTTCACCACGGGTGGAAAATTCCAAAGAAACCTCCGGCCAGTCGGCCTCGATGGGCAGCCCCAGAGCAGGGGCCAGCTCCTGCATGTTGAATTGAGCTCGCAACCAAGTTTCGGCGGACAGGGCGGGAGCTTTGCCGGATTTGATTTGTGTGGCGAAACGTTTTACCGCCGCCGCGGCATCAGCTCCGCCGACAGCTACAAGCCATGCGCCCTCCTCCTGCCAGGCCACCTTGGCACCGGGGAGGGACTTGAGGCCGTCCAACGCCTGTTTCCATGCTGTGCGGCGTTCTTCCGGCAGTCGCACGGCTACGAGTGTCTGACGTTGGGATGCTTGACCTTTGACTTCAAGCAAACCTCCCCACTGCCACCAATCATTGACCAAAGGGCGAAGGGTCACGGCTGCGTTGGTGGGGACCCCCAGATTGAACACCAGAGGAGCCATCATGGCCACTTTGCCTGCCACCTGTTCCTCCCATTGCCGGGAGGCGGGCAAGGCCTCGGCCTTGACGAGCCGGCTGCCCGCTGCTGCTTTTTGCAAAGCCTGCATGCCGGCAAAATGCGCTCGGGCCACCACGGATTCCGCTGCTTGAGCGGAGGTTGCGGATGCGGCCCACCAGACGGCTCCGGCCACCAACGTCCATGCCAATGATTTCATCATAAATGAACGTCTGTTCATTGCCAAAGAACCGCAACAAACGCAATCAAATTGGCGCTGCGGTTGCACTCGACAGGGAACGGGTTTTGCCATTAGCCTCTGGCTGCTTATGTCACACCATCCTCGCAGGTTTTGGCGTGTCGTCCCGCCGTGGACGTGGGGCGGAGTGATGCTGGCCTTGGTGGCCTGGATGACCAGCTTGTGGGCTGCCACCGTTCCGCTTCAAGAAACCAATGTTGCCCCCGGCATCAATAAAGAATACACGCGGACCAATCTGAATGTTGAACGCTGGGTTCAAAATTTTGAGCGCGAGAGCCGGGAAATTTACGCGCAGCGGGATAAAATCGTCGAAACTCTGCAACTGAAACGCGGGATGCGTGTGGCCGATGTGGGGGCCGGCAGCGGCTTGTTCACCGTCTTGTTTGCCCATGCTGTGGGGCCCCGCGGAAAGGTGTATGCCGTGGACATTGCGCCGGCGTTTTTGCGGCATATTGAACAGCGGTCGCGCGAAGAAGGCTTGAAGCAAATCCAGACAGTGTTGGGCACGGAACGCTCGACTCAACTGCCGGCCAACAGCGTGGAATTGGTGTTTGTGTGCGACACTTACCATCATTTTGAATATCCGCAGTCCACGCTGGCTTCCATTCATCGTGCTTTGCGAAGCAAGGGCAAGTTGGTGGTGATTGATTTTCACCGTGTGCCGGGCAAGTCCCCCGATTGGATTTTAAATCACGTGCGCGCGGGGCAGGAGGTTTTTGCGCGTGAAATTGAAGCGGCAGGTTTTCAGCGTTTGCCGGACCCGCCCCAGGAATTTCTCAAGGAAAATTACCTCATGGTCTTCGTCAAAAGGGCACGTTGAAAGGGAGGGAATAAAAACGCATGAGTGACAAAAGGCAATTGGGGCTGGTATCGGCCACCGCACTGGTGGTGGCCAACATGATTGGCATCGGCGTCTTCACCACCAGCGGGTACACGTTGGGAGATCTCAAATCGCCGTGGCTTGTGCTTTTGGCCTGGGCGGTGGGGGGATTGGTGGCGGCGATGGGGGCGTTGTGTTATGCGGCTTTGGCGAGGCGCATTCCCGAATCGGGGGGCGAATATCTGTTTTTATCGCGGACGCTTCATCCGGCGGCTGGTTATGTGGCCGGGTGGATATCGTTGTTGGTGGGGTTTTCGGCGCCCTTGGCGGCGGTGGCCTTCGGTTTTGGGGAATATTTCAAGACTTGGTATCCCGAAATATCTCCCCAAATGGTGGGCACGGTGTTGATCATCTTGTTTGCGGCGTTGCACGCGGCGGATGTCAAACACGGGGCTTGGGTTCAAAACGCCACCGTTATCCTGAAGACGATATTGATTTTGGGGTTTGCCGCCTGGGGATTTTCTCGGCTTCCCGATGCGGCGGCGTCTCCGCCTGTTGCCGCCTCCTTTTCCCCCGGTTTGTTTGCGGTGTCTGTGGTGTGGATTTCGTTTTCGTATTCCGGATGGAATGCAGCCGTTTACGTCGGTGGGGAAATTAAAGACGCCGAGCGCACTTTGCCGCGTGCGATGTTGTTGGGTACCGGGTTGGTGGCATTGCTCTACTTGTTATTGAATGCAGTTTTTGTGTGGTCGGCACCGCTCGAGAAATTGCAATACCAGGTGGCCATTGGCCGGGAGGCTGCAATGGCCTTGGGCGGAAAGTTGTGGGCGGACCTCCTGACGGCGCTGGTCTCGCTGGCCCTCATCAGTTCTGCTTCGTCGTTGTTGATGGCTGGACCGCGGGTTTATGCCAAAATGGCCGAGGACGGCTGGTTGCCGCGCTGGCTGGCTTCGGCAGGCGGCCCGCCGCGGCGGGCGATTGTGCTGCAGACAATCCTGGCGTTGGGCATGCTCTGGAGCGCGGAGTTTGAGACACTTATCAACTACATCGGGTTCACTTTGCTTTTGAGCACATCGGCGGTGGTCTTGGGGTTGATTCGCACGCGATTGGCGGAAGGGCCGAGGATGCGCGTAACCGGCTGGCCTTGGCTGCCATTCCTTTATCTGGTCATGGTGTATGCGATGGCGCTGTTCAATGTGCAACTTCGCCCCACTCAAAGTATTTTCGGCTTGGGCACGATTCTCTTGGGGGTGGTGGCCTGGTGGCTGACAGCCCGTGCTCGTCAGTCCAAAAGCAATTCTATTTGAGGCGGAGAATTTCCGCAGGCAATCGTCCCACGAAATGTTCCGGCAGCAGGGGATCCAAGGACCCCGGCTCAGGGCGCTCGCTTCCTACGTGACCATCACAAAACACCGCACTGGCGGTTTGATCGTGCCGGAAATGGGTCGTGCGCTCGGTGGTATTGGTGCTCACGTAATAAAATTCTTCCAACATTGGATTCTCCGGTGAAGCTGGCGGTTGAAAGGTATTGATTTGTGCGGCATCGGCAAGAAAGACGGTGGCGGAAGGGGACTTAAGTTTATAGATGTTAACGGCCGGGGCTGTGGGAGGCGACGAGAGGCACAAGTTGTAGCCGTAACCGTAGGCTGCGCCGGTGGCTTTGAGTTTGAAGGCCGAAAGACTGTAATCCAAGGACGGGCAAATTTCCACCCCGCGCCCGAGCAAATACGGGTACAACGCGCCCACCTCGGGTTGAAAGCGGCGTTGGCCCTCGGCGCCGTTTTCGATCCAACCAAACCAGTAGAGGCGCCCGCCGTTGGTGGCAAAGCCGCCATAGCGGAAGGTTTGTCCTTGGTAATCATCCCAATAAAGTTGTGCTGCCAAACCCATCTGCCGAAGGTTGCTAAAACAACGCACCCGTTGGGCCGCTCGCTTGCTGCGCCCCAACGCCGGCAGGAGCAGAGCGGTGAGCACCGCCAAGATGGCGGCCACCACCAAGAGCTCGACCAACGTAAAGGCGTGGCGTTGTTTCATGTTATGGGCGCGTGGCTTGGATGCGGAAAAAGGCGCGATTCGAATCCGAGGGGACAGGAGGCCATGACAACCAGTCGCCTGTGCCTGCAAGAGGTTCCCCGTGTAAAAACCATTGTTGCAAATCAGTTGTCTTTTCCAAACGGTAAAGATAGCCGGCGGCTGATTGGAAACGCACTTCCCAGCCGTTCGCCGTGGGGAAGGCATGCATTTGTGCCACGGGCGGATCGGGGATTGTCCAAGTAATGTTATCCACCAATCCGCGCGCAAAAAGAGAGCCGCCTGCGCCGCTGTCGCTGTAACTGGCCACTGCAAAGGCATCCACGCGGTAATCGGAAAAAGTGGGCGCCAGTTGTGTGGAAAATTGCAACAAATCCGAACCTTCCGAGCCTGTGACAAACGGGGTGGGGCTTGTGCGGAGGGTGGTGGTCAGTTGCCGGTTGGCGCCGTTATACATCATGCGCACCCGCAACCAAGTATTGGTGGGCAAAACCAATTCGCGGTAGGCATTTGGCCCATCGTAATTAAATGAGCCGTTTGTGCTGATGAATGTGGGCCATACTGTGGCGGCGTGGCTGAAGATGTCTTCCGGATTGTAGTACTCAGGGAAATAATCAAACTCCACCAGATTAGGGGAAGCCCCAACGCCGCGCCCCCGTTGAAAGGTGTCGCGAATGGCGTGCACTGAATTTTGAAACCCCAACGCCACTTCAAAGGAATAGGGCTTTTCAGGATTGACCCCGATACGGGCCTCCAACAGGTACAAATCAAAGCCCAGCGTGAACGAATCTGTTTTGGCCAGGATGGCATTCAACGGCAGCCGGAAATACGAGTTGCTGCGACTTGAGTCCCAGGTCACCTCCAACCATTGCCGCGAGGCATCCCATTGAAACAAGGAAGAGTCGCCCCATACCGTCCAGCCGCGGGCAGTGGGAGCGGTGGAGAAGTCCTCCGAAAAGGTTGCCGCACCCACCGTCCCGCCCCAGCCCGCAAATAGCGCAAGTGCGCTTGCGGCAAGGCCGCTCAGGCTTTTGATATATTTTTGAATGACGGTCATTTTTGACCTTCAGCGTTTGGCCAGTCCCGCCGGGTTAGACATCGCCGGCAAAGACAGACTTTTTGGCGCAGGGCGTGCGGTATCTGCTCCAAGGCTTCCGGTGCAGGCCGGACGCCCCAACACCAGCAGGGGTCCCCCACCTTGCCGCCCGCGGCCACCACACAATCATTGGGGCGGCCGCACAGCGGGCATAGGCCGATATCCAAAGTTTCAATAGTTGCGCTCATTTTGTGCCCCCTTTCGAGAGCGGCGCAGCCATGCCAATAAACCGAGGCCGGCCAGCCCCAGAAACCACGTGGAAGGTTCCGGCACCGCGGCCAAGGCGTCCAATTTCACCTGCCCATCCAAAACACTCAGGCGCACAAATTGGACTTCATTTAATACCACCGGCTGGCCTTGACCATCCACCGCCCAACTCAAGTCATAACCCACGCCGCCCGCCGATCCACCATATAAAGCTCGAATCTCAGGCAACGTCTTTCCTGCAAATGCCGCTGGTGTCAGAGAGGGATTGGGTGGCAGACCAAACTGCCCTAGCGAATCTGTGGGCAGCGCGGCTTCCGTCACCGGTGCCAAGGAGGGATTCAACGTATAGAAATTTTGACCGTCGGCGCTGACGGCTATGCGGGTGACGCCACCCAAGTTACCAAACACCGTTCCATCCGACAGGCCATTGGGCCAATTCACATCCACAAAGGCCGCGCCGCCGTAAACCACGAAGTCGAGGCCATACGGATTACCGGGCAGATTGCGGATGGGGTCGGCAAATTGAAGAGTCAGGTAGCCGCCGCTGCCAATGCCCACAAGTTGCTCCGAGGTGTACGGTGCTTCAAATGGTGTGATGGGGGTTGGCTCCGGCGACCAGGGGGGAAAGGCTGGATTAAAGGTGGTGGGCATTCCAATGGCTGCCGAGGAGTTTGTGTAACTGGTCAGCGCGCCGCTCAATGCGCCCGGTTGGTAATCGGCCACACTGGTGGCGTAAGACGCGGCAAACAGTGGGCAAACATTGCAAACAAGTACGCTGGCCAAGGCCAGCCCGGCTGTGAGTCGTCGTTTCATGGACTTGCATCATCCTTCGCCCCGGCTCAAACGGAGCACATTGCTGTTATTGCCGGCCAGGGGGAGGTTGAAGGCATAAAAAAACCTTCATCCTCCGCCACTCGGGGAATGAAGGCTTTCCACAGGTCCAGTTTCGAAACGGCGAAACCGGCTGGCCTCATCCTTCTCTTGAGCGGAGAAGTTGGGTCGTCAACCCGACGAGCGCAGCCCGACCGGTATCCTGACTTCGGGCGTCAAACCTTACTCCCGCCTTCCCGCTCGCAAGAGCAGTGGCCGTGGGAGCTTGTAACCCGTTACAGTGGCGCTACCGTCCCTGATTTTCACAGGGTTCCCTGTCATCCGGCTGCGATGTTGCAGCAGCTCTGCTTTTGAAGCAGCACTGCCTGTTGCAAAAGAACTGGGCCCTTTTTATCCCTTCACCCCCAAAATACAAGCGCAATTTTCAATTCACTCGTTTTTCACGGGCGAGGCCGAATCCGCGCAATCACCGCGGCGTTTAAGGTTTGATTTTTTGGTAAATTGCCGGCAGGCGGGTCCGGTACATTTCGGTTACTTGAGCCTCCATTTCGGCAAGTGGTTTCACCGGCACCAAGTCCATGACTTCGGCGGGGGACAATCCCGACTCCACCAACGTGCGCGTGGCGCCGCAGACCATGCGCTTGATGGCAGGAGCCACTTCGTCTTCGGTCAATCCACAGACTGCCGCCACCTCCCGCAGGGCTTGAAGTTGGAACCAAAGATAGGTTGGCCCCATCGCGGTCAGGATGGCGTAGGCTTCCAATTTTTCCTCGGACACTTCCGGGCATGCACCCAACGGCTTGAGCAATTCAAGCAGCTCTGTTCGCTCGTCGGAGGGCAAGGCGGGTGCAAAGGCCACTGGATTGAAGCCTGCGCCGATAATGGAAGGCGCATTGGGGATGATGCGGGTCAGCCGGTTGAAGCCGCCCAACAGGTCCGTCAGTTTGCTCAAGGTGAATTTGGGCGCAAGGGAGATGACCAAAGCGGAGGATTTCAGTTGTCCTTTGATGGCGGCGCAGACTTCGGCCATCACCGGTGGATGAACGGCCAGAAACACCCAATCTTGAGCCGCCGCAGCGGCGCTGTTGTCGGGGGCAATTTCAACTTCAGAGAAGGCGGCTTTCAATTTTTGCAATGCTTCCGGGTGACAATCACTGACGACAATTTTTGCGGGCAATGCGTTTTCGCGCTTCCAGCCTTCCAAAAGGATGCGGGTGATGCGACCGCCGCCGATGAAACCGATGGATTTATTAGTCATAAAGAACAACTTGGGTTATGCAGCCTTTGGGGCTGCGGTTTGGGCGCGTGTTTGCTTGGAGCAAACGCGAGCGAAACGACCACAATGGCCATTGGTAGCAATTTAGCCAATCTGCTAATTATGTCAAATTGAATTTTTAGGTTCTTTGAATTGTTTGGCTCTTTTGGTTTTAAGAGCGTAGTTTGCTGCTCTTTGATTTTTTTACCGAAAACTACAAAACGCCTTCGGGTGCAATGGAGAATTGCACTTCTTGAAGAGCCTCAGTCTTCCCGAGTCTTTGCTTCGGGAAGAGAGGTCAGTTGCAACAAGGCCAGGGGTTTGGATTGTTACGATTTAGAGGGTGGATTGCATTTTTCGCACAACTTTTTATCCTTGGCGGCATCAACGCAGCAGGGGTGCGAGCAAGTTTTCCCTTTGGCGATGGCCTTGTCACAGCAAGAAGGTTGTTTCTGGCATTTTTCGCACAGTTTTTCCGCCTTGCGCGCTTCCACGCAGCAGGCGTGCGCACAGTCTTTGCCTTTAGCCTTGGCCTGGACACAGCAGGATTGAGCGGCCCAAGCGCTCCATGCGCCGCAAGCCAGGGCGGCCGCAAGGAGAACCGTAGTGAGGATGCGAGAAGTCTTCATATTGTAGAGTTTGACTATGCGTTTATTTTCGCCCTGCCCGCGACGGGCGCAATCGCGGAGGTGACATGCGATCGGCATTGTTTCCTGTCAATAAATGGACACACAAAGCCGGCATATCACGGGCGATGGGTAGAAGTTACAATAAATAATAAAATGTGCAACTCTAATAGCGAACCGGCTCGGGCTTGGCCGGCGACGGGGGGATTTGAGGTTGGATTGGAGCGGGGGATTACGAATTGAGGCCCGGTTGTTCCCGGCTTGTCAGGAGCGGGGCTTTGGGTTTTATATGCGCCATGCAACAACGCACCCGCAAAACGGTGAATGGCGCCCTGCAGAAGCGCATCGAAGAACTTATCGCCAGTCAGGGGGGCGGCCACAATGAGGATTTGGTGGCCGACATGATTGCCACCAGCTTGAAGCTGCTGAAAGACGTGCAGCATCGCGGGGATGTGCGCATTATTCAAACGGCCCTGCGTGAACTGAGATACGCCTTCAAACTGTTTGAACCTTATTCCGCCGTTCGCAAAGTGGCGATTTTCGGGTCTGCACGCACGCGTCCCCAAAAACAGGAGTACAAGCAGGCGGTGGAATTTGCGCGGCAAATGGTGGAGGCTGGATTCATGGTCATCACCGGCGCCGGCCCTGGCATCATGCAAGCAGGCCACGAAGGCGCCGGTCCCGAAAGAAGCTTTGGCGCCAACATCCGGCTGCCCTGGGAGCAGTCGGCGAATCCTGTCATTTCGCAGGACAAAAAGTTGATTACCTTCAAGTATTTCTTCACGCGTAAGCTGACGTTTATCCGGCAGAGCGATGCGCTGGCCTTGTTTCCCGGTGGTTTTGGCACATTGGATGAGGGCTTTGAAGCGTTGACGTTGATGCAGACCGGCAAGTCGCAGCTCATGCCGCTGGTATTGATTGACCGTCCGGGAGGGACGTATTGGAAAACGTGGGATCGGCATGTGCGGGAGCATTTGCTGCGAAACGAATTGATTTCGCCGGAGGATTTGAATCTTTACCAAATCACCGATGATACAGCCCAGGCGGTCAAATGGATTACACGGTTTTACCGGAACTACCATTCTTTCCGATACGTGAAGGATTTGCTGGTGCTGCGGCTCCAACATGCGCCCAGCGTGGGTGCTTTGAGGAGCTTGAATGAGGACTTTGCGGACATCGTTCAAGGCAAGCCGTTCCAGGTTATTCCCGCAACGCCGGAGGAAATTGCGGATGGCGATGTGCCCGAGCTTCCGCGGTTGGCGTTTGGGTTTAACCGGAAAAATTATGGACGCCTGCGCGAGCTGATTGACCGGATCAACACGTTGTGAAGATTCTGCCCTGCCCATTGGTGGATGCGCATCTCCACCTTCAGGATGATTTTCTGACGGAACGTCTGGAGGATGTGCTGTCATCCGCAGCACAAGCCGGCGTAACGTGGTTTGTAAGCAATGGCAGCGAGGAGGCCGACTGGCCGAGGGTGCTTGAGCAGGCGCGAAGTCATACCCACATTTTGCCATGCTTCGGGCTGCATCCATGGTACGTGGGGCAACGCTCGCCGCGGTGGTTGGAATGTCTTGAAGAACACCTCGACGCCATCCCGTCTGCTGTGGGGGAAATTGGGCTGGACCGCTGGAAGGAACCGCATGATGAAGCCGCGCAGGAGGAGGTTTTTCGTCTTCAGCTCGCAGTGGCGCGCCGCCGGGGTGTGCCCGCCATGATTCACTGTGTGCGCGCGTGGGGATGGTTGATGGAGGTTTTGCGCAGCGAGCCGCCGTTGCCGGCGGGCTTTTTGCTGCATGCGTATGGCGGCCCGGCAGAGCTCATCAAACCACTGGCCGAGATGGGTGCGTATTTCAGTTACGGGGGAAGCACTCTCGATGAACGGAAAAAACTGCGCCGCGAAACTCTCCCCCTCATTCCACGGGACCGGCTGCTGGTGGAAACGGATGCGCCGGATATGCCGCCGCCTCCTGCGCATTGCTTCCGGCCATTGCACGATGCCAGGGGAAGAGCGGTGAATGAACCGGCGAATTTGCGGCCCATTCTTCAGGGATTGGCCAACCTGCTCGGTGTGGAAGAGGAACAATTGGCACGACAGGTTTGGGAAAACTCCCGCCGGTTTTTCAAGGTATGGCTGGCCACAGAGATTTCTGGATGATTTCAGATGATTGACGAGCGTTTCACGCGGACAATTCAACTTATTGGCGAGGCTGGCCTTCAGCGTCTGCAATCTTCGTTTGTTGTGGTGGTGGGGCTGGGGGCGGTGGGAAGTTTTGCCACGGAAGCGCTTTGCCGCGCCGGTGTGGGGCGGCTGCGGCTGGTGGATTTTGATTGCGTGCAGCCCAGCAATTTGAATCGGCAGATTTTTGCCCTGGAGTCCACGTTGGGACGATTGAAGTGCGAAGTAGCCCGTGGGCGGGTGCTCGATATCAATCCGCGATGCCAGGTGGAATCCCTGCCTCTGAAAATCACTCCCGATAATGCCGCCTGCGTCTTCGATGGCAGGCCTGATTTAGTTCTCGATGCCATTGACTCGATTGTTGGGAAAGCGGCATTGGTGATGGAAGCACAAGCTCAAAAGATTCCCTTGCTGGCCTCGATGGGGGCGGCGCGTCGCACCGATCCTGCGGCGCTGCGGGTGGGGCCATTTTCACAAGTCACCACATGTCCGCTGGCGCGCCAACTACGGCGCCGGTTGCGACAGGCCGGTTTCAGTGGGGATTTTCTGTGCATTTATTCCACCGAACCGCCTGCGCCGTTGGGGCCTGGCGTCCCTTCAGAGGCTGCCGATGCAAACAGTGCTGAAACAACGGCTGATCCTCGTGCCACCTTGGGCAGCCTGCCCACATTGACAGGATTATTTGGACTGCGCCTGGCCCACGAAGCCCTGCGGCACCTATTGGGAGAGCAAGCATTTAAGAAGCAAATACAGAATGGTTGAATTGAAAAAACCGGGGTATTCTTATGAACATGAATTCGTGGTTTGCAGGTGAGTTTCCGGTGCGGCGATTGCGCCGCTTGCGTCAAACCGAGGCGATGCGGCGGCTGGTGCGGGAAACACGATTAAGCGCCGAGCAATTGGTCTTGCCGTTGTTCGTCCGTCATGGACGCAAAGTCCGGCAGCCCGTGAGCTCCATGCCGGGAGTGTTTCAGCTTTCCGTGGATGAACTCTTGAAAGAAGTGCAAACGGCGCAGGAAGCCGGTGTGCCTGCCGTGCTGCTTTTTGGGTTGCCTGCCCGGAAAGATGAGCAGGCCTCGGAAGCCTACGCCCCCAATGGCATCGTGCAACAGGCGGTGCGGGCATTGAAGAAAGCATTTCCGCAGTTGATTGTCATCACCGATGTCTGCCTGTGCGAGTACATGAGTCATGGACACTGTGGCGTGGTGGAAAAAGGCGACTGCAGTGGCCGTGTGTTAAATGACCCGACTCTTAAACTGCTGGCCAAAACGGCGGTGAGCCATGCAGAAGCAGGGGCCGACATTGTAGCTCCCAGCGACATGATGGATGGACGGGTGCGGACCATCCGGCAGGCGTTGGACGGAGCGGGTTTTACGGACACCCCCATCATGTCGTACGCAGCAAAGTTCGCCTCGGCTTTTTACGGTCCTTTTCGTGAGGCGGCAGAGTCGGCTCCTGGCTTTGGGGATCGTCGCAGTTACCAGATGGACGCGGCCAATGGAGATGAGGCCCTGCATGAAGTGGCCTTGGATGTGGCCGAGGGTGCCGACATCATCATGGTCAAACCCGCGCTGGCTTACCTGGATATTTTATACCGCGTTAAAACGACTTTTGGCCTGCCAACGGCGGCCTATGCGGTCAGCGCCGAGTATTCGATGATCAAGGCCGCCGGCGCCCGGGGTTGGGTTGATGAAGCGGCCGTCCAATGGGAATGTCTATTGGCTATGCGCCGCGCTGGAGCCGATATTTTGATTACTTATGCCGCCGTTGAAGTGGCGCGTCGCTTGAAACAACAAGTCTGAGCAGCAACGGCCTATTCTTCCGCATCCGCGGGCCGTTGTGTGTTGTCCGTTTGTTCGGCAGTGGCTTCCGGCAACGGCTCGCTGATGCGATGTTCCTCGCCCAACCATTTTCCGAGGTCTATCAGGCGGCAGCGTTGCGAGCAAAAGGGACCGTATTCACCGGCAAACCAATCCCCCACTTTTTTGCACGTGGGGCATTTGACAAGTCGAGGCACAGCCATGTGAAGAGTGTAACCAAACTTCCTGCTTGTTACATCGGCGAAGTTGAGTGTTCATCCAACACGAGCACGCCGTGGGGAGGAAGGTCGCAGTTGCCGGTGAAGGTGCGCCCGCTCAAGAAATCATGAGCCGGTTTGTAAAAGGTGATGCGCACGGGGGAGGCTTGGTGATTGAGCAGGAAAAACACCTTCTTGCCGTTGCCCTCGCGCAAGCTGACTTCCACAGTATCCGGCACTTTGAGGAGTGGATGAAGACCCACCATGCCCCGGAGCCAAGATGTTAAGTCCAGGTAAAACGGCAGATGACTTACGGTGCCTACATACACCGCCCGGCCTTTGCCGTAATCATTTACTGTGACGGCCGGTTTTCCGGCGTAAAAATCCTTGGCAAATGTGGCTACAATCTGGCAGCCCGCGGGCTCGATGACATCGCACCAGAGCAACGCCGGATGAAGCGCGCTGGTGGGAAATGTGCCACGGAATGCAAGATGGTTCTCCTCGCCTGGCGCCAGGGTGTCGAATTCCTGGACTTGCAAACCAAACACCTCACCAAGCAAAAATGGCAGTCCGCTGTCGGGGACCATGCTGTTTTCATCGAGCAAACCAGTGTTGCACGTTGCTACCAACGTTCCTCCTTGCTCCACGTACTGCCGCAGGACAACCGCCTCTGCGGCGCTGTACAAGCGAAGCGATGGCGCAATCAAAAGGCGGTATTTTGTCAAATCCTCATCCGTCCTCACAAAGTCCACGGGTACATTCCGGTCATGCAATGCCGTGTAAAACAACAGCAGATGGTCATGCTGGCGGAAATGGCGGTTGGGTTGAAAAGGCAGTTTCTGCGTCCACTCGTTGGGGTGACTGTATAAGATACCTACGTCGGCCTTGACCTCCGTTCCCTCGATGAGGCCGCGCAGTCGCTGCATTTCCTCGCCGATCTGGCAAATCTCGCGATACACACGGTTTTCCCCGCGGCCGTCATGGGTGAGGACACCGCCGTAAAATTGCTCGCTGCCAAAACGCGGCTGACGCCAGTAGAAATAAAAAACCGCGTCGGCTCCGCGCGAAATAAATTGATAGGTGAACAAGCGCGTCACACCGGGCCGCAACAAAGGATTGACATCCTGCCAGTTGACCTGGCCGGCCTTCTGTTCAATGACCCAGAATCCCCGTCCAGTACCCGGTAGCCGTCGGTGTAGTTTTTTGAGGGAGCGGGCCATGTCAATTTCACAAGCATTCAACGCGGCCCGATGCTTGACGGTGGCATAGCTGTCCATTGCCACAAAATCGAGCACCTCGGCCACATCAAACTGGTCATAGTGCCGGCCAAAGATGCGCATGTTGGTGGTGACCGGAGCATGGGGGGTCAGCTCGCGCAACAGTTCCGCCTGCATGCGCAAATACGCCACGATGGTGTCGCTTGAAAACCGCATCCAATCCAACATCAATCCCGGGTGATGCGCCGTGGGTGCCCGCATTGGCATGGGCACCTGATCAAACGAGGTCACCGTCTGCCCCCAGAACCGCAATCCCAGACATTCGTTCAATCGCTCCACCGTTTCATACTTGGCGTGGAGCCAATCGTGCCAATCTTTGCGTGTTTCGGGGTTGTAACAAAATTCAGTAGCGTGGCCGCCGATGCCGTTGTCAATTTGCCAGGCCAGGAGTTGAGGATGGTCCCCCAAAGCCCGGGCCATTGCGGTCACAATTTTCCGGCTGTACTCCCAATACACGTCGCAGTTCAAACAACAGGCGTGCCGGGTGCCTTCATGGAGCACCAGGCCGTTTTCGTCCACAGGCAGAATCTCGGGGTGTTTTTGACTCAACCACAAGGGGGGGGCGGCTGTGGGCGTGGATAAAACCACCTTGATGCCGTGCTTCTGCATGATGTCCATGACCCGCCGAAGCCACGCAAAATCGAATCGGCCTTCCTCTGGTTCGCACAGTCCCCAAACAAATTCTCCCATTCGGACGGCGTTAATTCCCGCCGCCACCATTAACTCGGCGTCCCGCTCCCAACGACTCTCCGGTTCCTCGGCGGTCCCTGCATAGGGATAGACCCAATGCTCCGGATGATAATCGGCGCCAAAATACATAAGCCTTTGGGTGACCACTTAAACTTACTCCACCCGAAAGGGCCTGACAACCCGGAAAGCCCTTTTTCGCGAAATTTCGGCGCCGATACGAGGTCGGTTTGCTGTCAATGCACTTCAAACCGCTGGATGTCCAATTGGCCCCGCACCGGTTGGTAATAAGGACGGCCCCGTTTCATCCCCACCGAGCCAAAACTGCCGTTTGCGCTGAAGAAAGCTTGCCAATCTCCCTTGATTTTGGGGGACAGGTGAAGGGTTTTGGTGACAGCGTCATAGCGCGCCCCTGTGAGGCCCTGCAACAAAGCGTAGGAGGACATGGCCCGCGCATACCAATGGCCGCACTCGTATTCATTGAATGGATTGCGGATGCGCCCGTCATACCGCTGGCGGCAAACCCGGACAATTTCCAGCCCTTCTTGCACGCGCCCCATGAGCATGAGATGCGAGGCCACCTGGTATTCAATGCCGGTCCAGACTTCATTGCTGTACACAAAAGGAAGGGACAGCTCGCCGCCCTTGGGCCAGGTGCACAGCAACAATCCCCCCTCCGCCCCGCAGGCGTAAGAGGGGCGCTGGGGATTGGGGTAATCAGTCAAATCCAGTTTGAGATTGTAGCGATACACCGACCGGAGATGACTGGTGACTTTTTGCGGGTCAAGCACATGTCCCACACCGCAAACCTGCGCCAGCCAGTCCCCCAAAACACCGTCGGAAAGACAACCCGTGCCGTATTGGTATTTGGGACCTTCTTTTTCCAACAATTGCAGGGCTTCGGGTGAATAACTGCCCACCATGCTCTTGTTTTCCACCGGGTTGCCCGCGCGCAGGTTTTTCCACTCGATTCTTTGGATGAAATACTCCCCGTCGAAGAGCTCATTCTCGGTTTTTTTCAAACCCTTTTGGTAAAGCTCGTCATAGCGCGAAACATCATCGCCCAAGGCTTGTCCCATGATGACGGCCGCCTTGAGCGCCCCGAGGTAAAAGCTGGTGCACATGCCATTGGGGCCCCAGAACTCGATGTCGTAGGTGTTGTGGTGTGGTTCTTCCAAGACGCCCTTGCCAGCGGGGTCCCAGGTGGCAATGCAGTAATCGAGGCTTTGGCGCACCTTGGGCCAGAGGCGGCGCAGCCAGGCGGTGTCACCGCTCAAGCGCCACTCACGAAAGACTTTCATGATGCCTCCCAACTGGCCGTCGGCGGCTGCATGGAAGTCGTGTTCCACAGGGCGGATGGGCAACGCACTGCGGAACATTTGGTGGCCCCGCTGGTCTTGAGAGATGCCAAATTCCGTTTCGCGCAAACTGCGCTCCAAGTCTGGAAAAAGATGCGGAATGGCTTGGGCGTAATTCCAAACGTGAGTGCATGAACCGTGACAGCATCCGCTGTTGTCGGAGCAGCCCTCCCATCCCCAAAGCCGGCCATCGGCCTGCCGCAGGACGGTGGGGGATTTCAAAATGGTAAGATTCGCCGCGACAGCTTCGAGGACTTCCGGCGGCAGCGTACTGTCATAAAAACAGGACGCGAATGCCTCGGAACCCTCTCGTAAAGATGTGTATTGTTGCCGCCAAAAATCCACCACTTCTTCAATGCCTTTGAAGCGTCCGGCGTACCAGGGGCGGTAATTTTCTTTGGGTGCATTTGCACCGGATGGATCGCGGCCTATCCGGAGGTTGGTGTGTCCAACATACCACGCGAGCTTGACCGTAATGGTACGGGAGGCTCCGGGTGCCAGGGTGAATGGCACAAATAAAGTCGCGCCGGGACTGGGTCCGCCCTCGCTCACGGGAGGACGGTCATAGGCCGCTGCTGTTGCGATGTCCTTCCACGCCATGGTCAGTGGGTCCCACCAACCACCTCTGAACCATGCATGATTTACCTTTACCTCCGGATCATCCACCACGGCGCAGAAGGCTCCCTCTTCCCATGGCCGGTCTGCCGGCGCGCCGCCCCACAAAATGAAACCACCTCGAATGGGCTTGATGGCCTGTGGATTGCTCCCCACCACCATGAAATTTTTGGAATTAAAAGAAAAGACGGCCTCCAACGTTTGTTTGGTGGGATTGGTGAAACGGTATTCCAACCCTGCCACCGGCAGACTGGAGCTGTCAGCATCACCGGGGATAAAAGGACTCCATCCGGTCAATTCCACCCGTAAGGGCATCTTGGGGTCACTCAGAGTCACCGTGGCAAAAGGAAATCTCGCCGCAAAAGCAGCTGCGCGGAAGCGGGGCAAACCATAGGTGGCGCCGGGAGCGCCGTTGCCCGTATTGCCTGCGCCGAAAAGTTTCCATCCCTGCACTGGCCCTTCCAAAACCTTGGCGGCGCCCGACTTGCCCTTGATGGATACAGCCGCAAAAAGGCAGGGCTGATGAAAAACTTCCGGCCGATGCCGCAATGATACATGCGAAAAGGCCCCCACGCCCTCCAAACAAATCATCCCTGCTCCCATACCGCCCATGGGAAAGGCAATCCGGCTTAAGTGCTCACCTGTAAAAACCGCATTAAAACGCCGGCTGGCACCGGCACCGGTTTTTGGGGGCGCTGCTTCAACCGAGGGAGCAAGGCCACCGGCAACCCCCACAGCCGAAGAGGCCGCTGCAAGGGCTAAAAACTGGCGTCGCTTCAAGGTAGTGGATGCAGTGGACGATTGGGGCATGCTACGGTCTTTCATAGGTTTTCGGCTTTGTTCTCGTTTAGCAAAAACGAATAAGCCCGCACAGAAAAAATTGCGATGGCCTCTGGACAGGGAACGCTGATTTGGGCAAAAAGTGGCACACGAAAGGATTTGGTATAGGCCTTGACAAAACAAAGGCAACTGGGTACCCATCGTCTCCTGCCGCAACGGCAAAAGTGCCTCGGTAGCTCAATTGGTAGAGCAGCGGACTCTTAATCCGTAGGTTCTAGGTTCAAGTCCTAGCCGGGGCACCATTTCTTTTCAAGGGGCTTATAAGATTTTCTGCGTTTGGTCATCCGAGGTTCAGTGTGGGGTGGGTCTTCACATGGGTAAAAATCATGGAATGTGTTTGCTTTGTGCATCGTCTTATTTATGTGCGGCACGAGACGGACACGCCCGATTTAGCGACGGTGGCGCGGGCGCGGGAAGGTGACGTTGAGGCGTTTGGCGAGTTGTTTCGCCAAACGCAGGTACGCATTTATAACTTTGTGCTGAGCATGGTGGCAAATCCGGCGGATGCAGCAGACCTGACCCAGCAGGTTTACGTGGCGGCTTGGAAAGGGCTGGCCGGGCTTCGGAGCGATGAGGCGTTTTGGGTTTGGCTGCATCGGATTGCGTTAAACGTAGTGCGGGACTCTCGCAAAAAAACCACCCCTGAATGGGTGCCTCTGGAGTCTGAAATCGGGGAGAATGAGGGCGGTCAGGCCCCGGTGAGTTTGGCCGATGAAGGCTATACGCCCGATGCAGCGGTGGCGGCCCAAGATACTCAAGCGTGGGTGCGCAAAGCGATTGCCACGTTGCCGGAAGCTCACCGGGTGGTGGTGACCATGCACCATCTTGAAGGCATGGAAGTTAACGAGATTGCAGAAGTGTTGGGAGTTCCACCCGGCACCGTGCTTTCGCGGCTGGCGCGTGCGCGCGAAACCTTGCGGAGCCGCTTGAATCACTTGGTGCAAGCAGGAAGAGCCGGCTGACTATGAAAAATTGTGACTCTTTTCAAGGCAAGTTAGGTGCTTACGTAGTGGGTGGTTTGGACCAAGCCGAGCGCGAGGCGGTGCAGCGGCACTTGGCCACCTGCCGGCACTGTGCCGCGGAGGTGCAGGCATTGGAGCAGGTCGGGCGCATGCTTGACGAAATGGAACCCGCCGAACCGCCACCTTTCATGTGGAGTCGTTTGCGGCAGGAGTTGCTTGCCCAACAGGCTTCCAATGTACGGCCTTGGTGGAAGGCTTTTTGGGCATGGCCTCGGCCTTTGTACCTTGGCCTGGCCACCGCGCTGGTCGTGTTGGCCTTGGTATTTTTCCTGCCCACTGAGTCCGAGCCGGTTGTGGCGGAGGGCACGTCGCCCGCGCCTTATGTAGCCCGGCACCATTTGGCGGCTTGGAATGATCCCTTGCATGACAAGGTGCTGGCGGGTTTGTGGTTGGCGGAAGGACCTTAGGATGAAAATGACCAGTAAAATGGCTGTGTTGGCCCTGATGTGGGTCTTGGGCGCGGTGACTTTGGCAGCTGCGCCGGCCACACCGGCGGAGCGGTTGCGTGCGTCTGAAAGCGCCGGGGAGCGTTGCCGTTACCAGGCCATTTTTGTTTGCACGGAAGTGCGGGGAGCAACTACCAAAACCGCGACCGTGGAAATCAGCCATCGGCCCAACGCCACCCGTTATGCCTACCAAGCGCCAGAACTGCGCGGGGTGGTGGTTATCGAGGGGGATGGCAATGTGATTCGGCTAAATCCTGCGGATCAGACTGCTACTCGTATTCATGTGCCTCGCAAGCATTCCGGTCTGGACTTGTTGTTGGCGAATTATTCAGTGGACATGGTGCGGGGGGACAAGGTGGCTGGGCGCCCCACGGAAGTCTTGGAGATCCGGCACAAAACTTCCGGCCTGTTGCGTCGCCGGATTTGGTTGGACCAAGAACACGACTTGGTGCTGCGCTCCGAGGAATATGACCGTCAAGGCCAAATCCGCTCTCGTACGGAGTGTCAAAGCATCCGCTGGCAGCCGGAGCTTGAGGAAAGCTTGTTTCAAATTCCACCCGGTTGGCGCACCGTGGAAGCCGAGGTAGCCTCAGGCACTCCATTGGATACCGCGCGGCTGGCGGAGGCGGTCGGATTTGACGTTGTGTTGCCGAAAGCTCCTCCGTCCGGTTACGTGCAGGACGAAATCTCCCTTTATCCTTGCCCCTGCGGAGCCAAGGCGGTCCAAGTGCGCTATACTGACGGGCTGGCCAGTTGTTCGTTGTTTATCAAAACAGCCACTTGCTCAGGCGGTGGCCGCGGCCAAGGGATGGGGCCCGGCATGGGCATGGGCATGGGCAAGGGCCCCCTCATGGGCAAAGGGCAGGGGCAAGGCCGTGGGCGGGGATGGGGAGCGCAGGGGGAGGGACGCGTCGGAGGGTGCGCGTGCGAGCGGATGGCCACTATGCCGGGGCAGGCCTACGTCAAACGCACGGCCCGATTTACTTATATTTTAGCTGGTGATGTGGATGAAGCTCTGTGGAAAAAATTTTTGGATGATTTGCCATAATTCATGGAATGCATAAGCGCCATCCCTCGTCTTGTCCAACAGAAGGGTTGTTCGGTGACATGGTGAATGACCCGAAAGAAAAACAAAAAAACAATAGTTGTGATATGAACGTGAAAAATCTTTTAACGGTGGCTGGCGTTGGGCTGGCTTTGACGTTGGCAGCCGGCCATTTGGTGGCCCAAAACGCCAAGCCGGCTCCAAAACCTGAATGTCCGATAGGTTTGGGTTGCGGTATGGGACCCGGCGCTGGCTGCGGCAAGGGGCCGGGATTCCGCGGTGGCGATGCCGCGGGCAAAGGCCAGGGCCAGGGCAAGCGGTTCCAAGGCGGCAATGGGCAGGGCCAAGGTTTGGGCAAGGGGCTGGGACCTGGTCCAGGCAATCGCCCAGGTTGCGGTTTGGGCCCTGGCGCTGGCTGCGGCAAAGGACCCGGCTGGTGCAAGGATAACCAAGCCTAATTGATTGGAGCGCCCAACCTACTCGCCAAAGTCTTCGCGGAGAGCGCCTCGGGGACTTTGGCATTTTCATTTTTTGGCGGGGCTGGAGTGGCGCGAGGTGGCGTTGAATCCAAGCCAAAATCTTGAAGGGAGACTGTTTGTTGATCTCCCTTGGCCTAATCTGATGACTCGTGTCGTTGGGGGTGATGGTGCAGCAGGGGCCTGCCGCCGTGGTCTCACTGCAGTTCTTGGGCATCGGAATTATTTTTTGTCCGTTGGCTTCATCCGTGCTCAAGAAATCGGGGAATAGTGGAATCACGACTTTACAGTAGTACGCCTTCATGTAAGCCTAAAAGGCATGCACCATCTTACGGCAAATTTTTTGCGTGGCTGGCACCTTATTCGTAGCTTCCCGGTTCTGTCAGTGGTTTGGCTCGGGGTGGCGAAACTTGCCGCCGGTGCGGCGATGGTCACCAACCTGACCGCCGAGCAATGGCAGGCGGTTGATGCGGACATTGCACGCTATCGCCAGGGCACATTGGTGATTCAGACCCGGCCGGGTGCCGAGGTGAGTGTGCGGCAACTGCGCCATGAATTTTGGTTTGGTGCAGCGCTGGCCAATTCGGCCTTTGAGGGGCGCATGAACCCCGCCGACCGAGAGCGATACTTGGGGTTGTTTTTGACCAACTTCAACGCTGCCGTTACCGAAAATGCCCTGAAGTGGCATAACATGGAGCCCAGGCGCGGGCAGGTGAATTACCGCACTGTTGAGGCCATTTTAGCTTGGACAGACCAGCACCAGATACCGTTGAGGGGGCATAACATTTATTGGGGCATTCCCAATTTTGTGCCAGCTTGGCAGAAGGAATTGCCGGCAGAGGAGCTGATGGAGGTCGTGCGGCAGCGGGGCTTGGACGTGGGCAAGCGCTATCGTGGACGCTTTGCCGAGTACGATCTGAACAACGAGATGTTGCATGGTAATTTTTACGCGCAAAAACTTGGGCCGGACATTACCTTGAAGATGACCCAATGGGTGCGGGAGGGCGATCCACAGGCGGTGTTTTATTTAAATGATTACGACATTTTGACCGGACGGCGGGTGAAGGATTACGTGGAGCACATCCGCGGGTTGCTGGCGCAGGGAGTGCCGCTGGGTGGCATTGGTGTGCAGGGGCACTCGCACGGTGACACTTTTGACCGTCAGGCGCTGCGCGATGCGCTGGACCAATTGGCACAGTTCAAACTGCCCATCCGTGTGACCGAGTTTAATATGCCGGGGCAGAACTCGCGGTTTTATAAGGATCGCAGTTTGCGCCCGACGGACGAGGATGAGCAGCAAAAGGCGCGGGAGCTGAGGGATTATTACCGCATTTGTTTTTCGCATCCTGCGGTGGCAGGCATTTTAATGTGGGGTTTTTGGGAGGGAGCCAATTGGATACCGGCCTCCTCCTTGTATCGGCGCGACTGGACGCCGCTACCGGCAGCCAAGGCCTATCAAGATTTGGTTTTCAAAGAATGGTGGACCCAATGGACCGGGCGCGCCGACGCGCAGGGACGTTGTGAAGTGCCTGCGTTTTTTGGCCGTCACGAGGTTACTGCAGCCGGCCAGAAGATGGTTGTGGAATTAAAAAAGGCCGAGGGTAAAAAAAGCGTGGCTGTTGGACTGTAAACCATCATTGGGAGGAGACCCAAAGGCACGGCATACTGATATTATATGCGGTGTTTCATCTACCATCGTGATTTCACTTACATTGCGAAAATGTGGATGAATAAAGACGTGATTGGAATGCAAGGGCGGTTCAGTCTTTAGCGCGATAGTCTGGTGATTGCCTCGACTTTACATTTGCACTGTCTGGCTTGGATGGGCGCTGTGATGTTTGTAGCGCGTCTGGATGCAGCGCCACGGGAAATGGTGCAAGATCCACATTTTGAACATGGCTTTCAATTGCTCGCGCCCGCGCCAGGGAGGGCGGTGGTGACGGGGGTGTTGGCAGGATGGAAAAGCGGCCCGCCGCGCTGGAAACTGGCGCAGTGGTCGAGCCGGCATCCGCTGGCCACCAATGCCGCTCAGGCCACGGGGGAGATTTTGGTGTACTCCAATGCCGCAAAAAGTGTGGTGTTACACCGGCGCGCAAAAACAGGCGAAGTTGAGCTGATGCTGGCCGTGGCTGGGAGTGTGGAGTACGACGGCAAAGCTCGCCGTGCGAATGAAGCATGGGTGCATTTACTGGCCGAGCAAACCTTTACCAATCCGCCCGCTTTGGTAGAGGTGGAGCGTTTGGAGCTGGTATTTGAAGCGCGGTTGTTGTACAGCCGCAAAGTCACCACGCCGGATTACAATCCCTCCCTCCATGCGGCGCAGTTTTTGATGTATTTTACGGTTCAGAATTTGAACCGGCAGTCTTCTGGCTACGGGAAATATCTTTGGTTTGGGGTGCCCATATACGACGACCGGGAACTCCATCCCAAGGGCCACCAAGCGCCGGATACCGGCACGGGAATGTTCATTTACAATCCGCCGGCAGCCGCCTACACCCAAGGCACTTTGCACGAAGGAGGGTGGGTCAAATTTGAGGCGGATATTTTGCCATTGATGTGCGAGGGGTTGCGGGCCGCCTGGAAACGGGGGTTTTTAACTGAATCAACGAACTTTTCAGATTACCGCATCACTGGCATGAATGTGGGGTGGGAAGTGCCGGGCATTTTTGATGTCAGCGCCGTCTTGCGCGGATTGAGCCTGAAGGCCGGCTTGAAAGCCGAGCCTTCCCGTGTTGGTATTAGGGGAGGCTCCTCTGATTCCCCTCATTAGTCCTGATGCGATGTGGCTTGGATTAAGGTTGCTCCGGTAACGGGTTGTTGGGGGAGGTGTGCGGGGAAAGAATAATAAAGAACAGTGAGGTACGGATTGTGAGTTTCGGGACATGGGCGGCTCCCTGAGACGAAACGTGGAGCCAGTGGTCGGGATCGAACCGACGACCGACGGTTTACGAAACCGTTGCTCTGCCGCTGAGCTACACTGGCACGCGATGATGCGCAGGCAAGTAATAACGTGCTGCAGCGGGCTGTCAACTCTGCGTTGCAGGGGAGTGCGGGTTCATCGCGCGAGGGGGCGGCGGTGGGGAGGCGGAAAAATCGGCTTGCGAGGGCTCACTTTTTAGGTTTAATAAAGTCACCAAAAACCAACCTAAAAATCCCGGCTGCCAGCTTAACCGCCCGGCAGGACGGGTGGGATGCATGTTATGGCAAAAGTTTCTGGCACAACTCGGAGCGGCCTGCTGGCTGGCGGGAATTGGATTATTGACCAGGTAAAAATCATTGATGCGTACCCGCAGCCGGAGCATTTGGGGAATATTTTGGATCAATATCAGGGGACGGGCGGTGCGCCGTATAATGTGTTGGTGGATTTGGCGAAGTTGGGTGTGGATTTTCCCCTGGCCGGAGCGGGGTTGGTGGGGAAGGATGCTCTGGGGCACGCGATTTTGGAGGATTGCAAGGCGCACAAGATTGATGCGCGCTTTATCGGGATGACGGATTCAGCGCCGACTTCGTTCACGGATGTGATGACTGAGCAGGGGAGCGGGCGGCGGACGTTTTTTCATCAACGTGGCGCCAATGCGCGGTGGGATGCGAAGGGGTTGGATTTCAGTAAAACCAAGGCACGGATCTTTCATCTCGGATATTTGTTGTTGTTGGACAAGTTGGACCAGCAAGACTCGAAATATGGGACGAAGGCGGCCCGGTTGTTGGCGGAGGCGCAGGCGGCGGGGCTGAAGACGTGCGTGGATGTGGTGAGCGAGGACAGCGATCGGTTCAGTGCGATTGTGACGCCTGCGTTGAAGCATGTGGATTATTGTATTTTGAATGAGATTGAAGCCGGGCGGACGGCTGGTTTTAAAGCCCGGACGCCGGATGGGAAGATTGATACGGTGGCTTTGAGGCATAGCGCGGGGACGTTGTTGCAGCAAGGGGTGCGTGAAGTGGTGGTGATTCATTTTCCGGAGGGCGCCTTTGCCCGGACGCGGCGGGGCGAGGATGTGTGGCAATCGAGTGTGAAGTTGCCGCCGAATTACATCGTTGGGACGGCCGGCGCCGGGGATGCGTTTTGTGCGGGGGTGTTGCTTGGCTTGCACGAGGGGTGGGAGTTGCAACGTTGTCTGTTGACGGGGGTTTGTGTGGCTGCCATGTCGTTGTCGCACGCCACTTGCACGGCGGGGATGAAGTCGTTGAGTGCTTGTTTGGCGTTGGGGAAGAAATATGGATTCCGAGCTCCGTTGGTTTCGGAGGATTGATGGGGCGGGGGTGGTGGGTTTTGGCGCCCAAGGAGGCGGAGCCGGGTGCCTCGTCGTGGGACAGTGTCTTGAAAAAACAGGACAGTAGTGGAAAGCTGGAATCGCGTTTTTTTCAAAAACAAGAAAAATGGGTGGGGGATTTTTGCGATCTTGAGAAAGAATGAGGCATTTTTTCAATTATAGGAATTAGAAAAATGAATAATGAATGAACCGGTTACGGTTGGATAATGCAAATAAGGCTGAATGGCGGGGATATTTGAAAATGTATGGAATGAGATTTTTTTTAATATTGGCGGTTGGCACGGGGGGTGCTAATCTTAAAAGTGCGGTTAGCATATGGCAGTAAGTGAACAGAAATCGTAATTATTGTAATGGGCCATATGCTGTTGTTCACGCCGCATGTAAGTAAAACAACAACACAACCAAAGGACAGAGCATATGCGTATCAACCGTAATCGTAAATCCGGCTTCACGCTGGTGGAAATCATGATCGTGGTGGCCATCATCGGCCTGTTGGCTGCGATCGCCATTCCCAACTTCGTGAAAGCCCGCACGACCGCGCAGAAGAATGCGTGCGTCAACAACCTCCGTCAAATTGACGGCGCCAAGGAACAGTGGGCACTGGAAAATGGCAAGAAGGGCACCGACACTCCGGGCGATGCCGACCTGTTTGGTGATGGCAAGTACATCAAGCAGAAACCGACCTGCCCGGCCAACGGCAGCTACACGATCGGTGACATGCAGACCAAACCGACCTGCAGCGTGACCGACCACACCCTGCCCTAAGGCGCAGTGTTAATCTCCAAAGCCCGAAGGCGGTTGCCTTCGGGCTTTTTTGTTTTCAGGGTGGGACTTCCGAGGACGAGTTGCGTCATGGGTGGCAAGGAATTACCACAAGTAGGCCGGTGTGGTGATTGAGTTCCCCACACCGCACCGCAGAATTCCATATGCTTAGTGGATCTCTAGCGCAAGGCATCCAAACTTGCACCAAAGTTGATATGGTAAGCTTGGCCGTTGAGGACCAGTGCGGGAACTGATTTGACCCCCGCCTTCTCGGCTTCGGGAATACGATTGCGGTCCCGGCCGAGGTGGACGATTTCGACCTCGAAGCGTGAGGGGTCAAGGGCGGCAGCGATGTTTTGCTCGGCGGCCACACAGACGGGGCAGCCTGCATGATAGAATATGGCTTTAGTTTTCATGGTTTTTGGTGGTTTGGTTTTTTTTGGTCCAACATTCACTTTCAAAGAACGACCATCCGGTCGCTCGTGGGTAATACAGCTTGAAAGGAGTGCAGTCACAAGAGGGTGCAAAATGGTAAGGAGTAACCGTTTGGTTAGCCCCTTTTACAACAGCAGAGATGTGGCATTTTAGGGTATGCCAAAAGAAACACCAAAGCAGGTGAAGTATTTATCGTTGCCGGAGCGCCGCAATTACCGCCGGTTGGAAGACGTGGTGGGTTGCAAGTGGTCTGCCGCCGTGGTGGCCGCCATCGGTCGAGGCGTCAACCGTCCCGGTCAGTTGGAGCGATTTATCCCCGGCATTTCGACCAAGGTGTTGAATGAACGATTGCGGAAGTTATTGGATTACGGGTTGATAACGCGGCACGAGCATCCCGGCAAAGTGATGAAAGTGGAGTACCGCTTGACTCCGACCGGCCTGCGGTTGGTTGAAATCATTGAGCAATTGCGTGAACTCGATGAGGAGCATGGCGCCACACGGCCTGGATGTTGAGCGGGATAATGGAAATCCGGGAAACTGCTGCACGGGTTTAAGAAAAATGGCTTTTGCAACATCTTCTGGTCAAAAGGTGGTTGTGCGTTATAATGCATTTATGAATCAGCCATTGAATCGTCGCTGTTTTTTAGCCGGAGTGTCGTTGGGTGCTTTAGCTCTGGGGGGTGTGGCCCCGCAGGTATTGTCACAGGGCGCCGGAGGGGGGGCGAATCGGAAGTTGAATCTTGGGGTGATTGGAGTGGCCAACCGCGGGGGGGAAAACTTGAGGGCTGTGGCGCAGGAAAACGTGGTGGCCTTGTGTGATGTGGACAAGAACAATCTGCAGGCGGCGGCGCAACGTTTTCCGCAGGCCAAGACTTTTGAGGATTTTCGGGAATTGTTGGAGGTGAAAGATTTGGATGCGGTGGTGATCAGTACGCCGGATCATTGTCATGCGGTGATAGCTGTGGCGGCGTTGGAAAAGGGGCTGCCGATTTATTGCGAGAAGCCGCTGGCCCGGACGGTCAGTGAGGTGCGGCGCATTACGGAGTTGGCGCGTCAGAAGCGGAAGGTGACGCAATTGGGGACGCAAATTCATGCATCGCGCAATTATCGCCGTGTAGTGGAGCTGGTGCAAAGCGGGGCCATCGGGGCTGTGCGTGAAGTGCATGTGTGGGTGCAGGTTGTTTATGGCGGGGTGAAGATGCCGACGGAGTTTCCGCCTGTGCCGCCCACGCTCAATTATGATTTGTGGCTGGGGCCTGTGGAGTACCGTCCGTATAGTCCGGAGTGGGTGCCTTTCAAGTGGCGGAATTGGTGGGCGTTTGGAGGTGGGACTTTGGCGGATTTCGGGTGCCATTACATGGATCTGCCGCACTGGGCGCTGGAATTGTCGCATCCTCGGTCTGTTGAGGTGGTGGATGGACCGCCTTTGGATGCGGAATCTGTGCCGCCGTGGTTGATTGTTCGGTATGAGCATCCGGCTCGCGGGAACAAGCCGCCGGTGACTTTGTATTGGTATCAAGGTCAGGGACGGCGGCCTGAGCGGTTAACGGCGGAGCAATACCGGCAGTGGCGAAGTGGTGTGTTGTTTGTGGGAGAGGAGGGTGAAATCCTGGCGAATTACACGAACCATGAGCTTTTGCCGGAGGCCAAGTTTGCCAATTTCACACGGCCCAAACCGTTTATCAAAGATTCGATCGGGCATCATGCGGAGTGGTTGGAGGCGGTGCGGAACGGTGGGACCACGACGTGTCACTTTGATTACAGCGGGCCGCTGAGTGAGACGGCTTTGTTGGGGAATGTGGCTTACCGGACGGGGAAGAAGTTGGAATGGAATTGGCGGGAGCTGCGAGCGGTCAATGCACCTGAGGCTCAGAAATACATCCAGCACCGCTACCGGGCGGGTTGGAAGATCTGAGTTAAGAGCGGGATGATGGCATTGGGTCGGCGCATTTCAGTTTTTAGACAGGTGGGCGTGGCGGGTGTGGGGGAAGAGCACGTGCCAGCGTTCGTTACGCCAGAAGGTGTCCAGACACAGCAGGGCTTCATCCCCAGCCGGACTCCAGAATTGC
>Ga0209381_1000355_pt1 | contig 119343 bp, 93 predicted proteins | sample DewCreD2012metaG_FD_184111 | JGI IMG/M metagenome (GOLD analysis project Ga0209381, IMG submission 184111) | Hot spring sediment bacterial and archeal communities from British Columbia, Canada, to study Microbial Dark Matter (Phase II) - Dewar... ...
CAGACCAGGTTGGTCACGGTGGGCCTGGAGCGACACAGCACCCAGCCGGTGACGATGTGGAGAAAGGTGGTGAACGTCGGCCGCGTGAACGCGGGTGCAAGCGCTTGACAGAGGGCCTCCCAGCCCGATACCAAGGTGGCATCCATGCCGACCTCCCTTTGTGTCTTGTCTAAAACACAATAGGACGGTCGGCGTGGTGTTTTGTAGAGTCCCGACGTTCATAACCGAGCCCGGAAACGGCTAAAGTTCACAAGCTTCTGTCGAAGATCGAACGGCAGCGGGGCACGCGGGCCATCGCGCTGATTCACCGGCAGGAGACGCTGAGCCTCCTGGGATTTCCGCTGATGCGATACATCGACATCAACGACTCCGAGGCTCTGCTGCGAGCCATCAAACTCACCGACGACGACATGCCCATCGACCTGATCCTGCACACGCCGGGCGGACTGGTGCTGGCCGCCGAGCAGATCGCCGCGGCCATCCGTCGCCACAAGGCGAAGGTCACCGTGTTCGTGCCGCATTACGCCATGAGCGGCGGGACGCTGATCGCCCTGGCGGCCGACGAGATCGTCATGGACGAGAACGCGGTGCTGGGGCCGGTGGACCCGCAGTTGGGGCAGCACCCGGCGGCCTCGCTGCTCAAGGTGCTGCAGAGCAAGCCCATTCAGGAGGTGGACGATCAGACGATCATCCTGGCGGACATGGCCGAGAAGGCGCTGCGACAGGTCAAGGCGACGGTGGTACGGCTGCTGGAGGATCGCATGGACGCGGAGAAGGCTGAGCGGGTGGCCCATCTTCTGTCCTCCGGCACGTGGACCCACGACTATCCCATCAGCGTGGACCAGGCGCGCGAGTTGGGTCTGCCGGTCCGTACCGATATGCCTCACGAGGTCTACCAGCTGATGAACCTCTACCCGCAGGCCGCACAGCGGCGACCGTCGGTGGAGTACGTCCCGCTTCCGTACCATCCTCAGGAGCGTCGCGACACGCAGAAGCGAAGCCGGATGGAATGAGAAACACGGCCGCACGCCGCGCCCCTCCGCCGCAAGGGCGTGGTTTCGCCCAAGCCATGTGCGGGAAGCGCCGCCCCGGCCGCCCTGGCCCCAAAGACAGCATCGGGGGTACGATATGGCCATGACCCTACGGTTGCCTGACGCCTCGAACCGTTTGCCGAAGGCCGACCGCCGATCGCCGCGCTCGGCATCGCATCTGGCGCGGTGCGGGCGACGACCGGCCAACCGCCTGGGTTTGGCTGAGGGTGCGCGATGATCACCGCCGTGTACGACACCAAGCCCTACGACCGCGAGTGGCTGCAGCGGGAGGGCCAGGGCAGCGGCATCGAGTGGCGGTTCTGGGAGTTTCGACTGACCGCGCAGACGGCGCCGATGGCCAACGGCGCCGCGGCGGTGTGCGTCTTTGTCAACGACCAGGTGGACCGCCAGTGCCTGCGGGCCCTGGTGGATGCCGGCGTGAAATGGGTCGTGCTGCGGTGCACCGGCCACAACAACGTGGACGTGGAGGCCGCGCGGGAGCTGGGCATCATGGTGACGCGGGTGCCGGCGTACTCGCCCTACGCCGTGGCCGAGCACGCCGTGGCGCTGCTGCTGACCCTCAACCGCAAGATTCACCGTGCCTACAACCGCGTGCGCGACCTGAACTTCTCTCTGAACGGCCTGGTGGGCTTCGACCTGCACGGCAAGACCGCCGGGATCGTCGGCACGGGCAGGATCGGGCGGGTCACCGCCGGCATCCTGCGGGGCTTTGGCATGCGGGTGCTGGCCTATGACCCGTTCCCGGCGGCGGACTGGGCCAGTCAGGCCGGTGTAACCTACACGGATGCGACATCGCTGATGCGGGAGAGCGACGTGATCTCGTTGCACGTGCCGCTGACGCCCCAGACGCGGCACATCGTTGGCGCCCAGACGCTGGCGCTGATGAAAAGCGACGCGATCCTGATCAACGTCAGCCGCGGGGCGCTGATCGATACGACCGCGCTGATCGAGGCGCTGAAGGCCGGGCGACTGGGCGGCGTGGGGCTGGATGTGTACGAGGAGGAAGAGGGAATCTTCTTCGAGGACCTGTCGGGACAAGTGCTGCAGGATGATGAGCTGGCGAGGCTGCTGACTTTCCCCAACGTGCTGATCACCTCGCACCAGGCGTTCCTGACACGCGAAGCGCTGGGCGACATCGCGAGGACCACGGTGGCAAATCTGCGGGCCCTGGCCCAGGGAGGGCCGCTGGTCGATGGATCGGAGTTGACGGCCGGGCCGCGCGAGGGTCATGTCTCCAGGACAGCGAGGCCCCATGCCGCTTCCTGAGCACAAGACCAAGATCGTCGCGACCATCGGGCCGGCGTCGGATTCGCCCCAGGTCCTTGAGCAGATGATCCGCGCCGGGATGAGCATTGCGCGGCTGAACTTCTCGCACGGGGATTTCCCGGCGCATGCCCGGATGATCGCCCGCATCCGCGCCGCCGAGGCGGCGGTCGGGCGGCGCGTCACGATCATGGCCGACCTGCCCGGGCCCAAGATGCGCCTGGGGAAGATCGACCCGGAACCGATTCATCTGACGGCTGGCGACGCCTTTGCCCTGACCAGCGAGCCGGTGGTGGGCAGCGACAAGCGAGCGTCGATGAGCTTCGAGCCGCTGCCGCGGGTGGTGAAGGCAGGCGACAGGCTGTTCCTCAACGACGGGCTGGTTCAGCTGGTGGTCCAGCGGGTCGAGGGCAACGACGTGCACTGCACCGTCGCGGTGGGCGGCGAGTTACGATCCCGCAAGGGCCTGAACCTGCCCGGCATCAAGCTGGGCATCAGCGCCTTCACCGACCACGACCGCTCGTGCCTGGAGTTCGCGTTGAACAGCGGCATGGATGCGGTGAGCCAGTCGTTCGTCGAGACCGCCGCCGATATCCATGCCGTGCGCGAGGCGGCCGCGGCGATCGGCAAGAACCCCTTTGTCATCGCCAAGGTCGAGCGATCGGGCGCGGTGGAGCATTTCCAGGAGATTCTCGCCGCCGCCGACGGCATCATGGTGGCCCGCGGCGACCTGGGCGTCGAGGTGCCGATCCAGGAGATCGCCCTGGTGCAGAAGCGGCTGATCGCGCAGGCCAACCTGGCCGGCAAGCCCATCATCACGGCGACGCAGATGCTCGAGTCGATGGTCTCCAGCCGCCTGCCGACGCGGGCCGAGGCCACCGACGTGGCCAACGCGATCCTCGACGGCACGGACTGCATCATGCTCTCGGGCGAGTCGGCGATGGGCAAGTTCCCCGTGGAGGCGGTGTCGATGCTGGCGAGCATCGCCGCGGCCACCGAGCCGCATCGCCCGCCGGACCACTGCAGCGCCGTGCAGACGGCCCTGGAGCAGCAGAAGTGCGCCACCGCCGCCCAGGCCATCGCGTCGGTGGTGGAGCACGCGCTGGAAACGGTGCCCTGCGCGGCGGTGATCGTGCCCACGCGCAGCGGCACGACGGCGCGAATGATCTCGCGTTTCAAGCCCTCGGTGTGGGTGGTGGCGGTCAGCCGCGAGGAGAGCGTGTGCCGGGGGCTGGCGTTTTCCTACGGCGTGCACGCCATCTGCATGGATGAGTATCCGGAATGCTGGCGCGGCTTTGCGCAGCAATGGGTGCGAGAGCAGGGCTTGGCGGCACCGACGATCATGCTGGTGGCGGGGCCTTCGCCACGCGACCCGCAGGCGCACCACAGGATCGAGTTCATGCCGTCCTCCCCCTCGGCCAGTGCACAGCCATGAAAGAGGAGTTGACCATGCCAGGCAAACAGGCAGGCAAGACGTCGCGCGGCCCGGTGGTGGCGGATGGGTCGGCTGCGGCCAGCCATCGGACCGGCGCGACTGTCGAGGACATCAAGCGATCGTTCCTGGAGAACCTGAGCCTGTCGCTGGGCCGGCCGCCGGCCATGGCGACGCCGCACGACCTGTACACGGCGCTGGCGATGACGGTTCGCGACCGCGTGCACGACCGCGGCGTGCGGACGATCGAGCGCTACGTCCAGAGCGACGCCCGGCTGGTGGTGTACCTGTCGGCTGAATACCTGCCCGGCCCGCACACGGCCAACAACCTGCTGAACCTGGGCATCGCCCGCGAAACGCGCAAGGCCCTGTCGGAGCTGGGCTATGACCTGGACGAGATCCTCCAGGAGGAGGAGGAGCCGGGCCTGGGCAACGGCGGGCTGGGCCGGCTGGCATCGTGCTACCTGGACTCGCTGGCGTCGCTGGAGGTGCCGGCCACCGGCTACGGGATCCGCTACGAGTTCGGCATTTTCGACCAGGTGATCCGCGACGGCTGGCAGGTGGAGATCACCGACAAGTGGCTGCGCTGCGGCAACCCGTGGGAGACGCCCCGTCCGGAGGTCTCGTACGATGTGCCCTTCGGCGGACACACCGAGTCTTGGGTGGATGAAGGCGGCCGCTACCGCGTGAAGTGGGTGCCGGAAACCATCGTCAAGGGGGTGGCCTACGACACGCCGATCCTGGGATATCGCGTGGGGACGTGCTGCCGCCTGCGGCTGTGGAAGGCGGAGGCGGTCGAGTCCTTTGATCTCGCGTGCTTCAACCACGGCGACTACTACCGCGCCGTCGAGGACAAGGTGGTGTCGGAGAACATCACCAAGGTCCTCTATCCCAACGACGAGATCGCCGCCGGCAAGACGCTGCGGCTGCAACAGCAGTTTTTCTTCGTGACCTGCTCGCTGCAGGACATGATCCGCATACACCTGCGGATGGGCCGGCCGCTGGAGATTTTCCACGAGAAGTTCGCCGTGCAGCTCAACGACACGCACCCGTCGATCGCGGTGGCGGAACTCATGCGGCTGCTGGTGGACGTGCACGGCATGGAGTGGGAGCCGGCCTGGGAGATCACTTGCCGGACCTTCGCCTATACCAACCACACCCTGCTGCCCGAGGCGCTGGAGAAATGGCCGGTGGAGCTGTTTTCGCGGCTGCTGCCGCGGCATCTGGAGATCATCTTCGAGATCAACCGGCGGTTCCTGAACGATGTGCGCGCCAAGTTCCCCGGCGACGAGGCGCGGGTGGTGCGCATGTCGCTGATCGACGAGCAGCACCCGCGCAGCGTCCGCATGGCGCACCTGGCGGCGGTGGGAAGCCACACGATCAACGGCGTGGCCGAGCTTCACTCCAGCCTGCTCAAGTCGCTGGTGCTGCACGACTTCGCCCAGATCTGGCCGGACAAGTTCTGCAACGTGACCAACGGCGTGACGCCGCGGCGGTTCGTGGCGGTGTCCAACCCTCGCCTGGCCGAGCTGATCACATCGCACATCGGCGAGGGGTGGCTGAGGGATCTGGACCAGCTGCGCAGGCTCGAGCCGCTGGCCGACGATGCGCAGTTCCAGAAGCAGTGGCGGGAAGTGAAGCTGGCCGCCAAGCGGGACCTGGCGGGGCTGATCAGCCGGCGGACGGGGATCACCGTGAGCCCGGAGTCGATGTTCGACGTGCAAGTCAAACGGCTGCATGAATACAAGCGGCAGCACCTGAACGTGCTGCACATCCTGACGCTCTACCTGCGACTGAAGCGCGACCCGGACGCGAAGGTCCCGCCGCGGACGTTTGTCTTCGGCGGCAAGGCCGCGCCGGGCTACTTCATGGCGAAACTGATCATCAAGCTGATCAACTCGGCCGGGATGCTGATCAACAACGACCCGGCCCTGAAGGGGCGGCTGAAGGTGGTCTTCTTCCCCGACTACAACGTGACCAACGCGCAGTGGGTCTACCCGGCGGCGGACCTGTCGGAGCAGATCTCGACGGCCGGCAACGAGGCCTCGGGCACCGGCAACATGAAGATGGCGCTGAACGGGGCGCTGACCATCGGCACCCTCGACGGGGCGAACGTGGAGATTCGCCAGGAAGTCGGCCAGGACAACTTCTTCCTGTTCGGGCTGACGGCCGAGCAGGTGCAGCAGGTGAAGGCCGGCGGTTACAGGCCGCAGGAGTACCGCGACCGCAACCCGCAGCTGCGCCAGGTGCTGGACTTCATCGGGTCGGGCGCGTTGTCGGGGGATGACGGGCGGCTGTTCAGGCCGCTGCTGGACAACCTGCTGTGGAGCGACCCGTTTTTGGTGCTGGCCGATTACGAGGCGTATATCGAGTGTCAGGAACGGGTCAGCGCGCTGTGGCAGGACCAGAGGGCATGGACGCGGGCGTCGATCCTGAGCACCGCCCGCATGGGCAAGTTCTCCTCCGACCGCTCCATCCGGGATTATGCCCAGCGCATCTGGCATGTGAAAGCCGCCAGCGCCGCGTGACCGGCGGAAGTGCGGGGATCTCGCCAAGTGTCGGGTCTGCTTTCCACAGGCGGGGGGAATCCGAAAATCCGCGCGGCATGATGGCCAGGGTGTAACCGATGCGTTGCCCCTGACGCGATGGCTGGCATGCGGAGAACGCCAAGTCGGCCAGGCTTGCCCAGAGGGCCTGATTCTGTTAGATGGGCAGGCAGAATCGTTCCCTGTGGCAGGAATCCATGTTGATGGCCATTGCGGCCGAAGGGCGCGTTGGCCATCCATGCCGCGGTCGGTCTGCCGTTGTGAATGAGTCTTCGTGAAAGGCGATCGATTGCCGTCAGGGACGGAAACAGGATGGAAGACCATGAAGATCCTTCTCACCACCACCAGTTATCAGGACACGCCGGGACCGCACCACGATCTGCTGGCCAAGTCGGGCTTCGAGGTCGTACGGGCGCGGGGGCCGCTGACCGAGGCACAGCTGCTGGACCTGATCCAGGCCCACGGCGGCTTCGACGGGCTGCTCAACGGCGATGACCACATCACCGCGAAGGTCATCGACGCGTGCCTGGCCGGTACGCCCAGGCTGCGCGTGATCGCCAAGTACGGCATCGGCCTGGACTCGATCGACGTCAAATACGCCACGAGCAAGCGGATTCCCGTGCTCTTCACGCCCGGCGTGAACCACACGACCGTGGCCGAGCACACCTTCGGATTGATGATCGCCCTGGCCAAGCATTTCTGGCCGCACCTGCGCTCCACCAAGCAGGGCCAGTGGAAGCGCATCACCGGCAGCGAGCTTTACGGCAAGACCATCGCCGTGCTGGGCGTGGGGCGTATCGGCAAGGAGGTCATCAAGCGGGCCCTGGCCTTTGACATGAAGCCGCGCGGTTATGACGTGTATTGGGATGAGGCTTTCGCCCAGGCGTGCGGCCTTCAGCGCTGCCTGACGGTCGAGCAGGCCATCGACGGAGCCGACGTCGTGTCGCTGCACATGAACCTGGACGAAAAGAACCGCGGCATGTTCAACGCGGGATTGCTTTCGAAGATGAAAAAGGGCGCCTTTCTGATCAACACCGCCCGCGGCGGACTGGTCGTCGAGGCCGACATCGCGGCGGCGTGCAAATCCGGCCAGCTGGGCGGCTATGCCGCCGACGTGCTGGACAAGGAGCCGCCGCCGGCCGACCACCCGTTCAAGGACATCGACAACATCATCATCACGCCGCACGTGGGCAGCCGCACGTTCGAGAGCGTCGAGCGCCAGGCCATGCGGGCGACGCTCAACCTCGTCAACTACCTCAACGGCGACAGGGATTACATCCAGGCCAATCCGTTCTAGGCTCTGTCTGAAAACGCGCAATCCTGCCTATGATCCTCCATAACGACACGGAGGTCGGCAATGTCCAAACGATACGCGCTGGCGGATGAGCAATGGGAACTGGTCCAGCCCCTGATCCCTCTCCGCAGGGCCCGAACGGGAAGGCCCCCAGTGAACCGCGGCTGATGCTTGACGGCATCTTCTGGGTTCTGTCCACCGGCGCACCTTGGCGCGACCTGCCCGAACGTTTTGGCCCGTGGCAGACGGTATACGACCATTTCTCCAAGTGGCGCAAGGCCGGCGTCTTCGCCACGATCATCGAGAAGTTGCAGATCAAGCTGGACCAGAACGGCCTGGTTGACTGGGAGCTCTGGTGCGTGGACGGGGCCCATGTCCGGGCCACCCGCGCCGCGGCCGGCGCTGACAAAAAAGTCTCGCCCGGCACCCGGACGAGCCGCAAGACCACGCGTTGGGCCGCAGCCGCGGCGGGTTTGGATCGAAGTTCCACCTGGTTACTGACGGCAAGGGAACTCCGCCGGCGATCGAGGTGACGGCCGGTCAGGTGCATGAATCGACGCGGCTGGAGTCGGTGGTGGCGACGTTCATTGCGTCGCGCAAGCACCGGCGGAGAAGAAAGCCCAGGAAGCTGGCAGGGGACAAGGGTTACAGCGTGCCGCGGATCCGCGACTGGCTCAAGGCCCAGGGCATCGAGCCGGTCATCCCGCACCGCGATGACGAACATGCCCGGCACGATCCGGAGATCAGGTTCGACAAGGCAACCTACCGGCAGCGTGCGGTCATTGAGCAGTGCGTCGGCTGGCTGAAGGAATACCGTTGCATCGGAACGCGGTTCGAGAAACTGGCTGTTCATTTCCATGGTATGCCTCAACTGGCCATGATCCGCCGCTACCTCAAACTGCTGTTTTCAGACAGAGCCTAGTGGACGACTTGGGACAGTTCCGGGACAGCTGGCCCGGCGACACACAAGATACCCAGCGCAAGTGCTTGTTATGCATGTTTTTGCGCGCGGCGATGCCAAAACAAACGGAGAGGGTGGGATTCGAACCCACGTGACCCTCGCGGGCCAACCGGTTTTCGAGACCGGCCCGTTCAGCCGCTCCGGCACCTCTCCACGGCTGCCCAGACGATAGCGAAACGCAGGCAGAGGGTCAAAGGGGGTGAAACGCGTGTTGAAAGGCAAAGCGGGGACGTGCCCCTCGCGTGATGGGGCAAGCGGCAGTCGATCGTGCTATGGAAGAACAGGCCCCCGCAGGCCACGAGTCTTTTCGCGTCGCGCAGTACTTGGCCGAGGGGCGCCCGCACGCTCGTCGCGACGGCCGCGGGCATGGAGGCGCGGCGTGGCCGTCTCACGAAAGGCCCACCGCCTGGCCGTTGGGCAGGACCCGGATGCGGGCCGCGGCGGGGACCTTGGGCAGGCCCGGCATGGTGACGATGTTGCCGCAGATGACTACCACGAAGCCCGCGCCGGCCGAGAGCCGCAACTCGCTGACGTTGATGCGGAAGCCGCGCGGCCGGCCGCGAAGCTCGGGGTTGTCTGACAGCGACAGGGCGGTCTTGGCGATACAGACCGGCAACTTGTCGTAGCCGTGCTGCGTGAGCAGGTCCAGGTCGTTCTCGGCCGCGCGGTCGAAGTCCACGCCGTCGGCGCCGTAGAGCTGGGTGGCCACGTGCTGGATCTTCTGAGCCAGAGGCATCTCCAGCGGATAGGCGTAGCGGGGCTCGCGCGGCGCCTTGCGGTTGGTGGCCCGGATGACGGCCTCGGCCAGGCCGAGGGCGCCCTGGCCGCCCTGGCTGTAGTGATCGGCGATGACGGCCTCAACGCCGAGCTTCTCGCAGAATCGGATGATGCGCTTCAGGTCGGCGGGCTTGTCGTCGGCGAAGTGGTTGAGCGCGACAACCGGCTGCAGGCCGAAAAACCGCACATTCTCGATGTGCTTGGCCAGGTTTCCCAGGCCGCCCCTATCCGAAAAGCCGCCGTGGTAGGCAATGGCGCGTGCGGTGGCCACGATGACGGCGGCGGAGGGCCTCAAACCCGCAACGCGGCATTTGATGTCGATGAACTTTTCGGCGCCCAGGTCGCTGGCGAAGCCCGCTTCGGTAACGGTGTAGTCGGAGAGCTTCAGGGCCAGGCGCGTGGCGATGGCGGTGTTGGTTCCTTGGGCGATGTTGGCGAAGGGCCCGGCGTGGACGAACGCGGGCGTGCCTTCCAGCGACTGCACGAGGTTCGGATGAATCGCATCGCGGAGCAGCACCTGCATCGCGCCCACGGCCTTGAGGTCGCTGGCGCGGATGGGCTGGCCCTTGTGGGTGAAGCCAACGACCATGCGGGCCAGGCGCTTGCCCAGGTCGGCAAAGTCGCGTGCCAGGCAGAGAATGGCCATGACCTCGGAGGCCGGGGTGATGTTGAACCCGTCGCGGCGGGGCACGCCGTGCATCACGCCGCCCAGGCCGATGAGGATGTCGCGCAGGGAGCGGTCGTTGATGTCGATTACGCGGCGCAGGACGATGCGCCGGGCGTCGATGCCCAGCTCGTTGCCGTGCTGGAGGTGGTTGTCGAGCATGGCGGCCAGCAGATTGTTGGCCTTCTCGACGGCGTACATGTCGCCGACGAAGTGGAGGTTGATGTCCTCGGCGGGGGCGAGCTGGGCGCGGCCGGCGCCGGTACCGCCGCCCTTGATGCCGAAGTACGGCCCCAGCGACGGCTCGCGGACGGCGATGATGGATCGCTTGCCCAAACGTCGCAGGGCGTCGGCCAGGCCGATGGTGGTGGTGGTCTTGCCCTCGCCCTGGGGAGTGGGGGTCATGGCGGTGACCAGAATGAGCTTCCCATCGGGCTGGCGCTGTCGGCTGCGGAGTTCCTCGACGGGAATCTTGGCGATGTAGTGGCCGTGGGGAAGGATACCGGCCGTGTCCAGGCCCAGTTCGGCCGCGACGGCGTCGATCCGGCGGGGCGGCAAACCGTGAGTTGCGTGGCCGTTGCTTGTCATAGGATTGCACGAGATTAGGCAAAACGCGCGCTGGCGGCAATTGCAGGGGGTTGATTTGACGGATGCCTGCGCGAACATGGGCGCATTGGAGGCAGCAGCATGTTGATGGTGGAGCAGATTCGGCCGTTTCTGATGCATGAGAACCTTGCAGTGCGGGAGCACGCGCTGGATTGCGTGCTAGCGCCCGTGAACAAGGCGCCGGTGACCTGCGACGACCTGTGGGCCGCCGTGGACGGGTTTGGTGTGGAGCAGGGCATCAGCTTCGCGGCCGCGCTGGCGCGATGCCCGATGACGCGGGCGTCGGCGGTGCGGGCGCTGGAGACGGTTCGAGCGGGCGAGCCGCGGCTGCTGCGAAAGCATTGCGCCGATGCACTGGAGGTGATGGAGCTGGAAGTTCTCGGCGAGCTTCGGGACCAGGTCCTGGGATGCGAGGCGCTGGATGCGGAAATCCGCGCGAACCTGAGCGAGCGACTCAGGCTGTCCGAGGCCCGCGAGGAACCGGCCGTCTTGTTTGAGCGGCTGATGACGATGGCGCGGGAGGCGGATCTTGAGCGTGGCCCGGACGATGCGCAGGCCTCGCGGCTTGTCGAGGCACTGGGCCGGCGGCCTGGAGATGTCCTGCCGCGTGCGCTGGAGATGTTGCGGGACCCGCAGGTGGAGGACTGGCGTGAGGTGCTCTGCATCGCGCTGGTGGGCGAAGCGCGCTACGAGCCGGCGGTCGAGACGCTGATCGGCAAGCTGACCATCGACGCGGATGTGATGCGTGAGCAGGTGGTGATTGCGCTCAAGCGGATTGCCACGGAGGATGTGGTGCGGAGGCTCAGGCAGTTCATTCCCGGCAAGGAATGGGATGTTCGGCTGTATGCGTATGAGCCGCTGGAGGGTATCAAGCTGCCATCGGCCGAGGACGCGCTGGCCGAGGCGATGATCAGCGATCCTGACCGTTCGCTGCGCACGAACGCGGCGCAGTCCCTGTGCATTCAGTGCGCCACGCCGCAGCGGCTGGAGATGGTGCGCAAGGCTCTGCGCGACGGGCGGTTTGACGGCGGTGCCGAGGGCCAGGGCGTGAGAAACATGCTGGCCGCCGCGAGCGTGATGGCGGGATACGACCTGCCGGAGTCGTGGAAGTGGCTGCCGGAGGCCCAGCGCGAAGCGGCCAGGTCGATTGAACTGGCGCGCGGCGTTTGGGAGGAAGGCGACGCAGAGCGGCGACTCGATAGAACAGTCGCGGCGATGTCAGCCGCTCTGGACGAGGATGTGGGCTTGCCGCCCGTGGCCGAAGACGAGGACGATCCGTACCTTCCCACGGGCCCCATCCACCGCGAAGGGCCGAAGGTTGGCCGAAACGACCCGTGCCGGTGCGGCAGCGGAAAGAAATACAAGAAGTGCTGCGGGAAGGGGGCCCGAGCGCGTACCACGCGGCGTGCGAGAACGCGCGTGGTCGGTTGTAGCGCAGGCTTCAGCCTGCGCCGCACGGGTTCGTGCAGGCTGAAGCCCGCACCACAGTCGCAGAGCGTTGAGCGCGGGCCGCCTCGCGTGACATTAAGGCAGCATTCCCGGCGGGATGCCCAGGTCGGCGGCGGTCTTCTGCATTTCCTGTTTCATGGTCTCGGCGGCCTTGGTCTGGGCGGCGCGAACTGCGGCCACGACCAGGTCCTCAAGCATCTCGGTGTCGGTGGGGTCCACGCGGGCTTTGTCAATGCGGATCGAGACCACCTCGCCGCGCCCATTCACGGTGGCGGCGACCATGCCGCCGCCGGCGTCGGCAGAGATCTCGCGGCGGGACAGCTCGTCCTGCACGCGCTGCATCTGGGCCTGCAGGTCCTTGGCGCGGCGCATCAGGTCGCCGAGGTTGCCGAGATTCCGAAGGGCGTCGAACATGCGGGTAGGTTCATGCACAAGGGCCGGGCCGTCAAGGCGGCGGATTGGCACGCTGCCTGGGCAACGTCTCGGCCGCGGCAGCGGGGCGGTCGGTACGAGGGGACGCCAAGAACCTCTGATCTGGTCGTATCCGTGGTGTTCAGCAGGGGAGATGAGTGTGGCTTGAGTGCCTGTAACTGTCTGCGCGGTAAGGATTTGTGGCGTTTTCTCTTTGGGATTCGACTGACGGCCGACGCAAGTTCAACAGAATAAACTTGCCTCTGAGCCGGATGTTGATATAAAATACCGCGCGATTGCCCAATCTTGTTTGGCGGCTGCCGCCGCGAGTGGGTCCTGGGGGTTGCGGATGGAAGGGGGGAAAGGAGCGGGCCGATGAGATCCTCGTCTGTGGCAACCGTTCTGGTTGCGAGCCTTTCTGTGTTGGTGGGGGGTGGTTTCCAGGGCCAGGCGTGTGCCGGCGATCTGGTGGGCGCGGTCGTGGCGGCCATGGCCGATGGCGGTGAAGGCCCCGGCGCGCCGACAATCGATGGAGTGATCGAGCCGACCCAGTGCGTCGCTGTAGAGACGCGATGTCCGGCGGTCCAGACGCGGTGCCCGCCGCTGCTTACGAAATGTCCGCCCATTCGCACCCGTTGCCCGTTGACGGCGACGGAGTGTCCGCCGGTTCTGACCAACTGCCGCCCGATCGGGACGATGTGTCCGGCGATTGCCACGCAATGCCCGCAGGCGCAGACCACCTGTCCGCCCGTGGAGACGCGGTGTCCGGCGCTGGCGACCAACTGCCCGACGTCGGCAACGGCCTGTCCGCCGGCGGCGACCCAATGCCCGCCATCGCCCACGCTGTGTCCAGCCGTACCCACCGCCTGCCCCCCGATGGTGACGAACTGCACGGGGGCCAGGAAAACGCAGTGCCCGGCCACGGCCACCAAGTGTCCGCCGGTGGCCACGCAATGCCCCACGAAGACGACGGTCTGTCCGACGGCGATGACCCGTTGTCCGCGAACGTCGGCGACCGTCTGTCCGGTGGTACCGACCCAGTGTCCGCCCACGGTGACGGCCTGCCGTTCTGTCCAGACGGTGCGTCCGGCGTATCCAACTGCCTGCGGGCCGCACATCCTGGTCTATACGTATTGCCCGCCGTATCCCACGTTCTGCCTTTACGACACCTCGCCGATCATCTGCCTGGATGACCCGGTGGTAACACCGGCTGCGCAGCCGCAGGCTGCGGGTGTTGTGGCCGGCCAGACCGTCGAGAATCTCTACGTGTACTCGCCGTGAGAGGTGGGATGGGGCCGGCAAGGCAATAGGAGCGGCCCAGGAGCGTTGGTTGGAGGGAGCAGCGGCGGCGCTGGAGGTTCCGGCTGCGAGCCGGAAACCAGGGCCATTGGAGTCCGCTTCAGACAAGGAGCATGGTCATGAGGTTCACTTCATGCACGGCGGTGGTCGTCGTTCTTGTGGGGTGGTGCGTCGTCGGGTCGGCAGCGGCGAACAACGCGCCGCTGGCGGCCGTCCTGACGGCCATGGCGGATGATGGCGATGGTGGCGGCCTGCCAACGATCGATGGCGTGGTCGAGCCGACACAATGCCAAGCGGTGGCTACCGTCTGTCCGGCGGTGGAGACCCGCTGTCCGCCGGCCCGCACCATCTGCCCTGCATTGCCCACGCGGTGCCCGGTGGCACAGACGCAGTGTCCGCCGCAACGGACGGCGTGTCCTGCCCGAGAAACCGTCTGTCCGGTGGTTCGGACACAATGTCCCGGCGGTCGGACGTTCTGCCCGGCCACCGAAACCCAGTGCCCGCCTTCGCGGACGGCGTGTCCGGCAGGTGAAACGCTTTGCCCGACGGTGGCGACGAGTTGTCCGCCGGCACTGACCGCGTGCCCGCCCGGCGAGACGCGGTGCCCCGTGCAGAAGACCGCGTGCCCGTCGTTGAACACCGTCTGTCCGGCTGAGGAGACCCGCTGCCCGCCGGTGGGAACCACCTGCCCGCTGGTGGAAACTCGCTGCCAGGTCGTGGAGACGCGTTGTCCGCCGGTGCAGACCTCCTGCCCGGCGATCAAGACGCTCTGCCCGACGGCGGAGACCTCCTGCCCACCGGCGCTGACCTCCTGTCCGGCTTTGGAAACGCGGTGTCCGCCGCAGGCCACGATCTGTCCGCCGGCCGAGACGCAATGCCGGGCGACCGAGACGCGTTGCCCGCCGGCAGCGACCCAATGCCCGCCGCTGCTGACGCGATGCCCGACCGCAGAAACACGCTGTCCGGTGACACGGACGCAATGCCCCGCCGTGGCGACGCTGTGTCCGCCGGTTCAGACGGGATGTCCGCTCTACGCGACGCAGTGCGTGGGCATCGAGCAAGCCACGCAGTGCCCCCCGATCCTGACCAGATGTCCACCGGCTCCGACTCGCTGTGGCATCGGTCCGGCGGTGGTCACGTACTGCCCGACCGTCGTCACTGAATGTCCGGGTTTCCTGACCGACTGCCCGATCCTGCACCGTTCGAGCGACTCGGCCGCCGCGGTGGAACGGCAGCCACTTGCCGTGGAGACTTCGGGCGTGGTGGCGGGAGAGACCCTGGCACGGCTGTATGTCCACGTGCCGTGAAGCGCCCTGCGGCGAAACGGCGGGGTTTTGACGCGTGGACGGACCCGGCAGGCCGGGGCGGGATCGAGGCGGCGAAGTTCAGGGCAGTTCCTGAGTTCCCTCGCTGTGCACTTCGGGGGCTGCCGGCTGCGCGACGGCCATGGGTCGGGCGGGCACGGGATGCTCGCTGATTCCGCCCACGCGGAAATAATCGGGCATGAGGCGGTTCTCGCGGAGCCAGGCGAGAATCCCTGCCTCGAGCGTTTCATCCAGTGCCTTGACCTGCTGTTTGGTCAGATTGCGCAGAAAGGCATCGGCGGCTTCACCGTACTCGGCTTTCACGCGATCGAGCATGTTGCGCAACACATGGCGGGCGTGGCCGTGCGCGTGCAGGTTGGGCGGGATGATTCGGCCCACGAAAACCGTGCTGGGCGGTTCGGGAAGGGCGTTGGCTTTGGCGACGGCGGCGGCCAGAGCCTCCTCGGCTGTGTCAAACGCGCCGGTGAAGCGGTCGCCATACAGCGAATAGGCGTACTTCATGCTCATGGGCAATGCTCCGATTGTTGCCTGATTATAGCATCGGAGCGGCGATGGCGTTGCCTGCGCGTTGCGGCGGTCGAACGGCAGACGATAATGAACGGCGCAACAACCGGGAGATCGCGTGCATTATTACCTGTCGGATGGGTCTGAGCGTCGTGGTCCGTTTGAGCTGGAGCAGTTGGCTTCGGCGGGTCTGCAGCCGCATACGCTGGTCTGGCGCGAGGGCATGAGCCAGTGGCAGCGTGCCGACACGATGCCCGAACTGGCGCGGTTCCTGGGAACGTCGGCGCCGGCCGGCTTGCCTCACGTGCAATACCAGTCGCCACCCAACTTCACCCCGCCCGGCGGCGTGCCCAGGGAGGTGGCCAACACCAAGCTGGCGGCGGGGCTCTGCGGGATATTCATCGGCGGACTGGGGATTCACAAGTTCGTGCTGGGGATGACAGGCCCGGGGCTGGTCATGCTGCTGGTGACCGTCCTGACCTGTGGTTTCGGCGGAATGGTGATGGGGGTGATCGGTCTGATCGAGGGCATCATCTACCTTACCAGGCCGGACGAGGAGTTCTACCAGCTCTACATGGTTCAGAAGAAGCAGTGGTTCTGACGGGGGATCTTCAGCAGATCACTTCGTGCGCGATCGGGTAGAGGATCAGGTCCGGGCGCACCAGGTGAAGCTTGCGGATCTGCGGCTGGCGGGAAATCGCATCACCGGCGATGGGCATTTGCGTTTCGCCGCGGGGGCAGGGCGCGACGGGTCGGGCAAGCAGAAGGGCCGACAGGATGGCCCCACTGAGGATCGCCGTCAGCCTGCTCATGGTTCACCTGCCGTCTGTCGGAGGGACCTACCGGACGCCACGGCCAAGACGCTCTTAAAGTACCCCGAGTCGGGGCGGTTGCCAAAGAGAAAATCGCGGCGGAGGAGGAATCTGTGGGAACCCGCCGCAGCGGGGGCGCCGCTGGCGGCGAGCCTGTGAAGAGGGAGAGACTCGGGCCTCTGTGCAGGCGCGGCAGGATACGCGGACGGTGCGGCTCCTGAGCTGCGGTTGCCGTCAGACAACGGACTGGTTGGTTTGCAGGTTGTATCGGCCGCCGCCGGGCATTAGAATCGCCGCGGTCGCCGTCGAGGCACATCCAGACAAGGAGCACCTGTGGGAATCCGCGAGAGCCTGAATCGGAATCCAGCCGTGGCCACCGGCCTGACCGTCGCAGTCATTGTCATCGCGCTGATCTTCATCATCTGGCAGCTGAAGGGCTCCAGCGGGCCCAAGCCCGTGACCAAGGCGTTCTATACGGTGGATGACGGTGCGACGTGGTTCGTGGACGATCGGAACAAGCCGACGCCTTTCCTGCATGAGGGCAAGGAGGCGGTTCGCGTGTATGTGTATGAGTGCAACGGCAATCGCTTCGCCGGCTTCCTGGAGAAGATGACGCCCAAGGCCCGCGAGCGCGCCGAGGCCGCCGCGCGTGAGGGCCGCAACGCGATCCTGGAGGACGGCGACTACCTGGTGAAGAAGCCCGGCCGCGGGGAATGGGTATCCTCGCTGGACATCCACGCGGCCGAGAAGATTTTCCACGTCGAATGCCCCGGCGGCGGCGTGGCGAAGCTGGTGAATCCCTGACCGCGGGCGCAGTCACGGGGCGCGATAGGCGTCCAGGATCCGCTGGATGAGCGAGGTCGTGCTGCGCCCGTCCACGAGCGGCGCCAGGGCGACGCGTCCGCCGGCGGCCTCCACGATATCCCAGCCCACCACCTGCTCCTTGCTGTAGTCGGCCCCCTTGACCAGCACGTCCGGGCGGATGGCCTTGATCAGCTCGATGGGCGTGTCCTCGTCGAACAGCACCAGGTAGTCGATGCTTTCCAGTTCCTCCAGCACTCGCACGCGATCATCCTCCTGGATGATGGGGCGTTTGTCGCCCTTGAGGCGGCGGATGCCCGCGTCGGTGTTGACGCCGACGACCAGCAGATCTCCCTGCTGGCGGGCGAACTGGAAGTACCTGATATGCCCCAGGTGGATCAGGTCGAAGCATCCGTTGGTGAAGACGATGCGCCTGCCCAGAGCGCGGTGTCGCGCCAGTTCCGGCAACAGCTGCTGGAGCGTCCGCTGCTTGCCCATGCGACGGCCCAGGTCCCCCAGCAGTTCCTGAACGATCTCCTGGCGGGTGATGGGAACCGAGCCGAATCGTTCGACCTCCAGCCCCGCGGCGGTGTTGGCCAGCACGGCGGCCTCCTGCCACGATGCCCCGCCGGCGCGGGCCAGCGCCAGCATCGCCAGCACCATGTCGCCGGCTCCGGCCACGTCATAGACCGTGCGCTGGCGCGCCTTGATCCACTGAAGCGAGCCGTCGCGGGTGGCGAGAAACAGGCCGTGACGGTCCAGGGTGAGTACGGCCGCCTCGAGCTCCAGCCGGCCGAGCAACTGCCGGGCAAGGGGGGCGTAATGGGTCTCGTCGGTGCAGGGCAGGCCGGTGGCCTTGCGGGCCTCGATGCGGTTGGGCGTGATGACGGTGGCGTGAGTGTACTTGCCATAGTCCTCGATCGGCGCCGGGTCGATGAAAGAGGGCACGCCGTGGCGGTTGGCCATTTCGATGACGCTGCGGCACACATCCGGCGGCAGCAGGCCCTTGTTGTAGTCCTCGATACAGACCGCCGCGGCGCCATCCAGAGCCCTGTCGAGCGCGACCAGGAGCCGCTCGGCCAGTGCGCCGTCGATGGGGGTGGGGTCCTCGTAGTCCAACCGCATCATCTGCTGGGGGTGGCGGTGTTGGGCCAATCCGACCAGCCGCACCTTGCAGGTGGACGGCCGGCCGGGCGACTCGATCAGGCCGCTGCAATCGGCGCCGGAGGCGGTGAGCAGCCGGCGGATGGCGGCGCCGGTTTCGTCGTTGCCGATGGCCGAAACCACGCGAACGCAGGCACCCAGGGTGGCCAGATCGGCCGCCACCCTCCCCGCTCCGCCAAGCCGCGACTCTTCATATTGGAAGTGCAGCACGGGCACCGGTGCATCGGGGCTGAGCCGTTCGGCGTTGCCGTAGAGATACCGGTCGATCATCAGGTCGCCCACCAGCACCACGGGGCAGGCGGGAAGGCTCTCGACGAGATGAATCAGTCGGTCGGGCATACGCCGGGCCATTCTAGCGACCGGGGCGCGTCGTTGCAGCACGTGAGGCCGCGGTTGTTGCCGGGAAGGGCGAGGCCATTCTTTGTCGGGGCCTTGTGGTGCAGACTTGAGCGTGCACCTGAACATGGCCCGGCCGCAGGACCACAAACAGCGGCCACGCCCGCCGGAAACTTGCTGTGTCCGCCGATGTCAAAGGAACTGGCGGTTTTCGCCTGTATCGGCCGCGGGCAGGCCGTATAATGCGCCGGATTGCCGTCGGGAGACATGCCATGACCAGACTCGATCACCAGGTGGCGCGCGTGCAACGGCGGATGGCGCTGTCCTTGCTGGCCGATTCGGCCGCATGGTGCGCGCTGGCCCTGGCCGGCCTGGTCCTGCTGGGGATCGTCGTGTCCCGCGCGTTTCAGCTGACTGTGCCGCTGCCGGCTTGGTATGCTGCGGCGGGTGTGGCAGGGCTGGTTGCGATTGTCTGGGCCGCGCTGCGCCGGCCGGGGCGAGTGGAGGCGGCCGTGGCCATCGACCAGAAGCTCGGCTTGAAGGAGAGGTTCAGCACGGCGTTGCAGGTACGTTCCAGTGGCGACCCGTTTGCCCAGGCGGTCGTCCGGGACGCGGAAACCACGGCGATGCGCGTGAACCTCGCCGGGCACTTCGGCCCCCGCGTGCCTCGAGCGGCCCACGCGGCGGCGGGCATGGCCCTGGTGGCGCTGCTGGCGTACTGGCTGATGCCGTCTGTGGACCTTTTCGGTCGGGAGGAGAAGCGAAAGCAGCAGCAGATCGCGGCGGCCCGGGTCGAGTCGGCGCGGAAACTCGTGCGGGACGTGATCGCCAAGGCCGAAAGCATCCCGCCTCGCATTGCCCTGAACAACCAGGACATTAAGGCCGCGAAGATGGACCTGGAGGCGCTGCTGAAGCGACCCATCGAGGACCCGGCCAAGGCGCAGCGCAGCGCCCTGGTCGCCCTGCAGAAGATGGAGGAGGCGCTGAAGGCCGAGGCCAGGAAGTCGGCCGAGATCGCCCAGCAACAGGCCAACGCCAAGATGTTCAACTCGCTGCTGCCGCCGTCGGATGAGAAGGGCCCGGTGTCCGAGGCGCAGCGTGCGCTGGCCAAGGGAGATTTCGAGAAGGCCATCGCGGAGCTGGACAAGGCCGTCGAGAAGTTCGAGAAGATGAGCGAGGACGAACAGAAGAAGGCCGTCCAGCAGATGCAGCAACTGGCCCAGCAGCTTCAGCAGATGGCCAACAACCCGGCCGTTCAGCAGCAGATGCAGCAGCAGTTGCAGCAGATGGGCGCCAGTCCTCAGCAGGCACAGCAGATGGTGCAGGCGATGCAGCAGGCGGCGCAGGGCAACCCGCAGGCCCAGCAGCAACTGAACCAGCTTCAACAGCAGCTGATGCAGCAGATGAACAACGGCCAGGGCCCCAACGCCCAGCAGCAACAGCAGATGCAGCAGATGATGCAGCAGATGCAGGCCCAGGCCAACGCCCAGGCCCAGGCCCAGCAAATGCAGCAGGCCGCCCAGCAGCTGGCCCAGGCGATGGGCCAGTGCATGAACCAGGGCCCCGGCCAGCAGAACCAGGCCGGCCAGCAGGGCATGCAGCAGGCCGGCGCCGCCATGAAGGACGCATTGGCCCAGATGCAGGCGATCCAGAAGGATGCACAGGCAGTGGCCGCGGCGCAAAAGCAGTTGCAGCAGGGGATGCAGCAGGCGCAGCAGGCGTGCCAGGGCGGCGGGAATCAGCCCGGCCAGGGCAACCAGCAGCCGGGCCCGGGCAATACCGGCGAATGGGCCGCGGGTGAACCCGACCAGGTGGGTCAGGGCCAGGGCGGCCCGGGCATCGGCCAGGGCGGGAACATGGGCGTTTCTCCAGCGCCGTTCACGGTCAAGGAAGAGGTCAGCAAGTCGGTGGACAACGAGAGCGGGCGGATTCTCGCCAGCACGTTCGTGAAGGACAAGAACATCAAGGGCGAGAGCCGCCTCGTGGTGCAGAAACTCGCCGCCGAGGCCCAGGCCGGGATAACCGACGAGGTGGACACGGATCGGGTGGACCGCCGTTCGGCCGGCGTTGTGCAGGACTACTTCCGCACGATGCAGACGGACAAGAAGTAACCACACATGAGCACTGCTGAACACGGATGGTGGCGCGGCCTGGCTGGGCTGACTCTGGCGTTGCTGGTCATCGCGGGCTGCGGCCAGGAGGCGCCCCAGCGCGTGGTGGTGATCTACACCGCCGTCGATCAGCCCGTGGCCGAGCCGATCCTCAAGGAGTTTGAGCGGACCACCGGCATACGGCTGGAAATTCGCTACGACGCCGAGCAGACCAAGACCGCCGGGCTGGCGCATCGCCTGGAAGCCGAGAAGGACAACCCGCGGGCCGATGTGTGGTGGAGCAACGAAGTATTCCACACCATCGCCCTGGCCAACAAGGGCATCCTTGCGCCTTACGAGTCTCCGGCGGCCGCGAATATCCCCGCCAAGTACAAAGACAAGCGGCATCGCTGGGCGGCGACGGCGCTGCGGGCTCGGGTGATCGGCGTGCATACGCAACTGCCCGAGGGGGTGCGAATCACGGGCCTGCGGGACCTGGAGAACCCGGCGCTGAAGGGGAAGATCGCGATGGCGATGCCCGCCGCCGGGACGACCAGCGGCCACGTCGCGGCGATGTATGCGCTGTGGGGACCGCAGGAGTTTGAGCGGTATATGGCGGCCCTGCGCGACAACCAGATGAAGCTGCTGGGCGGCAACGCCGTGGTGGCCGAGCATGTCGGCCGCGGCGTGTTGCTGGCGGGGCTGACGGATAACGACGATGTCTCGGCGACCCTCAAAAACGGCGGAAAGATCGTGCAGGTGCTGCCCGACCAGGGCGATGGCGGCATAGGCACCCTGGCGATCCCGTGCAGCGTGGGGCTGGTGGCCGGCCGGGCCAACGACGATGCCAAGAGGCTGGTGGATTACCTGCTGAGCCCCCAGGTGGAAGCGAAGATGCTGGAGGCGAAGTTCGCCGGTTACTCGGTGTTCGCGGCCGAGGGAGAACTGGCCGTCAAGACGATGGCTGTGGACTATGCCGATGTTTCCGCCGCCATGCCGGTGGCGGTGGAGACGGCGTTGCGGATTCTCCAGGGGCGGTAAACCCACACGGGAAACATTTGCCGATGGGCACGAGGCGCCAGGCCGTTGACGGGGGAGATGGCGTCACGGGCACGGCGGCGGCGTTGTTGTGGCTGGTGATCGGCACGTGCTGTGCGCTGCCGCTGCTGTGGCTGGCGTGGCAACTGGTGCATGCCGCATCGGCCGGCGCGTGGCTGCCGACGCGCTACGGGCTGGTCATCACCGCCAGGACGCTGGCATATGCTGGTCTGGTCGGTGTGCTGGCCGCGGGGCTGGCGGTTCCGGCGGCACTGGCCATCGGCCGGGGGCGCGGGTTCTGGGTCGGCGCGCTGCTGGCCGCGTTGCCGCTGTCGCTGCTGATGCCGTCGATCAGCTATGCCTACGGATGGAGCCAACTGCTGATCCGGATGGGCGTCAATCTCGAACCGGCTGGCGCGGGCGATGTGGGCCGGTGCATCTGGACGCTGGCGGCGTGGCTGTGGCCGGTCTTCGCGGCCGCCGTCGGATTGTGGCTTCGCCGCGCCGACAGCCAGGTGCAGCAGCAGGCGCTTCTGGACGGAGCACTGTGGCGCATCACCGCCCGCCAGTTGTTCGTGCCGGCCGGTGCCGCAATGGCCGCGGTGATCCTGCTGTCCATGCAGGAGTTCTCGGTCTGGGAGACCACGGGCATCAGCGTTGTGGGCACGGAAGTGCGTCTGGCCTTTGAGGGGCTGGGCGTGCGAGACGCCGCCGGGTCAATGGGGCTGGCCAGCACACAGAGCCAGCGCGCCGCGGCGGCCGTGGCGGCGGCCGGGCCGATGCTACTGGTGGTAGCCGTGGTGGCGGCGGCCGGAGCATGGGCCATCCTGCGGCACTGGACGCCGCCAGGCCCGGAAGAAGGCTGGCCCGCGGCACTGGATGCTCCGTGGTGGAGCGTGGCGGGGGCGTGGGTGGTGCTGGCCGCAACGGTCGGACCGCCGATCGTCGGGATGGTCCTGTCGCTGCAGCGGCCGATGGGAGTGTCGCGCATGTGGCACACCTTCAGCCCGTTCGTCGCCGAGTCAGCGCGGGTTGCGGTCGCGGCCGGCCTGGCGGCGCTGTTGCTGGCGCTGCTGGCTTCGCTTCGCCCCAGCCGCGTGGCGCTGGGCACAGCGCTGGCGGCGTTCATGGCGGGGGGGCTGCTGCTCTGCATCGCGGACATCCGCCTGTACAATCACACCGCCATCGGGCCGGTTCCGGTGGACTGGATCTACGGCGGCGCGACCATCGTGGTCATGGGCATGATGGGGCGCTTTGCCTGGCTGGCCCTGCTTGCGGGCGAGGCCACATGGTCGCGCTCGGCGGTCGAGCTTCGGCAGATGGCCGCGCTCGACGGCGCCTCGCCGCTGCAGGCGGCGCTATGGGTGATCTGGCCGATGGCCTGGCCGCTGCTGGCCAGCAGCGCGGTGCTTGTGATGATCCTCTCGCTGACGGAAGTGCCGGTGGCGATGCTGCTGGGTCTGCCGGATATGTTCGTGCGGCGCCTGATGATCTGGGTGCACATACAGGATTGCGATGACATGATCGAGGGCTCGCTGCTGCTCATGGCGCTGGTGCTGGTCCTGGGTGGCGCGGCGGTGGGATTGGCGTGGGCGGGGCTCAGGGCGTGGCGCGGCATCGCCGTTGCGTCGATGGTGGCGGTGCTGGCGGCCGGCTGCGGCGGCGGCGACAAGCCGGATGCGATGTGGTGCGAGACAGGCATGGGCCCGGCGCAGGTGATCTACCCGCGCGGCATCGCCCGCTCGCCGGTCGATGGGACGTTCTTCGTCGTGGATTGCGCAGCGCGCGTGCAGCGCCTGGACGCCGCCGGCAAGTGTCTGGCCGAGTGGCGCATGCCCGAGTTCCGCTACGGCAAGCCCACGGGCCTGAGCGTCGGCCCGGACGGCAACGTGTACATCGCCGATACGCATTACCAGCGGGTCATGGTCTATGCGCCCGATGGCACGCGCCTGCGACAGTGGGGCAGCCACGGCCAGGGACCGGGTCAGTTCATCTTCCCGACCGACGTTGCGTTTGACGCCGACGGCAACGCGTATGTGAGCGAATACGGCGGCAACGACCGCATCCAGGTCTTCGACGGCCAGGGCAACGTTCTGCGACAGATCGGGCGCCCCGGCAACGGCCCCGGCGAGTTCTCCCGGCCACAGTCCATCTTGATCGTCGGCCGCGACTTGTACGTCGCCGACTCGTGCAACCACCGCATCCAGGTGCTGGATTTGGACGGGACGCACCGGCGGACGATCGGTTCTGTTGGGTCGGATCTGGGGCAGTTCCGCTATCCCTATGGGCTGGATGTGGACGGGCGCGGGCGGCTGGTGGTGTGCGAGTTCGGCAACAACCGCGTGCAGCTGATCGACCCGCGGACCGGCCGCGGCCTGCGGGCGTGGGGCGCGGCCGGAAGGCGCCCCGGGCAACTGGCCTACCCGTGGGCGGTGGCCGTCGGCGAGGCGGGGCGCATCGTCGTGGTGGACAGCGGCAACAACCGCATGCAGGTGTTCCGGTTCTGACTGTCGGTACAATGGCGCAGACGTGATGGCCGGCTGGCTGACGACATCACCGCAGTTGGTGGCATGGGGTGTCGACCTGGAATACCTGCCGTGGTGGAAGGCCGCGCTGCTGTTCGGCGTGCTGGCTCTTCCGATCGTCCTGCTGTCGATTCGCTCGCTGGCGGGGCTGGGGCCGGTGCGGCGCTGGGTGGCGATGGGCGTGCGGCTGCTGGTGCTGCTGGTGCTGGTGCTGCTGGTCGCGGGGGTGCGGTGGCAGCGCGATCTCCAGGTCGTCGAGGCGTGGATCGTGCAGGATATCAGCGGATCGACGGCGCTGGTGCGCGACTACCCGGGAAAGAACCTGCGTGAAGCGCTGACCGGGTACGTGCTGGCGGTGGCGAAGGACAAGGAAAAACGTCCCACCGACCGCATCGGCCTGATCACCTTCAACGATCTGCCGCTGATCGACGCCATGGCCAACGTGAGCCTCAACCTGGAAACCAAGGCCATCCGCGAGCCCGGCGGCTCGACCGACATCGCCGCGGCCCTGCAACTGGCGATGGCGATGCTGCGGCAGGACGCGATGCACCGGCTGCTGCTGATCAGCGACGGCAACCACCTGGGCGGCGACCTGGAGCCGGTGCTGGCGGCGGCCGCGGCCCAGGGCATTCCCATCGACGTGATGCCGCTGCGGTACGAGGTCGTGGACGAGGTGCTGGTGGAACGGCTGGATGCGCCGACGTGGCGGCGGGAGAACGAGCCGTTCAGCGTGGATGTGCGCCTGCGGAGCAACAATGTCCTGCCGGTGGAGGGAAAGCTGACGCTTCTGCTGGGCGGGGTGAAACTGGAAGAGCGGCAGGTGAGCCTTCGGCCGGGCTCCAACGTGGAGCGTTTCCGCGTGCCGGCGATGCGCCAGGCGGGGATGCACATCCATCAGTTCGAGGCGATCTTCGAGCCGGCGAACCTCAAGAGCGGGCCCAACGCCGTGGCGGGCAAGCCGGGCGACACGATCCTGGAGAACAACCGCCAGACGGGGTTCACATTCGTCCGCGGGCGAGGCCGCGTGTTGTACGTGGACGGCGTGGGCGGCGACGAGGGGCAGATCCTGGTGCGGCAACTTCGGCCCGAGGGCATCGAGCTGGAGCGGGTGAGCGTCGAGGACATGCCGACGGACCTGGTCAGCCTGCAGAACTTCGACGCGGTGATCCTGAGCAACATCCGCCGCGACGCGATGACCCCGGCGCAGGACAGGCTGCTGGCGGCCTATGTGCATGAACTGGGCGGCGGGCTGGTGATGGTGGGCGGGCCCGACAGCTTCGGCGCCGGCGCCTGGCAGGGCAGCGAGGTCGAGAAGGTGCTGCCCGTGAACATGGACGTGCCGGCCCAGAGGCAGATCCCCAAGGGCGCGCTGGTGCTGATCATGCACTCCTGCGAAATGCCCAACGGCAACTACTGGGGCATCCAGTGCGCGCTGAAGGCCATCGAGACGCTTTCCAGCCGCGACGAGGTGGGCGTGGTGAGCTTCGGGCCCGGCCGCAGCATCTGGGACTACCCGCTGCAGGTGAAGGGCGACGGCAGCAAGGCGGTGGCGGCCGTAAAACAGATGGCCCTGGGCGACATGCCGTCCTTTGACGAGTGCATGGTGCTGGCCCTGAAGGGCGCCAACGCCGCGGAGTACGCGCTGGCCAAGAGCGATGCGCGGCAGAAGCACGTGATCATCATCAGCGACGGCGACCCGGCGCCGCCGTCCCCGCAGACGATCGCGGCGTACCGCCAGGCGAAGGTGACGGTCTCGACGGTCAGCGTCTATCCGCACGGAAACGCGATTCCGCCGACGATGGCCGAGGTGGCGCGGGATACCGGCGGCCGGTCCTACGGGCCGATCGACAGCAACTTCAACCAGTTGCCGCAGATCTTCATCAAGGAGGCCTCGGTGATCCGCCGGTCGCTGATCTACGAGGAGAAGACCGGCATCCCCGTGGCCGTGTCGGAGGCGACCAGCGACATCGTCAGAGGCATACAGCGCGTGCCTCCGGTGTATGGCATGGTGCTGACGACGCGCAAGCCCGTGCCGCAGGTGGAGGTGCCGCTGGTGGCCGGGAAGAACAAAGACCCGCTCTTGGCGCGCTGGCAGACGGGGCTGGGCAAGGCGGTGGCGTTCACCAGCGATGCGCACAACAAGTGGGCGGCCGGCTGGGTGGCGACGCCGGACTTCGGCAAGTTCTGGGCGCAGCTGATCCGCAGCGTGGCCCGGCCGCCGATGTCCAGCGAGCTGGATGTGCGCACACAGCGCGTTGGCGAGAAGGTGCGGGTAACCGTCGAGGCCCTGAGCAAAGACAGCGCGTTCCTGAACTTCCTGAGCATCAGCGGAAAGGTCATCGGCCCGGGCGGCGAGGCGCAGGACATCCGCCTGGTGCAGACCGGGCCGGGCACCTATGCCGGGGAGTTCGAGGCGGGTAAGCCGGGCAACTACGTGACGATCCTCAACTACCGCGGGCCCCGGGGCGAAAGCGGCATGGTGCTGGGCGGTGCGGCGGTGAGCGAGTCGCCGGAACTGCGGGAGCTCAAGAGCAACGAGCCGCTGCTGAGGCGAATCGCCGAGAGCACCGGCGGGCGCCTGCTGGACCCCTTCGATGCGGCCAATGCGAGGCTGTTCACCCGCCAGGGCCTTCGGCCGGGCCGGGCGCCCCTTCCGGTGTGGGATCTGCTCATCCCGGTGGTGGTGGCGCTGATTCTGGTGGATGTGGCCACGCGGCGGATCGCGTGGGACTGGCTGGCGGTCAAGCGCGCCGGGGCGAGGGTGGCCGAAAGCCTGCGCGAGTTTACACTGGCGCGGCGTGTGGAAACCGCCAGCACGGTCGATGCCCTGCGGCGCGTGCGGGAGGAAGGAAGCGGCAAGCCCGGCGAGCCCGAGGCGCCGCCCGTTCGCCCGCCGCCGGTGTCGGAGGTGGGTCGGCCCGATCCGCGGGCGAGGTTCCAGGCCAGGGGCGTGGAGGGCGACATCACGCAGGTGGTGGGCGGAGCGACCGACAAACCGCTGCCCTCTGCGCCAAAGGACGCCAGGCCCAAGGGCGCTGCTTCGGCCGGGCCGGGCGCGCACACCGAAAGCCTGCTGGAAGCCAAGCGCCGGGCGCGGGAGCAGATGAAACGCAAAGAGGAGGAGGGGCAGTGATTCCACAGGTCGATTGGCGACTGGCCCGATGACCAGATGAGTTTATGACCAGATTCCGAGGCAACACATGGCTCAAAGCAACATTCCCGGCGTCGATCCACGAATCCAGGCCGAGTGCGATGCATTCCGGCAGGACTACCGCGCGGTGCAGGCCGAGATCGCCAAGGCGATCGTCGGGCACGAAGCGATCATCGAAGGCGTGCTGACGTGCCTGTTTGTCGGCGGGCACGCGCTTTTGGAGGGCGTGCCGGGCCTGGGCAAGACCGCGCTGATCCGCACGCTCGCCCAGGCGCTGAATCTGAAGTTCAGCCGCATCCAGTTCACGCCGGATCTCATGCCGGCCGACGTCATCGGCACCAACGTCATCATCGAGCACGAGGGCCGGCGCGAGTTCACGTTCATGCCCGGGCCGATCTTCGCGCAGATCATCCTGGCCGACGAGATCAACCGGGCCACCCCCAAGACCCAGAGCGCCCTCCTGGAGGCCATGCAGGAACGGCAGGTGACGGCCGGCGGGCAGATACGAAAGCTGGTCGAGCCGTTTTTCGTGATGGCCACGCAGAACCCGCTGGAACAGGAGGGCACGTACCCGCTGCCCGAGGCGCAGCTGGACCGGTTCTTCTTCAAGCTGCTGCTGCAGTACAGCAACCGCCAGGAGCTCAAGGAGATCCTCGACCGCACCACGACCGGCCACAAGACCGAGATCCGCGCCGTGCTGGACGGCCAGCGCATCTTGAAGCACCAGGAACTGGTCAAACGCGTGGTGATCGCCCCGCACGTGCAGGATTACGCCATCCGCTGCGTGCTGGCGACGCACCCGCAGGGCCCGTACGCCGTGCCGATGGTCAACCAGTTCCTGCGGGTGGGCGCCAGCCCCCGCGCCGCCCAGGCCATTACGCTGGCGGCCAAGGTGCGGGCGCTGCTGGACGGGCGATTCCACGTGGCGTTCAGCGATGTGAAGGCGTCGGTGATTCCCGCCATGCGGCACAGGGTGATCCTGAACTTCGAGGGCGAGGCCGAGGGCATCACGACGGACATGGTGCTGGAGAAGGTCATCGCCGAGACCCCGACGACGGTGGAAGGGGAACTGGCGGCGGGGAAGGTCTGATGGGGTCCACGAAGCAGCACGAAGCAGCACCAAGAAGATAGAGAAGGGAGCATGGCACATGGGCGAGCTGCTGCTGAAAGATGAGGTCTATGCGATCGTCGGAGCGGCGATGCAGGTGAAGGATTTTCTCGGCAGTGGCTACCTGGAAGCTGTTTACCAGGAAGCCATGGGAATCGAGTTGGACGCTGCTGCGATTCCATACGAGTCGCAGCGGCCGTTGCGCATTCGGTACAAAGACCGCTTTCTTCAGAAAGAATATATCGCTGACTTTGTGTGCTATGGTCGGGTCGTCGTCGAGATCAAGGCCATCGACCGTTTGACGCCGCGAGATGAAGCCCAGTTGCTCAACTACCTCAAGACTACGGGCATGCGGGTCGGCGTCCTTATTAACTTCGGTTCCAGCGGCCCGCTGGAGTGGAAGCGTCTGGTCCTCTGACTTAGTGCTGCTTCGTGCTGCTTCGTGGACCAATGATCTGGAGCGTCATGTGCCAGTGACCGCCAATACAACCCGCGATTCGCTCCTCTCCTCGGAGTTCATGGCCCGGCTGGATCAGCTGGACATCCTGTCGCGCAAGATGCTGGCGGGGAAGATGAAAGGCGAGCGGCGGAGCAAGCGGCGCGGCCAGTCGGTGGAGTTTGCCGATTACCGCAACTATGTCGTCGGCGACGACCTGCGCTTCATCGACTGGAACATCTACGCCCGCCTGGACCGGCTGTTCCTGAAGCTGTTCCTCGAGGAAGAGGACCTGGCGCTGTACGTGCTGGTGGACGTGACGCGAAGCTGCGACTACGGCGAGCCGAACAAGGCGATCTACATCAAGAAGGTGGCTGCGGCGCTGGGGTACATCGGCCTGGTCAACTACAACCGCGTGAACGTGATCGCGATGGGCGCGGGCCTGGTGGGCGAGACCGGCGGCCTGCGCGGCCGCACCAAGGTCGCCCGCATGATCGAGTTTCTCCAACAGCTCCAGCCGGTCGATGGACCGGGCGACCTGGCCGAGGCCTGCCGGCGATTCGCCTTGGCGCACCGGCAGAAAGGGGTGCTGGTGATCCTGAGCGACTTTTTCGACAAGGGCGGCTACGAGAACGGCCTGCGCTACGTCTCGGGGGGCAAGTACGACCTGTTCGCCGTGCACGTGCTGTCGCCCCAGGAGATCGAGCCCGATCTCCAGGGCGACTTGAAACTGCGCGACATGGAGGATGCCGACACGGCCGAGGTGTCCATCACCCAGCCGCTGCTCAAACAGTACAAGGCGAACCTCAACGCCTATTGCCTGGCCGTCAAGGACTATGTCACACGCCGCGGTGGGACCTACCTGTTCACCAGCACGGCGGTGCCGTTCGATACGCTGGTGCTGAACTATCTGAGGGAGCGTGGATTACTTGGATGACGAAGATGGAACCACAGATCAACACAGATAAACACAGATTCATCATCCGTGTTCATCTGTGTTCATCTGTGGTTCCTCTAGCCTGATTCGATATGCCGAGTTTTCTGAATCCCATCCCGGCCCTGATCGCCACCGCGGTGGCCGTGCCGCTGCTGCTGTTGCTGTATTTCCTCAAACTGCGCCGGCGCGACATGCCCGTCTCCTCGACGCTCCTCTGGAAGAAGGCCGTCCAGGATCTGCAGGTCAACGCGCCGTTCCAGCGCCTGCGGCGCAATCTGCTCCTGCTGCTTCAGCTGCTCCTTCTGGCCATGCTGCTGCTGGCCCTGGCCCGGCCGGTGATGAACTACACCCCCGGCGCGGGGCAGATCACGGTAATCCTCATCGACCGCTCGGCGTCGATGAACGCCACCGACGCAAAGGGCAAGACGCGCCTGGACGAGGCCAAGGCCCGCGCCAATCGGCTTGTGGAGATGCTGGGCCGCAACTCCAGCGCCATGGTCATCGCCTTCGACGAGCAGCCGCAGATCGTGCGCTCCTTCACCTCCGACCGCTCATCGCTCAAGGCCGGCATCGACTCCATCCAGCCCACCGACCGCCGCAGCCGCCTGAAGCTCGCCTATCAGCTGGCCGAGGCGCAGGCCACCAGCTTCGATCCCGAGCAGCGCCGCCCCAACACCGAGCCGCCGGACATCTACCTGTTTTCCGACGGCCGTTTCCTTGATTCCGATGAATCCTCGTTGCAGCGGTCGAAGCTCACGTGGGAGAAGATCGGCACCGACCAGGCCGCCAACATCGGCATCGTCGCCCTGTCGGCCAAGCGCAACTACGAGCGGCCCAGCGAGGTGCAGGTCTTTGCGCGGCTGGCCAACTACGGCCCCAGCCCCGTCGAGGCGGATGTGCAGCTGAGCGTCGAGGGGCTCGTGAAGGTGGCCCGCGTGCTGCTGCTGCCCGAGCACCTTACGGCCGAGCAGCGCGACAAGCTGGTTGCCGAGAAGAACCTCTCGCCGCGCGACAGCGTCGAGTTCACGCTGGACCTGCTGACCAGCGCCGTGATCAAGGTCGAGCAGATGAACCGGCAGGACGATGTGCTGGCGGCCGACGACGCCGCTTACGTGGTCGTGCCGCCGCCGCGGGCTCTGAGCGTTCTCCTGGTGACGCCGCCCGACGGCAACTACTTTCTGGAAAATGCGTTTGACGCCCTGAAGCTGCAGAAGAAGGCCAAGATCGTCGGCGAGGCGTTCGACGAGCAGATGAAGGACCCGGAGAAGGTCGCGTCGCAGTACGACGTGATCATCTTCGACCGCTACCAGCCCAAGGCCCTGCCGCCGACGGGCAACTTCCTGTATTTCGCGGCCGTGCCGCCGGGCACAAAGATCAAGGCCGCGATGGACGATGACAAGCCGGCGGTGGTCAAGGATAACTTGGTGTTGGACTGGGACCGCGACCATCCGCTGCTGCGGCATATGCGCTTCAGCAATCTCTACGCCGCCGAGGTGCTGCGCGTCGAGCGCCCGCCGGAGACGCAGGTGCTGATGGAGGGGATGAAGGGGCCCATGATGCTCCTGCACCGCGAGGGCAGGAGCGTACACCTGGTGGTCACGTTCGACCCGGTCCGCGGCAACTGGCCGCTCAAGGTCACTTACCCCATGTTCCTGGACCGCGCGATGCAGTTCCTGGCGATCGGCACGGAGATGGACGTGCGCCAGAGCTATCCTCCGGGGGCCAGCCCGCGCATCCCGGCCAGCGCGCTGGTGGCGGCCGGAGCGGCGCGGACGGTGCGCATCAAGGGGCCCGGCGGCTGGTCGCGGACGGCCGAGATACCCGCGGCCGGCGATTTCGCGTTGCCGGCGCTGGACCACGTCGGGATCTACGAGCTTGATCCGCCGCCCAGCCAGTACGAAAAGATCGCCGTGAACCTGCTGGACGAGAACGAGAGCAATGTGCGTCCGGCCGAGGCCGTGCCCGGCGGCGGCGGCGCGCCGGTGGCGGCCGAAGCCGGCAAGGCGCGCCTCGACCTGTGGTGGTGGCTGGTGGCCTGCGGGGCCATCCCCCTGTGCCTGCTGGAGTGGTGGGTGTATGCCCGGCGCGTACACCTGTAGGCCAAACGCGGAGCACGATGCGGTGTCGTCAGCCCAAGTTGCGCACTTGGCCCAGCGGGAAGTTTTCTGCATCGGGGTCGAACCGCCCTGACGGCATCGCCGCGGGGGTTTCGGCGGCGGGAAAGCGTCTGTAGTGGAAACATGCCCGTTGGACGGCCGGCGGAATCGCGGCATCGTGAGGCGCGGCACAGCACGGATGCCGGCTGTATCTCCGCAAGATCCGCCCGCGCGGGCGAGGCAGCGGACAAGTCCGCCGGGAACCGGTCGAAAGCTGCCGCACGGACAGAGGAGCGGCGGCGCAGTCGGTGCTGATGAGCGTGCTGTTCGCGGCGCTGAGGCGCGGGCGCGGCGCGATGGCATTCGTCAGCAGGACCTTGTGTGCGCTGCCGCATCAACGGCCCTGCCTGCCGGATGGAAGCGGGCAGGACGCTGAACAACGACATTCATCGGTGGTCGGCCGTGTCGCGTGTGGAGGCCGGCGGGGTGGCGTGCGACGGCCGTCCGACGCCCGCGAATATCCTGCTTATCTCCGCCGCTACGGCCATCTGGGCCGGCAACTTGTCGCCAACCACTTCCACCGGATGCGGGTACCAGCTCTGGACGAACAGATGTTCGAATTGCAGCCCCCGCTGGCGTAGCAGCCTCGCGTACGCCAACGTGCCCTCGGCGAACGCCTGATCCGACTTCTTCCCGCCCTGCTCGTCGTTAAGGATCAGCGCGCAGTGCAGTCCGTGGGCGCGGGCCGCATCGCACAGGTCGGCAATCCGCGCCAGCCAATCGGTCTTCGCGGCGTCGGCATTGCGGCTCGGCGCCTGGCCGGTCGCATAGCCGTAGGGATGGTCGATCGTAAGCGCAAGGGACTTCGGCGCCACTGCCTGCGTGACCGGCAACACCGTCGTCAAGGCAGTGTGATAGTCGCCCCAGTTCATCTTGTCCGGTCCCCGCGCGTGATAGTCCGGCTTGCCGCGCCAGCCCCAGTTGGGAAAGTTCACCAGCAGATGGAAGTTCGCTTCGGGAAACTCTCTGGCCACCAGCACGAGATACTCGTCGAGTTCTCGCCCAATCGCCTTGTAGTCGGTGAACCGCCTGGCAGGGTCTTTGCCCCACCCGGCATGGCCCATGGCACGGCGAATCAGGCCGTCGAGCTCGAGCACGTCGGGCCGGCCTCCCGCGTCGCGCCAGCGGCGCAGCTTCGCCAGTTCGGTCTGGGCCGACCGTTCGCCGATCTGGTCGCCCCAGTCGTGGTTGAGCAGCCCGCCCACCTCGACAGCCACGCGCAGGTGGCGTTCCTTGATGAGCGCGGCCATTCGGCGAAGGTCGGCCTCCGGCGTGCGCACCAGCCAGTCCACGTACAGCTTAACGCCGCCGATGTTCCGGCCGGCGTCCGCCGGCCAATTGCTCTGCACCAGTTGGCTCGCGTTGCGCCCGTTGGGGCCCAGCCACACCACAGGCTCCGCCGCGGATGTGGCCGCCGCGTGCAATCCCGCCAGCACGAGCACGAGGCCGCACGCCCCGCTCCGCCGACCGGCCGCCGATCTCACAGACCACCTCCCGCTGCGAACACGTTGCGGACCGCGCGGAGGAAGGCGCAGCCCCAGCGCATGTCGGGCAGCAGATAGCTGCCTTCCGTCCATTCGTTCCAGCTATTGAGCGTGACCAGCGGCGTCTGCGCGGGCCGCTCGTCAAGATAACGCCGCGCCTTCCACAGGCACGCCTCGAAGGCCTCCGGCGTCGATCCGGTCACGACGCTCTCCGCGCCGAAAGACGGATTTCGCTGCGTGTTGTCCCACCCGACCGACACATGGGGGTAGTACACCCCGAACGCCTGCTCGTAGCCCGGCCAGCGCGCAATGGCCTTGTCGGCCCACGGCACATAGTCGCCGCTGCCGCCGGCGTCCATCGAGAACTGGTAAGCGGTGGCGCTGTCGAAGCCCAGGGCACGCCCGGTGCCTTCGGCCGTAAGGTCGCTGGGCCGAGCGATGGCCTGCAGCTCGAGGCCCGGCAAACCGGCCGCCCGCGCGCGATCACGCATCCAGTCCAGCGGCTGGCGCGCCGCCGCGGTGCCGCCCAGTCCCTTGGCCAGCGTGGCCGGCTCGAAGATTGAAAACACGGGCTTGCCACCGATGCGGTAGTAGCAGTCGAGCCGCAGGTACCTGTCGATGATGCGCTCGAACATGGGTTCCAGGACCTCCCGGCTGACGCGGCCGCTCCACAGCACGGGCCGCGGGCGATCCCAGTGCGTGTCCACGTTCATGTCCCAGAGCGTGTCCACATCGTGGTTGGCCCACATGAGGTAGAACTTCGTGTCCGTGCCGGCCAGGGCCGGGATCAGGCCGTCGTTCAACTGCCGCTCGAAACAGGGGGCGTTCTCGTACCAGTACCAGTCCACAATGAACACATTGATGCCGTGGGCGCGGGCCAGTTCGACATGCAGGCGCATCACCGCCGGATCGGCCTCGTCCTGATAGCCCAGCAGCGGAATACGGGGCATGTCGTGCCCCGCGAACCGCGGCTTGCCGCGGCGGACGATGTACCACTCGCCGTCCTTCTCCGGCCAGAAGCGCTGCAGGCGCGGCTCGTAGTGATAGGCAGGATAGATGTAGGCCGCCACGTCGTAGGAGCGCAGGGCCTTTCCGCCGGGAGGCGGCACGGGTTGCTGACGGGGATTGTTGCGGCTCATGTCACAAGCACCCGGCCTTTGCGTCTCTTGCCATCCGCTGTCATCGGACTGGGCGCGGCCGGGTCATGCTTCGGGTTGGGGATGGGCAGCACCGCGCCCGTCCGCTCCAGGTGCTCCCGCAGCGCCGCATCCAATCGTCGCGCGACATCGGGTTCTTTCCTCGCAAGATTATTCGTTTCGCCCAGGTCCGTCGCCAGATCGTACAACTCGGGCGATTCCTCGTAAAACCGATAGTACTTCCAACGACCCTCTCGCACCGACGAGGCCGGGCGATTGCCCGTGGCCGGCATGTAATACGGAAAGTGGCCAAACACGCGCAGCGTGCCGTTGAAACGCTCGTTCAGGACGCTCTGCCAGGGACTGCCGGGATCGATGTGCCGCACCGCAACCCCGTGGATTGCCAGCACACGCATCAGGAACTTGGCGGCGACGCCTGGCCTTCAGCAGCAGCCCGTGCACCCGGCACAGCCGACGCACCCGCTTGAGGTTCACCCGCGGGCCCTGCCGACCCAGCATCCGGTGCAGGCGAAGCACGCCGTAACGCGGATCCGCCGCGGCCAGCTCCTTCAATGCCGGCACCGGCTGGCGCTCGTCCTTCCGGCTGGTGCAGGCCAGCCGACGGCGGCTGACCCCCACCGACACGCAGGCGCGGGAGACCGAGATCTTCCGCTTGCGGGCCAGGTCGACGAACGGGCGACGCTCCTTCACGTCGGGGACTTTTTGCCAAGAAACTCCTTGATCACGCCGATCTCGACGTCCCGTTCGGCCAGCAGACGCTTCAGCCGGCTGTTGTCCTTCTCAAGGTCTCGACGCCGGCGAACCTCCGGCTCGTTCATCGCCCCGTACTTCCGCTTCCAGCTGCAGTATGTCGGCGGGGCGATGCCGTGATCCCGGCACAACTGCTCCACCGTCTTCTGACCCGTCTGGCCCTACCGAAGGCTGCCCACGATCTGCTCCTCGCTGAATCGCTTCTTCATCTCGACCCCTTCCGGGCCACCATACTATCTCATCCAGCGGGGCCATTTTCGGGGAGCAGGACAGAAGGGCCCTTGCCCCGTTCCTCATGTCTTCATGTGTTCATGTCTTCAAGCATCCGCGTCCTCATGCTTTCATCCCGCTCATGGTCATCCCCTGGATGAAGTAGCGCTGGAACGCGAAGAAGATCACGATCACCGGCAGCGTCATCAGGACATTGCCGGCCATGAGCATGGCCCAATCGAGGCTCACGCCCGGGTCGGTGCGCATGGTGAACAGGCCCAGCGAAAGCGGAAACCGGCCCTGGTCGCGGAGGTAGATCAGCGGGCCCATGAACTCGTTCCACGCGCCCATGAAGGCCATGATCGCGATGGCCGCCAGCGTGGGCTTTACCTGGGGCAGGATCACGTAGTACCAGGTCTGCAGGATGCTCAGGCCGTCGATGCGGGCGGCCTCCTCAAGCTCGCGGGGGATGGTCCGCATGTGCTGGGTCATCAGGAAGATGAAAAACGCCCCGCCGAACCACGCCGGCACCCACATGGGGTTTAATGTGTTGTACCAGCCCACCTGCCGCCAGATCATGAACGACGGGATCATGGTCACCTGGGCCGGCAGCATCATGGTGGCCAGCAGGATGACGAACGCCACCGAGCGGCCGGGCCAGTTGAGGCGAGCGAACGAGTAGGCGACGAACGAGGCGCTGAACGTCGCCCCGCCCACCGTCAGCAGCACCAGCAGTATGCTGTTGACGATGTAGGTCCAGAAGGGCACCGCGTAGAACGCCCGCTGGTAATTGCGCAGGATCTTGCCGTAGATGGCTTGGGCGGTGGATGACGGCCGGATCGTCAATCGCAGTGTCGCGGCGGCGGTCTGTCGGCCCAGGTCCGGGCCGCCGACCTTCGCCAGGGGGATCCAGAGCTTGGGCTTGTAGGTCTGATCCTCGTAGCTGGGCGGCTGAAAGATGATCGCGGCGGGGCGGTGCTGGGCGATCCAGTAGGTGCGCTGGCCGGCCAGGCGCGTGTCGCCGATGTCGAGCGTGGCATCCACGCGGTGCCACGAGTTGTCGCCCTTGATGGAGAGGATGAGCTTGTGCAGGTCGGCCGGCGGCACGGGAAACGTGAAGCTCCGATGCAGCACAACCGGGCCTTGACCCTGGCCAAAGTCGTAGGCGACGATGACGCCATCGTTGGCCGGCACGAGCGTGGCCGGGCCGCTGTCGATCTCCCACGGGCCGCCGTCGTCGATGGCGCGGATGTGGCCCTCGAGCGTGCGCACCTGGAGCTGTCGCAGTTCAAGACGCCCCAGGCTGTCGTCCATGGCCTGGCTCGCTTCATCTGCGGCCAGCTGCTGGCGGAATGTCGCGATGATCTCGGCCGGCGGCTGCTTCCACAGGTCCTGCGGTAAGCGGCCCAGTGCCCAGTCGGCCAGGCGATGGGCGGCGGCCTGGCGGTGGATGGCCGGGTCGATGCGGTCGGCGGCCGGCAGCGGCGGCACGGCGGCAACGGCCTTCTGCGCTTCGGCCAGCACCTGGGGCAGGACCTGTTGCCACAGATCAACAGGCACGTACGCGGGTCGCTGCGGTGCCTCGGCCGGCCGCACGTAGGGCGAGACGGCGCGGAATCGCGGAATCGACGGGAGCGTGCGCTGCTCGGAAAGCTCCTCGTCGGTCTTGAGGCTGGCGGCCACCATCCACACGAACGGAAACAGGAAGATGCCGGCGAAGCTCAGCAGCAGCGCGTGCGCCCAGCCGCGGGCGAGGATGTAGCGGGCGAGCCGGCCGGGGCGATCAGCTGCGCTCATAGTGCACCCATTTTTTGCTGAGCCACAACTGCAACAGCGTCAACGACAACACCAGGATGAACAGGATCCACGCCAGGGCGCTGGCGTAGCCCATGCGGAAATAGCGGAACGCCTGGTTGAACAGGTGGTAGGCGTAGAAGAGCGTGGAGTATCCCGGCTTGCCATCCGGGGTCATGATGTAGGCCTCGGCGAAGATCTGCAGCGTGTGGATCAGCCCGACCACGGAGTTGAAAAGGATGTACGGGCTGAGCATGGGCAGCGTCACGTGGCGGAACCGCCGCCACGGGCCGGCGCCGTCGATGCTGGCGGCCTCGTAAAGTTGCGGCGGGATCGACTGCAGGCCGGCCAGCCAGATGATCATTCCGCCGCCGGCCGCCCAGAGGTTCATGAGTATGAGTGAGGGCTTGCTCCAGGTCTCGCTTTGCAGCCAGCGCGGAGCGGCGAAGGTGAAGTCGGCCAGGCCGGGGATACAGCGGACCATCCACTGCACCGCCTGCAGCGGCGGGGTTGCCAGCAGCCACTGAACGAAGACCGTCAGCGCCCCGGTCTTATCGAAGAGCCACAGCCACAGCAGGCTGGAGGCCACCAGCGGGACGATGGCCGGCATGTAGAAGATGGTGCGGTACACGCCCAGACCCCCGATAGCGCGGTTCAGCAGCATGGCGATCATGAGGCTCACCGCCATTACCACCGGGATGCGCAGGGCCATGAACGCGGTGTTGCCCAGGCTCTTGAAGAAGAACGGATCGGAGAGGATGGCCGCGTAGTTGCCCAGGCCCACGTAGCGGGCCGGCGACAGCACATCGTAGCGGGTGAAGCTGAAGATGATGCTGAAGACGATCGGCCCGCCGACAAACAGCACGAATCCAGCGATCCACGGCGAGGCGAACAGCATGGCCGCGCCCACTTCGCGGGCCTTGTAGGCGTACTGGCGCTTGCGGCGGTGATAGGCCGCCACCATGAGGGCAAACGGCACCACGACCAGAGTCGCGTACATCGCGAAGTACGGCCGCCAGTTCACGACCGTTGGCGGCGGCGGCTGCAGGATCTGGTCCAGTTGCTCCTGCACGATCACCTGGGCGTCGGCCAGGGCGAGGCGCATTTCCTCATCGCGATCGCGGCCGGGCGCTGCATAGCGATGTCGCACGCCGTTCTCGTAGGCCACCTGGTGCTGGTTCCACAAGAGCTGGCCCACGGGCGTGACCGGGCGGATCAGCGTGCGAGGGAGCATGTCCTTAATGACGGCGTAGCCCTGGCGGATGCGAGGCGGCACGGCGGGGTTGTCGTCCACGTACTGCTTGACCAGCCGCTCATAGTGCACGCGGTTGGCCTTCGTGCTGGGCAGGTACATTCGGCCTTCGGCCAGTTTGCGCTCGCGGATGCCTTGCTCAAGGAGCTGCACCGTCTTCCAACTGGACATGAACTGGATGAGCTTCCAGGCCCCGGCCTTGTTCTTGGCGGTGGAGGGGATGACCAGCGCCCAGCCGCCGGCCCAGGTGACGGGCTGGTGGCCGGCGGCCAGACGGTCGGCAGGGAGCGGCGCCGGGACGGTGAGGAAATCCATGTTCGGCTTCCAGTCGCCGAAGCGCGGCAAAATCCAGTCGCCGTCGATCTTCATGGACACCTTGCCGTTGATGAACGGGTCGAGCACGCCCTGCTGCAGGACGAACGCCGACTGCATCTGCTCGACTTCCTCGTAACCGCCGCGGTAGTCGTCATAGACATCGCTCATGAAGCGCAGCGCCCGCACCACCGGCGGGGAATCCATCGTCACGCGGGTGCGGTCCGGGTTCATGAACTCGCCGCCGGCCTGCCAGGCGTAGATGTAGAGCCACGAGTTGCCGTAGTTGGGCGCAAAACCCAGGCGCACCAGGTTGCCCTTGTCGTCGTAGCGGGTGAGCCTGCGGGAGTACTCGCGAAGCTCCTCCCAGGTGCGCGGCGGACGCGGCTGGCCGGCTTCATCGACCAGGCCCGCCTGGCGCAGGTGGTCGCTGTTGACAAACAGCACGCGGATGTCGGCGCTGGTGGGGATGCCATAGATGCGCTGCGGCTCGCCGGAGAGCGGCCGGGCGTAGCTGGCCTCGTCGATGACCCACTTGTAGAACTCATTCAGGTCGATGCGGTAGGGGTCGTCGGGGGCTTGCGCATCCAGCAGGGGCGTCAGGTCGGTCAGGGCGTTGCGGGCGGCCCACTCGCCGACGGCAAAGCGGTCGAACCACACGACATCCGGCGGGACGTTGCCGGCGATGGCCGACAGCAGCCGCTGGGCGTCGCCGGTCATGTCGCGTGCGGCGGCCGTGCCCAGGATCACCTTGTACCGCGGGTTCTCCCGCTCGAAACGATAGACGGCGGTGTAGATGTCATCGCCAAACGACCCGCCGGCCCAGAAGACGATTGGCGTGCGGCCGTCGGGCAGGGCGTTCCGCGTGCTGCGCCAGGTCCAGATGCCGACGGCCAGCACAAGGCAGCCGGCGAGGGCGGCGGCCATCCAGAGGGGAATCTGTCCGGTTCGCGTCGCCACCATCGCGGGCGGAGTATAGCGGAAGGGCTTGCGCGGCTGTAGGCTGGCGGAGAGCCGGAAGTCAGAAGTCAGGAGTCAGAAGTCAGAATACAGAAGATGCCAGCGATGGACGTACCGGCCCAAGCTCCGCTGCGGTTCTGGTGGCTCAAGCGCCTGGCGGTGGTGTACGCCGTTGTGCTGGTGGCGCTGGTTGTCACGCATATCTGGTGGGGGCATGCTGCACAGAAGCGGATGGACGCGCTGGTGGCCGAGATACGCGGCCGGGGCGAGCCGCTGCTCATCGAGGACTTTGTCGAGGCGCCGGTGCCCGATGCGGCCAACGCCGCGGCCTGGCTGAAGCAAGCGGCCGGGGCGATCGTGCCCACGACCCGGCAAAGCGTGCTGGATAGCTGGGAGGATGGCCTGCCGATTCGCCCGCGGGTCAGGGCCGTGCTGGAGGAGGTGGCCGCGGCCAACCAGCAGCCGGTGCAGCTGGTGCGCGAGGCCCGCAAGCACCCGCAGGCCAACTGGAACATTGCGCTCACGCACCCGGTCATCAACTCGCTGCTGCTCGACTTCACGCCGCAGCGGAAGCTGGCCGTGCTGCTCGAGCAACTGGCTCTGTATCAGCACGAGCAGGGCGATGATGCCGAGGCGATGGAGTTGGTTCGCGACACGCTGACTGTCGGGCGCGCGATGACCCGATACCCGCCGACTCTGGTCAGCCACCTGGTGGCCATCGGCATGTCAGCGCTGAGCGCCGACCTGGTGCAGAAGATCGCTCCGGAGCTGCAGATCGAGGGCGGGTCGCCGGCCACGCGCCCGACGACTCGCGCCACGCGCAGGCAGGTCGAGCAGGTGATCGCCGAGCTTCTGGACGAATCACACCTGGTGCAGTCGGCCCAGCGGTGCTGGCAGGGCGAGCGGATGATGCAGGTGGATACGTGCAAGCTCATCAGCCGGCAGGGCATGGGCGCGGTGACCGTCGGTGCACCCACGGGCGGCACCATCAACCGGTGGTTGGTGCGACCGTTGCTGCAAATGGACATATGCCGGATGTTGCGCAACACCACCGCAGCTGAACGGGCGGCGACCATGGACAACTGGCCAGCGGCGAAGGCGGCGCTGCCGAAGGACCATGAGATATGGTGGGGTCCACCGTTGGGCACGGTCAGGATGCTAAGCTCGATTCTTACGCCCGTGTATGGATCAGCCACCGACAGGCATTTCCGGGCGCTGGCCGACCGCCGGATGGCGGCCATGGCGATGGCGATACGGTTGTACCAGATCGATCACGATGGGCAGATGCCGGTGGACCTGAAGGCGCTGGTGCCCAGGTATCTGCCGGCGATCCCGGCCGACCCGTATGCGGCCGACGGCCGGCCGATCGGCTACAGGCTCGACCCGGAGCGCCCGGTGCTCTACAGCGTGGGGAGCAACGGTACGGACGAGAAGGGCAGCGAACTCCCGAACGTCCGCGCACCATCGGGCTGGATGGGCCGAAGTGTCAACCGCTGGGAACGCGAGGACATTGTGTTTCACCTGCGCCGGGCGGTTGCCCCCTCAGAGGAAACTGAGAATGATGAAAAGGATGTAATGGAGGATGAAGACGGGCAGGCCGACGACAAGAGCGGCCAGCAGAACCCAGATGAAGGGCCAGGCGATGACCAGCAGGAGCACCCGCCCCTGGGAACAGTGGGTGGAGCGGCTGAGGAGGATGGCCGGCAGGACCCAGATCAGGACGACGCAGGCAAATAGCGCCAGCCATACCAGCGCCGCCGGGATGAGCATGGGCAGGTCGCGGGCGTGGTCCACGGCCTGAGCCATCTCCGTCGCGGGGAATACCGCCAAGGCCAGCAGGGGCAGCCATGCCAAGGGGGCGCAGGAGTAGTAGCTGATGGCGATGCAGCGGTCCTGGCGTGACGGCGGCAGCCAGCGCGGGTGGAAGAAGTAGCTGGGCGCTCCCGTGGCCGCCAGCAGGAACAGCCACGACGTTACGGCCAGGATCAGGATCGTTCCCCATGAGGCCACGGCGCTGATGGTCGGATGTCCCTGCACCCAGGGCGTACCGATGAGCATCGAGGCCAGGCCGACGGTCGGGACTGCCGCGCACAGCCAAGCCAGCGTGACGGTGATGGCCTGGAAGCGGCGTGCGTCGGACAGGCGGACGGGGCGGACGGATTCCTGGGCCGCACGGAACGGGTGAAACGTGAACATCCACACCGTGCGCCAATAGGCGCGAATCCGGCCGATCTGGCGGCGGCTGGCCCAGGGGATGCGGCTGACGTTCAGGTTGGCCCAGTCGATTTCGGTGCCGCACTCGGGGCAGCGCTGGCTGGAGATGCCGCGCAGGTTGTAGCCGCAGGAAGCGCAGAAGGGGTCGAGGGAGGCGTCGGGGGCGGACATGGACGGGTGAGTTGTACAGCACTTGCGGCGGGTGTGCCATCGGAAGTCGATAAGAACGAGTAACCACAGATGAACGCAGATGGACACAGATGAGGACGGCAAGCAGCATATCGATCCGTGTGGATCTGTGTTCATCCGTGGTTCCATTGGTTCGCCCATCGTCGGCGATGGCGATAGAATAATGGTCTGATGACCCGGCAGCCCTCAACTTCGGCCGCTTCGTCCCGCAAGTGTGCCTGCCCGCAGTGCCACTGCCCTGTGCCGGCCGGGAAGGCGGTGGTGCGAGACGGCAAGGCCTATTGCAGCACCGCGTGCGCCTACGAATGCACCGAGAGCACGTGCGTGTGCGTGCACGACCGCTGCGACGACAAGCCCCATGCCCACTGAAATGCCCAACCCATTGCTGGTGTTACACGAGTCGGCCGGCGCGGAGTTCCTGCGCCACGCCGATACGCCGATCGTCAGTACGTTCGGCCAGCCGGAGCTGGAGTACGCGGCCATCCGCAAGGGTTGCGCGCTGATAGACCTGCCACAGCGCGGGATCATCGAGCTGACCGGGCGGGATCGGCTGGCGTTCTTGAACGGCCTGCTGACCAACAAGACGTGGGACAAGTCGGCCAAGCGCGGATTGATTGCCGGCGAGGGCGTCTATGCGTTCCTGCTGACGCCCAAGGGCCGGATCGTGGCGGACATGAACGTGCTGGAGCTTGGCGAGCGCACCTTGCTGGAGATGGACGGCCGGATGGTCGGGCCGGTGCTGGAGGCGCTGAACCGGTATCTGTTCGGCGAGCAGGTGAAGGTGCGGTCGCTGGTGGGGGAGGTGCATGAGCTGGTGGTGCATGGGCCGGGAGCGGGGGAAGTGCTCGATCTGAGGCACGAAGGCACGGAGGCACGAAGGCACGAAGGGAGGGAAAAGGCAGAAGGGACCAAGACGCTGCGGCTGATGGGATGCGTAAGTGCGAGGGTGCTGGGGCACGAGGTCGTTGTGTGGCGGGATGATCCATGTGGGGTGGCTGGGTATCACCTGATCGTGCCGGCGGCGGCGGTGCAGGAGGTGTGGACCAGCCTGGGGTTCAAGGCGCGGCCGTGCGGGTGGGCGGCGTTCAACACGGCTCGCATCGAGGCCGGCCGGGCGGTTTTCGGCATCGATTTCGATGGAACGGTTCTGCCGGCCGAAACAGGATTGCTGGATCGCGCGGTGAGTTTTACCAAAGGCTGCTACGTGGGGCAGGAGATCGTGGCGCGGATGCAGTCGCGCGGGCAGGTGGCGCGGCTCATCGTGGGCATCCGCATGGCGGGCGATGCGTTGCCCATCGCCGGGGCGCAGGTGGAGGATGAACAGGGCAACGGCGTGGGGGTGGTCACCAGCAGCACGATCTCGCCGCTGCTGTCGGGCGTGGCGATCTGCCTGGCGATGGTGAAGAAGGAATCGGCCAACGTGGGCACGCAACTGCGGATTCCGGCCGAAGGGGCTGTGCGAACGGGGACGGTGGCGCCGCTGCCGTTCGTGGGCCGCTGAGCGGCACCGTGGTCCGCAGATGAGCCGGTCGGGCCAATCCGGGAGAGTAGCGTGCCCGGCGGCTCATCTGCGGACCCTACTCCAACTGTGCTTCATTGCCGTCCCTCACTCGCCGGCCACGCAGAAGCATGATGAAGCCAGTTGCGTGTCCGCGCGAGCCCACGCGGCCTTGAAGCGTTTCTCCACTGCCGACGCCTCAGCGGTCTTGCCCTGTTTCCCCAGCGCCGTGGCCAGGCCATACAGGGCCCAGCCGTTCTCCGGCCACTTCTCCAGATCCTGGCGATAGACTTTCTCGGCCTCGGAATAGCGCTGGGCTGAGACGAGGAACGCGCCCAGGATATGCCGGCCGGGATGCACCCAGTCCGGCGGCTCCATGTATTGAAGGTCATCCTCCAGCGCGATGGCCTTGTTGAGATGCGAGATGGCGCCGTCCAGCTTGCCCTCGCGGAAGGCGATCTCGCCCTGCAGCACGTGGTCGGCCAGGTCCAGTACATTCTTTGCGGGGTTGATCGCCATGTGCGCGTCAGGAGCGAGCTTGGCGCGGGCCAAAGCAAACGCGGCGTGCTCGGCGTTGGCGGCCTTCACGTCGCCCTTGGCCGCGTGCGCGATGCCGCGCGTGAAATGCCAGAGGGCCGTGGTGATGGGCAGGTACGCCGGCGGCGCGGGCTCGACGAGGATCTGGTCCCAGAGGCCGAAGCGCATCAGGGACTCGTAGGGGATGGCCATGTAGGCGTCGGCGATGGCGGCGTTTTCCATGGCCCAATCCACGGGGACGCTGGCAACCATCTCGCGAGCGGCCTTGATGGCCACATCGCGGCGGCCCTCCATCATGGCCGAGTAGGCCAGGAAATGGCGGTTATGAAGCATGTACACGTTCCAGAAGCCGCTGCGGGGGCGAATCTGGCGGTACTTCACGTCGGTCTCGATGGCGCGCTGGTTGGCATCCGACGCCTCGGCCCACTTGCCGGTGCGCACATCGATGTGCGAGGGCATGTGCACCAGGTGCCCGGCCGCGGGAACCAGGTTGCGCAGGCGGTCGGCGGCGGCCATGGCCCGGCCGGGCTGTTGAGACGCCTCGACGGCGTGGATGTAAAGGTGCAGCGCGCCGGGGTGGTTCGGGTTGTGCCGGATCGCATCCTCCAGCACCGCGACGATCTTCTCGGCCTGGCCCTTGGGCTTGCCATCCTTGGTCCACAGGTCCCACGGCTGCAGGTCCATCATGGCCTCGGCATACAGCACGGCCACGTCGGCGTCGGCGCGGCAGGTTTCGTGGACCTTGGCCATGGCGGCGGCGTAGGCCTTATCCAGCGGGGCTCGGTCGGCCGGCGCGCTTGGCGCGTAGCGCGTCGCGATGGCTTCGATCAGCGCCTTCTCGACGGAGCTGGCGCCGGCGGCCAGGCGGCGAGCGTTGCCGACGGCCTCCCACGCATCGGCGTAGTTCTGGGCCGTCATGGATGGATTGTTGATGTGCGGCCCGTTGCACAGGGCGATGCCCCACCAGGCCATGGCCAGGTTGGGGTCCTCCTTGAGCGCAGCACGGAAACAGCGGATCGCCTCCCCATGATTGAATGCGTAAGCCCAGATCAGGCCGTGGTCAAACCACTTCTGAGCCATCGGCGAGGCGGTGGTCACGGGCCGGTGATGGTCGCCCATGGCGTCGAACAGATGGGGCGCCTGGGGATCGACGGATGACCGGCCGGCCGTCGGCAGCCCTGATTTCTGGCAGCCAACCAGGACCATGCAGGACAACAACGCCAACACGAGAGGGGGTTTTGCGAACATGAAGTGCTCCTTCAGTTTCAATATATTCACAGACCTGCGTTGTTCAATAGATATTTGCTCATTTCTGTAGCTGTTCTTCGCGGCGGACGATCTCAAGCGGCTTGGCGGGCTGGAAATTCGCGTCTGGGCAACTAGACTGGCTCCAACGTTTTCACAAGGGAGATACAAAGCGTATGAAAATCCGAGATGCGAAGGACTGTCGGTTTGATCATGTGGCCCTGGGCGAGTGCATGATCCGGCTTTCGCCGCCGCAGCACGGGCGGATCGAGTTTGCGCCGGTGCTGGAGGTGTGGGTGGGGGGCGGAGAGTACAACGTGGCCTATGCGTTGTCGCGGCTGGGCCTGCGGACCGGGTGGATCGGCGGGCTGAACTCCTCGCCGATGGGCGCGATCATCCGCAACCACGCGCGGGCGGCGGGAATGGATGTGAGCTACGTCGTGGAACGCAAGTATGACGGCGTGGGCAAAAAAGACCGCATCGGGCTGAACTTCACCGAGGTAGGGGTGGGCAAGCGCGGCAGCGTGACGCTGTATGACCGCGGGCACACGGCGACGGCTGGGATGAAGCCGTCGGATGTGAACTGGAAGAAGCTGTTCAGGGAGGATGGCGTGCGCTGGCTGCACACCGGCGGTATTTTCGCCGCCCTGAGCGACAGCACGCGGCAGGTGGTGGCCGAGGCGGTGAAGGCGGCCCACGAGGCCGGCACGATCGTCAGCTATGACCTGAACTTCCGCAGCAAGCTGTGGAGCAGCAAGGAAGCGATCGAGACCACCAAACCGCTGGTGCCGTACATCGACGTGCTGATCGGCAACGAGGAGGATTTCCAGAAGGTGCTGGGGTATGAGGTCGAGGGGGTGGACGTGGAGAAGGGCGAGCTGGACACGACGGCCTTCAAGAAGATGGTGTCCAAGGTCGTCAAGGACCACAAGAACGTGAAGGTGGTGGGCACGACGCTGCGCGGCGTGAAGAGCGCCACGATCAACGACTGGTCGGCCATCATGTGGGCGGATGGGCAGTTTTACGATGGCCTTTCGTTTGCGAACCTGGAGATCGAGGACCGCGTGGGCGGGGGCGATGGATTCGCCAGCGGGTTCACCTATGGCTTTTTGACGGGCAAGACCCCGCAGGAATGCGTGAACCTGGGCGTGGCCCACGGGGCGATGCTGATGAGCACCATGGGCGACACCAGCCAGATCACGCTGGAGGAACTGATGCACGTGGCGGGAGGGGGCAGCGCCAGGATCAAGCGGTGAGGCTTTGGCCGCGGCCGCCTGCGCTGGCGCTGCCGCGACAGTCGGCGCGGCGAATGGTTCGCACCACGTACCACGGCATCCACAGCAGGCAGCGGGCCGCGACGACCGTGATCGTGCCCAGCACGATGCCCCTCAGGCCCAGGCCGCCATAGACCACGAAGCAGTAGCTGAGGATCACGTTGGCGGCACCGGCCACCAGCACGGAGACGGTGAACGGCAGGACCTTGCCCATTCCCAGGAGGATGGACCGGCCGACGGCCGACGAGCCGCCGATGACCGTGTGCACGAGCACCAGCGAGAGGATCGCCTGGGTTTGCGGCAGGGGGTCGCCGAACCAGACGCGGAAAATCACCCCCGAGAGCAACCACACGCCCGTCGCCCCGACGGCCAGGATTGCCGTGCCCGCGAGCGTGCCCACAAGGTAATAGCGGCGGATCGTGCCATAGCGGCCGGCGGCGTGGGCCACGGCCGACTTGGGAAACAGCACGTTGGCCAGGCTCGCGACCAGAAGCAGCAGCCCGGCGTCGATCTGCACGGCCGGGGCATAGATCGCGACGGCCACGGGGTCGATGAGCTTGTTGATCAGGATGTAGTCGGTGGGGGCGTAGAGCAGGTCGGCCAGTTGGGCGAAGACCACCAGGAGCCCGAAGCCCAGGAGTTGGCGGATGACTGGCCAGCGGACCAGTTGCCAGTCGGGCAGGAGCAGGCCGGTCTGGGTGTAGGCCGCGGCCGTGCGGCCGGCGAACAGCAGCAGGCGGCTGGCAAGGTAGCAGTAGGCGACGGCGATGAGGTGCCCGTCGAAGAAGAAGATGGCGGCGAACGTGATGATGGCCCAGACGACCTCCGAAGAGGCCCAGAGCGTGTTGTCCAGGGCGATGCGGCGGCGGGTCTGAAGCACGGCGGCCGACGCGTCGGAAGCGATGTGCAGGAGCGTGCCCAGGCCCACGAGCAGCACGAGCATGGTCATGCGGCTGAGCAGCTCGCCGGGCACGCGGAAAAGGTCGTCGAAGCTGACCGTGTAGATCAGCGTGGCGATCAGGCCGACGGTGCCGGTGAACATGACGAACGCCAGGCCGTTGGAGTGCACAGCGCGGAAGCTGGGCGTGGTGTCGGCCGGCTCGTAGTCCAGCACGGGCGCAGTCGGCGGGCTCAGGGCATCAACGGGCGGCTGGCGTCGCGGGGCATCGGCCCGGGCCAGCAGGTGCACCAGCGCCGGGGCGAGGCCCAGGGCGGTGTAGTTGAGGAAGCCGATCGTGGCCTGCACCAGCGTGAGCATGGCGTAGGCTTCCTTGCCCAGCATGCGGAAGACGATGGCGACGACGATGATCCACGAGCCGATGTGGGCGGCGGTGGCGCAGTAGGCGCTGGTGATGTCGGCGGCGGTGCTGGAGCGGGAACTGCCGCCGTCGCGCTGCGCGGAGGTGGAAACCGAATCGCTCATCGCGGCGGCATCTGCGGCAGCGGGAGGCTAACGTGCGACCTGGGTGGTTGCAGGCGGCGCTTGTGGTGAGCCGCGTCGCTCCCAGTACCAGACCAGGGCGCCGGCAATCAGCAGGATGACGCCCAGCCACTGCCAGAAATTAAGCTTCATGTCGCCTCCACAAGAGTCCGCGTGCGTGCATCACGGCCAGCATCGCCAGCAGCACGACGGCCAGGTTCACGCGTATGAGCGACCCGACCATCGGGTTCACAAACAGCACGGCGTACAGCCCGATCCACGTGCGCACCAGCCACCGGTCCGGCGAAAGCTCAGAGGCCAGCAGCACCGCCGGCACCGCCAGCAGGAGCAGATCATAATCGAAATAGAACGGCATCAGCAGGGGGGCGGCGAGGATCGTGGCGGAGATGACAGGATCGGCGGGTCCCCGCAGGCGCAAGTGGGCGAGGATGCGCGTCAGCAGGCCTGCGCCCAGAGCTGCGATGCACAGGGTGGCAAGGACCGTGGTGGCGGTGGAGATCGGCCCGGCCTGCTTGCCCTGGAGCAGCAGGCGCCAGAAGGCGCGGAAGGTCACGTGACGATCCCACGGGTAGGGCTGTTGGGCCTGAATGATGTCGAGGTTGATGGGCAGCGTATGCAGGAAATCGGCCAGGGCTCCCGGCTGCAGGGCGGTGGCTCCGGCCAGAAGACAGGCGGTGATCGCCAATCCGCCCAGCGCCGGCAGCCGCAGGTCCATGACAAGCACGACAGCCAGGACCATCGCGAGCTGTGGCTTGTAGAACAGCAGGCCCAGGATGGCGCCGGCCAGGACGCCACGCCGCTTGCGCCAGGCGACGACGGCGGCCGTCACGATCAGCAGCGACATGCCGCTGTTCTGGGCGTGGGTGAGGGCGTAGAGGGACGGCATCGACACGACCACCAGCAGCAACACCAACGGCCATGTCCGCCCGTCGCGCGGCAGCATCCGCGTCAGCAGGACCGCGGCAAGCACGCACGCGGCGAGGTTCACCAGCCGCCAGATCAGGATGGCCGTGGGGTAGGGCAGCAGCGACAGGGGCGCGAAGACCCACGCATAGAACGGCGGGTTCCACCACGGCGCCACGCGGTTGCCAAGGCCTTGGATGCCCTGAGCCTGGGCCAACGCCTGCTGGAACTGACGGAGCGCGTCCAGGTTGTACAGGTCGGACGTGCGGCCGGTGCGCGCGAACGTGCCGGCCGTGTAGAACGCCAGGAAATCGTGGCCGGTGGCCTGGATGGAAACGGACTTGCTGGCGGGAAGCAGTTGATTAGTTATCGCGGAGGTCGCCAGGAGCAGCGAGAGCGCAATGCCTCCCAGCCAGAGCCGTTTGCGCAGGCCGGCGGTTCGCCAGGAGTGGATGAGCGCTGAGCCGAGCAGACAGTGCCATCATCGGCAGAGCGCCGCTGGGCGGTCAAGCGCCGATCTGGCAAGAGGGTGCAGGCTGAAGCCCGCACCACAAAGCGGCCTCAGGCGCTGAAGCTGCTGCCGCAGCCGCAGGTGCTGGTGGCGTTGGGGTTCTTGAAGACGAAGCCGCGGCCCATGACCTCGTTCTTGAAGTCGATCTCGGTGCCATTGAGATAGAGATAGGACTTCATGTCCACGAGGATCTTTACGCCGTGGCTTTCCATTTCCTCGTCGGCTTCGCCTTTGGGTTCCTCGACCAGGTCGAGCATGTAGCTGAACCCGCTGCACCCGCCGCCCTTGACGGCCACGCGGAGCCGCGTGGTGTCTTCGGGCAGGTTCTGGTCCTTGATGATGGACTTGATCTCGTTGGCTGCCGTTTCGGTAAGTGTGATGGGCATTGCTGCTCCGAAAAATAGAATCCAGTGACGCCGCGTGACTTTTTCGACGGAGGATGATAGCATAGTTGAGACCGAATCTCAACAAGCGTTCTTGACGGGCCTGTGGAGGACCGCCTATGCCGACAGAAACCAGCGAAATCGAGACACTGGCCAACCGCGAGTACCGTTGGGGTTTCGTGACGGACATCGAGGCCGACAGTGCACCGCCGGGCCTGAATGAAGAGATCGTCCGCTTCATTTCGCACAAGAAGGGCGAGCCGCAGTGGATGCTCGAATGGCGGCTGAAGGCCTATCGCCACTGGCTGACCATGCAGGAGCCGCACTGGAGCAACGTCCATTATCCGCCGGTGGATTATCAATCCACGATCTATTACTCAGCGCCCAAACCCCGAAAAGGCAGCCTCGACGAGGTGGATCCGCAGCTGTTGGCCACCTACGAGAAACTGGGCATCCCGCTGCATGAGCGGGCGGCTCTGGCGGGCGTGGCGGTGGATGCCGTGTTCGACAGCGTCTCGGTGGCGACCACGTTCCGCAAGAAGCTGGCCGAACTGGGGATCATCTTCTGCTCGTTTGGCGAGGCCGTTCGCGAGCATCCGGATCTGGTGCGCAAGTACATGGGCTCGGTGGTGCCGTACAACGACAACTTCTTCGCCACGCTGAACTCGGCGGTGTTTACGGATGGGTCGTTCGTTTACGTGCCCAGGGGCGTGCGTTGCCCGATGGAACTGAGCACCTATTTCCGCATCAACGCCAGGAACACCGGGCAGTTCGAGCGGACGCTGATCATCGCCGACGAGGGCGCGTACGTCAGTTACCTGGAGGGCTGCACCGCACCGATGCGCGATGAGCACCAGCTGCATGCGGCCGTGGTGGAGCTGGTGGCGATGGACAACGCCACGATCAAGTACTCGACGGTGCAGAACTGGTACCCGGGCGACAAGGAAGGCAAGGGCGGGATTTACAACTTCGTTACCAAGCGGGGCGCCTGCCGCGGGGCCAACAGCAAGATCACCTGGACGCAGGTGGAGACCGGCAGCGCGATCACGTGGAAGTATCCTTCGTGCATCCTGCAGGGGGACAACAGCGTCGGCGAGTTTTATTCGGTGGCGCTGACCAACCATTTCCAGCAGGCGGACACCGGCACGAAGATGATCCACATCGGCCGGAACACCAAAAGCACGATCGTGTCCAAGGGCATCTCGGCCGGCCGCGGGCAGAACACCTATCGCGGGCTGGTGAAGATCCTCAAGGCGGCGGCCGGCAGCCGCAACTACACGCAGTGCGACTCGCTGCTGCTGGGGGACAAATGCGGGGCGCACACGTTCCCGTACATCGAGGTGAGGAACACCACCAGCCGGGCCGAGCACGAGGCCTCGACCAGCAAGATCGGCGAGGATCAGCTGTTCTACTGCAAGACCCGCGGCATCGCGCTGGAGGATGCGGTGAACATGATCGTCAACGGCTTCTGCAAGGAGGTGTTCCGCGAGTTGCCGATGGAGTTCGCGGTCGAGGCGCAGAAACTGCTGGGGGTGAGTCTGGAAGGAAGCGTTGGGTAGGGGCTGGTTTTGCCGGGCGGTCGCACCGGGCGGGTCGGCGGCCGGCACAGCCGGCTCCGCGGAGACAAGAGGAAGCGTTGGGTAAAGACATGGCACTGCTGGAAATCAAGAACCTTCATGCACGCGTGGCCGCTCCGGGCGGCCGGGAGATTCTCAAGGGCGTGGACCTGACCATCGACGCCGGCGAGGTGCACGCCATCATGGGCCCCAACGGCTCGGGCAAGAGCACGCTCTGCCAGGTGCTGGCCGGGCGGGAGACCTACGAGGTTACCGACGGTCAGGTGCTCTACGAGGGCAAGGACCTGCTGGAGCTCAGCGCCGAGGAGCGCGCCCGCGAGGGACTGTTTTTGGCGTTCCAGTATCCGGTGGAGATCCCCGGCGTCTCGACCAGCTACTTCCTGAAGGCGGCCGTGAACGCCATCCGCAAGCACCGCGGCCAGCGGGAGCTGGATGCGATGGAGTTTCTGAAACTGGTGCGCGAGAAGATGGCCCTGCTGGAGATGGACCAGAGCTTCATGAACCGCGCGGTCAACGAGGGTTTCAGCGGCGGCGAGAAGAAGCGCAACGAGATCTTCCAGATGGCGGTGATCAGCCCGCGGCTGGGCCTGATGGACGAGACGGATTCGGGGCTGGACATCGATGCGCTGAAGATCGTGGCCAACGGCGTGAATCGCATCCACCAGCAGGATCCGAACAACACGATTCTGCTGGTGACGCATTACCAGCGGCTGCTGAACTACATCGTGCCGGATCACGTGCATGTGATGATCGACGGCCGGATTGTCCGCTCGGGCAGCAAGGACCTGGCCCTGGAACTGGAAGAGAGGGGCTACGACTGGATCGAGGAAGGCGTGGCCCAGCAGGCCTGAGGGTATGGGAGTAGCACGGCCATGACGCTCACAGCCGAACCAAGGACGATCTATCTGGACAGCTTCAAGCGGCACGCCACGGGCAACGGCCAGGCGTGGCTGAGGCACCTCCGCCAGACCGGCATGGACCGGTTTGCCGAGGTGGGGTTTCCGTCGGCGAAGGAGGAAGAGTGGCGGTTCACGAACATCGCGCCGATCGTGCGGACGAGCTTCCGGCCTGCCCTGTTGCCGCCGCCCGCGCTGGCCGAACAGGCGGCCCGGAAGTTCTCCTTCGGGGCGCAGGCCGCTGCGGAGCTGGTGTTCGTCAACGGGCGGTTCTGTTCAGCGCTGTCTCGACGGGGCGAACTGCCCGCGGGCGTGCGGGTCGGCAACCTGTCGGAGCAGACGGCGGGCGACTCGCGGCGGATCGAGCAGCATCTGGGCCGCCACGCCGATGTGTCGGCCAACCCGTTCGTGGCGCTGAACACGGGCTTCATCCATGACGGCGCGTTCCTGTACCTGCCCGCGGGGACGGCCATCAGGCGCCCGCTGCACCTGCTGTTCGTGTCGGTGCCCGACGACCAGCCGGCGGTGGCTCATCCGCGGGTGCTGGTGGTGGCCGAGGACGGCGTGGATGCGACGATCGTCGAGACCTACGGCGGGCTGGGCGAGGGGTTGTACTTCACCAACGCCGTCGCGGAGATTGTCGCGGGTGCCGGATGTCGTCTGGACCATTGCCGCGTGCAGCAGGAAACGCGGGAGGCGTTTCACGTGGCGACGATGGCCGTGGAACTGGGCCGCCAGACGCAGTTCGTCTCGCACGCGGCGTCGATCGGATCGCGCATCGCCCGTAACGACCTGTCGGTGTTGCTCAACGGCGAATATGCCGATGCGACGCTGAACGGCCTGGTGATCATCGGGGGCGATCAGCACGTGGATAACCACACACTGCTGCGGCACGAGAAGCCCAACTGCCCCAGCCACGAGCTGTACAAGCATGTGCTGGATGGCCGCGCCAGCGGCGTGTTCAAGGGCAAGATCTTCGTGCAGAAGGATGCCCAGAAGACCAACTCCAAGCAGACCAGCAAGTCGCTGCTGCTGAGCGAAGATGCTACGATGAACTCGCAGCCGGCCCTTGAGATCTACGCCGATGACGTAAAATGCACCCACGGCTCGACGACCGGGCCGGTGGACGAGGAGATGGTGTTCTACCTGCGGACTCGCGGCGTCTCGCTGGAGGCGGCGCGGCACCTGCTGACGTACGCCTTTGCGGCCGACATCACGCGGCGCATTCGCGTGGAGCCGGTGCGGGCACGGCTGGAGGATTTCATGGCCGCCCAGCACGACCTGCCGCAGGACCTGAGGATTACGGACCTGGGCGTCCATGACCAGGCAGCCCTCTAGTGCGGCGGTGGCAACCTCCGGCCCCTCCCCGGCGCTGGAAGCGGAGGCGGTCCGCCGGCAGTTCCCCATCCTGCACCGGCAGGTGCATGGCAAGCCGCTGGTGTACCTGGACAACGCGGCCAGCACGCAGCGGCCGCTGGCGGTCCTGGAGGCGCTGGACCGCTACTACCGCCACCACCACGCCAATGTGCACCGGGCCGTGCACGTGCTCAGCCAGGAGGCGACGCAGCTCTACGAGGACGCCCGCCGAAGGGTGCAGCGGTTCCTGAACGCCGCCAGCGAGCGCCAGATCATCTTCACGCGCGGGGCGACGGAGAGCATCAATCTGGTGGCCGCCAGTTACGGTCGGAAGTTCATCAAGGCCGGGGACGAGATCCTCCTCACCGCGATGGAGCACCACTCCAACATCGTGCCCTGGCAGTTGCTGTGCGAGCAGACCGGGGCGGTGCTGAAGGTCGTGCCGTTCGCCGAGAACGGCGAGCTGAGGCTGGAGGAATATCAGCGGATGCTCGGCCCGCGGACGAAGATGGTGGCGGTGGTGCACCTTTCCAACTCGCTGGGGACGATCAACCCGGTCAAGCGGATGATCGCCATGGCCCACGAGCACGGCGCCGTGGCCCTGATCGACGGCGCGCAGTGGGTGGCTCACGGGCCCACGGACGTGCGCGACCTGGACTGCGATTTCTACGTGTTTTCGGGTCATAAGCTTTACGGCCCGACGGGCATCGGCGTGCTGTACGGCCGCCAGAGCCTGCTGGAGGCGATGCCGCCCTACCAGGGGGGCGGGGACATGATCAGCTCGGTGACGTTCGAGAGGACGACCTACAACGATCTGCCCTACAAGTTCGAGGCGGGCACGCCGCACATCGCCGGCGCCGTCGGTCTGGGTGCGGCCATCGATTACGTCAGCTCCATCGGAGCGGCCGCGATCGCCGCGCACGAACAGGATCTGCTGAAGTACGCGACGCGGCGGCTGGAGGAGGTGCCGGGGCTCCGCATCGTGGGCACCGCCGCCCACAAGGGCAGCGTGATTTCGTTTGTCCTGGAGGACCCGCCGGTCGCCACGCACGACATCGGCGTGCTGCTGGACATGGAAGGCGTGGCGATCCGCACCGGCCATCATTGCTGCCAGCCGGCCCTGCAACGGCTCGGCCTCTCCTCGACGGCCCGCATCTCGCTGGCGATGTACAACACCCGCCAGGACATCGATATCGCCGTGGAAGCCCTGAAGAAGGTCTCCGCCAGCGCCAGGCCTCGCCCGCCCGCCGAGGCCGCCATCGAGTATCCCCAGGCCTATGCGCCCTCGCCGTCGGCCGCCGCCGACAAACTGGCCGAGGTCTTCGAGTTCCTGGGCGACGATGCCAACGCCAAGAGCCTCTACCTGATGGAAGACCTGGGCTCGAAGCTGCCCAATCTGTTCGACGTGCTCAAGAAGATGACGCCGCGGCTGGAGGGCTGCATGAGCGAAGTGTACCTGGTGGGGCGGCGCAGTCCCCGGGATCCCCAGGTGCTGGAGTTCGTCGCCGACGCCAATGCCGCGATCGTGCGGGGCGAGATTGTGATGCTCCAGAGGCTGTTCTCGGGACAGAAGGCCCGGGAGGTGCTGGCGTTCGATGTGGAGGAGTTCTTTCGCCGCATCGGTCTGGAGCAGTTCCTCAGCTCGCAGCGGCGCAGCGGCCTGGCGAGCATGGTGAACCGCATCCGCCAACTGGCCAGGGAGATCGCCGGCCCGCCGGGCGCGGCCGAGGCAAACCGATGAGCCGGTCACCTCAGGAACCATCGCGTCGCCAGGCGCTGCCGGTGGTCAACCCGGCCGACAAGGTGGCGCAACTGCGACGGCTGCCGCCGTCGGACAGCCCGTCGCCGGCCTCGCAGGTCCACCGGCCCGACCCGGCGGAGAATCTTCCGCCGGAGAAACGGCGGATCATGGAAAAGGTCGTGGATGCCATTCGCCAGGTCCACGACCCGGAGATTCCGATCAACATCTATGAGCTGGGGCTGGTGTACGGCATCGACATCGCCGACGACAACTCGGTGCGTGTGCGAATGACGCTCACGGCTCCGGGTTGTCCCGTGGCCGGTTCGCTGGTGGATGAGGTGGAGCGCCGCATCGAGAACATTCCCGAGGTGCCGCGGGCGACGGTCGAACTGGTATGGGATCCGCCCTGGCAGCGCGAGATGATGTCCGAGGCGGCAAGACTGCAACTGGGTCTGTAAGATACCCTTCGCGTATGTCCGCCACGACTTCTTCGCGGAGCAGGCCCGCCAGGGAGCAATCTCTGCATGGCGGGACCGCGTCGCCGCCCTACCCGTGGTACGTTACCGCCGCGTTGATGGCGTGTGGAGCGGTTCTGCTGACGCTGGCGTTTGCGCCGGCGGAACAGTTCTATCTGGCGTGGCTGGGTCCGGCGGCGCTGCTGGTGGCCGTGCACGGGCCGCGCAGTCTGTGGCGGACCTTCCTGTGGGCGTGGGGCGGCGGCACGCTGTTCTTCGCGGTCAACATGTGGTGGCTGGGGCTGGTGACGCTGCCGGGGGCCATCGCGCTGATCGTGTACCTGGGGGCATATTGGGGCCTGCTTGCGCTGGTCGTGCGCGGATGCAGCCTGATGGCGCGCCCGCCGGTCGTGGCCGCGGCCTATGTCGCGGCGGCGTGGTGCGGACTGGAGTTTCTCCGCGGCAACCTTTTCACCGGTCTGCCCTGGCTCTACCTGGGCCACACGCAGTCGCCGTTTCTGGCCGCCGTGCAGATCGCCGACGCGCTGGGGGCGTATGGCGTGAGCTTCTGGGTGGCCATGATCAACGCGGCAGTTGCCCTGGCCGTGCTCAGGGGCGTGCGTGCGGCGGCGCCGGCGATGGCGGCGGCGGCCGTCGTGATGGCGGCGGTCACCGGCTATGGCCTGTGGCGACTGTCGCAGCAGACGACTACGCCCGGGCCGCGGGTGCTGGTGGTGCAGGGCAACTATCCCCAGAGCACCGGCGGCGACAAGGGCGCCAGCTATGCCGAAATGCTCGCCTTTCACGTCGGCGCCACGCAGCGGCATCTGGAGGCGGACGGGGAGGTAGATTTGGTGGTATGGTCCGAAACCGTCCTCGCACCCCTGAACGAGGAAGCGCGGCAGGTGATGCGCGACAGCGGCGCCAGGTTCCTGGACCAGACGCACGACGCGGTGGCCCGCCTGGCCCGCCAATACGGCGTGAACATCCTCGTGGGTGCCACATACGCGGCCGATTGGCGCGAGGTGACCGACCCGAAAACCGGCCGGCGCCAAAGCGAGCCGATGGACCGCCGCAACTCGGCCTACCTGTTCCACCGCGACGGCAGGATGGACCAGCGCCGCTACGACAAGATTCACCTCGTGCCGTTCGGCGAGTACATGCCGTTCAAGCAGACGATCCCGTGGCTGCACCGGGCGTTCATGCTGTTCAACCCGTATCCCTATGACTACACGCTGACGGCCGGCGACCAGAGCGCTATGACGGTGTTCGAGATTGCCGATCGGCCGGGAAAGCGGACGTGGCGATTTGTCGTGCCGATCTGCTTTGAGGATATCGACAGCCGGCTGCTGGCGCGGATGATGCGGCAGACCGTGAACGGCACGGCCCCCGACTTCATCGTCAACATCACCAACGACGGATGGTTCCGGGCCAACCAGAACTCGCAGCATCTGCAGGCGGCTGCCTTCCGCAGCATCGAAAACCGCGCGCCCACGGCCCGGAGCGTCAACACCGGCATCAGCGGATTCGTGGATTCGTCCGGGCGGATCGATCGCCGCGCGCTGGTGCCGCAGGGAACCGACGGGGTGTCGGCGGCGACGTTGGCGCTGGACGGGCGGCGGCCGCTCTATACGCGGGTGGGGGACTTGTTCGCGGGCCTGTGCGTGCTGGTCACATGCGGGCCGGTGATTCGCGCGGCGGCCGGCAGATACCGTCGCCATGCCGCGTCCAGGGTCAAAAGCGTACCGAGAGGCAAGCCATGAGAGCGTCTGTGCGTATCGGGAAGACCACTGCGGCGATGCTGCTGCTTGCAGCGGTCGTGGCCGGCTGTTCGGCGGGCAGTTCGCGCGGGCCGGCGACCTCGGCGGCCCGCCCGCCGGTCGCGCCGGCCCTGCGGGGGCAGGCCCTGCGCGAGCTGGAGTCTGCGTACGCCTCGCCCGATGCGGTGGTTCGCGCCCATGCCATGGAGGTGTTGCACGAGTTGGCACTGCCCGATGCGGCCGGGCCGATCCTCGCGGCCCTGCGCGACCGCGAGGCGATTGTGCGGTTTGCCGCGGCAACCGCCGCCGGCGAACTGAGGCTGGCCGAGGCGCGCGAGCCGCTGCTGGCGATGATCAACGACAAGGACGCCAACGTGCGAGTGGCGGCGATTTTCGCGATGCATCGCCTGGGTGACACGCGCTTCAGCCGGACGCTGGAACAGACGCTGACGGATCCCGATGTGAACGTGCGCGGCAACACCGCCATGCTGCTGGGGAGGCTGGGCGAGCGATCCGCCGTGCGGATTCTCGTGCCCCGGCTCCGCGCCGAACGCGAGGTTCGGGTGAAACTGCAGATTGCCGAGGCGCTGTGGATGCTGGGCGACGAGAATGGCCTGAAGATGCTGGTGGCCGCCAGCATCAGCCGCTATCCCGACGACCAGATGATCGCCTTCACGGCCCTGGCAGGGCCGCACGACCAGCGCGTCGCCGGCCATATCGTCTCGGGCCTGTCGTCCGACTATGCCGAGGTGGCACTGGTGGCGGCGCGCGCGCTGGGAATGGTCGGCCGCGCGGATGGGATGCAGGTGGCCATGAAGTATGTCACGGCCGGCGACCCGCGGCAGCGGCTGCTGGCGGCGCGGGCGCTGGGCGCTATTGGCCGAACCGATGCCCAGCAGGCACTGGCGGGGCTGCTGAAAGACAAGTCGGCGGATGTGCGGCTGTCGGCGGCGGCGGCGATCCTGGCGTTGCGGTGAAGCGTTGGCGTCAGGGCTGATTGCCCGGGGCGCCGTCCCAGACCCACAGCAGGATGTTTCGCACCAGCTCGCGGGCCGATGCCGGCTGGTATCCCAGCACCAGGAAAGTGTTGGCCCCCAGCATGCCCGTGGTCAGGTCCGGCGCGCTGAAGATTGCCCGGCCCTTGCCGTGCGCCACGTACTCCACCCGCGCACCGGCCCCCAAACGCTGTGCGGCGTAGGGTCGCAGCCGCGGCCGGATTTCCCGCATGCCCTCGGCCTTGCCGGCCAGCACAGGATGCGAGCCGCCCATCGCGTGGATCACCTCGTTGCCGAACGCCCCGGGCAGCAGCTTGCCGGTGATGCTCGTCGTGAACGCTGCCGAGCCGCCGCAGGAGTCGATCAGCAGCGTGCCGCCCGATTCCACGTATCGACGCAAGGCCTCCAGTTGCTTGTCGGTCAGCTCCAGTGCCGTATTGCCCGTGAGATGCGCGATCGGCGCGATGTCCGTGGCCAGGTCTTCGACCTCGACGGTCTTGAGGTCGATCCCGTAACCCGTCTCGGCCAGCAGGTACCCCGCAAACGCCGGCCACGCCTGCGGCTCGGGGTCCCAGTTGCCGGCGTACTTCACGCGCGCCACGGCGAGGGTCGCGATAGGTTCAACGGCCGGCGGCGCGGGAGGCACGTCCACGCGGTTACGCAGGTCCGTCTTGCCGGCCGCATAGATGAAGATGTTCACGCCCAGGCCAAAGACGTTCTTGCGGGTCTTCTCGGCACGGGTCTGCCAGTGCAGCGCCATCTCGGCCGGGGAATGCAGCATCAGGATGCGCGAGCCGTTGCTGACGTACCGCAGCTTCGGCCGAGGTTCGACCTTGTAGTTGAGCGTGTAGAGCGGGTGATCCGTCGGCAGGTCGCGCAGCTCGTAGTCCGGGAACAGCTTGTGTGCCAGTTCGGCGGCGAAGCGGTTGAACGAATCGCTGCTGCCATCGGCGTGCGTAAACAGCAGCCCGCCGGCCGCGACGAAGGCGCGCAGCTTGTCGATGTCCTGGTCGCGGAGGCGCGGCGGCGCGTCGCTGGCCAGGTATAGCAGGGCGCAGTCCTGCCAGTCGGTCCAGTCCTTCTGGAAACTGACGACCTGCCAGTTGACCGGCCGCTCCAGTTCGCGGCTGGCGTGGCGCGCCAAGTTGGCTGCGTCGCGGGGGCGGTTGGCCCAGTTGCCGTCGAAGCGAAGCTTGTTGAGGAGGATCGGATGTCGGCCGCGCGAGAGAAACAGCAGCATGTAGGCCGTCTCGATGAGGTCGCCGCCGTCGCCGGCCGCGCCAACGGCCGGGCCGTCGTCGGCCAAGGGCGGCTGGGAGTCGCGGTTCCATGCGCCGTTTTTCTGCTGCAGGTCGATCACCTCGGAGGCCAGGTGCCGGTACCAGTCGTGCGCGCCGAAGTACTTGAAACCGCTGGCCAGTCCGACGCGCTCGAGGCTGAAAAGCGTGTAGCCGTAGTAGGCGTGGATCGGCCCGGGGCGGAGCCTGAGCTTCACGGGGTTGTCGCCCGTTTCCAGCCAGGCCAGCGCCCTTGCCAGCGCCGGTGAGAAAGGCGGCCGGCCGGTCGGCGCGCTGCTGTTCAGCGCGTCCAGGTAGTCGTGCGTGACCAGCAGCGACGCGATTCCGGCCAGGGTCATGGACACCCGGCCGGACGTCAGGGCTGCCATCTGCGGGTGCGAGATGGGCGCTGCGGCATAGCCCCACTCGCCCGTGGGCAACTGGCAGCCGGTCCAGTGCTGCTCGACTTGACGCCAGTACGCGGCGGGAATCTCCAGTCCGGCCTCGGCCCCGGCCCACACGCCCAGCACGCCATACTGCGTGTTGGAGTTGTCCCAGCGGATGGGGCCGCTGGCAACCCGCGGGTCGAGCATCTGGTACGTGTGCGCTCCGTTCACGCTGGCCCGCAGCAGGTAGTCCACATCCTCGGCCAGGCACGCGCGGTCCTCGGGTCGATTGTGCACGGCCAGGGCGGCGGCCCGCAGGGCTCGAGCGTAGGTGACCGGGCCCTGGTCCATCGGACGTTCCCTGAGGCGCGTCAGGATGCCGCGGACGAACTCGCCGCGGGGGTCGAGGCGCGGGTCGGGCACGGCCTGGCCGGCCTGTAGAAGCGCATAGACGCAAAGGGCGTTGAGCCCCCCCACATAGGCGCTCTGCTCCGGGGCGAGGCGCGGCACGCCGCTGGTCCGTGCATCCTGGCGCAACTGGTGGCGCTCGAAGCGCTCGATCAGCCAGCTCGTGCCTTTGTGGATCGACTGGCCGATCCGCTCGTCCAGGTCGTCGCGGACCTTCTCCGTCGGCCGGGGAGGCGGACGAGGCGGCAGCGCCAACGCCGGTGCGGGCGGGGCTGGCGCGGTCGCTGCCCGTGTCGTGGCCGGAGGCGCTGGTGCGAGGGCCGGCGTCGTCGGCACCGTTGTTGGCGCGGGTGGGACATCGGCCTTCGGGGGTGCGGGCGCTTGGGGCACACGCGCCACCGCCTGCGGCAATGCGGCAGGCGGCGGGGCCGGCGCGGCGGCGGGCGGCGCTGGACGCGCCGGCCCGGATGCAACCAGCATGTGATAGATGCGGCTCTGATCCTCGCGGGCCTGGCGCAATTGGTCGCGGACCGCCTCGTTCACAGCCTGCCGCGTAGCGGACAGTTCCTGCAAGCGCTGGTAGGTGGCATGGGCCTCGCGCAGCCGCCCGTCAACGGCCAGGCGCTCGGCCTGGGCCTTGAGCGCCAGCAGGTCCGCGGCCGCGTCGCCGCGATCCTTATCGCGGAGTGCGATCAGCGCGATCAGCGTCCCGGCGAGTGCAAGGCACACCAGGCCGATCACGAGGATAGGCAGGGCCGACCCGCGCCGCCGTTGTCCTGTGCTCCGCGGAGCCATACGACGTTGCTCCAGTCGAGCGGGATTATCCGTCAATCGGGATGGAATCGCCAACCACGAGGGCCGGCGGCTACTCGCGTGCCACCGCCGTGCGGTTGCGATAGGCCTTCTCGTCGAAGCCCGTCAGCACGGAGGCGACGGCCGGCGGCGGCAGTTCCAGTTGCGGGGAGTTGGGCACGTCCAGATAGCTGAGCGTGCGCTCGATCACCCGCAAGGCCACGGGCGCTGAGACCGTGCCGCCGTAATAGCCCAGGTCCTGCCGGGGCTCGTGGACGATCACGGCCACGACCATCCGGGGGTTCTCGGCGGGCGCGCCGCCCATGAAGCTGCTGGTGTAGCCGGCCTCGTCGTAGCCGGCGGAGCCCCGACTGACGTGGGCGGTGCCCGTCTTGCCGAAGATATTCCAGTATTTGCTCTGCGCTTTGGTCGCGGTGCCGCGCACCGGAACATCGCAGAGAATACGGCGGATCTGGTCGGCCGCCTCGGATTCCAGGGCCTGGGGCCATTCGGCCGGGGTCTGATGGCAGTCCGCGGCGACGACCGCGCCGTCGCAGTCCAGTGCGCCCTTGACGACTCGCGGCCGCACCAGCCGTCCGCCGTTGGCGTACACGCAGAAGCCCCGCGCCAGCTGGATGGGGGTGACCATCACCTCGTAGCCCTGGGACACGGACGGGATGCTGTAATCGCGCCACATGGGCAGCGGGTTGAGCAGCCCCGGGTCCTCGCCGGGCAGGTCGATCCCCGTGGGTTTGCCGAAGCCGAAACAGGAGAGCGCCTGGTAGAGGCGGGCCTTGCCCAGCCGCTCACCCAGCATGGTCATGCCGATGTTGCTGGACTTGACCAGAATGTCCCAGGTCGCCAGCGGGCCGTAGTGGTGCACATCGACGATCGGCTTGCTGCGGTATCGCGAGCGGTAGCTCTTTCCGGGGATGGGCCAGACCTCCTGCGGGCGGGTGACGCCCCACATCAGCGCCGGACCCACGATGAAGGGCTTGATCGTCGAGCCCGGCTCGTACGGGTCGGTCAGGCAACGGTTGCGCCGCTGGGCCGGCGGGGAATCGTTCAGATTCTGCGGGTTGAACGTCGGCCAGTTGGCCAGGGCCAGCACGTCCCCGGTGTGCGGATCCATGACGACGATCTCGCCGCGGTCGGCACGGAATCGTCGGCACGCCGCCGACAGTTCCTGCTCGGCGATCATCTGGATATTCGCATCCAGCGTCAGCACGAGATGCTGGCCGTGCACGGGCGGCACATAGTCTTCGGCCGTTACGCCGATGGGGCGGCGACGTGCATCCTTCATCGGCCGCCAGTAGCCGGGCCGCCCCGACAGGCGGCTGTCGTATTTCATCTCCAGCCCCTCCAGGCCCTTGCCCTCCCTGCCGACGCCGCCCAGCACGTGTGCCGCCACCGAGCCCATGGGGTAGTAGCGCACACCCATGGGAAATGTGCCGACGCCCTCGATGTTCAGCCGCCGCACCGCCTCGGCCTGCCGGTCGTCCAGGTTCTCGGCAACCTTCACGAACCGCGCCTCGTGCCGCTGCGCGACGATGTCGGCCAGCTCGTCGGCACTGCGGTCGATCAAAGCCGACAGTCTCCGTAGCGCCGCGTCCATGTCGTTGAGCGTGCGATTCTCGCTCTGGAAATGGTCCAGCATGAACTGCGGGTCGAGGAATACGCCGTGGGTCTGGATGGTGCCGGCCAGCATGATCCCGTTGCGGTCGAAGATCGAACCGCGGCGGGCGCTGAGGATCTCGGTGCGATGCTGCTGCCGCTCGGCCGAGCGGATCAGCTGCTGGCGGGCAATGGTCTGCAACCAGACCACACGTCCGCACATGCCGGCCAGCCCGACACCAAGGATCGTCAGCAACAAGGTCGCTCGCACCGTGGAAAAGCGGTCCATGATCATCCTGTGAACAGGGGCAATGCGCGTGGCACGAGCGGCTCGCCCGTGTCCGGTCAATGCGCGTGGCACGAGCGGCTCGCCCGTGTCCGGTCCAGACTTTTATCGGCAATTTGGGGTTCGTCTGCCCATCCAAACCCGGCTTCTACGGGCGGGACTGGTCTGCCGGATTTGCCGCCCGCTGGTGCTGATGTCGCTTGACGGCCAGATCCACGGCCAGTTCGATGGCCGCGTGCATCGAGCCGGGGTTGGCGCGGTTGCGGCCGACGATGTCAAAAGCCGTGCCGTGGTCGGGGCTGGTGCGGATGATGGGCAGCCCGATCGTGCAGTTCACGGCCTGGTCGAACGCCAGCAGCTTGACGGGGATCAGCCCCTGGTCGTGGTACATGGCCACGACGGCGTCAAACCCCCCGGCCTTGGCCCGCAGGAACACCGTATCGGACGGATAGGGCCCGACGGCGTCGATGCCCTGCTGGCGGGCCATTTCGATGGCCGGCGTGATGATGCGCTGTTCCTCATCGCCGAACTGGCCGTTCTCCGAGGCGTGGGGGTTCAGGCCGCACACCGCGATTCGCGGCTTGGCGATGTCGAACCAGTTGACCAACGTCTCGTGCATCAGCTCGATGGGCTGAAAAACCGCGCCGATGTTGAGCTTGTTCCAGACGCCCATCAGCGGCAGGTGCACCGTGGCCAGCACCACCCGCAGCGGCCCGCCGGTGAACATCATGTTGTAGCGCCGGCAGCCGGTGCGCTCGGCGAACAGTTCGGTGTGGCCGGGGAACCGGTACCCGGCCATCTTCCAGCTTTCCTTGGAGATGGGGGCCGTGACGACGGCATCGACGATGCGCTTGTTGGCCGCTTCGATGGCGTCCAGGCAGAAGCGCATCGATGCCTCGCCGCCGATCTTGGTGGGGGCCCGCAGCGCGCTGCCGAGGATCGAGTACTGGTCGTAGTCGACGACCACCACATCGTGCGGATAGGCCCGCAGCCGGCCGTTGTACTGGTCGCGCCACCAGAAGGCGTCAAACTCGGCCAGGTCGGCCGCATAGGACAGAAGCTCGTTCATCCCGTAGATGATGTAGCGTGCCCGCCGGCGCAGGACCGGGTCGGCCAGCGCCTTGACGATGACCTCCGGGCCGATGCCGGCCGGGTCACCCATGGTGATGGCGATGATGGGGCGGTAGTCGGTCACTCACCCAGATTGTACGCGCGGCAAGCGGGTCTGTGGCATGGTCCGCCTGCCCTGGAGGAAAGACCACGGGCTGGAAGCCCGAGCCACGACTTCTTTCCGCAAATCGCAACTTTGTCTCCCTTCCAGCGTCAAGTACAATATGCCGGCACTGGGGTGGGTGCGGGCCGAACAAGGAGTTGCCCATGTGAAAGTTCGCGAGCGTCGTGGCCGTGACCATGCTGTTCGGATCGACGGTGACCTCGGCCAACATGGCTATTCCGCCGCGTCCTCTGCCTCCGCCCGTGCCGCCCACACAGCCGGTCGATGGTCCCAACAAGCCGGCCGCCGGGCAGAAGGGCGTGGCGCTGCTGGGGGTGGGGGCGTCGGCCTTTCTGCTGGCCGGTGGCGTGCTGGCGGCGCGGCGAAGACGCGATGAGCCGGCCTGATGGAGGATCAACCATGCGTGCCATCCTGCTGGCGGCAACGGTCCTGTGTCTGGGCGGCGTTGCCCTGGCCAACCGCGCGCCCGGGACCCAGGCCGCCGGTGCCCTGGGACGATAAGCCGGCCACCTGGCCTTCGGCCCAGCCGACGACCATGCCGCAGCCCAAGGCTGACCAGCGGGTTTCCCTGCCGTTTGCGGCAACTGGCCTGGCCGCGTCGGGCCTGATCCTGGCCGGCGGCTTGTACATCGTCCGCCGCGGGCGCCAGGCCTGACATGCCCGGTGACTATCTGTGGCAGATGCTGTGGGGCTACGGCTTCACCATCGTCGTCGAGACGGCGGTGCTGCTGGTGGGGCTGTCGGCGTGTCATTCGTGGCGGCGGCGCATTCTCGCTGGCATCTGGCTGACCGCGTGCACGTACCCGATTGTGTGGCTGGTGATACCGGCCGTGTTTCCGCCGGAGCAGTCGCGATCGCTGTACTTGCTGGTGGCCGAGACGTTCGCGCCGGTGGCCGAGTGCGCTCTGTTCTGGTTCACGTTTGACCGAGGTGCTGCGCGCGCGACAGTGATGCGTGATTTCGCGGCGATCGTCGTGGCGAATCTTGCATCCTTCGGTCTGGGCGAGTTGATGTACCTGCTATGACGACCACGCCGCGGAATGTCTGGGCCATCGTGCTGTTCCTGGCTGCCGGCCACATGATCGTGGACGGCGCGTGCAACTTCGTCGTGGCCCGCGTGGCCGAGGGCACGGTGTCGCAGGTCAGTTACGCCGCCGCGGTGGCGGTGGTGGGGCGGTACAACCTGCTGGCGTTCGCGACGCAGGCGTTGCTGGGGTTGCTGCTGGATTGGAGCAAGGCGTCGGCCATTGGCGCGGCCGTCGGCGGGGCGATGGCGGCGGCTGCGTGTGTGGCATATCCAGCGCATCCCGATGCAGCGATCATGGCGGCCGGGATAGGCAACTCGCTGTTTCATGTGGGCGCCGGCGGCATCTGCATCATGCTGGCCCGCGGCAACGCGGCGATGCTGGGTGTGCTGGTGGGGCCCGGCGACCTGGGCGTGGTGGCCGGGACGTTCATGGGTCGCAGTACGCTGCCTGTCGCGCTGCCGTGGGCGATGGTGACGTGGGCGGCGAGTATTCCTGTGCTTTTCATGGGCCGACGGCCGGCGGGGACGACCTGGCCACGTCCACCATTGCACTGGGCCGCCGTGGCAATCGCGTTGCTGTGCTTCTCGATCGCCGCCAGGTCCCTGATGGGCGGGGCGCTGACCGGGCCGTTTCTCTATGTGCCGGTCGTGTGGATCGCGATCGCAGTCGCGGCGACCGTCGCCAAGTGCGCCGGCGGATTCGTTGCCGACCGGCTTGGCTGGCTGGCGTTTGCCGTGCCCGTGGCGGCCGTCGCGGTGCCTGTCGCATACCTGTTTGGCGCGTATCCCGGCGGCGCGGTCGCGGGCACGCTGTTGGTTCAGGCCGCCATGCCCGTGACGCTGGCGGCCATGGCGCGAGTCTTCCCCAATCACCCGGCCTTCGCCTTTGGCCTGGCAGCGTCATCGCTCACGCTGGGCACGCTGCCGTCGGCCCTGGGCGTGCCGGTGCAGTCGCCGCAGTTCATGCTGGCAATTCAATCGGCGTGTGTCGCAGCGCTGGCGATCGCGCTGATGCTGGTGCGGCCAAGCTCGGGCTGGAAGCCCGAGCCACCGACCGCCTCTTTGCTGCCAACTCCCAACTCCCAACTCGCAACTACACTCCCCGCGCTTCCAGGTACGTCACGATCGTCTTGCTGATCACATCGGCCTCGAGATTGAACGGCCAGCCGGCCGGCCGCGTGCCCAGCGTTGTCAGCTTCAGCGTGGTGGGGATCAGCGCCACATCGAACGTGTCCCTGGTCAGCGCCGCGATCGTCAGGCTCACGCCGTCAACGGAAACCGAGCCCTTGGGGATCATGTATTTTCTGATCGCATCGGGGATGCGGATGGTCAGCCGCCACTCCTCGGCGGTGCTGATCTGTTGCACCAGCTCGCCGGTGGCGTCCACGTGGCCCTGCACGAAATGCCCGTCGATCCGCTGGCCGACGGCCATCGAGCGCTCGACGTTCACCGCGTCGCCGGGCTTGAGCAGGCCCAGGTTGGTCTTGGAGAGCGTCTCGGTGATCACGTCAAAGGCGATCCGCCCGGGCGACAAGCCCGCGACCGTCAGGCAGCAGCCGTTGACGGCCACGCTCTGCCCGCATTGCACATCCGGCCAGTCGCTGGCCAGCGTGAGCCGGCGCAGGCCGGGCTTGTCGGCCACTTCCAGCACCTTGACGGTCTTTTCGACAATGCCGGTGAACATCGTGCGGCTAGGTTAGCGGCGGCGCAACGCAGGGCAAGCGCTGCTCCCGCTGCAGTTTCATCGTGTGTGCGGCTCGGCGGCAGCCGCCAGGCCGCCACGGGCGACGCTCGCCGGCGTCGTCGGCGTTGTCGGGACGGGCGCGGCCTTGGGCGACGTGGAAGGTGTGCGTGCGGGCGGTGCGCTGCTCCCGGCAGGCGGCGGTGCGGCCGTTCGGCAGAGGGGTATGGTCCCTGGCGGTCTTGAAGGCTGCGGGTTGCCGGATATCATCGGACCCATCGTTCCGTGGCAATGTTTTCGTGAGGATTGGACAGATGAGCAATGATCTGAAGGGGAATGCTGTTGTCGGGCAGTCGGGGGGGCCGACGGTGGTGATCAACCAGTCGCTGGTGGGCGTGATCCTGGAGGCGCAGAAGTCCGAACACATCCACGAGTTGCTGGGTGCGCGCCATGGTGTGCGCGGAATCATCAACGAGGATTTCATCTCGCTGAAAGGAGCTCCCCAGGCTCTGCTGGAGCGGATCGCCTGCACGCCGGCGGCGGCGCTGGGTTCCACCCGCGACAAGCCGGATGCCGAGTACTGCCAGAAGATCTTCCAGGTGTTCCAGAAGCACAACGTGCGGTACTTCTTCTACATCGGCGGCAACGATTCAGCCGACACGGCGAGGATCGTCAACGAGCTGGCGAGACAGGCCGGCCATGAACTGAGGGTCTTTCACATTCCCAAGACCATCGACAACGATCTGCGGGTCCACGACCACACGCCGGGTTACGGGTCGGCCGCCAAGTTCGTGGCCAGCGCGATGATCGGCGACGACTACGACAACAAGAGCCTGCCCGGAATCAAGGTGAACGTGATCATGGGCCGCAACGCCGGCTTCCTGACGGCCGCCAGCGTGCTGGCCCGCAAATACGAGAACGACGGCCCGCACCTGATCTATGTTCCCGAGGCGCCGCTGAGCCAGGAGAGGTTTCTGGGCGACGTGGACCGGGTTTACACGAAGCTGGGGCGATGCCTGATCGCGGTGTCGGAGGGCGTGGTGCAGCCGGACGGCAGAACGTGGGCCGAGAAGATGAACGATGTGCTGGAGAAGGACGCGCACGGGAACATCCAGCTCTCGGGCACGGGCGCCCTGGGCGATTACCTGGCCGGGATGATCACGAAGAACCTGCAGAGGCCCGGCGGAAAGAAGCTGCGAGTGCGGGCGGACACCTACGGCTACCTCCAGCGGTCGTTCCCGGGTTGCGTCAGCGAGGTGGATGCCAGGGAGGCAAGGGCAGTGGGCCGCAAAGCCGTGAAGTTCAGCCAGCGGGCCAACCTGGACGGCTCGGTCGCCATGCGCCGCAAGGGCGGCGACAGGTACGCCGTGGAGATGTTCCTCACGCCGCTGGAGACGGTGGCGCGGGAGACCAGACAGCTGGCCCCCGAGTTCATCCGCGACGGCAACGACATCACCCCGGCGTTCGTCGATTACGTGCGCCCCCTGGTGGGCAGGCTTCCGCCGGTGGGCAGCTTCGTGGAGATGAAGTAGTCACTGCGACAGCGTGCCCTTGGTGCTGGGCACGCCGCGGTTGCGCGGATCGGGCGACACGGCCTGTCGCAGCGCCTTGGCCGCCGCCTTGAAGATCGCCTCGGCGATGTGGTGGTTGTTGCTGCCGTAGGGGACCTGGATGTGCAGGTTCATCCTGGCGTTGCACGCCACGGCCTTCCAGAACTCCTCGACCAGTTCCGCGGGGAAGGTGCCGATGCTCTGGCCGGAGAACGTGGCGCGATAGACAAACGCGCTGCGCCCGGAGAGATCCACAGCCACCTGCGCCAACGACTCGTCCATCGGCACGATCGCCCAGCCATAGCGGAAGATGCCGCGTTTGTCGCCGACGGCCTTGTCCAGGGCCTGGCCGAGAACGATGCCCACATCCTCGACGGTGTGATGGGCATCGACCGCCAGGTCGCCCTCTGCCTCCACGACCAGATCCATCAGACTGTGCCGTGCGAGCAGGTCCAGCATGTGGTCGAAGAACCCCACCCCCGTGCGAATGGACGAGGAGCCCGCACCGTCCAGGTCCAGGGCCACCCGAACCGAAGTCTCGGCCGTTTTGCGGGTGATCTCGGCGGTGCGGGCATGGGTGGGGCGCTTGGACATATTGTGCCTATCGGCGATGGGCGTTATGCGGCTTTCTCGCAGCGGCCCAGCGACTTGATGCCGCCCAGCAGGGCGTTGTTCTCCTGGCTGGTGCCGATGGTGATGCGCAGTTTATCGGTCAGTTCCGGCGCGTCGAAGTAACGCACCAGGATGCCCTGCTGTTTCAGCCGCAGGTAGGCGCCCCTGCCGTCGCCGTCGGGGCAGGTGGCCAGGAGGAAGTTGGCCTGACTGGGCAAAACCGTCCAGCCCAGCGCCGTGAGCTCCGCCGTCAGCCGCTGGCGCTCGCTGCGCACGTGCTGCCAGGTCTGGCGGGCGTATTCCTGGTCCTCGATGGCGGCCGTTGCCGCCAGCACGGAGATGGCGTCGCAGTTGTAGCTGTCCTTGGCCTTCATCATCTCGCGGATGATCGCCGGCTGGGCCACGGCGTAGCCGAAGCGCAGCCCCGCCAGGCTGTACGCCTTGCTGAGGGTGCGAACCACCAGCACGTTCTCGAACTGGATGGCCAGGTTCAGACAGTTCTCATCGGCGAAATCCACGTAGGCTTCGTCGATCAGCAGCAGGCCGTCAAACCGCCGCGCCAACTCACGGATCTGCGCGGGGGGCACGAACGTGCCGGTGGGGGCGTTGGGGTTGGCCAGGTAGATGGCCCGCGGGCGCAGCGCCAGCAGCGCCTCGGCCGGCAGCGTCCAGCCCTCGCCCCATGGCACGGCCACGTGGCGCGCTTCCTGCAGTTGCGACAACACCGGGTACAACGAGTAGGTCGGAGTCGGAAACGCCAGCAGATCCCCATGTCCCAGAAAGGTGCGGGTTGCGATGGTGAGGATGTCGTCGCTGCCGTTTCCGGCGAGGATCATGTCCATGGCAACGCCCAGCAGGCGCGACGCTGCGGCGCGGAACGTGTCGGCCGTCGGATTCGGATATCGCCGCAACATCTCCGGCTCGATCTGCCCAATGGCGGCCATCACCCTGGGGCTCGGAGGAAACGGATTCTCGTTCGTGTTGAGCTTGACGATGCGCTGACCAATGGCCGGCTGCTCGCCAGGCGTATAGCCGGCCATCTGCGCCACGGCGGGACGCACAAATGGTGGAGCCATATGCGCGACTATACCCGGCACCCTGCGGCCGGTCCACGCCGATCGGCGCCGGCCGAAACAGCAGGGGCCGGCCGCAACGGTGAACCTGACGGCGCGACGATCGCGAAGGATGCACCCCGCCGGCCGCTTGGAAAAGCCATGGCGGCGCAGTACAAGTACCTGTCCGCAGTGCAGCGGTCGCCGCCCATGGCGGCCGGGCGCGATGCAGCGGTCGGCTGCGAACCGGGTCAGGTCCGAAAGGAAGCAGCCCTAAGCAGTACCGGCCGTGTGCCGTCGATGTCCCGGCCGCCTTGAGCGGCGATTGCGTTCTTGCCGTGTCTGGGAAAGCCGGATCCAACAGAAGCACATACGCCACGTGGCCGCCGATGGACGGAAGCAGTCTGTCGGCCGCGCCGCATCGCAAAGGCCCGCAAAACGGCGGCCCATGTCATGACGGCGGTTGCTTGACCCGCACACGCCGCCGACAATGCACGGCACGATGGAGTCGTACACGCATCGCCCGCTTTCGTGGCTGACAGGATTGGTTGCCCTGGCCGCGGCGATGCCGCTGCTGGCGGCCGGGCCCGCGACCCCGCAGAAGGAGGCCACCCGCATGGCACTGACACCCCAGGAGATTTCCCGGCGCATCGAGTCCCACCGCACCGCCCAGGTAACGCTGACGGTGACCGATGTCGGCGGCGGGGCGGTGGCCGGCCAGGAAATCCGCGTGCGGATGACCCGGCACAAGTTCCTCTTCGGGTGCAACTTCTTCGGCTTGAACCCGAATGATGCATCCGAGAAGCAGAAGGCTTATCGGCAGCGGTTCACCGACCTGCTGAACTTCGCGACGCTGCCGTTCTACTGGGGCAGTTTCGAGCGCACGGCCGGCAAGCCCGACACGCAGCGTCTGGCCGCCATGGCCCGCTGGTGCCGCGACAAGGGCATCGCCGTCAAGGGTCATCCCCTGGCCTGGCACCAGGTGGCGCCCAGGTGGCACGAGGGCAAGGATGAGGATGAGATGCTGCGTTTGCAGACGCACCGGGTCGCCCGCGAGGTGGCGCAACTGGCCGGGCTGGTGGACTGCTGGGATGTGGTCAACGAGGCGGTGGTGTGCCCGACCTACAAGACCGAGAAGAACCACCTCACGCCGCTGATGCAGAAACATGGGCGAGAGGCGGTCATCAAGGCGATGTTCGACGCGGCGGTGGCGGCCAATCCGCGGGCCACGCTGCTGCTCAACGACTACGACACCACGGCAGCCTACGCCGACCTGATCGGCAAGTGCCTGGAGGCGGGCGTGCGCATCGACGTGATCGGCATCCAGTCGCACATGCACGCGGGCTACTGGGGGCCCGAGAAGACATGGGAGGTGTGCCAGCGGTTCGCGCGCTTTGGCAAGCCCCTGCACTTCACGGAGATGTCCATCGTCTCCGGGCCGCCGCCCAAGACCATCCGCTGGCACGGTCCCAAGCACGATGACTGGCTCAGCACGCCCGAATGGGAACAGCAGCAGGCCGCACAGGTGGTCGAGACCTACACGCTGCTGTTCTCGCACCCGTCGGTTGAGGCGATCACGTGGTGGGACCTGCCCGACGGCCAGTGGCTGGGCGCGCCCAGCGGCCTGGTGCGGGCCGACATGACGCCCAAGCCGGCCTACGACGCGCTGATGAGGCTGGTCAAAGGCGAGTGGTGGACGGATGTCAAGCTGACCACCGATGCACAGGGACGGGCCGCGTTCCGCGGCTATCTGGGCGCGTACGAAGTGACGGCCTCGACCGGGAAGGCCACCTTCGTCCTCGACCAGAAGGGCCAGCGGCAGATCACCCTCATCATTGCCCCATGAACCGCCTTCATCTGTTCCTGCTGGCCAGCGGCGTGGCGTACCTGGTCTGGTCGGGCCTGCGGCCGACGGACCGATTCAACTGGCTGGCCGAGACGTTTCCCGCCATGGTCGGCGGCGCGATCCTCGTGGCCACGTATCGCCGATTCCGCTTCACCACGGTCACGTACGTGATGGTGTGGCTGTTTGCGCTGATCCTGATGACCGGCGGGCACTGGACGTACGCCGGCGTGCCCATCGGCAACTGGGCCCGCGACGCCTTTGGCCTGTCGCGCAACCACTTCGACCGGGTGGGGCATTTCTTCCAGGGGGTGATTCCCGCGCTATTGGCCAGGGAACTGCTGCTTCGCACCTCGCCGCTGCGTCCGGGCAAGTGGCTGTTCACGATCTGCGTCGGGCTGGCGCTGGCCGTCAGCGCAGCCTACGAACTGTTCGAGTGGCGCTACGCGATCCTGTTCGGCGGCCAGCGCGCGGCCGATTTCCTGGGCAGCCAGGGGGACCCGTGGGATGCGCAGCAGGATATGTTCATGGCGCTGCTGGGCGCGGCCGCGTCGCTGCTGGCGCTGGGATGGGTGCAGGATCGGCAGATGCGGGACCTACCCGAGCCTTCGGCCTCGCCGCCCTAACTTGCTCGCGGGCGGTTGTTGCGGTGGAATCCCGACGGAGCGCGGCCGCGCCCGCCGCGCCGGCCCGACGGGGCCTATACTGGCTGATCCCGCACTTTGCGCGCCGCTTGTTACGGCCGCTGGTTGGAGACGCATGGCGTGCGCCCCATGATCGGCAGGACGATCGCGATCGCCATGCGCATCGACGGCTACACCTTGGCCGTTGTCCAACCCGGCCAGGAGACGATTCCCCGCCGAACCGGATGATAGACACGCTGACCGGCGGAGAACTTCCGGTCGGCCGTGAGAATCCGAATCCGGCTGCCGATGCGGATCAGCAGTTCATCGCACGGTCCGCCGAGGATGGGCTCGCTGAGCGTGTTCACGCGGTCGAAACGCTGATCGAACGCGTTGCGGTCGTAGGGCATCAGCGGCTCCAGGTCGATCAACTGCCGGCCCAGGTGATCGTAGATGCCGCGGTAGCCCTGGCCGTCGCAGATCAGCAGGTGCTCGTGGCCCTCCCCGGTCCAGTTGATGGGCGAGGCCGACTGGCTGGTGAAACCGGCCTGGAAGCGCGACAACCGGTTGCCCAGGTTGTCGTAGATCGCCGTCACGCCGTACGCGCCCCAGCGGTCGCAGGCAATCACCTGCACGCCCTGGCTGCCGGGGAATACCCGCGCGGCGTCGCCGCCCTGCGCGTGGCCCTGGGGATGCACGGCCAGCATCGTGCCATCGCGGGCATCGACGACCACGTGCCCGGCCGAACTGCCCTGGTAATGGACCGTGGGGATTCCCTCGGGCCCGTCGAACCAGCCGGCCTGTGAGCAATCCACGTGGCCGCCGTTGAGACATCCCAGCCGCCGGACCATCTCCTCCTGCACCCAGATCACGCGACCATCGGGCGCGATGGCCGAGCAGCCGGCCAGCACCTCGTCCCGCCCGTCGCCGTTGATATCGCACACGGCCAGATGCCAGCCGTGGCCCTGGCCCGATGCCGTGGCTAGGTACCAGCGGACGTTCAAGTTGTGATCCACGGCCCACAGGTGCGGGCTGTTGGCACCACAGGTGAGAAAGAAGGTGTCCACAACGCCGTCGCCGTCCAGGTCGGCCTGCGTGGATGGGCCGTTGCCCGGTGCGATGCGCCCCCCGCCGGGCACCGCCGGGAGCGGCGCCTGGGCCACAACCCGGCCGGTTCGGCCGTCGATGCGGTATAGCTGCTTGCCGACGGCGATCAGGTCGCTGGTGCCATCGGGCTTTGGCGGCAGCACGTGAACCTTTTCCGCGCCGGGCCACTGGCCCGTCCACAGCGGCTTGCCATGCAGGTCCACCAGCGCGTAGTCGGCGCCCTGCGGATGGCCAAAGCATTTGACCAGGAGTTGTGGCTCGCCGGCAGGCGCCGTGAAGCGGCCCAGGAGCAGGTTCGCATGATGCCGCGGGGTCTCGGACAGCGGGCCAACGCAAGACAGGTCCAGATCGCGCGCCACCACTGGCGCGGGCAGTTGCGGCAGAGGTGCCGGCGGCGGCGTGTGCGGCGAGACCGGCACGCCGGCCAGGCCGCGGATGCTGTAGTCGGTTACGAACGCCACGCACGTGGCCCGCACGCCGCACCATCCGCCATCCGGATAGCCGTAGTCGGTCGCGGCAAACAGGAAGTGATCCTCGATCCACGCCTTGAACTGCGAGCCGCGGCAGGTGAGCGTCAGGCGATAGGGCTCGAAGACCTCAAAATGCACCTGCGCCCAGGCGATCTCGGTCCACTGGTGGTCGTTGCGGCGATAGAGCACCACGCGGCCGGGGTACTCCAGCGTGAGAAAGTAATACCGCCGCAGGTCCTGCATGCGGGCGACGATCCCGGCCCACGGGCGCTGCAACTGGTCGTTGTCCGCCCCCAGGCCGGTGGCCAGTTCCTCCAGGGCAAACGTGCCGGTGAGCAGCAGGTCCGGCGGCAACTGCCGCCGCGTGACCAGCGCGTGGTCATACCACAGCGTCCAGTTCTTCTCCCACACATCCTTGGGCACGCGGTCCTCGAAGGCGAAGTGCACCGCCCGCCGCTTGTGAAACTTGGTCGAGAGCTTCACCTGGCTCTTCTGGTGATGCCACACCAGCGGCACATCCCAGTCGGCAAAGAGCCGGTCGTTGTGGTCGCAGGCGGCCTGGCGATCGTAAAGCGGGCCGTCGATGGCCTGCTCGATGGGCAGCTGCGCCAGCAGCGGGCCGGCGTTCAGGTCGGGCAGCGGGTAACGGGCGTATCCGGTCAAGTACATGCGCAAGGCTCCGTGGGTTAATGACAACCCCATTTTCTCCGACGATGTGCGAAGACGTCTATCCGTTGTGCCGGCCGGTTTTTCCGGTATTGTCCGACCATGCCCCAAGGACATGGAAGCGAGCGATGGCCTGCCATGGAGGCCGAGCGATGGCATCGCCCGGCCCGGTGGCAGTCCGGCCCGCGCCTGGTTTCGTCGCACAACCTTTATCTGGTGGAGCGCGGCCGACTGGCCTTCCAAGGCGTTTCTGGCCGGTGGGTGGCGTCGGCCGGGCAGATACTCCTTGCGCCGCGGGGCACGCGCCACGAGCTGGCTGCCGACGATGGACCGTGCGGCGTGCTTGTGCTGAGGATCCGGCTCAGCGGACTGGGACTTCAGGTCGAGGCCGATGCTCAAGCCTGGGAGCTGCTGTTGGCCCTGGCGCGGCACGTGCACTCCCACGGCCCGCTGCTTGCGGTTGGGCGCCGCACCGGCGCGGCCATCTCCGCGTCGGTCGCACAGGTTCTCACGGAGCAGCGGCATCGCCGGCCCGGACGCCTCTGCCGAGTCAAGGCACGGGTCATGGACGTCATCGCTGATGTGGCCGGCGCTGTTTTGGACGGGTCAGAGGCTGTGCCGTCCTCGCCGTCGGCGAGCTTCCATGGCATCCGCCGGGTCATCGAGCACATCGAGCGCGACTATGCCAGTTCGCTTGGCGTGCAACAGGCCGCCCAGATGGCCGGCCTGCGGCGCAGCCAGTTCCATGCCGCGTTCCGCAACTACACCGGCCTGACTCTTGTGGACTACCTCACTCGGGTGCGCATCGGCGAAGCCTGCCGGCGGCTGCGCGACTCTCCCGACAGCGTTCTGCAAGTCGCGATGCAGTGCGGCTTCGGCAGCCTCAGCCGGTTCTACGAGGCGTTCCAGGGCATCGTCCGAATGTCGCCGGGCCAGTGGCGCCAACGGCTCGTGGCCACTGCGCCGTGAGAATGGCCCTTGCGAGGACCGCGCGGTCGTGGTGGTCTGTGGGGGCGCTGCCCCCTATCGCTCGTCGGCCCGTTGCCCGACGCGGGCAAGCGCCTCCGCGTATCGCTGGCCCAGCGTGACCTGGCTGGCACGATCGAAGTGAAACGCGTCGAATCGCTTCGGGTTCTGCGCGCCCGCCACCGCCGTCCCTGGCAGCTTCGTCGGCAGCAGTCGGATTTGCCCGTTCACGGGCAGGTCGCCGCCCACTTCGCCGGCGATGAATGGCAAGTCGGGCTGCCGGAGATCCTGACGCAGATCCTGCACCAGCTGCACGAGCCTGGCCAGGTACTCGTCATCTTTGGCGTTGCTCTCGCCCGGGTGCCACAGGACGGCCGTCAGCCGAAGACCCTCGACGGCCTTGAGCCTCTGCATGGACTTCTCATAGAGGTGCTGGCCCCTGGCCCACTCCTCGATTTTCGAGCCGCCACGGGCATTGACGATCAGGCCGATGGTCACTTGCGGATCGGCCTTGAGAACGGCGCGGGCAAACGAGTCGCCCGGGCCGAACTGCGGCCGCTTGTTGTCCGGGCCGTTGCTGTAGCGGTTCAGCGGGTTGGTGGCCGGCTCCCACCTCCCCCGGCCGTTGAGCAGCAGCACGCCGGGGATCGGCTGGTCATCACCCGGCGCCAGTGGCGCACGGCCGGACATGTTCGATTGTCCGATGAGAAGGAAGACTTTCGCCGGGCGGGTCGAGGGCGCTGTCGCCTGCCCGAACGCGACTGGGCACGCAGCCAGAACGAACATGCCGGCCAGGATGGTCAACGAGTGGGCGGCGAACATTGACGACCTCCTTTGGTCGAACCCTCCCGACGCGAGCCGGGCGGTTGACTGCGTCAGGCGCTGGCTTCCACGGCCCGTAGCGCGGCCGGCACGTCCGGCATGATCTCCAGTATGCGGTTCAGGCGGACGGTCTCGAAGGCCTAGCGCACGTTTCTCTGAAGGCCCGCGAAGACAAGTCTCTGGCCGCGCGTGCGGAACTCCTGGTTCAGGCCGACCAGCACGCCCATCGCCACGCTGCCGGCGAACTCCACGTTCGCCATGTTCAGGACGAAGGGCAGCGCGGGAGCGGCGGCCCGGGCCTGGTCCACCGCGCCGCATACCGCATCGACCTCGCTCCTGCCCAGATTCCGGGCCGGCACGTGAACCACGACAGCAGTCGGCAGGTGCTCGGTTGTTGTCATCGCGCGCTCATTATTGCGGGCCCGTGTTCAACCGCCAGATGGCGAAGTTCAGTGCGGCCGCAAACGTCACCCAGAGCAGGTAGGGCACGAACAGGAGTCCCGCGGCGATGTGGATTCGCAGCAGCGCCACCGTCGTGGCGAGGATCGCCGCCCACAGTAGCACGATTTCGGCAAAGGCCCATCCCGGCTGGCGCAGGCCGAAGAAGATCGCCGACCAGGCCGCGTTCAGCACCAGCTGCACGGCGAACAGCGCCATGGCCGCTTGCGCACCGGCAAATCCCGCCCTGCGGCAGGCCAGGAAGCCCGCCAGCGCGATGCAGGCATAGAGCGCGGTCCAGACCGGCCCGAAGACCCACGCGGGAGGAGTCCACATCGGCTTGGCCAGCGCGGGATACCACTGGCCGATGGCCGGGCCGGTGAACAACCCGCCCACAGCGGCCGCCGCGAAGGATGCCAGCAGGAAACCTGCCAAGAGCAACATCGACCGCATGTTCATCTTCCTGCGTTGCTTGCGCCCAGGGGTGGGCAGAAGCAGCCTTATCCTAGCCGTGGGGCCGAAACGTAAAACAGCGGCGCGGCAACTCGTGAAGGATATCACGAACTTCTTCGCTGGGGCGCAAAAATGTTGCCAGAATTCTCTTGCATCTGCGGTAGATGCGGTTATACTGGATGCATGGTGACCCGCGGCAGCGGGCGATGGGTTTGCTAGCGCAATGGGCTGAACGTTGCGACAAGTCATGTTGCTGATTTTGGAATGAGATAGGCAAAGACTCGCGAGAGTCCAGAGTGGTTCTGGAACCCAAGGGAGTTGGAAGGAGCGCAAGATGAGTCCACGTGGATGTAGTCGCTGGATGTTGTGTTGTACGGTTGTTTTGACGTGTCTTTTGACCTGGACCACGGCCTGGGGCAATACGCCTTTGGCGGCGGTTCTGTCGGCCATGACAGATGACGGCGGGGGGGTGGTGGCGATGGCCACGGCCGATGGCATCATCGAGCCGACGGTATGTCCGCCGGTCGAGACGCAGTGCCCGGCCGAGCAGACCCGCTGCCCGGCCGTCGAGACGACATGTCCGCCGCTGGAGACGGCGTGCTCGGCGACTGGGCCGGTGGCGACGGTCTGCCCGCCGGTGCAGACCCAGTGCCCCGTCATCGAAACGCAGTGTCCGCCCACGGACACGGCCTGCTCGGCCGCGGGCGTGGTGACGGTGTGTCCGCCGGTGGCGACGCAGTGTCCGGCGGTGGCGACGCAGTGCCCGCCGACCGAAACGGCCTGCGCGGCTGGCGGCCCCGTGGCGACGGTCTGCCCGCCGGTGGAAACCAAGTGCCCGGCGGTGGACACGACGTGTCCGCCGGTTCGCACGGCCTGTCCGCCCCTGGCGACACGCTGTCCGGTGATCGCGACGCAGTGCCCGCCGAGAATGACCGAATGCCCGACGGGCGAGACGCTCTGCCCGCCGGAGAAGACCAGGTGTCCTGCTGAGCGGACCAAGTGCCCGGTAGCGGCGACGCAATGCCCGCCGGTGGCGACCGAGTGCCCCGCCGGGGCGACCGTCTGCCCGCCGGTGGATACGCAGTGCCCGCCTTCGGCCACGCAGTGTCCGACGGGCTCGACCTTCTGCCCGGCGGTGGCCACGCAATGTCCGGTTGGGGCGACCAAGTGCCCGCCGGTGGCGACCAGTTGCCCGCAGACCAAGACGATCTGCCCGCCCTCGCCGACGCTGTGCCCGGGTGTGGCGACCGCCTGCCCGACAGGGCTGACGACCTGTCCGCCCCTGGCCACGGCGTGCCCGGTCGCCAAGACCATCTGCCCGCCCGTGCGAACCGCCTGCGGCACGGCCGTGCCGACGGTCTGCCCCTCGGTGCCGACCTTGTGTCCACCGCAGAAGACGCACTGCCCGGCGGCCGCCACCGTCTGCCCGGTGGCCAAGACCACGTGCCCTCCGGTCGCAACCCAATGTCCCGCGGTCAACACGCAGTGCCCGGTAGTGGGCACCAAGTGTCCGCCGGAGGCCACGCGGTGTCCGAAGGGCGATACGTTCTGCCCTGTCGTGAAGACCAAGTGCCCACCTGAGGCGACGGTCTGCCCCAAGGAGTTCACGCGGTGTCCGGCGGCGGCCACCAAGTGCCCGCCGGAAGCGACGGCTTGCCCGGTGGACAAGACCAAGTGCCCGACGATCGCCACGCAGTGCCCGCCAGTGGTAACGGCATGTCCTCCAAAGGCAACCAGGTGCCCGCCGGAGGCGACGGCCTGCCCGGTGGTGGATACACAGTGTCCAGTCGTGGACACGAGATGCCCGCCAGAGGACACGCGGTGTCCGACGGCGCTGACGCAGTGTCCGCCCGAGCCGACCCGCTGCCCGACGGTGGCCACCAACTGCCCGCCGGAGCAGACCGTCTGCCCCGCGATACAGACTCAGTGCCCACCGATAGCGACGCTGTGCCCGGCGGAGACGACCAGTTGCCCGGCGATCCCGACGGAGTGCCCCACGGCAGGCAGCGAAACGCAATGTCCGCCGGTGGCGACGGCGTGCCCGCCGGAGCCGACTCACTGCCCGGCGGTGCAGACCGAGTGCCCGCCGGTGGTCACGTCGTGTCCGCCGGTGACCACGCAATGCCCGGTGGTCGAGACACAGTGCTCGGCGACGGGCGGGCCGGTGCAGACGCAGTGCCCGGTGGTGGCGACAGCCTGCCCGCCGGAGCAGACTACCTGTCCTCCGATAGCGTCGGCCTGCCCGCCGGTGGCGACGGAGTGCCCGGCCGAGCCGACGCTCTGTCCGCCGGTGGTCACGTCGTGTCCGCCGGTGACCACGCAATGCCCGGTGGTCGAGACACAGTGCTCGGCGACGGGCGGGCCGGTGCAGACGCAGTGCCCGGTGGTGGCGACGGCCTGCCCGCCGGAGACAACGCGGTGTCCGCCGGTTCCGACACAGTGCCCGACAGAACCGACACGGTGTCCGCCCATTACGACGCAGTGTCCGGTGGAAATGTCGCAGTGCCCGACCGTAGCCACCAACTGTCCGACGGTGCAGACCAGCTGCCCGACGGCCCCGACGCAGTGTCCCAACGTGCAGACCAACTGCCCGACGACCGAGACGGCGTGCCCGCCCACGGAGACGGGATGCCCCGCGGTGGTGACTCAGTGCATCGCGTTGCCGGGACAGACCTGCGGACCGGGCGTGGGTGCGGCATGGCCCGCCAACGCAACAGCCGTGGTTGCGGTGGTTACGGGTGAGACCGTGGAGCGCTTGTACGTCTATACGCCCTAGCCCTTGACGGCGACTGCGGATTGACGTACGCGCATAGGCGCACATGACAGGGGCGGCTGGCAGCCAGCCGCCCCTTTTGGTATTCCCTGTACAGGGAGGCCACGTTGGCACGCACGACTTGCCGGCCCTCGGGGCAACAACGCGTTGTTTCACAACCGATTCCGATTCCGGAAACCGCCGGTGCTTCCACCGCGGCATGTCTGGCCGCGCTGGCCGGCATCGCCGCCGCATGGATCGCGGCCGGTTCCACCGGCCTGATGGGCCATCCACTGCGGCACACGCTGGCCGCGCTGGCCCTTGGCGCTACGGCGGTGCTGGGTTGGCCACGGCCTCGGCCGGCAGGGCGGGACCTGGTGTGGCTGATCCTGGGGACCGCCCTATCGGCGGCGCTGGTTACCTCGACGGATCGCGCCGTCAACGTGCTGGCGTCGGCCGTGCTGCTGGCGACGCTGGCGGCGGCCCGGCCGGCATCCGAACGCGGGCCGCTCGTGGCCAGCGCCATGGGCGTGTTGTTTTTCGGCCTGTGGCGCATCCTCGCATTCTCCGCCGGCTGGGTGTGGCTGGCGGCCGACGGCATCGCCGGTGGCATCGCTCGTCTGGTGGGCGGGCTGACCGGTCACGCGCTGTGGGTCGGGCCGACATTCGGCGGCGCCGATTTCCTGGTCACGATCGGGGCGGTTTATGGCCTGTGGCTCTGGCACACGCCCGCGCCTCGGCTGACGCGGGCAGTCTGGGCGGCGGTGGGCATCGCGGCCGCCCACGTGCTGTATCTGGCGTTGCTGTCGCTGGTGCCGTCGTTGCTGAGCACCTTACCACCGCCGCAGCTTCAGCCACCGCCGGGCACGCCCATCGGCCAGATCCCGTGGGTCTGGACCGATGCGGTGCGCAAGCTGCTTCCGTGGCAGATGCCGGCGCTGGAGGCCGCGCTGCAACTGGCGGTGCTGGGTTTGATGTTCCGCTGGAGCGACTGGCGCACGCCCTCAGCCCGCCCGCTGTCGGTCTCCTGGCTCAACGGGCGAACGCTTCTGGGCGGCAGCGCGGCGGTCGCGGTTGTGCTGGCTGTCGTCTGCACGCTGCACCCGCAGCGCCTGAGCCTCGAAGGCAAGAAGATCGTCTTCTATGAGAAGGGCTTCCTCAACTGGCTCAAGCCCGAGCACGGCCAGTACGGCCGGCTGTCGATCGGCATGTACGGCATGATGCCGATCTTTATCGAGAGCCTCGGCGGCCAGTGCGTGATCTCCAAGGAACTGTCGGCCGACGACCTCAAGGGCGCCGACGCGGTTGTGCTGCTTTTCCCCAACGAGCAGTGGCTGGACGGGCAACTGGGCCGCATCCATCAGTTCGTTCGCGACGGCGGTTCGCTGCTGGTGTTCGGCGAGCACACCATCCATGACAAGACGGTTCCGGCGGAAATGGGCGGAAATCGCTTCAACGAAGTTCTGCATCCGACAGCCATGCAGGTTGCCTTCGACTCGGCCACGTTCGAGATCGGCGGGTGGCTGCACTCGTACGACGCGATGTATCACCCCGCCAGCACGGGTATCAGCGACGAGAACAACGGCTTTGGCGCGGTGATCGGGGCATCGCTTGACATTCGCCCGCCGGCTTCGCCGCTGCTGGTGGGCCGGTGGGGCTGGGGCGATCCCGGCGACGTGGGCAGCGCGGCGGCCATGATGGGCGACCACGCCTACGGCGCCGGCGAGCGGCTGGGCGACCTGGTGCTGGCGGCCGAACAGCGCTTCGGCAAGGGGAAGGTCATTGTCTTCGGCGATACGTCCACGATGACCAACGGCATCACGATCGGCGCCTACCCCTACAGTTCGCGGCTGCTGGCCTATGCGGCGGGCGGAGCTTCCGGGCCGCAGGCCCCCTGGCGACAGGTGCTGGCGATCCTGCTGGCGATGGCGGTGGCGGCCGGCGTGGTGTGCGCGTTTTCGCCGGGCGCTACCGCGGCAACGGCAATCGCACTGGCGCTGACGGTGCCGGCTGCATCGTGGGTCAGCCAGCGGCGGGCGACGCTCTATCCCGACGGCCGGCTCAAGACGCCCAACAACGTGGCGTACATCGACTCCTGCCACCTGGGCGCGTACAGCGAAGAGTCCCTGCGTCCCGAGGGCATCATGGGCCTGGAGCTGACGCTGCTGCGAAACGGTTTCCTGACGCTGCGGGCTCCCGATCTGTCCTGGGAGCGCCTGCGTCGCGCCGGGCTGCTGATCACCATCGCCCCGGGCAAGCCGTATTCGGCCGGCGAGATCCGCAACGTGCGGCGGTTTGTCGAGGAGGGGGGTATTTTCATCTGCACCGTGGGCTTCGAGCACCGCGAGGGCAGCCGCGACCTGCTGCGGGCCTTCGGCTTCCACGTGGGCGGGCGCAACGCCGACATCCACGAGCCCGAGCCGCTGAGTTACTTCAAGAGCCCGTATGTGAAGAACGGCGACTACATGGCTCACGTGCGTTTCTGGTCGGGGTGGCCGATCGAGTGCGACGCCCCCGACGCCCGGCCGATTGCCTATGGCCGGGGCAACGTGCCGGTGATCCTCATGCGGCAGATCGGCAAAGGGAAAGTTGTGGTGATCGGCGATTCGCACTTTGCGACCAACAAGAATCTGGAGAACGTGGACGGCTCGCCCATCGAGGGCATGCGCGAGAACTCGGACTTCTGGCGGTGGCTGCTGGCCGACCTGCGCGGCACGGAGCGATGGCTGCCACCCAAACCGGGAGTGCGGCCTCCGTCCCCCGCGGCACCGGAGTCCCCTGAGAATGAAGCCGGCGAGGAGGGCGAGCCATGATCCGCGCATGGCTGGGATTGGCGCTGCTGTCGGCCTCGTGGCTGCTGGGGCTGGGCTATTACCACGGCGAAAACTGGCCGGCGTGGGTGATCTGCGTGCTGGCCGGGACGGTGCTGCTGGGCGGCACGCTCACGCGGCTGCCGTCGGGCGTCGAGGCGTATGTGCCGGCGGCGCTGCTCGTGCCGATGGCGTGGGTGGCGCCCTGGCCGTACAAGCTCGCCGCGCTGCTCCTGCTTACCGGGCTGGTGGTGGGTGCCGCGCAGACGCCGGTGCGCTGGCCGAGATGGCTGGCTTCAGGAGCGATCGTCGCCGGGGTGGTGCTGATCGCCCAGGCCCTGGCGGTGTACGCCTACACGGTCTTCACGGCCCCTTCGCACGAGTTGCCCGGGCCGCTGGCACGGCTGGTGGCATGGCTGGTGCACCTCTCGGGACAGGAGGTGGGCCTGGCCGGCACCACGATGAGCCTGGGGTCGATGCGCAAGGCGCATGCGCTTGGGGCGACATGGCAGCTGCTGCTGGACCCGGTGTCGCTGGCGTTTCTGGCCGGCGGGTTGGCCATCGTCGGACTATGGGCCTGGGCCGGGGGCGCGGGGTGGCGTCGCTGGCTGCGAGCCACGGGCGTGCTGCTGCTGTGCGTGGGGGCCTGGCTGCCGCTGCGGGCGACGCTGATGGTCGCGCTGTTCATGCATCGCAACCTGCATACGGACTATGACGCGCCGCTGAACCTGACCAACCAGTTTTACAATCCCTGGCTGCTACTGGTCTTGGTGGCGCCGGCGGTGCTGCTGGCGTGGAGATTCGTCGCGGTCGGGCCCCAGGGGCCGATCTCCGTGCAGGCCAGCCAGCGCCGGCCGGGCCTGCGGCCGATCGGCGCGGCGGCTTTGGCGATGCTGGCGCTGGCGTGCATGGTCGCGGCGGTCTGCTGGGATCCGCCGGGTGAAGTTCGGCCGGGGCGAGTCCTGGTCGATGAACATCACTCCGAGTGGGAGCCGACCACCCGCCCGTTCGACACCGAATGGTACGGCCATCTCTCGGGATACAACTACGCCTGCATCTACGACTACTGCGACCGTTTCTTTCCGATGGACCGCATCCTCACGGGCCCCATCGACGCGACCACGCTGGCCGACTGCTCGGTGCTGATGCTCAAGATCCCCACCAGGCGCTTCGCGCCGGCCGAGATCCAGGCCATCGAGCGGTTCGTGCAGCGCGGCGGCGGGCTGATGCTCATCGGCGAGCACACCAGCGTCTTCAACAGCGGCACTTACCTGAACGACATCTCGCGGCTGTTTGGCTTTCGCTTCCGCGACGATTGCCTGTTCGGGATCGACTCGGTCTTTGAGCAACTGTATGTGCCTCCGCCCGTGCCCCACCCGATCGTGCAGCACATCCGCAGGATGGACTTCGCCACGTCGTGTTCGGTGGATACATCCGGCGCGGGCGGCCGGGCGGTGATCCGCTCGACGGGGCTGAAGAACGCCCCGGCCGACTATCACGTGAGCAACTACTACCCGCAGGTGGAGGATCGCGCCGAGGGCCGCTACGGGGCGTTCGTTCAGCTCTGGGCCGGCCGGTATGGCGAGGGGCGGGTGGTGGCGTTCACCGACTCGACGATCTTTTCCAACTTCTGCACGTTCGAGCCGGGCAAGGCCGAGCTGATGCTGGGGATGATCGACTGGGCGCGCCGGTCCAACCCCCCAAACCCGCGCCCGTGGCTCTGGATCCTGGGCCTGGCGCTGGCCGGGGCGGCGGTGTGGCTGGCACGCGGTTGGGACTTCGCCTGGACGGCGCTGCTGGCCGCCGCGCTGCTGGGGGTCGTGGTCGGCGGATGGACCGTGCGGAGTCTGCACGCGGCGGGCATGCCGCCGCCTGCGCAGGTCCGGCCGTTCACTCGCTTCATCATGGACCAGACGGTCTGCCAGCCCGTGCTGCCCCGCAACGGCTTCATCGCCGGCCGGCCCGAGGGCTTTGGCATCTTCGAGCGATGGATTCTCCGCCTGGGCTACTTCACGGCGCGCGCCAGCGGCGACGAGGCATTCGGCGGGGATGTGCTCGTGCTGGCGCAGCCGGATATGCAGGTTCCCCCGGACTTCCGCGACAGGCTGGTGCGCTATGTTGAAAACGGCGGGAAGGTGCTGCTGCTGGACTCAGCGCTGAACCGCAAGTCCACCGCCAACAGCATCCTGTACCCCTTTGACATGTCGGTGGATGCTTCGCGGCCGATCGAGGGGCCGCTGGAGGGGCCGGAGCAGTGGAACGGCATCCCGGTCACGGCCGCGGTCGAGGTCAAGGGCGGCGACGTGGTGGCCAGGGCGGGCGGCCGGCCGGTGGCGGCGGTCAAGCGCGTCGGCAACAAGGGCGGCTCGCTGACGGTGATCGGCTTCGGCGCTCGCTTCAACGACCAGAACATGGGCGTGACCGGCGACGCGGTGCCCGATCCGACATCGCTGGACCCGAACATGCGGCAGTTGCGTAAGGTTTACGAGGTGCAGTTCTCGCTGCTTCGCTGGATCGTGGAGAATGGCGGCCCGCCCACGCGCCCGGCCGGGCCATGAAGCCTGCTGCGTCGAGCCAACTGCACGACCAGAGCGCCCGCCATCAGCAGCGCTGCGCCGGGTTCCGGCACCGCCGCCGTCGCCTCGGCCGAGGTGAAGTTGGCGTTGTAGTTCTGCGAGAGGATCAGCAGGTCGGCGAAGTTGATGTTGGTGTCGTAGCTGAAATCGCCCTGGTCCCAGGTCTTGCCCGTCGTGTTGTAGTTCTGCGAGAGCCGCAGCAGGTCGTTGAAGTTGACCGTGCCGTCAAGGTTCGCGTCGCCCTTGCGCGTCAGGCGGATCAGCACGCACTCCTCGCCGAAGGCGTCCGCGGCGCGGTCGGTGATCCCGACGGCCGCGTTGGTGTGCGATGCGTGCGAGGCGGCCGAATCGTAGATGCCGTCCAGCGGGTCGGCCGCGCCGGCGGCGTTGGCGTTGCGGATCGACGCCCACAGCGACGCCTCAGCGGCGGACAGGCTGCCGTCGGAAGGATAGATGCGGACACTGCGGTACTGGCCGGCCACGCGAGGGCTGTTCAGGTCCAGGGACTGCCGTCCGCCCGAGGCGTGGAGCGCGGCCAGGCCGGCCAGAGTCTGGTCCGCTCCCAGCACGACAGTGCCCTGGGAGATGCGGAGGGTGAGTCTGGCATCGGCGGGGTCGTCCCCGGTGGCGGGGCTGCCCTGATCGCCGTTGACCGATAGCGCACCGTCGGCCACGTCCAGCACCGACCCCGGGGCATGGGCATAGGTGCGGCTGCCGCCGGATCCGTTGACGGCGGTGCTGCCGAGAATCAACTGTCCGCCGCCCGTCTTGCGCAGGGTGCCGGCGATGCTCAGAACCGGCGACGGCTGCGCCGCGACCTGTCTGGGGGAAACGGGGGACCCGATGGTCAGGGGCTTGCCGCCGGCCGGCCCGCCGCTGTCCACCTGGAGCGTGCACACGTCGGTTGGGATCTGCCCGGACAACAGGTCGCTCTTGAGCGTGTAGGTGGCCAGGGGGCTGCTGTCGCGGAAGTCCACCCGCAGCGTGGTGCCGTCGGACAGCACATAGTTGATCACGCCGTTGCCCGCATCGTCGGGGCTGCCCAACGCGCCGTCGAGGACGTCATCCACGTTGCGGCCGGCGCCGTTGGTCAGGATGTTCAAGCGTCCCTCGGCGAGGAACAACTGGCCCAGGTACGTGCCGCCGACACCCGGCGCCCCGGGAGGCGCCGTCACGCCGCCGCGGGCGCCCTCGCCCGCCGCGCCGCGGTTGTACATCAGCGTCAGGTCGCCGGGTCCCGACTTGATGATATCGCCGCGCACATCCAGCACGATCGCCGCTCCGGCGCCATTGACTTGCACTTCCGCGCTGTCATGCACTTCCACAAACAGCGGAATCATGTCGGCGTTACGCGGCGGCTGGTAACGCGCCGACTCGTTGATCAGCGAGCTGTAGCGGTAAATGCTCGTGCCGGTGGCCGGCGCGATCTTCGCGCCGCCCTCGGCCTGGTTGTAATAGACCACGCGCGAGATGATCCCCACGTCGGCCGCGTCCTGTCCTCGCACGCCGGCGATCACGCCCATGTGCGATCCGGGATCGTCGGCCGAGGCATAGAGCGTGGCGTCGGGATTCGCGCGATAGACATGAATCGGGCCATTCACGGACGCCACGCCCACGCCGCCCGGCCGGTTGGCATTCGTGCCAGTGACGGGGTATTCGTTGTTGCCGCCGGCCAGCGGCGAGCCGATGTTCACGGTCGTGCCGCCCCAGGAGGCGATCGTGCCCAACGCCCCTCCGGGCGCGTCGGGCCGCAGCATCGCGCCGGTGAGGGTCACCTGGCCCCCCGCGCCGTCGATCAGGAGATATTTGTCCGGGCTGTCGTTGCGGATGTCGTTGGGAAGGGTGTGTGCCCCCGTCGCCGTCAGGCGGAGCATATTCACGTCGTTACGGGACTGGAACGTGCCTATCGATCCGGCCGGCGCGTACACGGCGTCGCTTCCGCCGTACTGCTGGTAGCCGCCTCGATCGGCGTGTATCTGCGGCGCAGCGCCCGCGGGCGCCAGCGCCGAGGCATCGGCCATTTGCAGGATCACCCCCGCCGAGACGCCGCCGGACCCGCCGCCCAGGCCGATGAATGTTCCGCCATAGGCAAAGCCCTGCTGGCTCTGCGACAGGTCGATGGTGCCGTTGTCGTTGGCCGATGCAGGGTTTCCCGCCGGGCTGGTGAACAGGAATCCACCATCGAGGGTGTAGGCGACGAGCGTGTCATCGGCGAAAGTCAGCGGCGCTGCGCCGTCGGCAACGGACAGCTGCCCGTTGGGGGGCCGGCCCGGCGCCGCCGCGCCGGTCAACTGGTTTGGGTCGCCCAGCCACAGCACTCCTCCACTGGCGAAGGGGATGCTGCTGAGCAGCACGTATCCGCCGCCGGTGTAGGTCAGGGAGCGGGCGCTGCCGCCGTAAACGCCGGGAAGGGAGGGGTCCTCCGCGCCGACATCGATGATCAGCGGCCCGGCGCCGGACAACTTCGCGTCGTCGGTGGACTGGGGGGGCAGCCAGGAGGGCGGAACTGCGCCGGCCGTCCAGTTGCCCGCATCATTCCAGAGGTTCGTCGAGGGCGAGGACAACCCCGTCCAGATTGCCTCCTGGGCCAGGCACGCAGGTTCCGCGACCGCGACAGCGGCCAGCAGTGCCGCTCGCCTTGCGCTGGAAAGTCGTTTGCGATCCACAGCCGAGCCCTCCGACCAGGACCCTGCCGCCCCGGCGGTCCAACGCCCCTGGGACGCCGGCCCGTGAGCGCTACCCGACAGTCATTATGCGCCCCGCGCCGGCCAAAGCAAGCAAGAAAAACGGAGAAAACAGCGGCGGATGATTCTGGCGGGAAGATGGGGCGGCACGTTGCAACCGCAAACCGACGCATCCGGGCCGTTGGGGCGGCCGCCGCCAGCCTCCTTGCCCGAGGACGGATTTTACCGGGAAAGCCCCCAGACTACCGGGTGCCGACGTTCAGGCACTTCATCTGCGACTGATCCCGCAGAACCAGCAGCCCGTCGGACAGCGCCATGGGTGCCCAGATCTGCTTGCCGCCGAGCACCTGGGCGCTGGCCAGTTCCCTGTAGCCCTTGGGCGAAGCCTCGACCAGGCGCAGGATGCCCCTGCCGCCGTCCATGATGTAGATCAGGCCGTCGGCGATGAGCAGGCTGCCCAGATCAAAGCCGGGGTTTCTGCCGGTCTTCCAGAGCACTTCGCCATCGACCGTCATGCACGTGAGGCCTTCGCCGAGGTCCTCGCAGTTGGCGTAGATGTGCCCATCCCACAGGATGGCCGGCGCCACCTTGCACCCGTGGCGCAGATCCTTGAACAGTTCGGCGACCTTGAACCCGTCGGACGTCTTCTCCACACGGACCATCGCACAGCCGGATTTGTAGCCGCTGGTCAGGAAGATCCGCCCGTCGGGGATGATCACCGGCTGGGGAATGGGCCGGCGCATCTCATATCCGCCGTAGCTCCAGAGGATCTTGCCGTCGGCGGGGTTGACGCCCGCCAGGGCGCCTTTCTGGAGCATGACAATCTGCTTCACTCCGCCGATGGTGGCGAGCATCGGCGAGGTGTAGGTGTCGCCGCCGCCGATTGGGCCGCTCTTCCAGGCCACCTTGCCCGTGGCCTTGTCGAAGGCGACGAGGCCCTGCCGGCCGTTCTGAATCGAGGCAATGACCAGCTCGTCCACCACCAGCGGCGACTGGGCAAAGGCCCATCCGCCGCGCTGGGCGCCATGGTCGGCGGCCAGGTTCGTGGACCAGAGCGACTTGTGGGTCGTGATGTCCACGCACTGCATGTGGCCAAACGGCCCGATCGTATACACACGGTTGCCATCGACGGCCGGCGTGGACCGCGAGCCCGGATAGCTGACCTTGCCCGGGGCGTCGTAGGCAAACGACCACAGCTCCTTGCCGTCTTTCAGTTCAAAGCAGCGCAGCTTGTCCTGCTCCTCGCCGACGCGATCCAGAAGATACACTCTGCCGGCGGCGATGGCCGGACCGCCAAAACCGGCGCCGACCTCCACCCGCCACAGTGTGGGCGGACCGCCGTCAGGCCACTGCCGGGCGACCTTCGCGTTGGTGATCGTGCCATTGCCGTTGGGGCCCATGTATCGGGGCCAGTCGGACAAGGCCATGCCAGCGCACAACAAGACCACTGCAACCGTCACGCGAATCTGCATCGTCGTTCTCCTTGCTGTCACTCGGCCTTGGGATACTGCTTGAGCCGGATGTCCCTGAACTCAACCCACATGGGCGGACCGGCGTGAATCTGCAGGGCCACGATGCCCTCCATCGCCCGGCCCTTGGGGTCGTTGTCCACCAGGTCGATGGTCTGGATGCCGTTGAGAAAGTGCTGGAGGTGGTTGCCTTTGGCGATGATCACGTAGTCGTTCCAGTCGCCCTTCCTGTAGGTGGCGCCGATGGCGGCCTTGTCGCCGAGCGTACCGACAACCTGTTTCTTGCCGCCCTCGTCCACCACCACCTTCTCGCCGACGTTGCACAGGTAGCCCCGGCCCTTCTCGTGATAGAGAAACCCCACCTTGCCCGGGGTGTTCTCGACCTCGGCCTGATAGCCGGCCACCACCCACTTGTTGTCGGGGTTGTTGCTGGGGACCTGCTTGCTGCGGTACTGGATGCCGCTGTTGCCTTTCTCGATGCGGAACGACAGCCGTAGCTCAAAGTCGGCGACCGTGCCGCCTTTCCAGATCAGGAAGGTGTTGCCCTTGGCGACGTTCTGGGGCGTGGTTTCACCTCGGATGGCGCCGTCTCTCACGCTCCAGAGCCCGGGATGGCCCTCCCAGCCGTCCAGGTCCTTGCCGTTGAAGATCCGGACCATGCCCTCGGGCTCCGGCGGCGCGGTGGGCACCGGCCTGGTCGCAGGGCTTTCCTGAGCGCCGGCCATCGCGGCCAGGGCCATCACGATCATGACGAATGCGAAGTGCTTCATCTTTTTTGCGGCCTCCAAGAGCCACCCATTCTACGCGCGCCGGAGCGCCTGCGTTGAGCGATCCCCGGCCGGCGGATATGTTCGCCGCTGGAGACATGCACAACCTGCCGCGGCTGTCATCATCGGAGAGTGTGTTGCTGGTGGTCGATCTGCAGGACCGCCTGCTGGCGGCCATGCCCGATGCGCTGGCGTGCACGTCGGCGGCCGCTCGCCTGATCGACGCCGCCCGTGTACTGGATGTGCCGATTCTGCTCACCGAGCAGTACCCCGCCGGCCTGGGGCGGACCTGCGCGGCCGTTCGCCAGGCACTGGGCGACCTCGCCGCCATCGAGAAGACTCGCTTCAGCGCCTGTGTCGAGGCCGTGACGACGCGGCTTGAGCAGCTTGCCCGTCGCCAGGTTGTGGTCGTCGGCATCGAGACGCACGTGTGCGTCCAGCAGACGGTGCTGGACCTGCTGCGGATGGGCCGGGAGGCGTGGGTTTGCGCCGACGCCGTATCTTCGCGGCGGATGCTCGATCATGAAGTCGCGCTGGACCGCATGCGCCAGGCCGGCGCGGCCGTAACCACGACGGAGAGCGTGATCTTCGAGATCCTCGGCGAGGCCGGCGGCGAGCGGTTCAAGAGGATACTGCGGATCGTCAAATAGCCGCCGGCGGGGCCGGTCAGCTCACCTTGCTGCCCGGGGCCAGCGGCTCGGCCGGGCCCAGCACCACGACCTTGCCCGTGGCCGCGTCGTGAGCAGCCAGCAGCATCCCCGCGCTGATCTCCCCGCGGATGGTCCGCGGGGCGAGGTTGGCCACGACGACGATCTGCCGGCCGATGAGCTGCTCGGGCTGATAGTGCTGGCGGAGGCCGGCGCAGATCTGCCGTTTTTCCTCGCCCAGATCGATCTGCAACACCAGCAGCCGGTCGCCGTTGGGGTGCGGTTTGCAGTCCAGCACGGTGGCGATTTTCAGCTCGAGCCTGGCGAAATCCTCATATTCGATGACCATGGGCGGCGCTCCTGGCATTGGCCAACCGTGGGGTGATTGTACGACCGGGCTGATGATTGGCCAGGGGGGCGTGGGCCGCGAAGGATGCGTTGCGGCCGATTTCTGCCGATCCATGTGGCCGCCGCGGTGTGGACGGACGTAGAATAGGAAGCCCAAAGGCGTGGTATCCAGGGCAAGGGATGCGGCGCCGACGGATCGGCGCCGCTGAGAACCGGTCATCGAACCGGGGCACATCCGCGAAGAAGGGAGCCCGTCATGGCAGACACGAGCAAACGCGGGTTCGCATCGATGGATCCGGCCAAGCAACGTCAGATTGCCAGCAAGGGCGGTCGGGCCGCGCACGAAAAAGGCACGGCCCACGAGTTCTCGCCGGACGAGGCCCGGCAGGCGGGGCGGCTGGGAGGCAAGTCGGTCAGCCGGGACCGCAGCCACATGGCGCGAATCGGGCGGCGCGGGGGCGAGGCCGTCTCGCGCGACCGGGCGCACATGGCACAGATCGGCCGCCGGGGCGGGGAGACGGTTTCCCGCGCACGGCCGCACACCGACCTGGTGCGGCCGGACAATGCCGCCGAGCCGGGTGCGCCGATGGCCGGTCTCGGCGCCGGTCCGCGTGCGTAGCGGAAGGGGCAGGCATTCTCACAGGCCGCTATGGACGGGGCAGGGGGGGTGCCGCATAATCGTCGCCGCTGCTGCCGGCGCCGATCGGGACCGGAAGAGGCGGCGAGGTTTACCCATGGACATCGACAGCTATTTTGGCGACATCCGCAACAGCATCCGGTCCATCGCGATCGGAATGAAGATCACGCTCAAGTACTGCTTCCAGAAGACGGTAACGGTGCAGTATCCCGAACAACGGCTGTCGCTGGCGCCCCGCTATCGCGGCATCCATGAGTTCGAGGCCGACCTGTGCATCGCCTGCGACCAGTGCGCCAAGGCGTGCCCGGTGGACTGCATCTACATCGACAAGACCGCCCCCCGGAAGATCGACAAGGCCACCGGGAAGGCGACCGGCGGCGAACTGCTGCGCTTCGCCATCGACTACAGCAAGTGCCTGTTCTGCGCCCTGTGCACCGAGCCGTGCCCGACCGAATGCATCCACATGGGCAAGTTGCACGATCTGTCGTCTTACAGCCGCGCGGATACGGTGGTGGAGTTCGCGGAGCTGCACAAGAAAAACCAGCGCACGCCCATCCCGCTCTGGATGCAGCGCAATGCCGATTCGATCCCTTGGGTGCGCGATGAGCTTGAGCGCGTGAAGGCCGGCCGGCTGGCTACCACGGCCGCGGATATCCCCAAGGTCAAGTAGCCGCAGAGACCCCATGAGCCAGCTCACCTACGGCCAGAGCGGCGTGAACTACGACCAGCTCGACGCCTTCAAGCGGGCGTGCCAGCGCGCTGCGGCCACGACCACCGGGGCGCTGAAGCAGCACGGCCTGAGCGAGCCCCCGGCCGTCCGCGGCGAAAGCGCGTATCTGCTGGAGACGCCCACCGAGTATCTGGCGCACGTCGAGGAAGGCCTGGGAACCAAGAACCTGGTGGCGGATGCCATGCTGAAAGCCACCGGCCGCAGCTTCTATCGCAATATCGGCATCGACACGGTGGCGACGATCGTCAACGATCTGGTAACGTGCGGCGCGCTGCCGGTTTCGGTGGCGATGCACGCGGCCGTGGGGGACTCGTCGTGGTTTGCCCAGGGCACGCGCGGGACCGACCTGGCGGAAGGCTTCGCCGAGGGCTGCCGGCTCAGCGACGCGGCGTGGGGCGGCGGCGAGACGCCCGCGCTGCGGGGAATCGTCGAGCCCGGCGCGATCGTGCTGGCCGGGTCGGCCATCGGGCGCATCCGCCCCAAGACCAGCCGCATCCGCGGCGATGTGCGCGACGGCGATGCCATCGTGCTGGTGGCCAGCAGCGGCGTGCACACCAACGGCCTGACGTTGTGCCGGGCGATCGCCGACCGCCTGCCGCAGGGGTATCTGACGCCTATCGGCGACGGGCGGGCCTACGGCGAGGCACTTCTCGACCCGTCGGTGATCTATGTTCGGCTTGTGGCGACGTTCCAGCGGGCGGGATTGAAGCCGCACTACGCCGCGCACATCACCGGCCACGGCTGGCGGAAGCTGATGCGCCTGGATGAGCCGTTTGTCTATCGCATCGACGCGCTGGGCACGGTTCCGGCGGTCTTCCGGTTCATGATCGATGGCGGCCACGTGGCTCAGCGCGAGGCCTACGCGACGTTCAACATGGGCGCGGGTTTCGCGCTGTACGTTGATCCAACCGACGTTGCGAGATGTGTTGAGCTGGCGCGGCAGGGGGGGTATGTCGCCTGGCGGGCGGGGACAGTTCGTCGCCAGGGCACGCGCAAGGCCGTCGAGATCGCGCCACTGGGCATCACCTTCGAGGCCGAAACGCTGCAAGTTCGCTGAGGCGCCGAGCGGCCAGCGTTACCCGGGCCAATCGCCGCTGAAGACCTCGACGGCCGGGCCGGTCATGTACACGCAGCCGTCGCTGTCGCGCCATTCCAACTCCAGGTCGCCGCCGGGAAGATGGGCCAGGACCTTTCGGCCGGTGCGCCCGGTGAGCACGCCCGCCACGCACACCGCGCACGCGCCGGTTCCGCAGGCCAACGTGATGCCGCTGCCGCGTTCCCAGGTGCGCATGGTCAGCTCGGAGGGCGACTGCACCTGCACCCAGTGGGCGTTGATCCGACGCGGAAAGGCCGGGTGGGTCTCAACTTTCGGCCCAAGCGAAGGCAGATCGACTGTCGCCACGTCGTCAGTGAAGAACACCGCGTGCGGATTGCCCATGGACACGAACGTTGCCCGCAGTTGCTGCCCGGCGACCTCCAACAGGCGCTCCGGTCCGCCGGCCACCGCCCGCACCCGCTCGGTCGCCACCGGAATCCGCGGCAGGTCCAGAATCGGCTGGCCCATGTTCACCGTGACGCGATCGACCTTGCCGCCCTGCAAGTGCAGCGCCAGCGTGAGCACGCCCCGGCCGGTCTCGACGGTCATGGGGTTGGCCCGGTTTAACCCGTGGTCATAGGCGTACTTGGCGACACAGCGCACGCCGTTGCCGCACATCTCGGCCTCGCTGCCGTCGGCGTTGAACATGCGCATGCGTACGTTGGCGCGGTCGGAGGGCAGGATCAGGATCAGCCCGTCGCCCCCCACGCCAAAGTGCCGGTCGGCGATGCGGCGGGCCAACTGGGGGGGATCGGCCACCGTCTGGTCAAAGCCGTTGACATAGACGTAGTCGTTGCCGATGCCGTGCATTTTGGTGAATCGCATACCTGTCGTCCGATAATAGCCCATGTGAGCACGATGCACACCACCCCGCCCCCTGTGCGCCTCGATGTAGCCCCGACCTTGGCCGCGCAGGCCGCCGCGCGCAACTTCCAGGCCAACCTCGATGCGCTGGACACCCGCCAACCGGCGCTGGCCGAGGTCATGCGCCACACTCGCGTAACGCTGACGTGGGTCTTCGCCCGTGACGGCTTTCTTACCGGCCAGGATGCCACCGGCCAGTGGTGGACGTGGTGCTCGCTGCCGCTGAGGGCGGCCGAGGCGATGCTCCGCAACCTGCATGTGCGAGGCACGACGGCGTGCTTCCTGATGCCCTCGCACGCCGCGCAGATTCGCGTGGCTCTGGATCGACTCACGCCCCAGCAGGCCCTGATTGCTCTGGCGGCCGATGAACATGGTCTGGCCGTCGCTTTGCACTGTTGCGATTTCTCGGCGGAGATCCGTGCCGGCCGGCTGCTGTTTGCCTGGGGCCAGGAATGGCCCCGGCGTTTGCTGGAGGCCTACGCCGACCACCCCGCTTTGCCGGTGCCCCAGCAGTTCATTAAGACGTCCCTGATCAGCCACGAGCAGATCACCAACCTCACCACGGTTGCCCAGGAGGTCTTTGCTGAACAGGGCCGACGCGCCGGCCAGTTGTTGCAGCGGTTGCATCAGTCCTGGAGCCCCAGCAGCACCGGGCCGCGGCCCCTGTGCATCGTGGCTCCCTCCGCCTTCGCGCTGTGGGACGATGCCGGCGCGGTGCTTGCCGACGTCCTGGTCGCCGACGCGCCGGGCACGTGGATACGCTACGATCCGGACCAACCGACGATGGCATCGGGAGTCGGCCTGGCAAGGGCCGCTGCGGAGTGCGGGGCGGTTGTCGCGGCAAACCTTTCGCGGGCGCAGATCGGCGCAGCGGTGCCGCCGCGCATGCCCATCGTCACTTGGCTGACCGCTCCTCCCGTGCCCACCTTCGACCCTGCCAACCCGCAGGATGCATTGCTGGTGGCCGATCCAGCCTGGCGCGGCGAGGCCAGCAGGGCCGGCTGGCCGTCGTGCCGCGTGGCTCTCGCCGAGTGGCCCGCGCCGGCCACGCCCCCGCCCGCGCCGGCCGCGGCCTGCCTGGCCGCTATTGCCGATACGCACGACGTCACCTCGCCGCCCCAGCCTTTTGAGTTGTCCAGCCACCAGTTGCTCTGGGACCTGATCCGCAATGAACTGGCCAGGAACCCCTTTGCGCTGGGCACGAACATGGCCCAATACCTGGCCTCGCGGATGAAGCGCCTGGAAATCGCCCCGGAGACGCTGGACCATCGCCTGTTCGTGGAGCGGCTGGTTGTCCCGGCCTGGCAACAGGCGCTGGTGCGGGTACTGGCTCGTGCCGGCCTGCCGCTTCGCCTTTTTGGCCACGGCTGGGATACCTTGGAGGACCTGAAGGACCTGGCGGCCGGACCCATCGAGTTCCGCGCCGATCTGCGCACGGCCTGCGAGGGCGCCACGGCGCTGCTGCATCTGTGGCCGACGGGCCACCGACACCCCATCGAGTTCATGGGTCGCCCGGTTGTTCGGGTTGCCGGCAGTGCTCAGGATTGGATCCGCGACGCGTGCGCCGCCCTGCAAGGCCGCATCCGCTATCGCCCGCCCGCAACCGCCGTCAGCGCGCCGAAGGTGCGCAACCTGCTGGACTTGACCGGTCCCCGGTGAGTACAAATAGCGTGCGAATGGCGCCGTTGCCTGGGGGCGTCGCCGGAGGTGCGGATGTTCAGGCTCGTCGGAAGGTGCTGCTGGATTCTGCTGCTGGTCGTGATGGCGTGCCCGGCCTGGGCGCAAGAGGACTTGACCGCCCGGCGCAAGGAAGCCGAGGCCGAGGCACTTGCGGCGGCGCAAGGATTCAGGGACCTGGGCCGGATGTCGATCGGCCAGGTACTGCAACTGACCAACGAGGGCGGTTTCATTCGTCTGCGCACGTCTCTGCCTGGAGGCAGCGTGCAGTATCGGGTGACCATCGATGAACTCCCGGGCATCAGCACGGTGCATGTCATCGGCGCAACGGGCAAGGGGGAAACGCCGTCTTTTTTCAGTTTGATCAATCGCCGCTTTGACGATCCGTCGGCGGTCTCGGTCTTGCTGAACATCACCGCCTCGCCCACGCAGGTGCACATCAGCTTCGGGCGACAGCTTGCGTACGGCCAGTACGAGAGCTGGTCGCTCACGCAGAACAGGGAAGATGAGCCGGTGCTGGGCTCGGTTTTCCGCGTCCGGCTGAATATCGATCACCCGCTTTCCCCCCGCGGGCCCACTCATACGAGGCTCGCGGTGGCGACGAGTTTTTCCGATCTGGTTGCCTCCTATGCCGACGAGGTTGACGAGTGTCTGCGGCCGATGCTTCGCCGCCTGAAGGCCGAGGCGGTTTTCGCGCCGGATCTGAACACAGCGATGCAGGTATTCGGCCCGACGTGGAAGCCCGACCCTCGCCTCGTCGAGCAGGTCGCCGCGCTGGTGGCGCAACTGGAGGATGACAGCTATCAGCGTCGCAGCGAGGCCGCACAGCGACTGGCTGCGCTCAAAGAAGACGGCGCGCTGGCCCTCATGCAGTTGGACCGCAGCGTGCTCACCGCTCAACAGAAGGCCCTGGTGGACTCGGTGCTGGCGCCGTGGCAGCCGCTGACGCCCCGGCAGGCCCGGCAGTTGGCCACGGATGAGCGGTTCCTGATCGACTGTCTTTACAGCGAGCATCCGCGTGTCCGCGCCAGTGCCGCCGACGCCCTGCAACGGAAGCTGGGCCGCAAACTGGCGTACGATCCGGAAGCATCGGCCGAGGCGCGGGCAGCCGCCGTGGACGATCTCCGCACGATGCTGCAGACGCCGGCGACCCGCCCCGCCGGCTAGACTCGAGGAGCCCCATGGCCCGGCAAACCGCATCCCTGAGTTGCGCAGCGGCGACGCTGCTGGCATGCCTTTCGGCGGCCCTCGGCCAGAACCTGGAGGCGCTTCGCAAGCAGGCCGAGCAGCAGCAGCTCAACCAGGTCCGCAACTACCGGGATCTGGGGGCGATGCCGCTGAGCAAGGTCCTGCAATTGAAGGTCGAGCGGGGGAGGCTCGATGTGCGTTCGGAACTGCCGGCGACCAACGGGCAGTGGAGGGTGTCGATCGACGGAGTTCCCGGCATCACGACGGTCCTGGTGCGCGACTTGCCCGGCAATCCCCGTTACCTGCAGTTGACCCATCGGCGCTTTGACGTTCCGGGGGCCGTGATGGTCATGATCAACATCCATGCCACCGTCGGGCAGACCAGCATCAACGCAAACTGGCAGTTGCCCGACGACGCCTCCCGGCAGGTATCGCTGACCCAGCAGGAGACGGGGGCATTTGGCGGGGCGATGCCCCAAGTCGTTCAGCTTCACGCTTACGAGGTTGCCAAAGGCGCGTACAAGGCTCAGGTGCAGGTGCAGGCGGAGGACTTTGCGTCGCTTGTGCGCGACCATCGCAACGCGGTCGAGCAGTACGTGCGCCCGATGCTCCGGCTGTTGCAGCTGGAGCACGCGCTGGCGGTCGATCCCGACCTGGCGATGCAGGTTTTCGGGGCCTCCTGGGCGCCCGATCCGCAGATGATGGCGCGGGTGGTGGATCTGGTCGCCGCCCTGGAGGCCGACTCCTACCGGGAACGGGATGAGGCCGCCCGGCGGCTGTCCGAGTTGGGCAGGGAGGGAGCTTTGGCACTGATGCACGTGGACCGCAGCTCTCTGACGCCGCAGCAGAAGGCCATCATCGAGTCGCTGCTCAGTCCGTGCCAGCGCGTCACGCCGCGAGAGGCGCGGAGTTTGGCTTGCGACCCCGATTTCCTGTTGGATTGCCTGGCCAGCGAGGATGCCCGCATTCGCCGCAGCGGCTTGCAGGCACTGGAACGGCTGCTGGGTCGTCAGCCGGGGTTCGATGCCGACGCGGCGCCCGAGGTGCGGGCCGCGGCGATTCAGCGGCTGCGCCAGGAGGCCAGCGCCGGTACGACTCGACCCGCGAGCCGGCCCGCACGGAGGGACTGAATGTCCGCGATTGGCTATCATATTCGGCCATGACCCAGCACGCGATCCTGACGGCCATCGGCGCCGACCGCCCCGGCCTGGTTGACGAGGTCTCCCAGTACATTTTCTCTCGCGGGGGCAATATCGAGGACAGCCGCATGGTCAACCTCCGCGGGCAATTCGCCATCATGTTGCTGGTGGGTGCTCCGCCGGCCGCACTGGCGCGGATCTCCGGCGATGTCTGGCAACTCGCCCAGCAGTCGGGCCTGCACGCGCAGGTCGTGCCCGCCGAGGCCAAGTCCGCCGCATCGGCCGATGCCATGCCGTATCGGCTGGTGGCGCGGACGCTCGATCAGCCCGGGCTGGTGCACCGCGTCAGCCACGTGCTCAGGTCGCTGGGTGTAAACATCGAGAGCCTCGAGACGCATCTGATCAGCGCTCCCGTTACCGGCGCGCCGATGTTCGAGATGGAGATGGTGCTGTCGGTTCCGCGAAGCACGCCGCTGGCGAAGCTGCGCGAGGAGCTGGGTCGGACGTGCGATGAACTGAACATCGACTGGCAGTTGGCAACGGCTTAGGAGAAACACATGACCTGGAGGCAGGCGGCTTGGGCGTGGATGGTGGGGGGCCTGGTCCTGACGGCGCTGGCCCGGTCGGCCGATGACCTGCCGGCGACGCAGCCCGCGGGGCGATTCGAGGCCACCGACACGGCGGCCCTCAAGGCCGCAGCAGGCCAGCGGGCAACCGTCCACGGCACGGTCTGGCGGGCAAGCTGGTACCAGGACAGGATCCTGTTCATCAACTTCAGGGGCGTGGATCGCAACACCGGCTTCACCGCCATCGCGCGCAAGCCGGCACGGGAAGCCCTGGATGCGGCCTTTGGCGGCGACATCGCCGCGGCGATCGAGGGCCAGACGATCGAGGTAACCGGCACGCTCGTGATCTACCGGGACAAGCCGGAGATCGAGATCACCCGGCCCCAGCAGCTCAGGATCATCCAAGCCAAACCGGCCCCGTGAGCGACGGGCGCGGCATCGCTCACAGCGTGAGCAGGCGTTCCTGCCGCGGCGGGCTGCCCAGGCCGCCGGCCGTGCGGTTGTAGTTCTGGCTCAGCCGCAGCAGGTCGGCGAAGTTGACATTCCCGTCGTAGTTGAAATCGCCAAACGCCCAGTCCCTGCCCGAGGCGTTGTAGTTCTGGCTCAGCCGCAGCAGGTCGGCGAAGTTGACGTTTCCGTCGAGGTTCGCATCGCCGTACCAGGTGTACTTGACTTGCACGGCGCCGCCCGAATCGGCGTAGCCCAGGGCGGTGCCGGGGGTCGCCGCAGCAGCGGAGCTGTACAGGCCGCTGCCCGTCCACGCGCCGCCGGCGTATCCGCTGGCAATCCAGGTCTTGATGCCGGCCAGCGGGCTGGCTCCGGTGTAGTTGACGATCAGTTCCTGGTTGCGCACGTCCAGTTTGCCGTTGCCGGAGATCGACAGGCCCGAGAGCGTCTGCGGGGCATAGAGGGCCGCGGTGGCGCCGGCGCCCACGGCCAGCGACAGGCCGGCCAGGTCGGCGTTGAGGCTGAAGGTGCCGCTCTGGAGAGACAGGGCCTCGGTGCCGCCGTAGGCGATCGCCAGGGCGCCGCGGTTGATCTGCCCGGAGAGGACGTTGAAAGCATCGGCCGGCGAGGCGCCGATCACCTGGAGGGTGTCGATGCCGGCGCCGCCGGAGAAGCTCAGGCCGTCGGGCGGGAGCAGTTGGCCGCCGGAGAAGTCCAAGATCAGCGTGTCGTCGCCGCCCAGACCGTTGACGACGATCTGCGCCAGGCCCGTGACCGTCCGCGAGAGCGTCGGGGTCGGCCCGGCGTTGTTGACAAAGACATCGATGTTTCCGTCGTTGCGGACCAGCCGAATGGTATCGGGCTGGTCGGGGTTGTTCTGGTCGCCGTCGATGGTGAGGACCGGGGCGAGGTTGTTGCCCTCCTGGACGGAGAAGCTGGTGAACTCCACCCAGTGCCGCACGTTGCCGGCGTTGTCCGAGTCGCTGATGAACCCCACGGCCCTCACGGGGATGGCGCTGATGGGGATGTTGAACACCGCATTGGCCTGGTCGAAGTCGATGTTCGACCCGCTGGGGTTATAGACGGCCCACATGGAGTTGGCGACGTCCTGGCCGGACCAGGTCTTGGTGCCCGTGCCATTGAAGGTGGCCTGCGAGACGTAAAGCTGCGTGCCGTCGCCGATGAGCCAGCGGCCGCCGGCGTTGACGTAGTCGAACTTGGTGAACGTGACGCTGAAGATGGTCTGGGCGCCCAGGTACTTGGGATTGGGGTTGTCCAGGAACGCGTCGGTCTGCCAGACCCAGACCGTGTCGAACTGCGAGCCGGTGCAGGCGGCGTCGGTGACCTGGAAGCGGATGCTGGGGCGGTCGGCAGTGGAACTGTTGACGACCGACCGCGTACCGAAGCTGGCGTTGGTGATGTTGTAGGCGATGCCCACGGCGCCGCCGTAGAACGTGGCGCTGGGGCCGAAATACGAGCCTGCGGCGACGACCGGCGACAGGGGCGCGGTGAGGCTGAAGTTGTACGCCCGCCGCGAGTCGTCGGCCGATCCGTCGCCGTCGAAGTCCGCGACGGTGAGGATGCCCTGGCCGCCGTTCTCGCTGGGGCGAAGCGACTTGTCGCTGGTCACGTAGTCGCCCTGCCACTTCACGAACGGGCCTTCGTCGTCCACGATGGTGACGGTGGCGGTGGAGGGCAGGTCCACGTAATACGTCGGCTGGCTGACCAGGCTCAGTTGCAGCGTTTCGTTGCCCTCGAAGAAGATGTCGTCAACCCCGGTGATGAGGATCGTCGCGGTGCTTTGTCCGGCCGGGATCGTAACCGATCCGAGCAGAGGCGGATTGGCCGTGTAGTCGGCCGCCGACGCCGTGCCGCCTACGGTGTAATGCACCGTGAGCGGATTGGTTGTGCTGCCGGTGCGGCTCACGGTGAACTGGGCGGTGCCGCCCGGCTCGTCGGCCGTCGGGTCGCTGGCGACGATCGTGACGCGCGGCAGGGGCTCGATGACGGTGACGGTGCCGTTGGCCTGGGCTGTTGCGGCATCAACGGAGAACGCGTTGATCTGGTACCAGACGCGCGCCCCCGCGCCGCTGTCTCGCTCCAGCAGGATGCCCACCGAGCGAATGTCGGTGAAACTGTGCGGGGCGAAGGTGGCGTTGGCCTGGTCGAAATCCAGCTGGTAGTCCGGCCCGGGGAGATAGACCGCCCAGTCGGTGGCGGCGGGGTTGATGCTCTTGACGCCGGTGCCGCTGAAGGTGGCCTGGGAGACATAGAGCGTGTTGCCGTCCTGCACGACCCATCGGCCGGCGTTGAGCGACTCCCAGCGGATCAGCGACAGCGACATGGCGCTGTTGGCGTCGAAATAGACGCGCTGAGCGTGGGCGCCGTTGAGGAAGTCCTCCTTGATCCACATGAGCAAGGCGCGGTGCTGCAATCCCGGCACGCTGTTCTGCTGGTCGCGGACGTTGATGTAGTCGGCGGTGCCGCTGTTGGTGATGCTGCGGTCGGAGAAACTGGTGCCGCCGTCGGGCTCGTCGATGCGCAGGCCGGAAATCCCGCCGAAGATCCGCCCGCTGGGCTTGGTGCCGCCGGCGCTGACATCCACCATGTAGGAGGTGGGACCAAGGCCCATGGGGATGAACGTGGCGGTGTCGTCGGCCTGGCCGTCGCCGTCCACGTCGGTGGCCTTGAAGTAGCGGATGCCCTCGATCGTGGCGTTGCTGCTGACGTAATCGCCGCCGAAGTTGACGATGCGGCTGCCGCTGCCGCCGGCAACGGTGAGCGTAACGTTGTAGGTTCCCGCGGCGGCATACGTGTGCACGACCTTCACGCCCTGGGCGTTGTTGCCATCGCCAAAGTCCCACGTGTAGATCAGGTTCGGGTCCACATTGTGGCCGGTGGCGTCGAAGACCACCCGCAACGGCACCTCGCCGTAGTTGGGGTCGATCGTGAAACTGCCGGTGTTGTCCGGCTGCAGCGCCGGGCCGATGTCGATGACCTCCAGGGCCGAGATCGTCCAGTAGGGCTGGATGAGGACCATCTCGAGCTGGCCGTCGGTCACCTCCACGAAGAACACGCGATCGGTGCGGCCGCTGCCGGCATAGGTGCTGCCCAGCACGCGCCGGCCCTCCATCACCATGCCGGGGAAGCTGTGGGCGTCCTTGTGGCTGAAGCGGGCGATCACGGCGTAGGTTCCGTTGGGCACGTCGATCAAGAACGTGCCGTCCTGCGGCGTGGTGGGATACTTGGAGAAATGGTGATAATCGCCATAGAGCGGGTCGTCGCCAAAGGCGCTGGCGCCGAACTGGCCGTCGATGTAGGTGTAGCCGTAGCCGACGCCCGGGTCGTAGAGGGCCACCGGCACGGCGGTGTATCCGGGAGCGGGGTTGCTGGCGGAGGACTGGAAATCCAGCCGCCGCGAGAATCCGCCGTCGCGGGCGATGCCGATGGTGCGCACGTCGGTATCCACCGCGCCCAGCGGGTCGGTCACGGTGAGCGTCACCGTGAAGATCCCGCCGCGAGCGTAGGTGTGGTTGGCGGTCATCCCCGTGGCGGTTGTGCCGTCGCCGAAATCCCACTGGTACGTCAGCGACGCCGGCGGATCGTCCGGGTCGGTGGTGGCCGACGCATTGAACGACACCGTGGCGGGGGCGGTGCCGACCCCCGGCGTCACCGAGAAGGCGGCGACGGGCGGGCCGATCGTCACACTCTGCTGGCTCCAGCCCGTGGAATCATCCAGGACGGTCAGGACGATGGTCCGGTTGACGGTGGCGTCGAAGGTGTGCTGCACGACGGCGCCCGTGGCTCTGGATCCGTCGCCGAAGTGCCAGATGTACGTCAGGGGATCGTTGTTGGCGTCGCTCGAACCGGTCGCGTCCAACTGGAGCGTGACCGTGCCGCCGCCGGCCGAAATCTGCGACATCGTAAATGCCGCGACCGGCGCGGTGTTGGACGGGTCGCCGGCGGTCTGGGCGATCACGCCGTACCATCCATCTTCCGATGCGGTCATGGTCGGCTGGATGGCGTTCAGCACGTAAAGCTCGTTGTTGGTTTCGCCGCCGAAGACCAGTTGTGCCGAGCCACCGCCCAGGGCGCGCGCGGCGATGGCGCGGGTCTTGTCGCCGGTCAGCCGCGTGGCGTACTCGCGGTTGACCATGGTCGAGTCCAGCACGACCAGGTAGGCCCCGCCCAGGTAGTTGCCGTTGACGCCGGGGTTGAAGCCGGGGCGGGCCGCATTGAAGGTGTACGAGGGATGCGTCGGCAGGGGCAGGCCCCAGGCCGACGAGCCGCCGACGTACACCCGGCCGGTGCTGTCGGCGGCGATCGCGCCGCCTTCGATGGTCAGGGTGTTGCAGCTGCCGTCGCTGAGGCGCGCCACGACTTCGTTGCCCGCCAGGAACGCACCCGTGGCCGGGTTGTATCGCCCCACGAACGTGATGTGCTCGGTGGTGATGTTGTAGGCGCTGTTCCACGCGTCGCCGCCGGCCAGGGCCACCGGCTGGCTGATGTTGAACGGGTCGTAGCGGAAGATGAAGTTGCCGCCGGCCGACTGGAAGCCCAGATACAGCAGGCCGTCGGCGCCGATGGCGGCGCGATAGCCGCGGGTGTCGGCCATATTATTGTTGGACAGGTTGATGTAGTTGGGCGAGTTGGGGTCGCCCGACCAGTCATAGCCCGTGTACTTGACGGCGCCGGTATAGCTGATGCCGCGGTAGTAGCTGATCTGCACCGGCAGGCCGCTGGCGCCGTCGGTGGCGTTGCGGTAGCCCAGGTAGATGACCGTCTGGCTGGCTTCGTCGATGGCGATGTCGTTCTTCCACTTGCCGTCTGCGCTGGCGCCCAGCTGCGTGCCGGCCGGGTCGAAGATCGCCACGTTGTTCCCCAGGCTGGTGCCGCTGTCGAGGCTGCCCCCGCCCAGCACCGCGACATAGCCCGACGGCCCGGCGTCCAGCCGCTGCACGTTGGCAAAGCCCAGCGTGGCGGCATCCTTCTGCCAGAGAATGCTGCCGGCGCTCGGATCCAGCTTGGCAAACCCCTGCGTCCACATGGCCACGTACAGGTTGCCGGTGCTGTCGGCCGCCAGGTCCAGCACCTTGTCGGCCAGGCGGGTCACCGACACGACGGTGGTGCCATCGGCCGAGAGACGCACGATCGCACCCGGCGAAGTGGCCGTCGCGGAGTTCAAGAGGATCGGCGTCAGGCCGCCGGGGTTGGCGTCGCTGATGTTGGCCGCCAGCACGATCGTGCCGTCGGCCTGGATCACCGCTCCGCGCACGGCATCGTCGGTGGCGCTTCCACCCAGGTACGACGCGGCCGTGATGTCATAGACATTCGACGAAACGGCCAGCAGTGTGCGGTTCTCAAGGCTCTCGACGACAGCGCGGCATGCCCCACCCAGTGCTCTCCTGCGTGACATTGTGCCTCCAGCAGAAAACGGCCTTATGACGGCCCTCGCGCCGCCCGCAGAGATTCTACCACGAGTTCGGATCGAAGGGTAGTGGAGTTGCGGGCAATTCGGCCAGCCGTCCGACGTTCAGCGCGACATCTCCCACGGCAACTGGCCGCGGGTCCGCTTGACGTGCAGTTTGACCTTCTCTTTCCAGTTGGCGTAGTTCTGGGCGGCATCGGCATCGCGGATCGCCCTCAGCCGCGCCAGTTGCTCCTGGTCGAAAAGGTTCGGCGTCTCCTTCTGACGATAGCCCATCTCCCGCGTCAACACCTCCAGGTCTCTCTGGCGGAGGCTGGTCAGACGGGCGATTTCGTCCTCGATGTTCTTTCGCCACTCGGGGTTGGTTTCCTCGGCCAGGGCGCCGCTGGCCTTCTCGATGCGTTTCTGCAGGTCGTCGCGGTGGTCGCACAGCTCCTTGATTCGGAACCACCATAGCAGGTCCAGTTCCTCCTCCAGGTACGACTCCAGCTCGGGTAGGCGCGGCGAGTTGGGATTCTCCTGTGCGTATTCCAGGAACCTGTAGATCTTGATTGGCAGCGGCGCGGTACGCTTCACCCGCACGATCTCCATCCATGCCGCGTCGCCCGTGGCCGGCGGCGCGGGAGGAGGGCTGGTGGGCTGTTCGTCGCGGCGATCAGACGGTGTCGGCTGCACGGGCACCACAGGCGTCGGGTCGGGTCCCCTGGCAAGGGTCCGGCCTGTCTGGGGCGGGGTGGCGCCGGGCTGTTCCCCGAAATCGAAGATGTGGTTCGGCTTGCTCTTGGTTGCGGCGGTCCGTTCGATCACGACCTTCGGCTCCGGCGTGGCCTCGGGCAGCGCGGGCTTGGGCGCGGTCCTGGTTTGAAGGCTGTAGATGATGGCGCCGCCGGCCAGTGCCGCCACCGCGCATGCGATTATCGCCACTCCCACCATCGAAGCGCTCTTTTGCGGTTTGGGTACGTAGTAGCGCGTGTCGGACGGCACGGCCTGGAAATCCCATTCGCTTGGCGGACCGTGCGTTGCCGGGGCCGGAGCGTATCCCCCGCCTGCTTGCGGCTGCGGACTATCCCAAGTCCCGACCGCGTCCGGAGCGGCGGCTGCCGCGCTGACACGGCGCCGCCGACCCAGGGGATCGATCTCCAGGCGGGGCGCGCCGCCTCCCCGGCCGAGCGTGATGACATCGCCGCTGTCCACGATCGTCGGCTCATTGACCGGCTGGCCATTGACGGCGATCTGCCCTCCGCCGGCGTCGGCCACGACCCACTGCCCGTCGTGCTCATACAGGTGGCAGTGCACCGGCGCGACCTGCGTGGAGGGGATCTGCACGTGAGCATCGCCGGCTCGCCCCACCACCAGCGGGTTTTCCGGGCCGCGGGATTCCAGGTCGATGAGCCTTTCTCCCAGAGGATGACGCAGACGAACTTGCAGGGCCATGGTTGACCTTCCTTCGCCTTGGACGCTGCCGCGGCCGTGCGGGTTGCACGGTCTTTGCCGGCCTTCACGGCTTCGGCGGCGCGGCCAGGCTGTCGGGCAGCTGCTCCTTGAGCACCTTCTCGGCCTGCTCAGCACGGAACTCGCGAATCAGCTCCTTGAGCTCGGGGCTGCACGTGGCCAGGATCGCCACCGCCAGCAGGGCAGCGTTGACCGCGCCCGCCCGGCCGATGGCCAGCGTGCCCACCGGGATCCCGCCGGGCATCTGCACCATGGATAGCAGCGAGTCCAGCCCCTTGAGCGACGGGCTTTCGATGGGCACGCCCAGGACCGGCGACACCGTGTGCGCGGCCACCACGCCGGCGAGGTGCGCTGCGCCGCCGGCCGCCGCGATGTACACCTTCACGCCCTTCTTCTCGGCGGTCTGGATGTATTGCTCCAGTTCTCGCGGGGTGCGATGGGCCGACAGTACCCGGCACTCGTGCGCGATGCCGAATCGCGTGAGCGTCTCGGAGGAAGCGCGCATGGTTTCCCAATCGGACTTGCTGCCCATGATGACACTTACCAGCGGCTTGATCTCGTCATTGGCCAAGATTCGCTCCTTTCTTTTTTCAGGATGAATCCTAATGCACAACTGCCCTGGCGAACAGGGCCCGTCGGATGCAGCGAAGGGCCGTTGCCTGTCGCGCGGGCAAGGCTACACTATCCCGCCGCCTCGAGGCGGATCTACACAAGGAAGGACCCATGCGCATCGCGGTAATCGGCGGAGACGGGACGGGGCCGGAAGTCGTGGCCGAGGGACTGAAGGTCCTCAAGGCCGTGGCCGCCAAGGTGGGCTTCACGTACCAGACCCGGGAGATGAACGTCAGCGGCGAGCGCTATCTGGCCGCCGGCGGCGATCCGACGAAGCAGAGCATGCCCATCATCACCGACGAGGAAATTGCGGAGCTGCGCCAGTTCGACGCGATCTACCTGGGCGCGGTGGGGCATCCGAAGATCGCCCCGGGAATCCTGGAAAAAGGCCTGCTGCTGCGGCTGCGCTTCGAGCTGGACCAGTACATCAACCTGCGGCCGGTGCGGCTGTACCCCGGCGTGCCCACGCCGATCAAGGACAAGGGCCCGGCGGACATTGATTTCATCGTCGTCCGCGAGAACACCGAGGGCATCTACACCGGCATGGGCGGCGTGCAGTACAAGGGCACGCCGGCCGAGGTCTCCACGCAGATCAACTGCACGACGCGCTTCGGGGCCGAGCGGGCGATCCGCTATGCCTTTGAGCTGACGCGGCGGCGGAACTCGAAGAAAAAGCAGCTCACGCTGGTGCACAAGACCAACGTGCTGACGTTCGCGGGCGACACGTGGTTTCGCGCGTTCAACGAGATCGGCGAGAAGGAATACCCCGACATCAAACGCGACTACAACCACGTGGATGCGTGCTGCATGTGGTTCGTGAAGAACCCCGAGTTCTACGACGTGATCGTCACCGACAACATCTTCGGCGACATCATCACGGACCTGGCGGCGATGATCCAGGGCGGCCTGGGCGTGGCGGCCGGCGGCAACATCAACCCCAAGGGCGTGAGCATGTTCGAGCCGATGGGCGGCAGCGCCCCCAAGTACACCGGCAAGAACGTGATCAACCCCATCGCGGCCATCAACGCCATGGGCATGCTGCTGAGCGAACTGGGTTCCAGCCGCAACGACGCGAAACTCATCGAAGCCGGCCGGCGCGTCGAGGCGGCCATCATGGCCGTCACCCCGAAGATGAAGAGCCAGAACGCCGGGCAAATGGGCTACAGCACCACCGAGGTGGGCGACCTGGTCGCCAGGGCGGTAGCCGAAGGCTGACTCGACCAATCCTCGCGTCGGCCCGCGCCGGCCGGGATCGGCGGGTACGGCCACCGTCGGGCGGTGTCACTTGAGCTCGACGGTCCAGTAGGCGTTGTCCAGGAACTGCTTCCAGCTGGCGTAGCGCTCGTCGGCCAGGCGGATGTTGATGACCGGGCTCCGCTTGGGTTTCTGGGGCTTGGCGATCAGGTGCATGTGGGCCTGCTCGGGGGTGCGCCCGCCCTTGCGGACGTTGCACTTGATGCAGCAGCAGACGATGTTTTCCCAAGTGCTGCGGCCGCCCTGCGAGCGAGGGATCACGTGGTCGAGGCTCAGTTCGGTGGTCGGGTGCCGCTTGCCACAGTACTGACAGCGGTTGCCGTCGCGGGCGTAGATGTTGCGCCGGTTGAACTTCACCTCCTGCCGCGGCAGTTTGTCATATCCCAGCAGGCGGATGATCCTCGGCACGGCGATCTGGAATCGCACGGTGTGGACCCAGTCGTATTCGTCCGGCTCGAACTCCGCCTTCAACTGCGACAGCTCCCGCCAGTCGGCGAACTTGAGGTTCAGCCATTTGCTCTGCCCGCGGTGGTCCGATTCAATGTGGATCACCTCGGCCAGTTCACGGAACAGCAGCGAGAAGGCCCGGCGGGCATTAACCACGCGGATGGCCTGATAGAACTTGTTGAGGACCAGAACATTGGCGCTCAGCGCCGCCGAGACGGCAGGCGCTGCGACCGCGACGGATGCTGGAACGTTCGCGCTCATTCCATTCGGCCGAGGCTGCCCATCGACCGGCGCCGGACCAGTCGCTGCCGGCCCGCCACGGTCTTCCTCGGCGCCCCCATTCTAGACCAAGCGCACGCTGGCTGCCAGTGCGGGCCGAAGGCCGGCAGGGCCGTCAGGTCCTCCCGACCATCGGTGAGCCTGGCCCCGTTCAAGGACACCCGTGCGTCGCGACCCCGGGGCAGGGGTCTTCTGGCTCCGCCGTATTTCGCCTATCATCGCCGCTGCGTGTCCGGCAGCAGCTCCATCGTCTATCGGCGTGCGACGGTTGGCGAGATCCTGGACCTGCGCCTTCGAGTTCTGCGGGCGGGGTTGCCTGCCGAGACGGCACACTTCGACGGCGACGAGGATCCCTCCACGTGCCACTTTGCCGCCTTTGCCGACGGGGTCTGCATCGCCTGCGTCTCGTTCATGCTCAACCAGTGGGAGGGCCGGCCGGCGTGGCAGCTTCGCGGCATGGCGGTTGACCCGGGCTGCCAGCGACGAGGCGTCGGGCGGTCCCTGTTGGAGCATTCGCTGCGCCAGATCGCCCGCGTTTCGGATGTGCGGCTGATGTGGTGCAACGCCCGCGTGCCGGCGGTGGGCTTCTATCAGAAGCACGGCTGGTCGGCGGTGTCGGATGAGTTTGACATTCCCACGGCCGGGCCGCATCGGAAGATGGTGTTCACAATCGATGCCTCCGATGGGGCGGCGCCGCGGCCGGATGGAAGCGCAGGCTCCGGTCCGCCGACGGCATCATCACAGCCGGTTAGCGCCTGCTTCACCCAGGCCACGCGTACGCCGTTTTCCCGTGTCCTTGGCAGGGCTCTGTTTGGGCTCAACCACGCCTCCCTGTGGCGTGTGCCGCTGCGTGTGTGGGGGCGGCGCATGGTTGCCCCCTCAGCCGACCGGCTGCTGGCCTTGTGGCTGCATCGCCTGAGGCTCATGGGCCGCGACGACCGCAACCTGGTTGAGCAGCTGGTCCGTCCCGGCATGTTTGTGGCCGACGTTGGGGCCAACGTGGGGCTGTTCACGCTGCTGTTGTCGCGGCTGGTGGGGGACGCCGGCCGCGTCCATGCCTTCGAGCCCGAGCCGTCGCTGCACGCGGCCCTGGCGGAGAACTGCCGCCGCAACGCCGCGGCCAACGTCACCGTGCATCCGCTGGCGCTGGGCAGCAAGCGCGACGTGCTGACGCTGCGACGCTCCGCCCTCAACTCCGGCGACAATCGCCTCGATTCGGACCCCGGCTGGGGCACTTGCGTGGCCGTACCGGTCGATCGGATGGACGCGGTCCTGGGCGCAACGGCTTTGGATTTCGTGAAGATCGACGTCCAGGGCCACGAGATGCAGGTGCTGGCCGGCATGGAGGGCATCCTCGCGGCCAGCCCGAGGTTGATGATCCACCTGGAGTACTGGCCGGCCGGCCTGCGCCGCGCGGGGGTGGATCCGCCGGCGGTGCTGCATCTGCTGCGGGATCGGGGTTTCTCGCTTTACGGCCGTCGCGCCAGCACCTGGACGGTGCTGGACGACGCCGACGCCCTCACCGCCGCGCTGCCGGCCTGGCGGTATGTCAATGTGCTGGCGGCTCGTCAGCCGGTCAGTCTGCGTTGACAGCGTCGCGTCGGGGCGTAGCATCGCGGCGAACGTCGTGGAGCAACCTTGCGTCTGTCCAAGCGAACGGAGTACGGCCTTCGGGCCGTTGTGCAGTTGGCTCAAGTCTGGCCCAAGGGCTTTGTCCAGGCCAGGGACTTGGCCCGTCAGGAGGACTTGCCCAACAAGTTCCTGGAATCGATCCTGCTGGCGCTTCGCCGCGGCGGGTTCCTCGAGAGCAAGGTGGGCAGCGGCGGAGGCTACCGCCTGTCTCGCTCGCCGCGCCAGATCCAGGTGGGGGAGATCATTCGCCGCCTGGAAGGCCGCCTGACGCTTCGCGAAAGCGCCGTGCCGGCCGACCAGTCCCCGGGAAAAGTGGCCGTGCGGCTCATCAACCACCTGCTGACGGAAGCCACCGACCAGGTATTGGAGAAGCTCACCGTGGAGGACCTCCTGGAGCAGATTCAGCGGGCCGGCACGGGGCAGCAGGAGATGTACTACATCTGAACCCATCGGACGGCCCCGGTCCAAGCGGCGCGGCCCGGGCCCTTGGGCCGGCCCTGCCGCCGGCTCTCCGCATTGAGCCCGCTGCGCCGGCTGGTACCATCGAAGCATGGATCTGCTCCGCGAAGTCTGTTCGTTGCCGACGGCGCCGTTCCGCGAGGAGCGCGTCATCGCCTTTGCCCAGGCGTTTGCTCGACAGCGCCGGCTGCACCTGTCCCGCGATCCGGCCGGGAACGTGCTCATCCATCTGCCTGGCCGCCGCAGGCTCCCGCGCTGGGTCTTTGCCGCGCACATGGACCATCCCGGCATGGTGGCTCGACGGATGGAAAAGGGGCACATCCTGGCGGCCGACTTCTATGGCTCGGTCCATGCCGAATACGTCCGCGGCGCGAAGGTCATCTTCTTCGATGGCGAGGATCAGGTCCCGGGCACCATCGCTTCGGTGACGGCCGAGGCAGGCGGCCGGCGGGCCCGCGCGGTGCGGGTGAAGGTCCAGCGCCCGGTGCGGCCGGCCAGTGCGGGCATGTTCGACCAGGGCACCGGGCGATACAGGGGCAAGCGCTTTCTGTGCCGCTGCTGCGATGATCTGGCCGGCGCGGCCGGCGCGCTGGCGATGCTGGACGAACTGCGCCACGATCCGCCCACCGCTCCCGTGGCGGTGCTCCTGACGCGGGCCGAGGAACAGGGCTTCGTCGGCGCCATTGCCGCGGCGCGCAAGCCAAAGCTCCTGCGCCGTACCGACCGCATCATCGCGATCGAGACCTCCGCCGTGCAGCCCTATGCGCCGCAGGGCCAGGGGCCCATCATCCGCCTGGGCGACCGCACGAGCATCTTCCACTCGGGGCTGACCTACTTCCTCACTCAGCAGGCCCAGGCGCTGGCCAAGGCCGACAAGCGTTTCACGTACCAGCGTGCCCTCATGCCCGGCGGCACGTGCGAGGCCACCGCCTACGATGCGTACGGATTCTCTGCCGCATCGATCTGCGTGGCCCTTGGCAACTATCACAACATGGACATCGCCCGCAAGCGGATTGGCCCGGAGTACATCGATGTAGATGACTGGGCCGCCATGGTGCGGTTGTTCGTGCACATCGCCCGCAACGGGCACAAATATGAGGATGGGCACGTGGCACTGAAGAAGCGTCTGGAGAAGCTTTACGCGGATCACGAGCGCCTGCTGCAGGTGCATCCCGCGAAGACATGGAGATATGCCTGAAAGTGCTTCCATGTTCTGAGCTCTCATGTCTTTTCGTTTCATTGTTTCACGGTTCATGTTGCAGGCCTTCATGTTTCATGTCTTCACGTCTTCATCTCTCATGACAGGAGCAGCATTGGCGGACAGGAAATTCGATGTCGTGGTGGTGGGCGGGACGCCCGGCGGGATCATGTCGGCCATCGCGGCTGCGCGTGGCGGGAAGACCGTGGCACTGCTGGAGCGCACCGGCCACATCGGCGGGCTGCCGGCCAACGGCCTGGGTGCCACCGACATCGCCACGCGCGGGGCCACCGGCGGGCTGTTCTTGGAGTTCGTGCAGCGCGTGCGCAAGCACTACGTGCAGACCTACGGCGAGGGCTCGCAGCAGGTGAGGGACTGCTCGGACGGCTATCACTTCGAGCCTTCCGTTGCCGAGAAGGTGCTGGAGCAGATGCTGGCCGAATGTCCGGCGATCTCCGTGCTCAAGCGAAGACAGTTCGATGCCGAGGCCCACAACGTCTCGTTGGCCGCAGCGGACATCAGGCAGATCACCGTCACCAATCGCGACAGCGGCCAGCCCGAGCACTACGCCGCGCGCATCTTCATCGACGCCACCTATGAGGGCGATCTGGCCGCGGCCGCCGGGGCGCCATGGCGCACCCGCCGCGAGGGCAAGGCCGAATACAACGAGCCTCTGGCCGGCAGGGTGTACAAACGCTGGGGCAGTGCCCCCGACGAGCTGGGCGAGGGTTCGACTGGCGAGGGCGACGACACCATCCAGGCGTACAACTACCGGCTGTGCCTGACGAACGTGCCGGCCAACCGCGTGCCCATCGTCAGACCCGACCCGTACAACCGCCAGGAGTACGTGTCGTTGATCGACGACATCCGCCTGAACCGCGCCACCGGCGCGCATCGCGGCGAGAAGGAATGGGACGGCATCGGGCGAATCGTGAACATGGTCACGCTGCCCAACGGCAAGACCGATGCCAACAACCAGCACCTGGCGTTCCTCTCGACGGACCTGCCCGAAGAAAACTACCCCTGGCCGACGGCCGACTGGGCCTGGCGCGACCGCTTTGCCCAGCGCCTGCGCAACTACACGCTGGGACTGCTGTACTTTGCACAGAACGACCCGGAGCTCCCGGAGGATTTCCGCCGCAAGTGCAGCCAGTGGGGCCTGGCGCGCGATGAGTACGCCGACAACGGCCACTTCCCGCGGCAGGTGTACGTGCGCGAAGGCCGACGCATCGAGGGGGAATACCTGTTCACCGCGCACGATGCGTTGCCGGGGCCCGACGGCCGCCCGCCCATCCACCGCGACAGCATCACCGCCAGCCATTACGCGCTGGACTCGCACGCCCACCGCAAGCGCGAGCCGGGGCGCGTCCACCTGGACGGGTTTCTGTCGCACCCCACCAAGCCCTACACCGTGCCCTACGGCGTGATCGTGCCGAAAAAAGTGGATAACCTGCTGACGCCCGTGCCGGTCAGCGGCACGCACATCGGTTTCAGCACGCTGCGCATGGAGCCGTGCTGGATGGCCCTGGGCCAGGCGGCCGGCGTGGCCGCGGCCCTCAGCATCGACACCGCAACGCCGCCGCGCAGACTGGATGTGACGCGATTGCAGATCGAACTTCTGCAGCAGGGGGCGGTGTTGATCTATCCGGAGCGGCGATTGCCGCATCTGCCGCCTGCGCCTTGATCTTTGCCCCAGTGCGGCTACCATCTTTCCGTGACGCCCAAGACGCTTGCAGGAATCGGCGGCGGTCGGGCGATGCGATGCAGTGCGCGGGCGCGCAGCGCCCTAGATCGCCTTGAGCGGGGTGTAGCTCAGCTTGGTTTAGAGCGCTTGGTTCGGGACCAAGAGGTCGAAGGTTCAAATCCTTTCACCCCGATTCGACGCAAGATCAGCCGAAGTCGCGAGTTGCGATTCCCGCCGTTACCAGGCGGTGCGGCCGAAAGTCAAGCCGGAGCGGATAACCCTATCCGCTGCGGCTCAAACCGGAGGCCGCCATGCCATCCACATCCGTCCGAAAAGCCCCCAAGTACTGCCTGCATCGAGCGACCGGCTGTGCCCGCGTCCGCATCGGCAAACGCACGATCTGGCTGGGCCGCTACAACAGCCCCGAGAGCCTGCAACGCTACGCCCAGCTGATCGCCTCCCTGTCGGCCGGCAACGACCCGGCCGTCGGCACCGTGCCCAACGACCTGACCATCGTCGAGCTCGTGGACCGCTTCTGGACCTGGGCTGGCCAGCACTATCGCCACAGCGACGGAACGCCCACCAGCGAGATCCACAACTACAAGTCGGCACTCGCCCCCCTGCTGGCGTTGTACGCCGAGACGGCCGTGCGGGAGTTCGGGCCCAAGTGCCTGAAGCTGGTGCGGGATGAAATGGTCCGCCGCGGCTGGTGCCGCCGCAGCGTCAACCAGAACATGCACCGCGTGCGAGCCGTGTTCCGCTGGGGCGTTGAGGAGGAGCTGGTGCCCGCTCCTGTGCACCAGGCCCTGGTGGCCGTCCGTGGGCTGGGCAAAGGCCGCACGGACGCCCCCGACCGGCCGCCCGTCCGCCCCGTGCCGCAGGAGCACATCGACGCCATCAAGGACCATGTGAGCAAACAGGTCTGGGCCCTGATCCGGCTGCAGCTGCTCTGCGGTGCCCGGCCCGGCGAGCTGCTGCCGATCCGCCGGCAGGACATCGACACGAGCGGCAAGGTCTGGACGTACACGCCGATGCACCATAAGAACGAACACCGCGGCCAGGAGCGGGTGATCTGGTTCGGCCCCGAGGCACAGAAGGTGCTGACGCCCTACCTGCTGCGGCCCGAGGGGGCGTACCTGTTCAGCCCTCGGGATGCCGAGCGTGAACGGCACGCCGCCTCGCCCGGGGGCGTGCACCGCCGGCCCGACCAGCTGCCCAACGAGAAGAAGACCGACCGCGTGGTCGGCAAGTTCTACAACATCGCCAGCTACCGCCGTGCGATCCATCGGGCCTGTCAGAAGGCCGGCGTGCCCTCGTGGAGCCCGCACCGGTTGCGGCACAACGCCGCGACGAGCCTCCGCAGGGACCACGGCATCGAAACGGCCCAGATCGTCCTGGGCCACCGCTCGCCGCTGGTAACGGAGATCTATGCCGAGGCGGACACGGCCCGGGCTCGGGAGGCGATGCTGAAGTTCGGTTGATAACCTGTCCGCACCGCCGACCGCAACGTGCTGGTCGGCCAGTGCGGGCGTAAGATATGACGTCGGGACGGCCGACCGTACATCGGCCAAGCGGCTCTGGACGACCGTGGTCAGCTCACCTGCTGCGGCGTCCAGAGCTGGCCCGGGAAAGGTGAGCCATGTCAGAGCAACGCAACGTAACGTCAGCCCGGCGGCTCCAGATGCTGGCTGGCCAGTTCCAGAAACTGCACCGGGGCCACGACCTGGACGAGCGTCTCGCTCACGACCTGAAGACAGAGGCCGGCCACGCCCTCATCGAGATGATGCACCGCGGCCTGCTGGCGGACCTGCCCCACGCCGGCGATCTACTCCGGTGGTCACTGGGCAACGGGCCGCACCCGTGGATTCAGGCCGCGGCCGGCAACTCGACCAGGCCGAGGCAGGCCCAGCTGGCCCGCGACCCCGCCAACCTGTTCGACGGCGTCGTCGTATTGCTGAAGACCGTGCACCCGCATCGATTCCCGCCGGAAGGGATGTTCACACGTGCTGTCCGCCGCGGATACATGGCAGCGACGCCCGAGGAGAAGCACCGCATGGACGAGCTGATCGGCTACGACCAGCAGGCCATCGCCTGTGAGTTGCTGGCCGAGCTGGTGGAGCAGAACCGCACGCGGAAGCCGGAAGCTCAACCGCGACTGGATGAGGTGGAGGGAGATCCCGATAAACTCGTGCAGGCCCTCGGGTACCTGCGAAAACACCCCAACTGGTCGGATCGGCAGATCGCGGCTAAGGCCGGCTATAGATCATCGTCCAGCCTTACCAGGTCGCCGATGTATCGGGCAGCTCGGCAAGCCGTGGCGGCGCTTCCGACCCGAGGCTTCCGCACGGCCGGAGGCGGCGTTGAGACGAAGACCGAAAAGTAGAAAAGCAACACTTCATGCAACACCGACCGCAGGAATCGCCCGGATTTTCCGGGCGATTTTGCTTTTCCAGATGCAACACCATGCAACACGGCCCCCGCTTGCATGAAGGCCGATGAAAAAAACACCTCACGTTGGGCCCAAGTGGAGAAAGAGCCCGTGGCCCTCTTCGCGATGCTCGAGATCGCACGCGAGCGGCACGACTTCCGGCAAGCGGCACTGGCTCAGATGAAGCTGCGGGCGCTGGGGATCGACGTGCACTACACGCGGAAACGCCGGCAGGAGGTGGCCAGTGGATAACCGCTACATCCTGCTCAGCGAGGCCGCGAAGTTGTTGCCCGGCCGACCACACGCGACCGCCGTCTGGCGATGGGCGACGAAGGGCTGCCGAGGCATCCGCCTGGAGTCGTGGCGATTCGGCCGACGAATCTGCACGACCCGCGAGGCCATCGACAAATTCGGCAAGGCCGTCGCCGAGGCCGCCGCGGCGGATCGGGCATCGACGCCACAGCTCAGCAACACGAACACGAGCAGGACCGACGCGGCACGACGCCGGGCCATCGAACGTGCACGAGAGCGACTTCACGCTGCAGGACTGTGAGACGAAAAACCGCCGGCGGCGTGAAGGCCGGCCGGCGGTGGAGAATCGCGACAATGGTATCGTACGACCCGAACCTATCAGACGCAACCAACCCGCTTGCCACCGCGACCGCTTACGCCCGCCGCGGCTGGGCACCGATCGCCGTGCCGCATCGGAAGAAGGGCCCGACGGTCCAGGGCTGGCAGCACCTGCGGTTGAGCGAGGAGCAGTTGCCGCACTACTTCAACGGCCAGCCGATGAACGTCGGCGTGCTGCTGGGCGAACCATCCGGCGGACTCGTGGACATCGACCTGGACGCCCCCGAGGCGAGCCGCATCGCATCGCGGATTCTGCCGAAGACCGGCTGCATCTTCGGCCGGGCCGGCAAGCCCGACTCGCACTGGCTATATCGGTGCGAGCCGTTGGTCTCCACGGCCAAGTTCCAGGACGCGAAGCGTGACGACGGCCGCCCTGTGATGCTGGTGGAGCTGCGGAGCACCGGCTGTCAGACGGTTTTTCCAGGCTCAACCCATGAGAGCGGCGAGCCGATCACCTTCCGCACCGACGGCGACCCCGCACTCATCGAGGGACCGTACCTGCTGGCCAAGGTCGCCAAGCTCGCCGCCGCCTGCATCATCGCCCGGCACTGGCCAAGTGAAGGGGGGCGACACGAAGCGGCACTCGCACTCAGCGGCGGACTCGCCCGGGCCAGCTGGGACGCTGAGGACGTGGTGCAGTTCGTGGGCCTGGTCGCCGACGCCGCCGGTGATCCCGAAGTAGAGGACCGGAAGCGGGCAGCACGCGATACATGCGAAAAACCCGCCGACGCCAAGACGACCGGCTGGAACCGGCTGGGGGAGATCATCGACAACCGCGTTGTACGGAAGGCCACCGAGTGGCTGGGCGTCCGCGAAACGCCAGCAGCACCCGCCGCCGATCCGCTCCGCACCGAGTATGCCACCGAGCTGGGCAACGCCCAGGAACTGGTCCGCCGCCACGGCCGGGACCTGCGATACGACTGCGACTCGGGCTCGTGGCTAGTTTGGGACGGCCGCTGTTGGGCAGAAGACCGGGCCGGGCAGGCCGCACAATGGTCGAAAGCTGTCGCCAGAGAAACGTGGACGCGGCTGCAGCACTTGGGCAGTGCACTGGCCCAGAAGCACGCCAGCAGGATGGAGACGGCCGCGGGCGTCCGCGGCGTGC